>Ga0194126_10000449_pt1 | contig 68616 bp, 64 predicted proteins | sample TA2KigC150mmetaG_FD_148641 | JGI IMG/M metagenome (GOLD analysis project Ga0194126, IMG submission 148641) | Freshwater microbial communities from Lake Tanganyika, Tanzania - TA2015035 Kigoma Deep Cast 150m | ecosystem: Environmental > Aquatic > Freshwater > Lake | place: Tanzania: Lake...
TCAACGCTGATTATGTCATGCTCTCCGGCTGGCTGAAACTAGTAGCAGGCCTTGACCCGGCGCGTACGATTAATATCCATCCTGGTCCTTTGCCCCGATTTGGCGGGCCGAAAAATTACGGACACTATGTTCACGAAGCGGTTATGGCAGCTTATCACCGCGGGGAAATTACCCACAGCGCGGTCACCATGCATTTTGTTGATGCGATATATGACCACGGCCCGATATTTTTCGCTCTACCTATTCCAATTGAGCCGCGCGATACACCGGAGACATTGGCTGCGAAGGTGAATCGGGCTGAGCATGAATGGCAACCCCGTATTCTCAACTATGTAGTGCACGGACAGGTGCGGTTGGTCGGCAAAGAAGTTGTATATGAGACGGAAGAACTGCAGCGCCTGCTGATGCCAGAAGCGTAGCAAGTCAAACCGATATTGTGCTGCAAGCCTGGAGGAGCCGGGGCCGGCTGAACCCGGCTCGCTTCCCAGGCGCGTTCGACCCGCCCGATGTCTGGACGAATTGGTATCTGGGAAGGCGCCCGCCATCAGGAAAATGAGAAGGACCGCTCCCAGTTGCAAAATGCCTCCTGGGCCAATTCCCAGGGTGCAGTCATGAAAAGATCAGCCAGTTATAAACATCATTAACCACCCCCGCCTCCCCAACGGGATCCCCACATAGGCCAAAACTGCGGATCGTCTTGTATCCGCTGTTCCCCGATCTTTTGCTCCTGCTGTTCAAGGGCTCTTTTAAAACGCCAGTACGCCGCTTCATCCCCGATGTACATGGTATCAGTCTTTTGGTCTGCAAAAGCGTAACAGCCGACGGCGCCTTTCCGCTCCTGAACCATCAAGGTATCTGGGGGACACGTTTTAAGATGCTTAACCTGATCGGGGGTGGCCGCGGGATAGGCCTTGAAGCCGGCGGATTTAAGCATTTCCGGCAAAGTCTTGGCCGGAGCCGTGGCGGTGGGGCCGGTGGCGCAACCCGCCAGGCCGATGGCGATAACCCCAACCAGAACGAAAAACAATAGGGACGCTTTCCTTTTTTCCATGGTTAGTTTCCTCCTGGGTAGTTAACGTGTTCGGCTGTTATTACTAACTTGTGTAGATTTGTGTTTCGCCGGACGCTCCCCTAAAAAGGCTGCTTTTGAGAATAGCAGGGGAAACTTACTTATCTTCTCTCCGAGGGGGCCAGCCGCGAGACGCTTAGCCTCAATAATTTTCTCAGGATCATCGAATGCCATGCAGCACCCTACCCCCGATTAATCCATAGCACTGACTGCTATCTGCTACTTCTTCTTCACCACCAGCACCGGGCATTTGGCGTGCCCGATGACCCGTTCCACCACGGAGCCCATCAGGAGTCGTTTCAGGCCGGTGCGGCCGTGGCTGCCGACGATGATGAGGCTGGCCTGCTTGAACTCCGCCGCCTTGACGATGCCTTCCTCCGGCCGTCCCAGGGGAATCATGGTGTCCAGGGTGATCCCCTGCTGGCTGGCGGCCGCCTCCAGGTGGCGCACCACCTCCGTGGCCGCGGGGATGTCCCGGTCGGAGGCGGCCACCGCCACCCCGATCAGGGCGCTCCCCATGGTCTTGGCCAGAGAGAGGGCTTCGTTCCAGGCGGCCTCGCTGAAGGGCGAGCCGTCGCTGGCAATCAAGAGACGCTCAAAACTTAAGGCTACTCCCCGGGGCGCCACCAGAACGTGGCAGGGGCTGTGGCCGATGACCCGGGCGGTGACACTGCCCACGAGCAACCGGGTCAAACCGGTATAGCCGTGGCGTCCCATGATAATCAGGTCGGGCTGGGTTTCACCGGCTTCTTCCAGAATGCCGTCATAGGCCGAGGCGCCGGTACGGACCCGGGGTTTCAAGGTAACTCCCTCCCTGGCAGCCTCGGTTTTCCAGTTCTCCAACCGCTCCCTCGCCGCGCTCTCCATGATCTGCATCAATTCCAGATTGACCATCGGCGGCGCCAGGGTATCCGGCGCCTGCAGCTCATATCCCGCCAGGTAGAAGATCACTTCCAGGAGCACGACCGTGCTTCCGGTGGCCTTGGCCAGATGCAGGGCGGCGGTGATGACCCCTTCACTGTCAGGGGAGCCGTCGGTGCATACCAGGATTTTGGGAAAAGGATTTGCAGGGCTGACAGCAGACATGGGGTTTCTCCCAGATTGGCCTCACGGTGGCGGGCTCAGGTTAGAAACAGGAGCGGAAAAGCAGATGCATTCCCCCTCACCCTAACCCTCTCCCCCGTGGGGGAGAGGGGATAAGAAAGCATTTCCCTTAAGGCTCTGATTCATAATTCGCACCACGGGTCCCGACCTCTCCTCTTACAACTTTCAGGCATGCTGCTTGACCACCAGAATGGGACAGGGAGAGCCGCCGATAACCCGTTCGGTAACGCTCCCCATGAGGAGTTTCTTCAATCCGGTGCGCCCATAACCGCCTACGATGATCAGGTCCACCTCATTTTTGACGGCCTGCTGGACGATGCCGTCAGCAGCCGCGACTCCCTGGGGGTTAACCCCCTGAAAGGGCACCCCGGCCCCGCTGGCGGCGGTGGCCATCCGGCGGATGATGGCCTGGGTTTCAATAATATCGCCTTTCTTCGGAGCTACGGCCACGCCGATCAAGCGGCTTTTCGCCTGTTTGGCCATGGACAGGGCGAGTTTCCAGGCCGCGTCGCTGTAAGGGGAGCCGTCCGAGGCCACGAGGATGCGCCGGAAACCAACCATGCCGCCCCGGGGCACCACCAGGACGTTCGTCGGGCTGTTGCCGATGACCCGGGCGGTGACATTGCCCATCAAGATGCGGGCCAGGGCGGATTTCCCGCACCGGCCCATGATGATCAGGTCAGGGCGGATCTTTTCGGCGGTCGCCACGATGGCGGCATGCGGCAACTGGCCCTGGGGCGTCACGGTCTTGAGGGGCACCCCCAGTTTGTCGGCTGCGGCCTTGATGACCGCCATATTTTCCTGCACCCCGTTTCCCAGGACGGCCCTCAAATCCGGAGCCACCGCCTGGAATTCCGGGACAATGTGCAGCACCTGGACCGCGAAGACCTGGCTGTTGCAGACCCGGGCCAGTTCCAGGGTAACCGCCACCGCGTTCTGCCCCTCGTCGGAGGCGTCGGTGCAGACCATCAATCTGCCCCAGGTGGCGGGGCAGACCAGCGCCGGGAAAATGTCCATCATGTTTGCCACCCGCCGCCTTGCCAGGGTCGGTTAATGCAGCCCCGCCAGCTAATTGCCGGCCTCCGCAGGTTCATCATCTTCCCCCGGTTTTTCATAATGTCCGGCCAGGAAACGTTCCGCCAGGACCTGACTGATGTTGTCATCTTTCATGAGCATATCCAGCTGCCGCACGTAAGCCATCAGGCGGCCCACGATATCCAACCGTTCCTCCATCTCCGTTTCCGAACGCCGGCGGAAGCGGGCCCTGATTACATCGCCGAAAATCTCCATGTCGAAACCCAAACGATCCAGCACCGTGGCAATGAGCCGGATACGGCGGATGCGCCGGACATCGTCGGCGGCCCCTCCCTTGAAGGTAAAGTTGATATAGTTTTTCTCGGGCACGTCGCCGATATAGCTGTCCACGCTTTGGAAGTGATAACCCTGGCGGCAGGCGTAATTGACGTAGTTGGCCGCCACGATGGCATAGGTCTTGTCCCAGAACTTCTGCGGGGGATTAATGGCCGATTGCCCCAGCACTTGCAAGAAGCCGCCCACATTCACCGGCACCGGACCGGCCCAAGTTATGCTGGGATAGCTGATGCCCCGCCACAAGGCCCGCATGGGCCGGGAGATGATATCTTCGGGAGGCACTGGGGTTTCGTGGCTGGCCAGGCCATCCCCCAGGTCCACCAGCTGGAGGTTGAGCGGGAGCGCGGTTTCGAGCTTCAGGAGTCTCAGGGCCGGCACCCGACCCTGGGCAACCTCGTCCATGAGGCCGAACATCAGCTGGATGGCCTTCTCCTGGGTAAAGCGGGTGATATCGCGATAGGTGCGGCAATTCTCCGGGCGGAACTCTTTGCTGCGCCGGTCCATCAGGTTCAAGGGGAGGATCAGATCGGCCACGGCCCGGACCCGCGCCAGGATCGGCGAGGCGGGGGAATGCCGGGGATGAGGGCTCTGATAGCGCAGCAATGCATCTATCCGGCCTTGATAAACCTTGCCGTGGTAGGCGTCCACGGTCACCACCTCCCCTTCGGGCAGCTCTGCCGCACCCAGCGCGTCCACCAGGGCCGGCACGCCATATTCCCTGGCCACCAGGGTCAGGTGGCCGGTGGCCGAACCCATCTCGGCCAGCAGGGCGGCTATCCGGGGCAACAGCGGGGCCAGCTCCGGCGTAGTCCGGGGGACCACCAGCACCACCCCGGGAGGCACCTCGGCCAGGCTGCGGTCGGGGCCCATAAGAAAGAGCGGCCCGGCGGCCACCCCGGGCGAGCCAACGTGCCCACCCAGGAGTACCCGGACCCCGGCGGCGGCCTCCGCCATGCCCTGGGGGGGGCGCCGGGAATTATCGGCAGGCGGCAGGGGGCGGGATTGCACCACCTGGAGGTCCCCCTGTGCATCCTTGACCCACTCCACACCATGGGGGCAGCCACCATGGGCCTCTAAACTCCGGGCATAAGACGAAAGGCGCTCCAGGTCGCTCGCCTCCAGCACCAGGGCCTCTACCAGTTCCGGCGCCACCGGGCGCTTCTCCAGCCGGCCCTCCCGGACCTGGAGCAGGTGTTCTTTGCGGGCATAGCGGGCCTGGATCAGGCGGCCGTTCGCCTTGGCTACCAGGTATTCATCGCCGGCCATCTTGCCGGCCACCAGGTCCGCGGCCAGACCCCAGGTGGCGCTGATCAAAAGGTTTTCCGGCGAACCGCCCGGATCCGAGGTTAACATGACCCCGGCGCTCCGGGCGGCCACCAGGCGCTGGATCAGGACCCCCATGGCAGCCTCTTCCAGAAGCAGACCCTGGAGTTTGAAGTAAATAATGGCCCCCTCCCCGAACTGGCTGGCCAGCACCCGGCGCCAGCGGTCGGGGACTTCTTCCGGCGCCACCCCCAGGAAGGTCTCGTATTGGCCGGCAAAAGACGCGGCCATATCTTCCCGGCCCCCGCTGCTCCGCACCGTGAGCGTATGGTCCCCTGCCGGGGCCAGGCGCCGGGCTTCCTGGATGAGGGCGTCGGCGAGTTCCAGAGGAATTGGCTGGGCCAGGATCAGGTGCTGTAACTCCCGGGAAACTTGCCCCACCAGGGCTTCGCGCGCAAGGTCCAGGTTCTGCAGCCCGGACTTGAGCCGGGCCAGAAGCGTGCCGTCCCCGCCCGGCAGTTCCTGCTCCATGAAGAGCTTATAGGCCGAAAGGGTAGCCACCGCGCCGTCGGGTACCGGCAGGCCCAACTGGTTTTTGACCCGGGCCAGATTGTCCGCCTTGCCTCCCAGGGCACCAGCAGCTCGGGGCTTGCGTCTTCAAGGCGCACGATCAGGGGGCTAGGGGGGAAGGGCGCCGCGTCTTCCAGGCGCTGATGGATGGCCTCTTTGATCCGGCCCCGGGCCACCTCCAACTCGGGGTACTTGCCCCCGGAAATCTTCTGCAACGCCGCCACCAGAGAGGCAACATGCTGGTCCAGCAGCCAAATCCGGGAGTTGAGATAAGGGAGGTCCAGATCCTTTTGGCTCAAAAGCATCTCTTCCAGGTTGCCGATGAGGCCCATGACCTCGTTATTGTCAACCAATATCTGCTGGAAACCGCACCAGATCTCTCTCAACTTAGGGGAAGGGGCGTTGGCCCTCTTTTTGCGGCGGAAAAAATCAAACAGTCCCATAGATTTTCCTGGTGGGATTTACCCAGATTGCTTTTAGCAAGATAATACTTTTCAGCTCAAAAGTAAGCTACTCAAAAGTAAGCTATTAAAAGGGGGTATCATTTCATTATAGCTGAAATTCATCGCCGGATAAGCCTCAAGTTCGATGCTTGCGAAAAAGTCAAAAATTCACTTTCTCCTTAGGGCTGAGCATTGCCACCGTTTTATACCGTGTTCCCTTTGAAATGAAACAAACCATCCAGATAACCTATTGATATCTCCCGTAGGGGCGGGTTTCAAACCCGCCCCTACAAAACGAACACGGTATTACTCCTCCATGCCGGGATAGCTTACGGCATGCCTCAAGTGGCTCTGAAAATTCTCCCGATAGGCCCGGGTGAGGTCGGGCAGGTCATCCAGGATCAAGAGGTTTTCGGCGTTTTTGTTTTCAGCCGCCATGGTGAAATTAAAGGAGCCGGTAATCACCACCCGGTTGTCGATAATCATGATTTTATTGTGGGCGATGGCGTGCTTGGCGTCGATGAACACGGGGATTCCCATGTTCTTCAAAAACGTGGCCGCGGAATATTTCTGGCTCCGGTTGGACTTATCCAAGACGGCGGTGATCCTGACGCCTCGCTTTTGGGCTCGAATCAACGCCTGGGCGATGGGCTGGCTGGTAAATGAGTAGGCCTGGAGGAGGATCTCGGTTTTGGCCTGGTTAATCTCTATGAGGATGGCGTCGGTGCAGCCGCCGTTGGGGGAGAAGTAAACCCGGATAGATCCGGCCTGGGCCAGGCCGCAGGTTGCCCCCAGGAACAGGATTAACCACAGGAGAGATAAAGCTTTTTTCTTCATAACAGGTCTCTGGTTGGGGAGGGGGCGCCAGCCTCCCGGCCAAGGCAGAATGATTTGATGCTGGTCGTAGTATCCGGTTAATCTTTCAACAGCCGCCGCCCCCTACCGCACCTGCATCCGGGGGCGGGGGACATTCACGCCGGGGCGCGGCGGCAGGGATTTTCCCTCGGCGCCAAGTCCCGGCAGCGGCCGGGGCGGACCGTCCCGCAGGGCCAGGACCCGGTAACCGGGCACGGCGAAATTGATGTTCTGGCCTCTCACCTGCAACGTCGCGATGCCGATGACCTGCCCCGTCATATTCACCACCGGGCCGCCGCTGGAGCCGGGAGAAATGGGGGCCGAGATTTGCAGGAATTCCCCCCGGTCCCGGAGGGTGCGGATGGCCGACACCAGCCCCTCGGTCACGGTGCGTTCCAGTCCCAGGGGGCTGCCCAGCACCACCACGCGCTCCCCCACTTCCGGCCGGGCGCCGCTCACCGGCAGGTAATGGCGGGCGCCCCCGGGGAGGCTCACCACCAGCTTGACCAGATCGGCCTTGTCGTCGGCCGCCACCATCTCCGTCAGGGGGTACACTTCCCCCTGGGGCAGCTTCACTTCGGCCCGGGCCACCCCTTTGATGACGTGCAGATTGGTGATGAGGTGGCCTTGGGGGTCGACGAAGACGCCGCTGCCCAGGCGGATGACCTTGCCGGCGGCATTAAACCCGACCACGGTCACCACCGCGGGCAGCACCCGTTTAATCAGGTCGGGGAGACTGTCCTGGGCCCGGGCCGCGCCGAGACCGCCGGCCGACAATAACAGGAAGAGAACGACCGTCCAGGCCGTGCTCCGGTGCTTCACCATCAGACCCACCCTAACCGGAAATGGCTGCTGACCTTCCCGGCCCTTTTTGTTCATATCCGAGTTGTGGTCTTTTGGCAATTCATTTCCCCGGCGATCAGGCCATGTTGAAGGTTCCGGGAAAATGGTAAGATTAAGGCAGACCGAAAAATGGGGCAGCCGCCCCCGGTCCTATCCCAAAGACGCTATTATACCCATTATCACTGAAGCGACATGCGCATCATCGGCCATCTCGATATGGACGCCTTTTTCGCGGCCATTGAAGAACGGGATCACCCGGAACTCAAGGGGCGGCCCCTGGTGGTGGGGGCCGACCCCGCGGGCGGCCAGGGCCGGGGGGTGGTGTCCACCGCCAACTATCCGGCCCGGGTCTACGGCATCCATTCGGGCCTGCCCATTTCCAAGGCCTGGCAGCTGGCCGAAGCCGCCCGGCGCCGGGGCCGGCCCGCCACGGTATTCGTGCGGGGCTCTCACCGGAAGTATGGCGAGGTCTCAGGACGAATCATGGCCATCCTGCGCCATTTCGCCCCGGTGGTGGAGGCAGCCGGTATCGATGAGGCCTATTTTGACCTGAGCTTCACCGGCGCCTATGACCGGGCCGCGGACCTGGCCCGGCAGATCAAGGCGGCAATTCTGGCCCAAGAAAGGCTCACCGCTTCCATCGGCATCGGTCCCAACAAGATGGTCGCCAAGATCGCCTCGGATTTTCATAAGCCCAACGGCTTGACCCTGGTCACGCCGGAAGAAGCCGAAGCCTTTCTGGCGCCTTTGGCCGTGCGCAAGATTCCCGGCATCGGCCCCAAGACCGAACAATCCCTGGCCCGCCTGGGCATCAAGACCGTCAAGGATTTAAAGAGGTTTACGCCGGAGGAACTCCGGGAAAGGTTCGGCAAGTGGGGCCCATCGCTCTACGAGCGGATTCGGGGCCGCCACGACAGCCCCCTGGTGACCTCGTGGGAGCCCAAATCCGTGGGGGAGCAGGAGACCTTTGCCCAAGACACCCGGGACCTGGATTTCATCTTCTCCCGCCTCTGGGAGCTGTGCCGGGGCGTCTGGCAGCGCTTCCTCGCCGATGGCTTCAATACCTTCCGCACCGTGGTGGTCACGGTGCGCTTCGCGGACTTCGACACCTACTCCCGTTCCCACACCCGGAGTGAACCCGCCGCCTCGCTGCGCCTCTTAACCGTTGAAGCCATGAAACTCCTCATGCCTTTCCTGGACCGGCGGGAAAACCCCAAACATAAACTTATCCGCCTCATCGGGGTGCGGGTGGAGAAGCTGGGGAAGGATTTAGATAATAAATGTGCCCAAGCAGAGCTTGGGCAAAATTATCCGTCCCCAAGCTAAGTACGGAGGTTCACAAATACGGTAACGTAATTTCTTACTCCGTGAAGATCACTTCCCCCTCACCCTGACCCTTGTATCCAAACAGGGGGAGAGGGTCAGGGGGGCGATATATGACGTTGGCGTATTTATGAAATCATAAGACTTAGGCGCTCCCCCATTCTTCAGCAGGTCTTGCAGCCCCGCCGGCGCTCGATGGACTCCACCACCCCGCGGTATTTTTCGTGGATCAGCTGGCGGTCGAACTCATACATCCGGGCCAGTAAGTCGGCCTGCTCGGCCTCGTTGAAGTAGGCCATGCACGGGATGAAGAAGTGCTGGTCCTCTTTGTCGATGTGCCGGGGGTAGAATTCCACCAGCTTTCCCATATACTCCATGAGATCGTTCAGCGCCCCGGGCTTTTCCAGGAGATAGGCTTCCTTGGCCCTGACCAGGCCGGCGGTGGCCTCCCGGCCCCAGGCATGCTCCCGGATCAAGTCATCCATGGTCTGCCGGTGCTCCGGGGCCAAATCTTTGCCCGCCAGGGCCTCGAACAGGAGTTCCTCCTCCTTGCCGTGGTGGCAGCGGTCGGCATAGGTGCGGATGAAGTCCGCCGCGGTGTCGATGAACACCGGGTCCACAAAGGCAAACTCCGGGTCCACCTCCATATTATCCTTGATCCGCTTGAACTCCCGAGCCATAAGGGTAAGCAGGCGTTCGATCAGGCGGTGTTCGATCATTAATGGTCCGATGGGTTGCATTATCTGATTCCTCTTTTTATGGCGGGCAGTGTCTACAGTTAACCGCCGATGCACGCCGATAAACCCGGATAATAAAATCCGCGTCCATCGGCGTTTATCGGCGGCTCAGATTTTGATCAGCTCGTACGCCCGGCTTCCCAGGCCCAGCTTCTCGGCGTATTCCAGCTGGATGGGCCAGTCTACCTGGGGATAAATCTCCTTGAACTTGTCGGCCCCGGGGCTCAGGTTCTCAAGACAGGATCCGGCCAGGCCAGGGCTGGCGAGCACCAGGTCGGCGCAGGCCTGGTCGATGGCCACCGGGTCCCGGGAGGCCACGATGCCGATGTCCCCCACGATGGGCAGGTCGTTGTGGCCGTAGCAGTCGCAGGCGGGAGAGACCTGGGTGATGAAGTTGACGAACAAGCCCCGGTCGCGCTTGGTCTGCATTACGCCGTAAGCGTATTCCATCATCTTCTTGAGAAACACCGGGATGGATTCGTTCCACTGGATCTGGATGTTGCCGTAAGGGCACACCAGGATGCATTCGGCGCAGCCCACGCACTTTTTGGGGTCAATCACCGCCTTTTCCGTTTCAAGGTTGATGCTGATGGCCTCCTGGGCGCAGTGGGCGATGCAGTCGCCGCAGCCGGTGCACTTCTTTGCCGTTACCTTGGGGGAGATGTTGGAGTGCTGGGAGAGCTTGCCTTTCCGGGAGGCGCAGCCCATCCCCAGGTTCTTGAGAGCGCCGCCGAACCCCGAGAGTTCGTGCAGCTTGAAATGGCTCAGGGTCACCAGGGCTTCGGCCTCCACGATGGCCTCGGCCAGGAACACGGTCTTGAATTGCTCGCCCTTGATCTTTACCTCCACTTCGGCCTTGCCGGTGAGGCCGTCGGCGATGACCAGGGGCGCCCGCACCACCGCGTAGGCAAAACCGTTTTCAATGGCGGTGGTGAGATGGCTGACGGACTCGCTCCGGGCGCCGACATACACGGTGTTGGCGTCGGTGAGGAAAGGCCGCCCCCCCAGGTCCCAAATCTTATCCACCACCTGGCGCACGTACAGGGGCCGGATGAAGGCGGTGTTGCCTTTCTCCCCGAAATGAAGCTTCACCGCAATGAGCGGGCGCTTCTTCTTGCGGTGAATGATGCTCTTGATATCCAGGGCGTCCAGCAGACGGCCGAATTTCTTAAAATTGGTCTCCTTGGCGGAGGCGCGGAGGTCCATGAAGAAGACTTGGCTGGGCATGGTTTTTCCCTTTTTATTTAGGGTGGGTACTGCCCACCATTACTAAACTATCGGCGGGCAGTGCCCGCCCTACACGACTGTCCATTTATATATTCCTGTCGCAATAATAATTAGTAAAAACCTAAATATTCCATATAGCGCGTTTATAAAATTTATTATTCACCAAAATTAACTTCAATTCCTTCTCTCTTAAGTCAGAGTCGAGCCATCATTATTTCTCTCTCAGCGCCAACCAAAGCCACGAAAGGGTTACTTACTATCTTCCATTGCCATTTTTGAGAAATAGGCTCTATACCAAGTTCTAACATAGATAAAGCGAAGAAGCCGTACTTTGTTTTTTCATCCATTTGGTTGAGATGCTCATGGACTCTATCGGGTGAGTAACGACCATTTTGTTGTAAGATAAACAATGTATTATTAACAACTTGTGTCTGCAAGGTTATGGGTAACTGGTTATATGTAGCTTTTGCTACAAGAGCGTTCATTGCGGCACTATGCTTTTTAACGTTTCGTAAATATCTAAAGACAACGAAGATAGCGGTAATTATTGATGCAATAATTATTATAGTATTCAATTATATTTCCTCCCGCTTACTTTTCCTTTCACACTACCCTTGCCTCCCACGATAGTCATGACGGCCTTGCCTTTCAAGGTCCAACCGTGAAAGGGGCAATCGCGGCTTCGGAATAGCCTTACATCTCAAAGATTCCCCCTCTCCCCCGATGGGGGAGAGGGTTGGGGTGAGGGGGAATTCTGCTTGCCATTCGCCAAGATCTCAAAAATTGCCGTCAGAACCCCCTCGGTCTCCTGCAAGACCTCATTATTCCATAATCGAACAACCCGATACCCCATCTTATTTAAGTATGCCGAACGCTGGAGGTCCAGTGCCTCGTTTTCGGCATGTTGGCCGCCATCAACTTCAATGACCACATTTTTCTCTACACAGATAAAATCGACAATGAAAGGCCCCACCGGATATTGCCGCCTGAATTTCCAACCCCCAAGCTCTCGATTACGTAGATGACGCCAAAGCAATCTTTCGGCATCCGTCATTCGCTTCCGCAGGGTCCGGGCGCGCTGACTGGTCACTCAAGCCACCCCTCACCCTAACCCTCTCCCCTCGCAGGGGAGAGGGAGAAAAAGCAAAACCTCTCGACAAGTTATAAACTTTCCTCCCGGTAATGTAGGGCGGGCACTGCCCGCCGTTTTTATCTACCCCCACCACATCAGGCGAGATCGTCCTCATCCTCCTCCCAGGGCAATTGCGGCAACGCCCTTAATGCCTTAATATACCCCGCTTCATCATAGATTCGGTTATCTCTTACCATCTCGTTGAGTTCGATAAGGACCACACACGCCACCATTTTCATGGTTTCTCGGTGAGAATAGCCTGCGGCCCTGAGCCTGTGGTAGGTTTGTTTGGTTTCCGGCGGGTTGTCCGCTTTCATCTGATTCTCAATAACTTCAAAAAGCGCTTCTCGTGCCGCTTTTCTATCACGTAACATAGCCCAATCCTGTTAATATACTTCTATCATCTTCCGCCTAAGGCAAGAATTTGTAAAGTGTGTCTTACGCGCCAATATTATGCAGTCCGCATTTTAACAGGATTAATGGTGCGCGGTGCGCACCCTGAAAAACTGTTCGGATTAGAAGATCGGCGGGCAGTGCCCGCCCTACACTTCTCCATATCAAAGACCGGCGGGCAATGCCCGCCCTACATTTCTACATTTCCTCCCACACCACCTTTCCCCCCACGATAGTCATGACGGCGCGGCCCCGCAAGGTCCAGCCGTTAAAGGGGCAATTGCGGCTTTTGGAGGCGAAGGTGTCCGCGTCCACCTGCCAGGTGCGGTTGAGGTCCATGAGGGTGACGTCCGCCGGGCTGCCTACCGCGAGGGTGCCGCCGGGGACGCTTAGGATGCGGGCGGGATTCGTGCTCATGGCGGCCACCAGCTGGCTGAGGCTGAGGACCCCGTCGTGCACCAGTTTAAGGCTCAGGCCCAGGGAGGTTTCCAGACCGATGAGGCCGAAGGCCGCGGCCTCAAACTCCAAATCTTTTTCCAGGGAGGTGTGGGGGGCGTGGTCGCAGGCGATGGCGTCCAGGGTGCCGTCGCGCAGCGCCTCTTTAATGGCCGCGACGTCGGCCGCGGTCCGAAGCGGCGGGTTGACCTTGGCGTTGGTGTCGTAGCCCATGACCGCCTCATCCGTCAGGGAAAAGTAGTGGGGCGCGGTCTCGGCGGTGACGGTCAGGCCCGCGGCCTTGGCCGTGCGGATCAGGGCCACGCTGCCGAAGGCGCTGACGTGGGCGAGGTGCAGGCGGCCGCCGGTGAGTTGGAGCAGGGCCAGGTCCCGGAAGATCATGGCCTCTTCGGCCGCAGCCGGGATGCCCATTAAGCCCAGTTCCAGGGAGACCCGGCCCTCGTGCATCACCCCGCTGGCCCTGAGATCCAGGTCTTCTTCGTGGACGATGAGGGGGACATCGAAGGTCCGGGCATACTCCAACGCCCGGCGCATGAGCATGGGGTGCATCACCGGGCGGCCGTCGTCGGAGAAGGCCACCGCCCCGGCGGCCTTCTGGTCGCCGTATTCACTCAGGGACTGGCCCGCCGAGCCCATGGAGATGGCGCCCACCGGGTAGACCCGGGCGAGTCCCGCCGCCTGGGCCGCCTCCAGGATGAAGCGGGTGACCGCGGCGTTGTCGTTCACCGGGCGGGTGTTGGGCATGGCGGCCACCGCGGTAAAGCCGCCGGCCGCGGCGGCCCAGGTCCCAGACAAGATGGTCTCCTTGTACTCTTCCCCAGGCTCCCGCAGGTGGACGTGCATGTCGATGAGGCCGGGGGTCACCACCAGGTTTTGGGCGTCAATCACCCGGCGCCCGTCCCCGGGGATGGTTCCCGGCGGCTTTAGCGCCGCAATCTTACCACCTTCGATCAAGAGGTCCCGGGGGGACGCAAGGGCCTGGGCGGGGTCAACCACCAGGCCGCCGGCTATCAGTAAGCTCACGCTTTTTCTCCTCCAATCAAGAGGTAGAGCAGGGCCATGCGCACCGCCACGCCGTTGGTCACCTGTTCCAGGATCACGGAATGGGCGCCGTCGGCCACCTCGGGAGAGATTTCCACTCCCCGGTTGAGGGGGCCGGGATGCATGATGATCACGTCCGGTTGGGCCAGCTTTAAATGGCGGGGGGCCAGCCCGAAGTAGCGGCTGTACTCCCGCAAAGTGGAGAGATACATCTGCCCCATGCGTTCCAGTTGCAATCTCAGCATCATGATGACGTCGGCGCCCGTCACCGCCTCTTCCAGGGAGCAGGTGACTTTGGCCCCCAGGGAGGAAAGGAACGGCGGCAGCATGGTGGCCGGGCCGGCCACGGTGACTTGGGAGCCCATCTTAATAAAGGCCTGGATGTCGGAGCGGGCCACCCGGGAGTGGGCGATGTCGCCGATGATGGCCACTTTCAAGCCGGAGAGTGTCCCCTTGGCTTCTTGAACGGTGAGGAGGTCCAGGAGGGCCTGGGTGGGGTGCTCGTGGAGGCCGTCGCCGGCGTTGATGACCCCGCACTTGAGACGCCGGGCCAGGTAATGGGGGGCGCCGCTGGCGGGATGGCGAATCACCAGCAGGTCCGGCCGCATAGCCTCGAGAGTGTGGGCGGTGTCCATCAGGGTTTCACCCTTGACGGCGCTGGAGGCCGCCACCGTCAGGTTGAGGGTGTCGGCGCTGAGGCGCTTGGCCGCGATCTCAAAGGACACGCGGGTCCGGGTGCTGGGCTCGTAGAAGACCGTCACCACGGTTTTACCCCTGAGGGTGGGGACCTTTTTAATGGGACGGGCCGAGATATCTTTCAAGGACGCGGCGGTGGCCAGGATGTGGCGAATCTCTTCCGGGGCCAGTTCCGCGATGCCCAACAGGTCCTTCCGCCGGAATTCCATATAGGGACCTTTCTCGCTTCAGGGGAGAGGTTAAGGGAGAAGAGCCCTTAGCCGCACCCATCCAGGTTGAGTGCATACCCTGCCTGACTGTCAACCGTGACCGTCGCAGGGTGCTTACCGGTTCGCCGTCAGGCCCTCCAGGCCGTGGCAAAAAAAAACCTCCTTGTTCTGAGAGGAGGCCGGGCGCAGGGTTTTCGGCAAATTCGACTCATAGAGACAGCCTTCTTACCATCGATACATTATTATCATTGCCGGCAGCTAAATTCAAGAACATTTTCCGGCAATTTCCCCCGGGAGGTAAGTTGACAGGGAAAGGATCAATACCTATATGTGTAAATGAGGCTATCAAAAATATGCCTATTTATAAAAAATTCACCGGGACTTGTCTCCAGGCGCCCGGACGGATGCCGGGCGGGGCAATCAACCATAATTTCATAAGTCAACCCGGTTAAGGAGGAATTAGCCATGTCCAGTGATCTCATGGAATGGCGCCCGTTTCGGGAAGTTTCTCGCCTCCGGCGGGAGATGGATAGTCTCTGGGACGATTATTTCGGTTCCGGAAGGCGGGGGCTGCAGCCCCTGCAACCGGAATTCGCCCCCGCGGTGGACGTCAAGGAAACACCCGAGGCGGTGGTGGTGAAGGCCGAAGTTCCCGGGATGGATGCCAAGGAAATCAATATCTCGGTCACGGGTGAGGTGCTCACCATCAAGGGCGAAAAAAAGTCGGAACGGGAAGAAAAAGAGGAGAACTATCACCTGGTGGAGCGCAGCTACGGCTCCTTCTCCCGCTCCCTGACCCTGCCCGCCGCGGTGGATCTGGATAACATCGAAGCCAAATATGATAACGGGGTGTTGACCATCACCTGTCCCAAGAAAGAGGCGGTCAAGCCCAAGGCCATCGAGATCAGGACGGCCTAAATACCTCTCACCTCAACTTTGTCGTCAAAGGGAGCCGTTATGAGCACCGAACTGGAAGCCATTATCAAGAGCGCCATCGCCCAGGAAGAATTGTCCCATGGTTTTTATAAGCGGTTGGCCGGCCTGGTGAGCCATCCGGAAACGAAAAACACCCTGGAATACCTGGCCAAAGAAGAGCTGGAGCACAAGGCCTTTCTCCAGAGCTGCTTTACCCCCCAAGGGTGCACGCTGGCGGGGGAGGCCCAGAACGTCCACCTGGCGGAAATGCTGCAAGCCCCGGCCATCAGCAACGATATGTCCCCCAAGGAAGCCCTGGTCATCGCGGCGAAGCGGGAGGAGGGGGCCTATCGCTTTTATCAGGCCCTGGCCGCACTCCAGCCCCCGGGGGAGGTCCAGGCTTTCCTTAATAAGATGGCCAAGGTGGAACTCCAACACAAGGAACAAGTGGAAAACCTTTACAATAACGCCGCGTTCCCCGAAGTGTGGTAGGGGGCTGCCATGGCAAGGCGCGGGGTTCTCCTGGCCCTGGAAGGGATAGACGGCTGCGGCAAATCCACCCAGGCGGGGCTTTTGGCAACCGCCCTCCGAGACCGGGGGCTGGAAGTTGTCCTCACCCGTGAGCCCACGGATGGCCCCCTGGGCCAGCAAATCCGGGAATATTTTCAGGGCCCCACCCGGTATCTCAGCGCCAAAGAGGAGTTGAACCTCTTCATGGCCGACCGCCGGGAACACGTGGAAGAGGTCATCAACCCGGCCTTGGCTGAGGGGAAGGTCGTCATCACCGACCGTTACTATTACTCCTCGGTGGCCTATCAGGGGGCCCTGGGGCTGGACCCGGACCGGATTCTGGCCCAAAACGAGGTCCTGGCGGTGCGCCCGGATCTGGCGGTAATCTTTACCCTGCCGGTGGCCCAGGCGTTGGCCCGTTTATCCGGCCCCCCCCAACGACCCCGGCAAGTGAGCGAGGACCCGGTCTATCTGGAACGGGTAGCCACCCTGTATGCCTCCCTGAAAGGGCCCCACCTGCGCCACTTGGATGCCTCCGCCCCCCCCCCGGCGGTTCACGACGCCCTGCTGCACCTGACCCTGGAATTCCTGGAGACAGCCGGGCGCCGGTAAGCGCCGACCGCAGCCTGGTGGCGCCGGGGGTATAAAATTGTGGCTGGCTCAAGCCTTCGAGATGCGGCTGCCGAAGAGACAAGGGGAGTCCCTCTTTCCCGGCTTTTAGGGCTGGGGATTCTCTTGACAAGTCAAACTTCAGGGGTTAATAATATTTTTTTCGGGCCGTTAACTCAGTTGGTAGAGTATCTGCCTTTTAAGCAGAGAGTCGTTGGTTCGAATCCAACACGGCCCACCATGGTTTTATAAGTAAAATGAAATGGATAAGGGCCTCAGAGATCTTCTTCTGAGACTGCCTCATGGTAGATAATGGGGACTGCTAAAGCTGCGGTGTGGTTTTAGCAGGCAACTGCGCGGCGAGATTGCCGTTAAGGCTGACGTTCCCCCGCCTCCAGCCGCGCCTCGATGCGGCGGGCCAGGGGGATCAGCTGAGAAAGCCGCCGGCGTCGATCGGCGCGCTCGGCCTCCGCTAGGTGCATGGCCTCCGCCGCGCCGGCAAGGCCCCCGAGGAGCGACCCGAGGGTGTTTTCCAGGCTGGCTTCCTGCTGTTTGAGCCACTGGTCCACCAGGGGGAAGAAGTACTGGAATTTTAAGCCCTCCCGGTAATTGAGGATCTGGCCTTCCAGTTCGGAGCCAAGCCAGGCCTTGAGCGCGGCCAGGGCCCGCGCCAGGTCCCGGAGGAGTTGCCCGCGGGGGTCCTGCTCCCCGGCCAGCTTCAGGCGGCGCTTGATCGCGTCCCTGGCCCTTCCCAAGACCCCCAGGCCGGAGGCCACCCACACCTCCCGGGCAAACCGCCAGTCCGGGGCCACCTCCAGGCTCAGGAGGGGCACCTCCAAGCCCTGGGGCCGGCCCACGCTTCCCGTTTCCAGGGTGGGCGCCGCGGCCGCCAGGCCCAGATCGGCAATTTCCCGGTAATAGAGGGCCAGGGCTTCCTGGAGGGTCAGAAACAGGGGCTGCCACAGGCGGGCCAGTTCCTGGCGCAGCCACTCTTCCTGCTCCCGGATGAATTCCACCAGGGCGAGGTTGACCTCGACGGTGACGTGGTGGGCCAACGCCTTGGCGAATTCCTGGAACAGCTGATAAAGGACCGGGCGGAAGGCCGGCGTGACCGACGGCGGCGCCAGGTGGTCCCAGTCGGGCGTAAAGTTCCGGATGAACTCGCTCAGATCCTTGCCCACCTGGCCGGAATGGCGGTCCAGGAGGCGGTCCACCCGGAAGCGTAGGGTCTTCTTCAAACGGTGGCCGGCGCCTTCCAGGGTCTGGCTCACGGTGGCCATGGTGGCCTGCAACGGCTGACGCCGGGCCGTCAGGCGGGTTTCCAACTCCTGAATGGCGGTAAGCCCCCGGGTCAGGAGATCCTGCGTGAGTTCCAGCTGCTCCCTGAGGCCCCGGGCCACCATCTTCACCTGAGCCAGGCTGCCGCCGGCCAGGCGGCGGGTCCGCAAATCCCCCAGCGCGGCTTTCAGGTCTTGCTCAAACCGGGCCGCTTCCGCCTCGGAAAAGGCGGCGGAGTCCGGGTCCATGGCCCACACCTTGAGGACCGCGGCTTCCCGGGGGTCCAGGCTTTCGCCCCGGGCCTGCCGGCGGTCCAGGAGCAGTTTCAGGGCGGAAAAGGCATAGACCCGGGGTTCCGGCTGCCAGGAGGACAGCTCCTGAGCCACCCGGTCCCTGATCTGCACCACCTCCGCATAAGAGGTGTGCTCCCCCAAATCCAGGTTTAGGAGGACCAGGATATGGGGCATCAGCCCCATTCTTTTCAACTCCGTCAGAAACTGAAAATCCGCCTGGCGCAGCCCCACCCGGGAGCTGACGACGTAGAGCGCCAGGTCGCTCTTGATGAGATAGGCCAGGACCTGGGCCAGGTGCTGGGGGAAGGGCGAGTCGCTCCCCTGGCAGTCTCCCAGCTCCACGCCCGCGGCCGGCCAGGGAAAGGGGGTTGTAAGCAGGACATCCTTGAGGTACACCGCGGTGGCCTCCCGGGTGACCAGGTCCCGGTGGCGGGCCAGGTCCGGACCGGTGAGGGGCAGCATTCCGGTGGCGGGCATGAGGCCCTGGAGAAGATCGTAGCCCCCCAGGTAGGATTTGAGCAGCAGGTAGTTCTGATCCAGGCTGCCGCCGGTCCAGAGGTCGGCCTCCCGGGCCTCGGCCAGGACCTGGGCCAGGAGCTCCCGGTCCGGGGCCTCCTTCAGGTCCAGAGGCTCGGCCCGGTCCACCAACCGGGGATTGGGCAGGAGCCCCAGGGCCCGGCGGATTTCCCCGTTGATTTCGTTCCACCCCTTGAACCGGAGCACCGCCCGGGATTCCGGGCCGGGTTGGACCCGGGTAACCATGGCCGTGAGAATGCCGGCGCCCCGGCGCAACAGGTCCTGGCCCACCAGGGCGTTGATCATGGTGCTCTTGCCGGATTTCACCGCTCCCACCACCGCCAGGCGGCAGGTGTCCTCCGCCGCATGGGCCTGGACCTGGGACAGCACCTTCTGCCAGTGCTGGCCCTGGAGTGCGGCCTGGGGAAAAAGACCGGTCCACTCCCGGGCCAAGTCCTCAAGACGGGCGATCTCCTCCATCAAGGCCTGATGGGCCTGAGGCTCCGGCATGTCAAGGTCCCTGATTGATGCGGGTGAGGTGTATCCGGGCCGGCTCAACCACTCTTCTTGGGAGCGAACCCGGCGATGTAGGGACGGCCCATTTCGATGCGGACCTTGTCGGCGATTTCCACATGGACGATCTGGTCGTCGATATTGACGATGGTGCCCAGGATGCCGCCGCTGGTGATGATCCGATCGCCCTTTTTCAGGTTGTTCAAGAGGGCCTTGTGTTCTTTGGCCTTCTTCTGTTGGGGCCGGATCAGGAGAAAGTAAAAGATCACGACCATAAAGACCATGGGAAGCACAAAACTCATCATGGATCCGGCCTCGGAAGCGCCTGCCGCACCCTGGGCATATGCAATATTAACCACCTGTACTACCTCCCTCGTGACGATTTTGATATTTTTTATAAAAGTCTCGGCGAAACGCGGCGAAACGGTCTTCGGCCACGGACTGCCGGATGCTGACCATTAACTGTAGATAATAATACAAATTATGCAAAGTTAAAAGGCGATAAACCAGAATTTCTCTGGCCATATACAGATGCCGGAGATAGGCCCGGGAGTAGTGGCGGCAGGTATAGCAGCCGCAGGCCGCATCCAGGGGCCCGGCGTCAGAGGCGTGCACCGTGTTTTTGATCACCACCTTGCCGGTGCTGGTGAAGGCCATGCCGTTCCGGGCGTTCCGGGTGGGGAGCACGCAGTCGAACATGTCCACTCCCCGGGCCACCGCCTCCACCAGGTCGGAGGGCGTGCCCACCCCCATGAGGTACCGTGGCTTATTCTCCGGGAGCTCCGGAGTGGTGGCCTCCACCATGGCGAGCATCAGTTCCTTGGGCTCCCCGACGCTGAGGCCGCCGATGGCGTAGCCGTCGAAGCCCAGGGCCGCCATGGCCTGGGCCTGTTCCCGCCGCAGCTCCGGGAGCATGCCCCCCTGGACCACGGGAAACAGGGCCGGGCCGGGCCGGGTCCGGGCCGCCTGGGAGCGCTGGGCCCACCTCAGGGTCAGGGCCGCGGCCTGAACCACTTCGGCCTCCGGCGCCGGGTAGCCCGGGCATTCATCCAGGCAGATCATGATGTCCACCCCGAGGGCTTCCTGGAGGCCCACCACGGTCTCCGGGGTGAGAAAATGGCTGGAGCCGTCCAGATGCGACCGGAAGGTCACGCCTGCCTCGGTGATGGTGCGCAAGGGCGCCAGGCTGAAGATCTGGTAGCCGCCGGAGTCGGTGAGAATGGGGCCGTCCCAGTGCATAAAGCGGTGCAGCCCCCCCAGGACCTCGATGGTCGAAACCCCGGGCCGCAGGTAGAGGTGGTAGGTGTTGCTCAAGATGATGGCGGCGCCGATTTCTTTCAGGTCCTCCGGCGTCAGGGTCTTCACGGTGGCATAGGTGCCCACGGGCATGAACACCGGGGTTTCGATCACCCCCCGGGCCGTGGTGATCTCCCCCAGCCGGGGCGCCGCCGGGCCGGCGGATTTGATGAGACGAAATTCGAACATAGGCGCAGATATTCCGGGGAAGGAGGACAGCGGCGGCAGGACAGCTCACAAACCCGCCCCCAGACCCCATCTCCCAACCCCATAAGTTTATAAAATCAACATACAATCCCCATAGCTATAAAAACGGTATTTTTCTTTAACGGCCTCGGCATAAGCCCGCAAGATCAAATCCCGCCCCGCGAAGGCGCTCACCAGGAGCAGAAGGGTGGACTGGGGCAGGTGAAAGTTGGTGAGCAGCCGGTCCACGGCCTTGAATTGATACCCGGGATAAATAAAGAGGTCGCACCAGCCCTGCTGGGCTTTAAACCCTTGGGGCGAAGCGCAGGACTCCAGCACCCGGACGCTGGTGGTGCCCACCGCCAGCAGGCGTTTTCCCTCTGCCCGGGCGGCGTTGAGGCGGGCCGCGGCCTTATCTGACAACTCAAAGTATTCCGGGGCCATCCGGTGGCGGGTATAGTCGGCGTGACGCACCGGCATAAACGTCCCCGGCCCCACGTGCAGAGTGAGGCGCACGATCTCGATCCCCCGGCGGGCCAGGTTTTCTAACACCGTTTCGGTGAAGTGGAGCCCCGCGGTGGGACAGGCCACGGCCCCGGCGGGGGCGGCAAAGACCGTCTGATAGGTCTCCCGATCCGCCGCGGCGGGGTGACGGTGGATATAAGGCGGCAGGGGAACTTCTCCCGCGGCCAGGACCGCGGCCACCGGGTCGCCGCCGGGAGCGGTGAAGCGCACCTCCGCCACCCCCGGTTGGGGCAGGGCCAGGACTGCCGCGGTCAATTCCACCCCGAAGTTAAGGACCTGGCCGATCCGGAGGCGTCCCCGGTGCGTGGCCCGGGCCCGGGCCGCGTGGGGAACGGCGCCGTTGGCTTCGGCCTCCGGCAGGTGGTGGAGCAGCAGTTCCACTTTGCCGCCGCTGTCCTTGCGGCCGTTCAGGCGCGCCGTGAAGACCCGGGTGTCGTTGACCACCAGAACGTCGTTCTCATCCAGGGCGGCGGCCAGCTCCCGGAAGCCGGCATGGCGCATCTCGCCCCCGTCCCTATGGAGCACCAACAGCCGGGAGGCATCCCGCTCGCCCAAAGGGTACTGGGCCACCAACTCCGGCGGCAGGAAGTAATCGTAATCCTCAATCCGGGGCATAGTCAGTCGTGTCCAGCAAGAAAATTAATATATCGCTAACTGGTTCCCAAGCGGGGAGCTTGGGAACCAGTTAAAAACGTGATCCGCAATCCGTGGCCTATTACTTGGTCGCGCAAATGAGCGTCATTTTCACCGGGGTTTAAAATTCCCCCCTTTTTTAAAGGGGGGTCAGGGGGGATTACAAATAACCCATTGATAATCCCCCTAAATCCCCCTTTAGGAAAGGGGGATTTGCCTACCCCGGCTCAATGAACGCCCTTATTGAAATCTAACGCAATTTTTCCCCAGTCATGGCATCAAACCCCCTAGTCCGGGGCTGGCCCAGGGCCTGGCCCCAGGGCGGGCCGGCCACCGGAAAAATGGTGCATTTGACGGCGGGAGGCGCATTTGATAAGTTTAACCCAGCCAATTTTTCATGCAAGGACCGACACCTACCATGACCCGCAAAATGTTGTTGACGGCCATAGCATTGCTGGCCTGCCTCTGGCCCGGCGCGGCCGCCGGGGAAGTCACCCCGGAAGCCGTGATGACCCGGGTTCAGGCCCAATATGACAAAGCCGGGGGCTTCCAGGCCCGCTTTCGCCAGGAATCCCGTCTCAAGGCGGCCGGCGCCTCAGATTCGGCCGTGGGGTGGATGTATTTCAAGAAACCCAGCCGCATGCGCTGGCAGTACGAGACCCCGCCGGAACAGAAAAAGGAGATCGTCTCCGACGGCCGGCTGGTGTGGATGTACATGCCCGCCGACGGGTTGGTCATGGTCTACAAGCTGGACCAGGTGTTGCGCTCGGACCTGGTGATGCGGTTTTTTTCCGGGATGGGCCAGTTCCAAAAGGATTTCATCATCTCCTGGCAACGCCCCCCCCGGGAGGGTGCCAGCTTTGTCATCGACCTGGTTCCCCAAAAGGACCAGTTGGAGCTCAAGCGTCTCTCCCTGACCATCAACCCCGACACCTACCTGGTGGAGAAGCTGGATTTCAGCAATGCCCTGGGCGAGGAGAGCGGCTTCACCTTTACCCAGGTGAAGCTGGAAGTGCCCTCGGCGCCCAACTTCTTCACCTTTACGCCGCCTCCGGGAGTCCAGGTGGTCCGGGAGACCCCGGGATCTAAACCTTGATGGATGGTTAAAGAAATGAATACGGGGGCGAGGTTGATCAGGCCCCGGCGGGCGCCATGCAGTACGCCCCGGCCTGGAATTGATTTTGCTTGAACCGCCTGAAGTATAGACTTCAAAGGCAAACCATGGAATTTACCGAACCGCAAAAAGAGGTGCGGCGCTGGCTGGAACGGCGCCGGGGGATTCTCCTGGCCCACAATTACCAACCGGGAGAAATTCAGGAGGTGGCCGATTTTTTAGGCGACTCTCTGGCCTTGTCCATGACCGCGGCCAAGACGCCGGCCGAAGTCATCGTGTTTTGCGGGGTCCATTTCATGGCGGAAACCGCGGCTATTTTGTGCCCGGACAAGACCGTCCTCCTGCCCCGGGATGATGTGGGCTGCTACATGGCCGCCACCATCACGGCGGAGCAGCTTAAGGCCCGGAAAGCCGAACTGCCCGGGGTGCCGGTGGTCACCTACGTCAATTCCACCGCCGCGGTCAAGGCCGAGAGCGACATCTGCTGCACGTCCGCCAATGTCATCCAGATAGTCAATTCTTTGACACCCTCCCGGGTCTTTATGGTTCCGGACCGCAATCTGGCCCTCTACACCGCCCGGCGCACCTCCAAGGAAGTGCTCTACTGGGAGGGCTGCTGCAACGTTCACGACGGCCTGAGCGCCGCCGAGGTCCAGGCGTGCCAGGCGGCCCATCCCCAGGCGGTTTTCATCGCCCATCCCGAGTGCCGCCCCGAAGTCCTGGACCTGGCCCAGGTAATTCGCAGCACCAGCGGGATGCTTCAGTATGCGCTCCAGTCCTCCGCCCGAGAATTCATCATCGGCACGGAGATGGGCATTCTCCACACCTTGCGCACCGAAAACCCGGATAAGCTTTTCTACTCCCCCTCCCCCCGCCTCGTGTGCCCGGATATGAAGCGCATCACCCTATCAGACGTCATCAATGCCCTCAAGGACAACCGCCACCAAATCACGGTGCCGGAGGAGATCCGAAAGCCTGCCTGGCTGGCGGTGGAGCGCATGCTGGCCGTCCCCCGGGATTAACCATTATCCTCCGGGGGATCCGGAGCTGTATTCCCCGACCCTCCTTATCTGGTCCTCAGGTGAAATTGAGCCCGCGTCTCTGGGCAAAATTGGCCTGCTTCTTGCTGTTTCCCCCATAAAGTAATGAGTTGCGGGTTGGGAAACTGGCATGCAAAGGCAAGAGGCGCAAATCCCGCCTTACTACGATAATCTCCGGCATTTCTTGCATGATTTGGCGCAGCCCCTGTCCACGGTCACCGGGCTCATTGATCTGATGCTGTTGGAGTTGGACGAGCGGGACCAGATGTTCCAGAAAGTCCAGTTGATCAGCCTGCAACTGGAGAAGGTGATGGCGATTCTCGGGGAAATTCGCCGGATGGCCCGGGAGGCCGCCGACCGCGAGAGAAAAACCCTGGAACCGCCCCGGACCCCGCGGTCTTGATGGCCGGCCCGCCCCTCAAAATACTTTTTCAGAGGTCTTGATTTTAGGTATAAGTAAGCATCCACGCCGCAGCCTTCGGTTATTTTCTCCGGCTAAGACCATTTTCTCATTGAGCTGCATCAAATCAACAACATAACTCCCTGATATTGCTTTATTCTCTTACAGAAAACCGAAAACTGTCTAAGACCCCGCCTCCCGGCCCGGTGGCTTTTGGGCCTTGCCAATCCTGACAAAACCCCCTATCATGATGGCCGAGGGATCAGTCCCCAGGTTCTTTTTTTGGGGTGGGTACGGGTTTTCAGACAGGGCGCTTTCCTCGCAGCCACCGGGCGATGCGGCTGGTTCCGGCCACCTGCGGCCCTCCCTGACCATATCGAGGGGCAGGCTCTCCCAGCCAATCTCCCTCCATCGGTGCACCGGCCATGGCAGAAGAGCATAGTTCCCCTCAGGTAGTTTCCCGGGTGGCCGAACTCCGGGAACAGCTCAATTACCACAATTACCGGTACTATGTGCTGGATGATCCGGTGATTTCCGATGCCGAGTTCGACCGCCTCATGGCCGAACTCACCCGGCTGGAGGAAGACTACGGCCTGGCCAGCCCCGATTCCCCCACCCAGCGGGTCGGGGCCCAACCCCTGGATAAGTTTGAAACCGTCTTGCACCGGCAGCCCATGTTGTCGCTGGAAAACGCCTTCAGCGAGGCCGAGGCCCGGGAGTTCGACGACCGGTTGAAGCGGTTCCTCCGGATCACGGAAGAGTTTCCCTATGTCCTGGAGCCCAAGATGGACGGCTGCGCCGTGGAATTAGTCTATGAAAACGGCCGGTTGACCACGGGTTCCACCCGGGGCGACGGCTACCGGGGGGAAAACGTCACCCAGAACCTGAAGACCATCCACTCCATCCCTTTAAGCCTGCTGACGGAGGTGGCGCCGGCCCCGGAGTTGCTGGAGGTCCGGGGCGAGGCCTACATGGACCTGGCGGAATTCAAGCAACTGAATGAAGCGCGCCTGGCCCGGGGCGAGTCCGCGTTTGCCAATCCCCGGAACGCCGCGGCCGGGTCCCTGCGCCAGCTGGACCCGAGGATCACCGCGGCCCGGCCTTTGAAGATCTACTGCTACGGCGTGGGGGAGGTCCGGGGACGGAATTTTGACACCCAGTGGGAAGTGCTCCAGACCCTGAAACAGTGGGGTCTCCGGGTCAACCCCCTGATTGCCCGGGGCCGGGGGATCGACGCCGCCATCGCCTACCACCGGGACCTGGAACACCGGCGCCACGGCCTGCCGTATGAAATCGACGGCATAGTGATCAAGGTTGACCCCTTGGTCTTACAAGAGCGCCTGGGCGCCAAGTCCCGAAGCCCCCGATGGTCCCTGGCCTATAAGTTCGCCGCCACCCAGGCCACCACCAAGGTATTGGCCATCGAGGTCAACGTGGGCCGCACCGGCGCGGTCACTCCCATGGCGGTGATGGAGCCGGTGGAGGTGGGCGGAGTCACCGTGAGCCGGGCCACTCTCCACAATGAAGACGAAGTGGCCAAGAAGGACGTGCGGGTGGGGGATACGGTCCTGGTGCAGCGGGCCGGAGACGTGATCCCGGAAGTCGTCAAAGTCATTTTGGAGGAGCGTCCGCCCGACGCCCAACCCTTTAAGATGCCGGTCCACTGCCCGGTGTGCGATTCCCTCCTGGTGCGGCCGCCGGGAGAGAAGGTCACCCGCTGCCCCAATCCCGACTGCGTCGCGTCCCTGACCCGGGGGATTCAGCACTTCGCCGGCAAGCGCGCCATGGACATCGACGGGTTGGGGGAGAAGATCGTCCAGCAACTGGTGGAGGTGGGCCTGGTCAAGGAGGTGAGCGACCTCTACCGGCTGACGGAAGATGACCTCATTCCCCTGGAGCGCTTCGCGGAAAAATCGGCCCAGAACATCATCAGCGCCATTAAAGCCAGCAAAGCGGTCCCCCTGTGGCGCCTGATCAACGCCCTGGGGATCCGCTATGTGGGCGAGGCCACCGCCCAGGTCCTGGCCCGGCACTTCCAGACCCCGGACGCTTTGCGGGAGGCAAGTAAAGAAGACCTGCTGCACGTCGAGGGCGTGGGGGCGCAGGTGGCGTCCAGCATCAGGGATTTTTTTCAGAGTGAGCGCCACCAGGCCCTTATCAAGAAACTCCAGGATAACGGGGTGCGGAGCTTGCCGCCGGAGCCTCAGGCCGCCTCCCCCTTGGCCGGCAAGACCTTCGTGTTCACCGGCGGGCTCGCCGACTTATCCCGGGGCGAGGCCAAGGCGCTGGTCGCGGCCCGGGGCGGCAAGGTGACTTCCTCGGTCTCCGCCAAGACCGATTACGTGGTGGCAGGGAGTGATCCCGGCAGCAAGCTGGCCAAAGCCCGGGAGCTGGAGGTGACCGTCCTGAATGAGGCGGAGTTCGGGGAATTACTTAAGAGGAGCACGTGATGGCGGATAAGGCGCGGGTCCACGTGGTGATTGAGGGACGGGTCCAGGGGGTGTTCTTCCGGGCCTCCACCCGGGACGAGGCCCGGGCCCGGGGGCTGACCGGCTGGGCCCGGAACCTCCCGGACGGCCGGGTGGAGGCCTGGTTCGAGGGCGACAAACGGGTGTTGGAGAACATGCTCGCCTGGTGCCGTAAAGGCCCGCCGTCTGCCTACGTGACCCGGGTGGAGGTGGAGTGGCAGGCCTACGTCGGGGACCAGATGGATTTTCGGGTGGTGTACTGAAAAGTCCGAAGTAAAAAAGAGAAAGTCATCTAAGTTGAATTTTTTCATAAATTATGATAATCATTATTTCTAATTATATAAATTTATGACAAAGTCGCAGGCCCCGGCCAAGGAGCATGGTAAGGAGTGCAAGATGGAACTGGTCAAAGTGAAAAGGAACTACCAAATTACCATACCTCAGAATCTGAGGAGGATCATTCGGCTGACCGTCGGGGACTACGTGGAGGTGGACATCCAGGACGATACTTTAGTGATAAGGCCGGTCAAGGTGATTCACCCGGACCAGGAATATTTTTTCACGAAAGAGTGGCAGGAGAAGGAAGCGGAAGCGGATAAAGACATTGCCGAGGGTAAGATGGTGGGGCCGTTTGAGAATGCGCCAGACGCTTTAAGAGCTTTGAAGAAAACTCCGCAATGAAGCTCTGGTTCACGCACAGTTTTATCAAGGATTATCAAGCGCTTCCAAGCCAACTGCAACGGGCGGTAGATAAACAATTAAAGCTTTTCCTGAGCAACCGGCGTCATCCATCCCTGAATATCAAAAAAATGCAAGATCCTCGAGACATTTGGGAAGGCAGGATCACTCAAGGATACCGCTTTACCTTCCAAATCGCGGGTGAAGTATGCATCCTCAGGCGGCTAGGCACCCATGATATTTTGAGGACTCCCTAACTCTGACTTGACAGCTATACCCCATTAACTATACTAGTTATATAATCCATAATAATTAATAGAGAAGGCGATGGCCATGCTGAAAAAGATTTCTGCGATGAAGGCCCGGCAGAATTTGGGCCAACTTTTGAATGAAGTGTCTATCCGGGGCGACGCATATATCATCGAACGGGCCGGCAAACCTTTGGCCGCCCTGGTGGACATGGAAAGATTCCAGCAGCTGCAAGAAGACCGAAGCTCCGCTTTGCAGGCTCTTAAAGAGATTTGGGGAAAGATGGCAGGAGTGGACAACCAGGAGATCGCGGAAGCCATCGAGGCGGCCGAGAAGATCGCCAAGGAGGAGAACCGCACCCGGAGCGAACTCATGCGAGAAGCCCTCCGGCGGTATATTGCCGAAATGGAACTCAGACGTCTGCAGCGCTACGGCCTAAAAAAAGCCACAGAGCTTAGCTTAAAGGAGGAAGACGTCCAGCGCTTCATTGACGAGTATCGGGCCGAACCAGCCGATGCTTAAAGCAGTGCTTGATACCAATGTCATCGTGTCTGGCCTCAACTTTCCAACGAGCAATCCCGCCAAAATTTTGATACTGGTGGCTTCAGGAGAGGTAGCCAACTTCACTTCAAGGCATATAGTCAATGAAACGAGACGTATTCTGGTTGATAAGTTTTTCTGGACACGTGAAAAAGTTGAAGCGGCTGAGGTTTGGCTAAAAACCTTCTCAAAATCAGTCAACCCCAAGAACCGCATTTCGGTTATTGATGATGATCCGGACAACCGCATTCTCGTATGTGCCGTAGAAGGCCAGGCCGACTTTATCATTTCGGGCGACCACCATCTTACCGATTTAAAAAATTATCAGGGAATCAAGATCCTTGCCCCCTCTATCTTTTTAGCATTAATCGCCAAACTCAATGAAGAATAACCGAGTAGCTATTATACGCACGGGAGGCATAATCATGGCTGAAAAGGAAATGTCCACTTCGGGCGACCTGGTGTTCAAACCCTGCGCCCGGGCGTTTTTTGTCTATTTCGTGGCCATGGCCCTGGTTTTCTTGGGCCCCCGGCTCAACCCCGAGGTGGGGCTGCCCGTCTGGTTGGGGACCCTCCTGGGGCTCATTGTCCTGGCCGCGGTGATCTACCAGAAGTACGGCCAGGAGTACCGGGTAACCTCCCGGGGGGTGGTCCGGGTCTGGCGCTGGCCTTCCCCCCGGGAGCAGGAGATCGCCTGGGAGAACCTGGGAGAGGTCCTGGTGCTCCGGGGCTTGACCCAGACCGTGCTCCAGGTGGGCAACCTCGCGTTCCGGGATAAAGCCGGGGGGGCCGAGATGTTCTGGTACGGGTTGCTCAACCCCAAGGACGTTAAAGACCGGATCGACGGGAAGCGGCCGTGATGGAACTGGAAGACGGGTGGGGGGCGGCGGCCGTGGCCGAGCCGGCCCAAAAGTCTTCAGCGCCCTGGGAAGACCCGGAGTTGTCAACCCTGGCGGGGTTTTTTCGGACCCTCCGGGAAGTCCTGTTCCGGCCGGGGGAGTTTTTTGAGAACCTGGGCCGGGAAGGGTGGGCCGAACCGTTGGCCTTTGCGCTCATCGTGTCGAGCGTCGGGCTTTTGGGCGCCCTCTTCTGGCAGTTCCTGGCCCTGGCGCCGGCCGGCGGGGACCCGGGGGGCGCCTCCGGGCTGTCGCCGGCCTGGCGATTAGGTCCAGGCTGGCTGATGGCCATAATGGCCGGTTCCCCGGTTCTGGCGCTGGCCAACCTGGGGGTGGGCGGCGTCTGCTGGTGGGGGAGTGTGGCCCTGGTGGGCGCGGGCCGGGATTTCACCCCGGCCTGGCGGATTTTCTGCTATGCTCAGGGCGGTATGGCCCTGGCGCTGATTCCGTATTTCGGCATGTTGGTGGCCGGAATCTGGGTCCTGGTCCTGCTGTATTGCGGAGTGAAGCAGGTTTACGGCATCTCCGCCGGAGCCTCTCTCGGGACCCTGGCCATCTTCCTGGCGCTTCAGGCCGCCCTGGCGCTGACCCTTTTTCTGGGCCTGGCGGCCGCCTTGGCCTTACTGGGGTTCCTGCTGCTGCTGGGCTGAAGCGGTTTGCGCCGCCGCTTCCCGCCGCTTCCGCCTGATTCTCAGGCCGTGGGCGACCCAGCCGATTGCCACGCCCACCGCCAGGCTGAGGTAGACCACCAGAAACTGGGGCAGTTCCCCCAACCGAAATTTGAAGAGTTTGATCGCCAGCGCCGGCTGGGCGTTTTCAACGGCAAAGTCCACCAGCACCACGGCCAGGATGATCAACAACACCAGTTTGAGATTACTCATGGGCGCCTCGCTTTCGGGGTCACTCTTTCAGGTAACGTTTCACCACGGCCTTGAGATCCTCCAGGTCCGAAGACTTGACCAAGTACTCGTCTGAGGCCCAGGTGGCAAAATCCTGTTTGTACTCTCCGTAGGCAGTGCTCAGGACCACGGGTAAATCCGGCCGCTTTTCCTTAATCTGTCTCAAGGCCTCGATACCGTCCATCTCCGGCATTTTGATGTCCAGGATGATCAGGTCCAGGGGAATCTTTTCAACGATTTCCAGGGCTTCCCGCCCGTTGGCGGCCTGATAGACTTCGTAGCCCTCCTCTTTGAGTTCTTCACTATAAAGGAGGCGAATGCTCATTTCGTCGTCCGCCACCAGGATCTTCTTCATTGACGTCCTCCTCTAGGGGTCTTAAGCACGCTGGCGGGAACCGCTCCCTGGCCCACGTCTTTGACGAGACAATATTTAGCCACCGGCAGGGTGACGATAAAGGTCACGCCTTTGCCGATTTCGTTGTTGACCTCTATCTGGCCGTAGTGGCGGGAAACGATCCGCTGGGCTATGGCCAGTCCCAGGCCGGTGCCGTAATCCTTGGTGGAAAAAAATGGGTTGAAGATATTGTGGAGCACCTCCATGGGGATACCGCTGCCGGTGTCGGAGATGGAGGTCGCAGCATAGAGGCCGTCCGACTTTTCCACCGGGAAGGTGCGAATGCTCAAAGTGCCGCCATGGGACATGGCCTGGATGGCGTTCTGGAAGAGGTTGTAAAAGACCTGCTTCATCTGCCGGTCGTCGCAATGGAGCCGGGGCAACTGGGCAAATTCTCTCAAGACCTTGATTTTATAGCCATCCAAATCCCGCTGGACCAAAATCAGGGTGTCTTCGATGAGCTTGGCCAGTTCGTGGTCCCCGTAATAGGACAGATTTTCCCCGGTGAAGTCCAGGATTTCCCGGAGGAGCTTTTCCAGGCGGGTCACTTCCTCCTGGATGACCTCCACATATCCCCGGAGGGGCGAATTGGGTTCCACCAGTTTGGCGATGCGCCGGGCGAAGCCGCCGATGGAGACCAGGGGGTTGCGAATTTCATGGGCCATGCCCGAGGCCAGGCTGCTCAAGGCGGCCAGACGGTCGCTCTCCAGCATCCGTTCCCGGATGAGGAGTAATTCCCGATTGTTGGTTTCGATAGTGGAATAGAGATGGGCATTTTCCAACACCAGGGCGGCCTGAGTAGCAAACATCTGGAGGGCGTGCAGGCGCTCCGGCTCCAGGGGCCGCCCGGAAGCCTGGTTGTCCACCAGAATCACCCCGGTGGCCCGGTCTTTGACCACCAGGGGCGCCACAAAAAATTCCTGGGCCGCGTACTTGCCCGCCAACGCGGGGGGCAAGCCCGGCTCCTTGACCGTCTGATGGTGATGATAGGGGGACTTCCGCAACACCGCCAGGGCCAGGGGGCCCTGATCCGCCCGGAGGGGAACTTCCCAATCAGCCACCGGTATCATCCCCGGCGGCGGCGACTGCAGGGCCTTGAGGTTGGGGAGGTCGGAGGTCAGGGGCATGCGACAGGCGCCTTGGGCGCCTCTCAAGGTTTGGGTCGCTTCATCCACCATCAAGATCACCGCCCGGTCAAATCCCAGGCCGTGCTCCAGGGTGAGGCCCTGGAGGACGATCTCCTGGAGCCGCGCCTCCTGCACCGACGTCAGCATGATCTGGGAGATCTCTTGCAGAGCGGTGAGATTCCGGACCATGCGCTCGTTTCTTTCCGCCAGGTCCTCCACCTGCTGATAAGTGAGGGCATTTTCGATGGCGTTGACGATGACGCCGGCCATGGTGAAGAGGAGTTGGCGGTTTTCCGGGTCGAAGGGCAGGTATTCGCCGTTGGGGTTGAATTTGTCATACACCCCCAGGGTGCCGGTCAGCTGCCCCTTGAAGGTGAGCGGCACCGCCAGGCAGTAGTGGGTGTGCCCCGTTGCATCCGTCGATTCCCCTTCATAATAGGGGGGTTCGGTGGCAGCGCCGCTGGGGGTTATTTGGGGCAGGGCCGGGGATTCCGGAGGAATCTGCCCGTAGCGGGATGAGACCCGGGTCTCACCGGTGGCGGTATTAATAATATGGAGGGCCGCCCCCCGGGCGGTGATAACTTTGGCGGTGGTGCTGACGATGCGCTCCAGGAGTTCATCCAACTCCACGGTGGAGCTCAGCGCTTTCCCCACCTCGAAGAGCACCGACAACTCGGCGATCCGCTTTTTGGCCTCTTCCTGGACGATGGCCTGGCGCAGGGCGGCCGCCAACATCAGGCAGGTCAGCTGGACGCCCTGGCGCTCCGCCGCGGAGAGGGACCGCTCCGTCCGGTCTACCAGGATCAGGACCCCGTAAAGAAAATTATCGTCGGCCACCGGAAAGGCGGCCAGAGTCTGATAAGCCGGGTGCAGTTTTTCCAGGGCAACATTGGCGGCCGATACTCCCGGCTGCTGGCGGTGGACGACGGTAGGCTTGCGGGTCCGGGCCGTCTCACCCACCAGACCTTGCCCCAGGGGAAATTCCAGGCGCAGGTGGGGCGGTATGGGCCCCTGGCTGCTGACGTTGAGGAGCAGGGTTTCCCTGGCCTTGTCCAGGCCGAAATAGAGAGATAGATCCACCTTCAGGTTGCGAGCCAGAAGGTGCACCATGTTGTTGAGCCGCTCCCCAAAGCTCACGGTAGAGGTGAGCACCTCTACCATTTGGGTCAAGAACGCCGCACGCTCCGAAGCCATGGGACCTCACCCGCCCAACAGGCGCTGGCGTTTTTCCGCGGCCAGCCGGTACACATCCACGTATTTAGGGGCTGCGGTTTTGCCCCAGGAATAATCCAGGGCCATATTGCTCTTCATCAGGGCTTCCCAGACGGCGGGCTGTTGATAAACCGCCAGGGCCCGCTGCACCGCGGCCAGCAGTTCGGCCGGGGTATAGCCGGTAAACTTGAACCCGGTGCCGGCGCCGGTGGCGGGGTCGAATTCCTGCACGGTTTCGTCCAGCCCGCCGGTGGCCCGGACCACGGGAATGGCGCCGTAGCGCAGGCAATACATTTGGTCCAGGCCGCAGGGTTCATAACGGGAGGGCATGAGAAAGATGTCGGCCCCGGCGATGATCTGGTGGGCCAGTTCTTCGGTGTAGCCGATCATGAGACCCATGCGCCCAGGATATTTGAGGCTCATTTCCTGGAGCAGATAGTGGTGGCGTTCTTCCCCGGTGCCCTGGATGACGAAACCCACTTCCAGGCGCATCAGGTCATCGAGGATGTCTTCCACCAGGTCGATCCCTTTACGCTCAAGGAACCGGGTGGTCATGCCGATGAGCGGCCGGTCCGGGGGCAGATTTAGGTCGAAGCGCTGCAACAGAGCCGTCTTGCAGGTCTTTTTCCCCGCGAGGTTATCCCGGTCGTAGGGTGCGGCCAGGAAGGCATCCCGGTTGGTGTCCCAGCGGTGATAGTCGACCCCTTCCAGAATGCCGTAAAGCTCATGGGCCCGATCCCGGAACAGCCCCTCCAGCCCGAAGCCAAATTCCGGGGTCAGGATCTCTTCCCGGTATTTGGCGGAGACGGTGGTGAGGAGGTCCGCAAAAACCAGGCCGCCCTTCATAAAATTGAGCTTGCCGTAAAATTCCAGGGCCTTGGGAGAGAGCAATTCCCACCCCAGGCCGGTGAGGGGGAGGTCATAGGAAGAAAAAAGCCCCTGGTAACCCACGTTGTGGACCGTATACACCACCGGCAGCCGCTGGAGGCGGGGGCGGTCGTTATAGAGGGTCCGGAGATAGACGGGCACCAGGCCGGTCTGCCACTCGTGGGCGTGGCAGACGTCGAACTCCAGTTCCAGGGCGTCGATCATCTCCACCACCGACCGGGAGAAGAAGATGAACCGCTCGCCATTGTCGTCAAAATCCCCATAGGAGGTGCCGTAGAGACCTTCCCGGTTAAACAGGGCGTCCTGGCCGATGAAGTAAAAATCCAGGTTGGGGTCGACCTGGGCGGTAAAGATCTCGGCCGGCAAAGTCTTCCAGGAGAGCGGAATGGAAAGCGTTTGTCCGGTGGAGGTGAGGGGGCGGCCCGATTCGCGTACCTGGCGGTACAGGGGCAGAACCACCGATACCTTGTGGCCCATTTTAACCAAGGCCCAGGCCAGGGCGTAGATCACCTCGGCAAGCCCGCCGCTGCGGGCAAAAGGGTTGGCTTCCGGGGATACCATCAGAATACGCATCTGTCATCCCTCGAGGCTTACAGCGTCAACTCCCGAAGATATTTGGCCGCATCTTCCGGAGGGGTGGGATTGATATAAAAGCCCGATCCCCATTCGAATCCAGCAATCAGGGTCAGCTTGGGCACGATCTCGAAATGCCAGTGGTAATAATTGAGTTGTGATTCCCGGATGGGCGCGGTGTGCAGGATGAAATTGTACGGGACCTGGCCCAGGGCTTTCTCCAGGCGCTTCAGGGTTTCCGAGAAAAGCTCGGCCAGCAGCCGGAAAGACTCTTCCTTCAAATCCACGTAAGACGAAAAGTGCTGCTTGGGCAGGATCCAGATTTCAAAGGGTGAGCGGGGCGCAAAGGGACAAATCGCCAGAAACTCCTGGTTCTCCAGCACCAGCCGGGTCTGCTGCTGGAGCTCCTGGCGGATCATATCGCAAAACACGCAGCGCTCTTTGTAGTTGTAATAAAACTTGCCGCCGCTCAATTCCTCCTGGACCAGCTCCGGCACGATGGGCAGGGCGATGAGTTGGCAGTGGCTGTGTTCCAGGGAGGCGCCGGCGGCCCGGCCCTGGTTCTTGAAGATCAGGACGTAGCGGAACCGGGGATCCTCGCTCAGGGCCACGATCCGGTCCCGGTAGGCCGTAAGCACCCGGAAGAACCCCTCCACCGGGATAGTCGCCAGGGTGAGGCGGTGGTCCGGGCTCTCGATGATGACCTCATGGGACCCCACCCCGTTCATTTTGTCGAACATGCCTTCGCCGACGCGGTCCAACTCCCCTTCCGTGGCCAGGGCCGGGAATTTGTTGTTCACCACCCGGAGTTGCCAGCCGGGGGTGTTGGGCTTGGTCCCCGGGTCCCGGTAGGCCAGGACCTCGGGCGGCGTCGTATGTTCGTTGCCTTCATCGAAGGGACAGAAGCCCCCTTTGGTGGCCTCCGGTTCCACCACAAAATCATGGGGGCGCTTGCCCCGCTCCGTAGAAATAATCACCCAACGGCCGATGATGGGATCTTTGCGTAATTCAGGCATCTGTCTCCGTTCCTGGCCCCCGTCGCCACCGGGGGGCGCTGGCGCCCGCCCCGGCAACGCTACAGGGATGAGGGATGTCTTTCAGTATACTTCCCTGGGGATATTTTGCAAGGGACTTGGCGGACCTGGAGCATCCAGGGAGCGGACTTAGCCCCGGCTGCCCGTAAGGTCTTCACCCCTGAAGGCCCCTCGCGGCTTCCCTCATCGGTTTATTATAAGACAAACGCCGCCGGAATCCAGCCCCGATGAAGAACCGCCGTCCCCGGCTATTCCTGAGCCAGCGAGGCGCCGGTTATAGGGCGGCCCCTGGCCGCCATAAATCGGCGTGCACGGCACGCCCTATTATCAATGGTGGCACAGGCATCTTGCCTGTGCCATGAACAGGCTGGAAGCCTGTTCCACCAATTCATTAAAAATCACCGGCGAAACAGATACATGATCAGGGTCAAAATGAGGCTGATGAGGATGCAGGTCCCCAACGGGAAGTAAAAGCTGAAATTCCCCCGCTTGAAACTGATGTCCCCCGGCAGTTTCCCCAGCCAGGGGATCTTGGGCGCCAGCAGGAACACCGCCCCCACGATCACCAGGATCACGCCCGCCACGATCAGCAATCGGCCCATATCAGACATGGTTTGGTAACGCCAACCTTTTTGTCATTTTTTGTCAGGAGAGAAGTTGTCGCTCTCGAATTTTCAGGAACTGGTGGCGACGTGCACCGAAAAACTCTCCACCATTACTATTAAGGGGAAACCGGCGAATTTTCAAGGGGAATCCCATCACGGGCGAATTATCCCGCCCCGGAGATTGGCAGGGAGCAATATTTCAGGTTAAAATACTAAAATTATGTTGATTATTCCGGCCATTGACCTCAAAGACGGCAAGTGCGTGCGCCTGCGCCAGGGGCGGGCCGAGGACGTGACCGTCTTCGGCGACGACCCCGCGGCCATGGGCCTCAGGTGGCAGGCGGCCGGCGCCCAGCTCCTCCACGTGGTGGACCTGGACGGCGCTTTTTCCTCCCGGCCCCAAAACCTCGATTCCATCCGGCGCCTGCGCCAGGCCCTGACCATTCCCATAGAACTGGGGGGCGGCATCCGGACCCTGGACACCATGGCGGCCTATATTGAGCTGGGCATCGACCGTCTCATCCTGGGCACCGTGGCGCTCAAGGACCCCGACCTGGCGGCCCGGGCCTGCGCCGACTATCCCGGCCGCATCATTTTCGGCCTGGATGCCCGAGACGGCCTTCTGGCCGTGGAAGGCTGGACCGAAACCAGTCAAAAGACCGCCCTGGACGCGGCCCGGTCCCTGGCGGCGCTTAAGCCTGCGGCCTTCATCTACACCGACATCGCCCGGGACGGGGTCAAACGGGGGGTGAATATCCCCGCCACCCGGGCCCTGGCCGAGGCCGTGGACATCCCGGTGATCGCCTCCGGCGGGGTGAGTTGTCTCGACGATATCCTGGCCCTCCTGCCCCTGGAGGCCTTGGGGGTGATCGGGGTCATCACCGGCCGGGCGTTGTACGACGGCAGCCTGGACCTGAAAGAGGCCATCCGCCTGGCCCAGGCCGGTTGAGCGCGGCGCTTCATAATTACCTAGAACATTTAAAAACCGGGGGGGCCCCTTTTTCTAAAGGGGGGTAGGGGGGATTAAACCCTAAATCCCCCTTTAAGAAAGGGGGATTTAAAATCGCCTGACGTGGGACCCGCCGGGTCGCCACCACCATGATTCGTGTCGGGCCTTAACCCTAATAGATGCACATGACCTGTTCTGATAATCATAACTTCCTCCATCGCATCCAGCGGCCCGCCCGCTACCTGGGCCGGGAGATCAACGCGGTCTTCAAAGACCCCCGGGCCGTGGCCCTGCGGGTGGCCCTGCTGTTTCCCGATCTCTACGAAGTGGGCATGTCCCACCTGGGGCTGGGCCTGCTCTACGGTATCTTGAACCGGGAAGACCACCTCTGGGCCGAGAGGGCCTACGCCCCGGCCCCGGACCTGGAGGCGGACCTTAGGACCCGGCGCCAGCCCCTGACCAGCCTGGAGTCCGGCACGCCCCTGAGCCGCTTTGACCTGTTGGGGGTGAGCCTCCAGTACGAGTTGGGCTATACCAACCTCTTGAATATGCTGGACCTGGGCGGGGTGCCGCTTATGGCGGCGGACCGCGACGACAGCCACCCGGTGGTCATCGGCGGCGGCCCCGCCTGTTTCAACCCCGAGCCGGTGGCCCCCTTCTTTGACGCCCTGGTCCTGGGCGACGGGGAAGAAGTCATCCTCGAGTTGGCGGCGCTGGTGGCGGCCTGGAAGGCCAACCGGGGCAGCCGCCGGGAGTTGTGGCAGGCCCTGGAGGGCCTGGAAGGCGTCTACGTCCCGGCCCTGTTCCGGATGGATTTCGACGCGGCCGGGGTTCTCAGGGCCATCATCCCCCAGGGGCGCCGGAGTAATGTGGCCAAGCGAGTCCTGGACGATTTGAACCGGATAGCCCTCCCTGCCTCTCCCCTGGTCCCCTCCTGTCAGATTGTCCACGACCGCCTCAGCCTGGAGATTTCCCGGGGCTGCACCCGGGGCTGCCGTTACTGCCAGGCCGGCATGATTTACCGGCCGGTCCGGGAGCGGGACCCGGCCGCGGCCCTGGCCTGGGTGGAGGCAGCCCTGGCCGCCACGGGCTTCGAAGAGGTCTCCCTGCTGAGCCTCAGCATCGGCGACTACGGCCCCCTGGCCGGACTGCTCCAGTCCCTGATGGACCGATTGTCCCCGGCGAAGGTGGCGATTTCGCTGCCTTCCATGCGCGCCGACACCCTCACCCCGGACATGATGGCGCAGATTCAACGGGTGCGGCGCACCGGGCTGACCCTGGCCCCGGAAGCAGGCAGCCAACGCCTGCGCCAGGTCATCAACAAGAACCTCACCGACGCGGCCATCATGGACTCGGCCCGGCGGGCCTTCGCCGCGGGCTGGCAACTCCTCAAGCTTTACTTCATGATCGGCCTGCCCCGGGAGACCCAAGCAGACCGGGAGTCCATCCCGGCCCTGGCCCGGCAGATTCTGGCCGCGGCCCCCCGGGGCAGCCGCCCCCGGCTCAACGTCAGCCTTTCCAGCTTCATCCCCAAGCCCCACACCCCGTTTCAGTGGGAGCGCCAGGAAGATTTGGAGGAGTGCCGCCGCCGGCTCCACGGAGTCAAGGACCGGTTGCGCCAGAAAAACATCCAGACCAAGTGGAACTCTGCGGCCCAGACCTGGCTGGAGGGGGTGTTTTCCCGGGGCGACCGGCGCCTGGCGCCGGCATTGCTGGAGGCCCACCGCCGGGGGTGCCGACTGGACGCCTGGAGCGAACATATGCGGGTGGAACCCTGGGGGGAGGCCTTCCGCGCCGCCGGGGTGGACCCGGACGTCTATCTGCGGGAACGGCGACTGGAGGAACTCTTGCCCTGGGACCACGTGGACTGCGGGGTGAGCCGGGACTTTTTGCTGGCGGAGCGGGCTCGGGCCGATCAGGGGCTGGAGACCCCGGACTGCCGCCGCGAGGGCTGCCAGGACTGCGGCGTGTGCGACCCGGACCAGATCAGTCTCAGGCTGGAGGACTCTGTCGCCCTGCCGCCGGCGCCGCCGCCATCGCCGGCCCCTGGACCGCTTTTGCCCTGCCGCTACCGGCTGACCTACGCCAAGCTGGAGGAAGGCCGCTGGCTGGGGCACCTGGAGATGGTGGCCTCCCTCTATCGCAGCCTGCGCCGGTCCGGGTTGCCCCTGTCATTCTCGGCCGGATTTCACCCCCTGCCCCGGGTCTCCTTTTATGACGCCCTGCCCCTGGGGGTGGAGAGCCTGGCGGAGACCATGGACGTGGAACTGGCCGCGTCCGTGCCCGAGGACACGCTCATGTCCACCCTGAACCGGGTTTTGCCGCCGGGTTTGAAGGTCCTCCAGGCCTGCCGCCTGACCCGGCGCCTGGCTCCGCCCGGGCAGTACGGCGCGGTCTACCAGGTGGAAAGCCGGGCCCCGGTTTTTGAGGCGGGGGCCGCGGCGCACTTCCTGGCTCAAGCAGAATTCATGGTGACCCGGCGCCGGCCCAAAGAGGACCAGCGCCTGGACCTGCGATGCCTGGTGGCCGGGTTGACGGTCCTGGACCCGCTCCACCTGGAACTCTACCTGCGCCGCCAGGAAAAAGGCAACTTCAAGGTGACGGATGCCCTGGCCGCGATTTTCGCCCTTAGCGGCGACCAGGCGCGGGAACTGCGGATTGTGAAGATTAAAAGCATTTAGGAGACTGAAAGCCGCAAGGGCGCGTCTTACGCGCCATTCTTGGTGCGTAATACCGTGTTCGTTTTGTAGGGGCGGGTTTGAAACCCGCCCCTACGAGAGATATCAACAGGTTATCTGAATGGTTTGTTTCATTTCAAAGGGAACACGGTATAAGACGCACCCTTGAAGGGAAATTACCTTTTTGAGCGCAGATTGGTATAAACTGGCGCGTGGAACGCTCCCCAATACACCGGCTGAAAGCTGACCGCTGAAAGCTGATAGCTTTTTTCATATAAATAACCATATGCCCAACTTACTGCTGATCAGCGTAACCGCATGGGACACCCGGGTGGCTTTTCTCGAAGACGGGCGCCTGGCGGAGTTTTACGTGGAAGGCCGGGCCCAAAACGGGCCGGTGGGGAACGTCTACAAGGGCAGGGTGACCAAGCTCTTGCCCGGGATGGCCGCGGCCTTTGTGGATGTGGGCCTGGACCGGCCCGCGTACCTGTTTGCGGAAGATGTCATTGCCCAGGAGGATGAATTTTTCCAGGTCTGGCTCAAGGGGGAGATCGACGAGACCCCGCCCTCGCGGCGGCTCCCCCCCGCCACCATCGGCGATCTGCTTCATGAGGGCCAGGAAGTGCTGGTCCAGGTGTTGCGGGGACCCGCCACCAACAAAGGCGCCCGCCTGACCACCCACATCAGCCTGGCCGGTCATTACCTGGTGTATATGCCCACCCTGACCCAACTGGGGGTTTCCCGCCGCATCAATGACGAGCCGGAACGCCAGCGAATCAAGGCCACCCTGGAAGAATTGCGGCCCGCGGCCGGGGGGATCATCGCCCGCACCGCCTGCCGAGGCCAGAGTCTGGAAAAGCTGACCCGGGAACGGGACCTGCTCATGGGGATCTGGCAGCGCCTCCGGCGCAAAAAGGACCGCGCCCCCTGCCCCAGCCTCCTGCATCAGGAACTGGAGGCCGCCCGGCGCGTGGTCCGGGAGCTCTATTCTCCCGAGGTGGACCGGGTCATGGTGGATAACCCCGCGGCCTTTGAGCGCATCGTCGATTATCTGGAAGCCCTCAATCCCCTGGATAAATACCGGGTGGAACTCCATGCCGGGCCCGAGCCCATCTTCAGCCATTTCGGCCTGGAAATCGATTGGCACAAACTCCTGGCCCCCCGGGTGTGGCTGAAGAGCGGCGGCTACCTGCTCATCGACCCCACGGAGGCCCTCACCGCCATTGACGTCAATACCGGGCGCTTCGTGGGCCGCAGCGTCCTAGAGGAAACCATCCTCAAGACCAACCTGGAGGCCGCCAAGGAAATCGCCCGGCAGTTGCGGCTGCGCAATATCGGGGGCCTCATCGTCATTGACTTCATCGACCAGGAAAAGGCAGTTAACCGGGACCTGGTCTACCAGACCTTGTTGGAGGCTCTGGCCCGGGACCGGGCCAAGACCACGGCGCTGCCCATTTCTCCCCTGGGCCTGGTGGAGATGACCCGGCAAAGAGTCCGGGACAGCCTGGCCCAGACCATCACCGAACCCTGCGGCGCCTGCGGCGGCCGGGGCCTCACGTTGACCCCCCAAATCCTGGCCTGCGACCTTCTCCGGCAGCTGGCAGCGGAGGCCCGGGAATTCCCCGGCCACCACCTGAGCCTTTCGGCGCATCCCCAGGTGATGGCGATTCTTCAGGAGGACGGGGCCGCCCTCCTCAACCGGCTGGCCAAAGAGCACCAGGTAAAGGTGACCCTGAGCCCCCAGCCCCAATTCGCCCGGGACCACTACGAGATCACCCACGAATGGCCGGGGGGGTGAGGCAGGGGTCAGGTTCCAGGTTCCAGGGATCAGGGGCCAGGAAGTTATCAGTTGCCAGTTGCCGGTGGTCAGTGTTTAATGAAACGAAGGCGCCTTGGCGCAGTTAAATGTGGGGTAGGCATGGCCCACCATTTCCTCTCGTCCCCAAGCTCCTGCTTGGGGACGCACTCGGACGCCAAGCTCCAGCTTGGCAATAGGGATGTTACCTACGGGTTGCCAGCATTGAGCAAAGCAGGGCATTGCAGCCAAGCAGATTCCCACGTAGGAGATTGGGAACCAGAAGATATGTTTCACTGATATAAATAGGAAGTGGTTAAATAATGCGTGCACCCGCAGTATGTGATACTTGTGGAACGATATTCCCATCTGACTTTGAAATAGTAGACTCTCTCCATATTTCATTCTCAGGATGTACTTCAGGACATTGCCCTAAATGCGCTGGTATCGGACATATTCCAGAGGGTGTTTACAATTTTATTGGTAATACAATAGAACTTTTAAGCGGTCCAAGTCGGACAGTTTCAGAACTTAAACGTTTGGCAATAATCCTGAGGCAAGCTCGCGAAGAAAGAACCCCACTAGAGCAGGTAAGCAAGAGAATTCAAGAAGAAGTTTCAGAATTATCATCACTCAAGGACTTCTTCCCGCAATCACGATCAGAACTTTACGCATTCTTAACCATAATTATCACAATAATTGGCCTTATCCTTGGCCAGGTAAAGCGAGATCAGCCTCCCAAGATTGAAGTAAACCAAGTGCTAAATTTAATCTGCCAGCCGCAAGAGCCAAGTACCACGAAAGGCCCAAGGTCCGAGGTTAAAATTAAAGCGATGCTAAAAGCGAAGAAAAAAGTTGGAAGAAATGCCCCATGCCCTTGTGGTAGCGGAAAAAAATACAAAAAGTGTTGTCTTGATAAGAAGTAAAGGCTAACAAATCAATGCAGATGACTGTTCGGAAGCGCCATGTATAATTAGTTTGCCCAAACCAAGCTTGGGCCATAACTGCGTTCCCAAGTACAACTTGGGAACGAGAATAAAAAAAAACCTGGTGGGGCGGGCCTCCGTGCCCGCCAACGGAAGGCGGCCAGGGACGGCCGCCCCACCAACATGACGGTAATCAAAAAATCAACCATTGGCCACCGGCCACTGACCACCAACCATGACCACCGCACCCATTATTTTTGTTCTGGTTCCCAAGCTGCGCTTGGGAACCCCATTGATTGGCAAAGCTTTGCTTTGTTGATGTAATCTAATGAGAATAAAATGGTGCGTAGAACGCACCCTACAACTGACAACTGACTACTGACTACTGCCCATGACCACCGCACCCATCATCTTAGGCACCGCCGGGCACATTGACCACGGCAAGAGCGCGCTTATAAAGGCCCTGACCGGGGTTGACCCGGATCGTCTCAAGGAGGAGAAACTCCGGGGGATTACCATCGAGTTGGGGTTCGCCGACCTGACGCTGCCCTCGGGCCAGCATCTCGGCATCGTGGACGTGCCGGGGCACGAGCGTTTTGTGCGCCACATGGTGGCCGGGGCCACCGGCATGGACCTGGTGGCCCTGGTCATCGCCGCGGACGAAGGGGTCATGCCCCAGACCCGGGAGCACCTGGAGATCTGCCAGCTGCTCCGGGTCAAGCAGGGTCTGGTGGTCCTCACCAAGGTGGACCTGGTGGAGGAGGAGTGGCTGGAGCTGGTGGAGGAGGAAGTCCGGGAGGCCCTCAAGGGCACCTTTCTGGACGGCGCCCCCATCGTCAGCTTTTCGGCGGTCACCGGGGCCGGCAAGGAGCACCTGTTGGCCACCCTGGCGACCCTGGCCGCGAGCGTGCCTCCCAAGCCGGTCACCGGCATTTTCCGGCTCCCCATCGACCGGGTCTTCACCATCAAGGGGTTCGGCACCGTGGTCACCGGCACCGCCATTTCCGGCCGGGTGAAGGTGGCGGAGGCGGTGGCCATCTATCCGCCGGAGTTCAAGGCCCGGGTGCGGGGCCTCCAGGTCCACGGGCAGGCGGTGGAGGAGGCGTTGGCCGGGAACCGCACCGCGGTCAACCTTCAAGGGCTGGAAAAGGAGGAGTTGGAGCGGGGCATGGTGGTGGCGCCGCCGGGCGCGCTGATCAAAAGCCGCCGCCTGGACGCCTTTCTAGAGATTTTGCCCAGCGCCCCCCGCCCTTTAAAACACCGTCAGGCGGTGCGCCTCCACACCGGCACCAGCGAGCGGGTGGCCATGCCGCTGATCCTGGACGCCGACGAGATGCCCCCCGGGTCCTCGGGCTACGTGCAGTTTTTCCTCCGGGACCCCCTGGCCCTGAAGCCTGGAGACCGCCTGGTGATCCGCAGCTTTTCCCCGGCCTTCACCTGGGGCGGCGGCCTGGTCCTCCACGTCAACCCGACCCGGCACAAACGGCGCAACCCCGAGGTGCTGGCGAACCTGACGACCCTGTCGCAGGGCGCCCCGGAGGACATCCTGCGCCTGTACCTGTCGGAGGCCGGGGCCGCGGGGCGCTCCCGGGCGGAACTGACGGCCCTCTTGCCCTGGGACCCGGGGGACCTGGCCAACCGGTTGAACGCCCTGACGCGCCAGGGCCAGGGGCTCAATTATGACCAGGAGAATCAGAGGTATCTGTTGGCCGCCACCGCCCAGGAACTGGAGAGCCAGATACAGCGGCTCCTGACCGATTACCACCGCAAATTCCCGCTCAAGCCCGGCCTGTCCAAAGAAGAACTGCGGCGGCAGTTGCCCCCCGCCATGGAAGTGCGCCTGTTTAATTATCTCCTGGGGAATATGTCCCAAAAGAAACAGATCGTCTCGGAAAAAGATCTGGTGCGCCTGGGCACCCATAAAGTGACCCTGGCCCAGGACCAGGAGGACCTATCCCGCCGCCTGGAGGACCTGTACCGCCGGGGCCATTTCTCGCCGCCCACCTTCAAGGAGGCCACCGAGGCGTCCAAGATCGCCGCGGATAAAGTCAAACAGCTCCTCCAGGTCCTGGTCAACCAGGGCCGGCTGGTCAAGGTGAAAGAAGACCTCTATTTCCACCAGGCCGCCATCGAGGCCCTGAAGGCCGCACTCATTGATTTCCTCAAGAAAAACCGGGAAATTACCGTTAATCAGTTCAAGGATCTGACGCAAACCAGCCGGAAATTCACCATCCCCCTCCTGGAATACTTCGACTCCGTCCGCACCACGGTTCGGGTGGGAGAGGCCCGGAGGCTGCGGGAGGGCGTCTGAAGACCAGGAGGGCCTGGGTATCGGCCTGCGAGCCTATCAGGCCGTGGAAAACCCGCTTTTTGGTCATCCTGAGCCAGGCGTAGGGATTCAACTGACTGAAAATGACATATCTTTCCCTCAGTTCCGGGTGACCGGAAAAATCGGTTCTTATAGCGATTGCCAAAAGTTTTCCGCTATGGCACATGCTCCAAGAACCTAAATCCCCCCTACCCCCCTTTTCCAAGGGGGGGAACTTAGCGGAATTCCTTTGAAAGTCCCCCTTTGAAAAAGGGTGATTTAGGGGGATTTAAGAACCATCAATGGAAAGGAACTTTTGGCAAACGCTATAAATGGCTTGCGGCATAGGGGACCCACCATGACCCTCCGGGAAAAGCATGGGCAGTCTGGCCTGATCTTCATCCTCGTTCTTTTAGCGGGGTTAACGTCTCCTTCGGTCTCCCTGGCCCTATCGGCCCGTGACCTCATCATCGTCTTCAACCGCAACCTGCCCGAGAGCCGGGAGGTGGCCGCCTATTACGCCGGGAAACGCCAGGCGCCGGTTACTAATCTGGTGGGAGTCGAGGTTCCCGCTTCGGAAGACATCTCCCGGGATGATTTTGACCGGAAACTGGCGCCCCCGGTAAGAGCAGCAGTGGATAAGCTCAAAGCCCAGGGCCGGACCCCGGCCATCCTGCTCGTTTACGGCATCCCCTTGCGGGTGGGGCCGGCCGCGGTCACCAAGGCCGAGGAGGCTTTCAAGGAACTCGCCCCTCACAAGATCGACGAATATCAAAAACTGGTTTTGGAACAGGTCCGGAGACTGGACCGTTACACGGGGGCCTCGCCTCCCGGGGGCCACCCGCCTCAGAAACTGACCTTACCCACCCAAAAAGTTCTCATCATGGCCCAAGAGTCATTTTTGCGGGGGATGACCTATCTGGAAAAGAAGCCTGCCACCCCGGGAGAGACGGAGGCTCGGGCGGAAGTCATGTCTCTGTTGATCAGGCTGGGCGGGACCTCCCCTGAGGCCCGCGCCTTGATGGCCAAAATGGCCCGGAGCCAGGGGCAGGAGCGCCAGGCCCTGCAACGGCAAGAACTCCTGGGATGGAATGCCGTGATGAATATTGACGTGCAAGAGGAAATGTTTCGCGGTATTTTGCCCAAAACCGCCCTGGAAACCGCTGCGTCCATCCGCTTTACCAACGGCCTCATCGGGGAACTGAAGTTTTGGGAGGATGCCCGGCTCCTGTACGCCAAACGCCAGACCGTAGCCGCGGTGGACAGTGAAATAACCCTGATTATGGCCGGGCTGTATCAGACGGCCGGATGGCTGCCCAATCCCTTTAACCTGAGGTTCAACCAACTGCCGGTTATCGCCCGGGTCAGGGCCAAAACCCTGATGGTGGGCCGCCTGGACGGTCCCACGCCGGCCATGGCCCGGCGCCTGGTGGACGACGCCCTGGAGGTGGAAAAAGCGGGCTTGAGCGGGGTTTTTTACCTCGATGCCCGGGGGCTGACGGGCCAGGCCACCCCCGGCAATTACGTCTGGTTCGATCAGCATCTGCTCCGCCTCTCTGACCTGCTGAAAAAACACTCTGATATGAAGGTGGTCCTGGACAAGCAACCGGGCCTTTTCCCCCCGGGGTCCTGCCCCGATGCCGCCCTCTATTGCGGTTGGTACTCCCTGGCCAAATATGTGCCCGCCTTTAAGTGGAACAAAGGCGCGGTGGGTTATCACGTGGCCAGTTCCGAAGCTACCACGCTCAAGCGGCCGGGCGCCAACGTATGGTGCAAACGTATGCTGGAGGAAGGGGTGGCCGCCACCCTGGGGCCGGTGGCCGAACCCTACCTGTTCTCCTTTCCCCTCCCGGACCAGTTTTTTCCCCTGCTCATGACCGGAAAACTGACCTTGCTGGAAGTCTATTTCCTCACCGTGCCCCAGGTGTCCTGGATGCAACTCCTCATCGGCGACCCCCTGTACCAGCCTTTCAAGAACCATCCCGCGGTCCGGCCCCCCAAAATCACCCAGGAAAAGGCCCCGGAGCAGAAATAGTCGGATAGCGCCAGCAATCCCGCCGGGGAGAGGGGAAATCATGTCAAGCGCCAGGGACCAAACTTCCCGGCTGGCGTTGCCAAGGGGCGGGCCATGGGGTAAAATAGCGCCATGCATCAACGGCGCGGTTTCTGGAGATACCGGTTGACGGGGCGGGAGGCGGCAGCCGGAGCCAACCCAGTTTTCGCCGGACCCCGGCGGGAGGAGTGCCGGCCGTGACCACCATGTCATTTCTGGAGCACCTGGAGGAACTGCGCCGCCGTCTCATCGTCTGCGTGGTGGCCGTTATCATCTGTATGGCGGTCTCCTGGCCCCTGGTCCCCACGGTGCAGCAATTCATCACCCGGCCCTTGCAGGAGCCGTCGGTCACCCAGAAATGGTCCTATGTCCTGGAGTCCTGGGTCACGGAAAAGTTCCCGGACCTCGCCCACCGGGTCGGACTCAAGCCGGAGCCTCCCAAGGTCAACCCCCACCGGCTCAACTACATGGCCCCCCTGGAGCCGTTTTTCGTCCAGATGAAGATTGCCATGATCACGGGGCTGGCCCTGGCTTTTCCTTTCATTCTCTACCAGATGTGGCTGTTTTTTGCGCCGGCGCTTTACCCCAAGGAAAGGAAAATCATCTATTATTTCCTGCCGGTCGGCACGGTCGCCTTTGTCCTGGGGGATTTCTTTTTCCTCAAGCTGGTGTGGCCCCTGATCATCTCCTTTTCCCTGCGCTATGAGAGCGAGTTTTTGTTTTCCATGCTCAACCTGACCCAGTTTGTCAACTTCTGCCTGCGCCTGCTCCTGCTGTTCGGGTTGATTTTTGAACTGCCCCTGATCCTGTTGATCCTGGCCCGGGTCGGGATCGTCCGGGTGGACTTTTTGCGCCGCCACCGGCGGGTGGCGATCCTGCTCAGTGCGGTGGTCGCGGCCTTTCACGCCGACGTGCTCACGATGGCGGCCATCGCCATCCCCATCTATGGTATGTATGAACTCTCTATCGTGACCGTCCGGTTATTCGGCGGCTCCCATAGCCGGGCCGAGGACCTGGAACCGGCCCCGGCGCCGGCGGAACCGGGCCTGGGACCGCCACCGGCGCCGTAATCCCCGGGTGGTCTTGACGATCCGGTCCGGGGCCAGGAAGCTCCTCGCCTTGAATTGCCTGCCCCGGATGCGGCCGCAGACTTCAGGCGCGGTCCCGCCGGGAGGGCCGGGAGGCCCAATTAGATTGACATCTTGATGATCTGACTTATATATTCATTATCTGAATCTGAGGACAGCAGTAAGGTTATTGCATGAGCGCCGACCTGGAAAAACCGGGGACCGATGGGCCTGAGGCCGACAAGCCCAGAACCTGGATGGGACGGATCCTCAGCCGCCTGGCCGGCTGGCTGGGGGGGCAGGAGTTCCATTATGCCGGGTACCTGCCCAGCCGCCCGGGGTTCCTGTTACGCTATACCCTGGACCCGTTCTTCAAACGGGTCGCGGTACACCCGCGCTATCTGGAGCGGCTGCGTGACCTGGCCAGCCAGGGAGCCGTGGTCTATGCCCTGAAATACCGCAGCCATCTGGACTTCCTGTTTTTTAACCGGCGCTACCAGAAGCTGGGAGTGATTGCCCCGGAGGTGGCCTTTGACCTGAATCTCTGGATGTGGCAGCCCCTGTCGCACCTGGTGCAGATCATCTCCGCCGCGGTCAATTATTTTACCCGGCGCCGGTCCTGGCCCAATCCTTTCCAGGATGGCTATTTCCACAAGACCATCCAGGAAAAGCGCGGCTCCCTCCTCTTCCTGGTGGACCAGGTGGGGTTCCGGCAGCGTTTCCTCAAGCCCCGGGAAGACCCCATCCGCCATCTCCTGGAGATCCAGTTGCAGATGGATTTCCCCATTTTCCTGGTCCCCCAGATGATCATGTATGAGAAGGCGCCTTTCCGGGAAAACAAGAGCCTGTGGCAGCTCTTTTTCGGGGACAGCGAAAATCCCGGCAGGTTGCGGAAACTGGGCCTGTGCCTCCTCAGGGCCAAGAGCGCCGTGGTGGAGGTGGCGGAGCCGGTGGATCTCAAGGAGTTCCTGGCCACCGCGCCCACGGACGGCCGCCTGCGGGACCTGGCCCAGCAAATCCGGCGAGAGCTGATTCATCGCCTGGACGTGCAGCGCCGGGTAATTACCGGACCGGTGATGAAATCCCGGGAAGAAGAAATGGAACTCACCCTCACCGACCCGGCCCTGACCCGCGTCATGGAGCATGTCGCGGAAACCAAGAAAAAGAAACTGGCCAAGGTAAAAAAGACGGCCCAGGATTACTTTTGGGAGATGTCCGCTGATCCCCACGTTTTTTACGTCAGCACCATGCATCGCCTGGTGAGTTACCTGTCCCGCCACCTGTTTGACGGCATTGCCTTTGACACCAAGGGATTCGACAAAGTGCGGCAGGCCAGCCAGCGGGGCAGCCTGATCTTCGTACCCTGCCACAAAAGCCATCTGGACTACCTCATCCTCAACAACCTCATCTACAAACACCATATGCAGTCCCCCCGTATCGCGGCGGGCAAGAACCTCTCCTTCTGGCCCCTGGGCCCCATCTTCCGTGGCTCCGGCGTCTTTTTCATCCGGCGCCGGTTCCTGGGCGGCAAGCTTTATGCCGAGGTCCTCCACACCTACATCAAAACCCTGATCAAAACCGGCTACAATCTTGAGTTCTTCATTGAGGGGGGACGCAGCCGCACCGGCAAACTGGTGCTGCCCAAGCTGGGGCTGCTCAACATGGTCCTCCGGGCCTACGACGAAGGGGCCGCGCCCGATATCCTCTTTGTGCCCACCTTCATCGGCTATGACCAGGTGCTGGAGGAAAAAGCCTACCTCCGGGAGCTGGAGGGCGGCAAAAAAGAAGCGGAAACAGTGGGCCAGCTGGTCAATGCCAGAAAATTCCTCAAGAAACGTTACGGCCGGGCTTACATCCAGTTCAGCGAACCCCTTTCCCTGAAGGACTACATGGCCCAGCTGCCGCCACCGGAAAGCGGCGACCTTCAGGCCCGCCAACACGGCCAGGAGTTGTCCTATCGCATCATCCAGGCCATTAACCAGATTTCCGTAGTCACCCCCTTTTCTCTGGTCTGCGCCGCGCTGCTCACTTATCCCCGCAAAGGCGTCTACCGCCGGGAGTTGCTGCAAATCATCCAGGTGCTCTACGATTATCTCAAGGCCCAGGGGGTGCCCGAGGCCGATTCCCTGGAAGACCTCACCCAGGCGGTGGAGGATAATTTGGCCGTGTGTGAATCCCGCAAGCTCGTCACCCCCATCGAAAAGGAAGAGGGCCTCACCGATGAGCTGGGACTGGGCGGCTACAGCATCGATGAGACCAAACGCCCCCTGCTGGAGTACTACAAAAACAACATCCTCCATTTCTTCTTGCCCGTGGCCATGGTCTCGCTCTCCATCCTGGCCCGCCAGGGGTTCGAGTTCAACCGGGAACAAATCCTGGAGGATTATGGCTTCCTGCAGGATTTTTTCCGGAACGAGTTCATCTTCAGCGACCAGGACCAGGAGAGCCAGGTGAGACAAACCCTGGACTACTTGAACGCCCGGGGGGTAGTGATCAATCTCGACCCCCATGAGGCTTCCTATACCCTGTCGGCTTCCGGCCTCAAGGAACTGGCCTACTTCGCCAACCTGCTGTTCAACTACCTGGAGTCCTACTGGGTCGTGTTTCGCTCCATCAAGTATCTCCAGAAAAAGCCCCGGAGCGAGAAGGAATTTTTGAAGCGCATTCAGTCCATCGGCCAGAAACTCCACAAGCTGGGAGAGGTGGAGCGGACCGAGGCCCTGTCGGAAGCTACCTTCCAAAATGCCGTGAAAATTTTCGGGGAAAAGGGGATCGTCCTAAAAAAGGCCCCGGAAGGCAAGGGCGCCACCACCTTCAGCCGGCCTGCCGACGAAGACGCCAGAGAATACTACGGCCGCCAGCTGGCAAGGTTTTTGCGCCGGTAGGGGGTAAGAGAACAGCTTCAGGGGAAGGCCCAGGGACACTTACAGAAAATACAGAAAATACAGAAAAGCAGAAAAGTCAGTGGGGCGGGCCGCCGGGCCCGCCGCCTTCGGTGGAACAGGCTTCCAGCCTAGGCGCCGCACCGGCAAGATGCCGGTGCCACCAATTTAAAGACCTTTTACCCTGAAAAAATCCAAATCCCCCTAAATCCCCCTTTTCCAAAGGGGGACTTTGACCCCCCCTTTGAAAAAGGGGGCCCGGGGGGATTTTTTATTGCCGGGGGTGAGCCGCCGTTGGCTCAGGGTCGTTTCAAGGCCGTGGATTGACGAGAAGCTCAAGGGGCTGACGAAATTTGACGAACGCCACCGTCCGCATCTGAAAAACCGGACTAATACCAATTCTAGTTTTTAATGAAACAAATAGGAGCAGTGGCAGAGATCTTTTAGTTTATGGGTTTCAAGATCCGACAATTCTTGGGCCACAGCATTCATAAGTTCAGCCTCAGAAGAGAAAAGACGGTTTCGGCAAATGTGTCTTTTCAACCACTGCCATAATTTTTCTGCCGGGTTTAGTTCTGGAGAATATGGTGGCAACAAATGAAAACGAATATTTTTAGGAACTTGTAATGTCTTGGATTTATGCCAGCCGGCTTGATCCACACCTTTTGTTTGAACCCTAATTTTCGAACCACGTGCCAAATAGCAGCCTGGCTCATTTGCACACCAAATTCTGTGGATACCGCCGCTTTTAATTTGGCCAGGGTCCAATGGATAAACTCTCCCTGATGAGTACGGCCTTCTTCCAGCCAGCGGCCTACTTGCTGGAGTTGTTCCGGGCTGAGTTTGGCAGGCTTATGACCCTTTGTTTCATCCATTAACCCTTCTACGCCTTTGGAGGAAAAGCGTTTTGTCCACCGCCATAGCGAGACCCGACTTGTTCCCAAAATGCTGGTCACCAGATGGATAGGATGATGGGCGCTGCTAATAATTGCTTGTAATCGTAAGCAAATTTTGTGATCCGGGACATTATTTAATGCTTCTTTGGCTTTTTGGATTAAATCACCATTGATCACCTCTTTAGGACGCGGCATGGCTTTCCCTCCCATCCCAGTTTTTAGGATGAGAGAATGTATTCTTGTAACATAACACTAGCTGGGGCGTCATGCCTAGATGGCTACCGGATCATAAGCGACCCTATGATCCGGTAGCAAAAAATCTTTACCAGCCTGGTGAGCTGGTTCATCCTCCTGGGGGACAAGTCCATCAAGCCCGGCGATGTGATATAATTAAAAGATACCTACGGCTGGATCAATTTCCTGGGAAGCCGCTATTGCTCCGTGGTCACCCGGGATGGCATCGAGCATCTTATCCCTAATGAAAGCCTGATAACCGGCGAGGTAATCAACTGGTCTCACAGTCAGAACCTTGTCCGGTTAAGGTTGCCGGTTGGCGTCGCCTACGGCTCGGATTTGGAGAAAGCCAGGGAACTAATGCTGGCTGCCGCCGCGGATACCCTGCGAGTTCTCAAAGATCCTAAGCCTGTCTGCCTGTTAACCGGCTTTGGAGATAATGCCGTCAATCTGGAGGCGCGGGTGTGGATCAACGACCCGCAAAACGGCATCGGGTCTGTAAAGAGCGATTTATTCTGGGGCATCTGGCAGCGGTTCCGGGACCATGGCATAGAAATCCCCTATTCCCAAAGGGACGTGCACCTCAAATCTATCCCTGAAATAACTATCCGGACCGGGCCAGAGGAAGTATGATGTCCCCGATTATCAGCTAAAGAGCTACCCTGGAGAAAAATGCACATGACGGCCCGTGGTGAAATGATCCTGGAGCAACCTTCAGCCGACACGCTGAAGGTGATTCTTTCCGGGGACTGGAAGCTGGGCGGCGAACTGCCTGGGGCCGATAAGGTCCAGCAAAGGCTCGAAGGCAGGCCGGGGGTTCGCAACCTGGTCTTCGACACCCGGGAACTGACCTCCTGGGACACTGGTCTGTTGACCTTCCTGATGAACCTGGGCACTCTCTGCTCCCGGCAAAAAATTCTTCTGAACCGCGACGGACTGCCCCCAGGCGCGCAGCGACTATTGGAATTGGCCCTGGCGGTGCCGGAAAAGACAGATGCCCGCCAGGCGGAGGGGCGGGTATCGTTTCTCGCCTATTTGGGCAACCAAACCGTCGAGTTGTTCCGATCCGCCGGTGAAATGCTGGAGTTCATCGGTGATGCGGTCATTGCCGTTCTGAGGCTGCTGCGCGGCAAGGCCCAGTACCGCCGCTCCGATCTGGGCTTAATCATGCAGGCGGTTAGCGCCCAGGCGTTGCCCATCGTCTCCCTCATCTGTTTTTTGGTGGGGCTGATCCTGGCGTTTATCGGCGCCATCCAGCTGCAGCTCTTCGGGGCCCAAATTTATGTGGCCGATTTGGTGGGCATTGCCATGGTGCGCCTGATGGCGGCGATTATGACCGGCATCGTCATGGCCGGCCGCACGGGGGGCGCCTTTGCCGCCCAGTTGGGGACCATGCAGGTGAACCAGGAGATTGATGCCCTGAAAACCCTGGGCATATCACCCATGGAGTTTCTGGTGCTGCCGCGGATGCTGGCCCTGGCGGTGATGATGCCCCTGCTGTGCCTTTACGCCAATATCATGGGCATATTGGGGGGCATGGTGGTGGGGGTAGGGATGCTCAATATCGGCTTTATGGAATACTATAACGAGACGGCCAAGGCGATCGGTCTCTGGAACCTGGGCATCGGCCTTTTTTCCGGCTTGGTGTTCGGCGTGATCGTGGCCCTGGCCGGCTGCATGCGGGGCATGCAGTGCGGCCGCAGCGCCTCGGCGGTGGGTGACGCGGCCACGTCCGCGGTGGTCACCGCCATTGTCGGGATCATCGTCTCCACCGCGGTGATTACCGTTCTGTGCAACATGCTGGGGATATGAGAGAATGCCATTACAGCTCGTCAGGATAAAGTGAAAATGACGGAAAAAGAAGCCCACATAACAGTGCAGGATCTCACCATGGCTTATGGCGACTTTGTCCTCATGCGGGACCTGACCTTTACCATAAACCGGGGGGACATCTTCATCATCATGGGCGGCAGCGGCTGCGGCAAGAGCACCATGATGACCATTTTAATCGGCCTGAAGACCCCGGCCAAGGGTAGGGTCCTTTATGGAGAGGTGGATTTCTGGGGAGCCGATCAACAGACCCGGGACCGGATCATTCGCCGAGCCGGGGTGATGTACCAGAGCGGGGCGCTCTGGAGTTCCATGACCCTGGCCGAGAATATCGCCCTCCCCTTGGAGACTTATACGGATTTGAGCCCGGGCCAGATCCGCGAGGTGGTCAAACTGAAGCTGGCCCTGGTGGGGATGGCCGGATTCGAAGAGTTTTATCCCTCCGAGATCAGCGGCGGCATGCAGAAACGGGCCGGTATAGCCCGGGCTATGGCCCTGGATCCGGAGGTCCTGTTTTTCGATGAACCTTCCGCCGGGTTGGATCCGGTGAGCGCCCGCCGCCTGGATGACCTGATCCTGGAACTGCGTGAGAGCCTGGGCACCACCATGGTGATAGTGACCCATGAGTTGGCCAGCATATTTGCCATTGGCAGCAATTCCGTCTTTCTGGATGTATCCAAACGGACCATGACGGCCACAGGCAACCCGAACCAGCTTTTGGCCGAAACCCGGGATCCCAATTTGCGCCAGTTTTTAACCCGCGGCGAGAAATCTTAACCGATAGGATGGACACAGATGGCTAAGCAAGCAAACAGAATGATGATCGGCGGTTTCGTGGTCCTCGCAGTGATCATTATGGCCGCCAGCCTGGTCGTATTCGGTTCGGGCAAATTCTTCCAGAAGACCAACAAATACGTTTTGTACTTCGATGAACCCGTCAACGGATTGACTGTAGGCTCACCGGTGCTGTTCCAGGGCGTTCAGGTCGGGTCTGTGACCGGCATTACTCTCCAAGCCGACCTTGTGAATATGAAGACACAAATCCCCGTCCTCATCGAAATCGATCCGGCCCGATGGAAGGTGCGAACCGGAGAAAGAGATTACCATAAAGTTGCGGCGAAGCTCATCGAAATGGGCCTGCGGGCCCAGCTGATTACGCAGAGTTTTATTACCGGGCAGTTAATGATCCAGCTTGATTTTTTCCCCAAGTCAAAAATCTGCTATGCTCCAGCACAAATCGACAAAGACTATACGGACTATGTGGTAATTCCAACCTGCGCCTCCACCAGCGAACGGCTGGCCAGGGCTCTTGGTGATCTGGATCTCAAGGGGATAGAAAAGAATTTGAATTCGAGCCTGGCCGGTATCGCTCAGCTCATTAACAACCCGGACCTGGCCGTCAGCCTTCGCGCCCTGAAAGATACGCTTCAGGAGGCCGGCAAGCTCGTCACCAGGGTGGACCGTCAGGTGGATCCGCTGGCGGACGACCTTAAAAAAACCGTTAAAGAATTCGGCAAGCTGGCCCGTGATGTTGACGCCCAGGTGGGAGGGCTGGCGACCGGTTTTGATAAAACCATGTCCGCGGCCAAAGGTGTCCTGTCCCAAGACTCACCGCTGATGGTAGAATTGGAGAACGCACTAAAGGAGATTTCCGCCATGAGCAGGTCAATTCGGCAGTTGACCAATTATCTTGATCAGCATCCCGAGGCCCTGATTCGCGGCAAAGGGAATCCTGGAGGGAAATAACATGAGAATAGCGCTATTTTCTCGCGCCTTACCGGTCATCCTGGTGATGGCGGCCATCTTTTTGGGCGGCTGCCGGAGTCAGTCGCCGCGTTTTTACACCTTGAGCCCGATACAGGAAGACCAGGTGATCTCCAAGAGGAAAAGCCCGGCCCAGAACGCGGTTATCGGCATCGGCCCCGTCAAGCTGGCCGATTACCTCGACCAGTCTATGCTGGTCACCCGCACCAGCGACCATCAGGCGGTAAAAGCCGAGTTCGATCGATGGGTGGGCTCCTTCAAGGATAACTTCATTAATGTTCTGGCCGACAATCTTGGTTTTTTCCTGTCCACCGAACGGATTTATCTCTATCCCTGGCGCGTGTCCGTGCCCATCGACTACCAGGTGGTATTGGATGTCGTCCGTTGCGATGGCCGGTTGGGCGACGCCGCCTGGCTGGAGGCGCGCTGGAGCATCTTCGGGGGCCCGGGAAAAAAGCTGCTCAAAACTAATCGGTCCAGTATGCGCGAGCCGGTAAGCGGTGCGGATTATGCCGACTTGGTGGCGGCCCAGAGCCGGGCGCTGGCCAAGCTCAGCCAGGAGATTGCCGAGGCCATTCAATGAGCCGGGAAGAACTGAAGCGAATCAGCGCGCCCGGCAAAGTTCACGGCCGTATCGGCAAGCTTGCCCCCCCGCCATCAGGTCCAAGTTGTTAGGGATTGTATCGGGGGTGACGTGCCCCCTGAAAACCGGTCCACGAGTTAGGTCAGGGTAGTGGGTCGAAGGGGGCAGGGAGATGAGCAGGAAGCGGTTTAACCCGGAGCAGATCATCATAGCTTTGCACCAGGCGTAGGCTGCTCCAGCGGTGGCAGAAAGTCTAGAAGAATCAATCTGATCTCGCTTTGATGATTGTCGGTTCAGGTCTAGGTCATTACCCTTTAGATCTTGGCGAAAAACAATTCTGCCGCGCTGGATTATTTTCCAGGACGTTTTATCTTTAAGACAATTCCCCCGCGAGGCCCCGGCCCTGGGGGGGAACCATGAAACCATCGGCACAAGGGGTGAAATCATGCTGCGGAAAACTTTAGCACTAGGATTGGGGTTGGCGCTGGCGCTGGTTTACGGCTGCGGCCAAAGCCCGCCGGCCACGGCCAAGTCAACGCTGGTCAATACCCAGGGGCAAAAGGTGGGGGAAGCCACCCTGACCGAGACGCCCCAGGGGGTGAAGATTGTGATGAAGGTCGAGAATCTGCCGCCCGGGGAGCACGCGTTCCACATCCACGAGAAAGGCGTCTGCGCCACGCCGGATTTTCAGAGCGCCGGCGGTCACTTTAATCCCGCCGGCAAGCATCACGGCATGAAGAACCCCGCCGGGCCTCACGCCGGCGACCTGCCCAATATTACGGCGGGCCCGGACGGCAAGGCCAACGTCGAGGTGGTGGCCAAACTGGTCACCCTGAAGGAGGGGGAAAAGAATTCTTTGTTCCAGGCGGGCGGGACTTCCCTGGTGATTCACGCCGGGGTGGATGACTATGTGACCGACCCCGCCGGCAACGCCGGGCCCCGCATCGCCTGCGGGGTGATCACCCGGTAGGGGAACGGCGATCCTTGAGGGGAGGACCGGGCCTTCCCATCCTCCCCGCCCACCCCCGGCTACCGGACCGAGGCCCGGGCGGATTATTTATCTTGGGGGAGCAGCCTGATGGACCGGCCACAGACGGTCAGATAACGCGCCGGACACCAGTCGCACAGGTAATGCCTGCTGCCGGGGACCAACCGCATCCAGAATTTTCGCCGCCGGCGCCCGATAAACCCCTTCCCACCGAGGGGACCTGCTGTCTGTTGCCTAGTCCCTGGCATGGCCGCCTCTCACGGCAAATAGAGCAATGATTCGTTAAGAGTATGTCACCTGCAAATCTTTTCCTCGCAGGCCCTAATTATATGAAATGGCATCAGGTCGGACTCGAACTTTTCACTTCGCCGCCTCCTGGCGCCAGGTGATCGTCGTTGGCGTGGCTGGCGGTTTCCTCCCTGGCGAACTGCATCTCATACAGGCGGCGGTAGAGGCCGTCCGCGGCCAGGAGTTCGGCGTGGCTGCCGATTTCCCTGATGCGGCCGTCTTCCATGGCGATGATGCGGTCGGCGTTCCTGACGGTGGAGAGGCGGTGGGCGATGACCAGGGTGGTGCGCCCGATGATGAGCCGGTCCAGGGCCTGCTGCACCTCCCGTTCGGATTCGGAGTCCAGGCTGGAGGTGGCTTCGTCCAGGATGAGGATGGGCGGGTCTTTGAGCAAAGCCCGGGCGATGGCCAGACGCTGGCGCTCGCCCCCCGAGAGGCGCACCCCCTGTTCCCCGATGAGGGTGTCCAGGCCCTGGGGCATGGCCATGACAAAGTCGTGGGCGTGGGCGTCCTTGATGGCGCTGATGATTTCGGCCTCAGTGGCGGCGAGGTTGCCGTAAGAAACGTTGTGGCGCACGGAGTCGTTGAAGAGGATGGTCTGCTGGGTGACCACGCCGACCTGGCCCCGGAGTGAGGCCAGGGTGACGTGCCGGATATCATGGCCATCGATCTTGATGGCGCCGCCGGTGGCGTCGTAGAAGCGGGGCAGGAGATTAAGCAGGGTGGATTTGCCGGCCCCGGAGGGGCCCACCAGGGCCACCACTTCGCCCCGCCGTACGGTGAAGTCGATGTCGTGGAGGACGTTTTCCCGGCCGTCGTAGGCGAAGCTGACCGCCGCGTAGCTGATCTCTTGGCCCAGGGGAGGCAGGGTCACGGCCCCGGGGGCGTCTTGAATCTCCGGCTCCCGGTCCATGAGGCCGAAGACCCGCACCGCCGCGGCCAGACCTTCCTGGAAGACGTTTTGCACTGAGCTCAGGCTCTTGATGGGCTGATAGAGCATGAGGAGGGCGGCCAGAAAGGAGAAGAAGGTACCCGGGGTGGAGATGCCCTGAATGACGGCCTTACCGCCATACCAAATAATGCCGGCCATCCCCAGGGAGCCTAAAAACTCCATCACCGGCGGGGACAGTTCCCGGGTGGCGTTCAGTTTCATGCGAATATTAAAATAATCCCAGTTGGCCCGGGAAAAGCGCTGTTCTTCGTAGGTTTCCCGGGCGAAGGCCTTGACGATGCGCTGGCCGATGAGGGACTCCTGGAGCACGGTGTAGAGATAGGCGTTGGCCACCTGGGTCGCCTGGGAGATGCGGCGGACGAGTTTGCCCAGGTGCACGATGATGAGGACCGCCAGGGGGAAGACCACCATGGACATGAGGGCCAGGCGCCACTCCTGGTAAAAGATCACCGCAGTGAGGCCGATGACCGTGAAGGTGTCTTTGAAGAAGCTGGTCACCACCCGGGTCACCGCGTCCTGGAGCAGGTTGACGTCGTAGGTGAGGCGGCTCATGAGCACCCCGGTGGCCTCGCCGTCGAAGAAGGACAGGGGCTGGCGCTGGATGGAGGCAAAGAGACCATCCCTCAGGCGGGTGACGGTGGCGTTGCCGATGTAGCTCATCTGGTAGTTGTGGGTGTAGGACAAAAACCCCTTGACGAGATAGAGGACCACCACAATACCCGCCAAGGGGAGGAGCATATTTTCCCGCTTGGCGAAAAAGACGTCGTCCAGGACGGGCTTTACCATGTAGGCCAACAGCGCGGTGAGCCCCGAGACCCCCAGCATGGCGGCGATGGCTGCGGCCATGCGCCATTTGTGGGGCTTTAAGTACGTGAGCAGGCGGAAGTAAAGCCGCAGGTCAGCTAGGTTGATCATAGGGCGTGTGGGGTTAACGCGAGCATTTCCCCATATATACTTTATCGGCGGGCATTTTTCCAATAAAATCCCGGTCTAAGAGAATCGGCACTCCAGAATTCAGCCAACCCCTCAGGTCAGGGTGATGACTTTGTCGGCCAGCTGCATGGCGGTGACGATGTCCAGCATGTTGGTGGTTTCCCCCACCTGCTTGGCCTCCAGGAGCTTGAAGTGGCTGAGGCAGGTGCCGCACACCAGGAGCCTGACCCCGGATTGCGAAAGCCCCTTAAGACCGGCCAGGACCTCGGAGCCGGCCACGGCCAGCTTCACCCCGGCATTCACCAGGACCACGCACCACAGATCCGGCCCCATTTCCTTGAGGGTGGCGATGAAATTGGCCATAAGCCTGGCCCCCAGGTCTTCATCGCCCCGCCCCAACCGGTCGGCGCCCATGAGAATGAGGATTTTGCGCCGGGCCTCCTCCGGGTTCTCCACGAACACATGGCAAGCGCCGGCGTCCGCCCGGGAGCCGGTGACCGCGCTGGCGTCTCCCTGCGCCTCCACGCTGACCTGAAAACCGGCGCGCTGGAGGAGGCGGCTGACATTTTCCTGGGCCGCGGGGTTGTCCACCAGCACGGTGAGCTGCTGCACGTCGCCCTGGTCGATGAGTTCCTTGGTCTTGATCACCGGGTTGGGACAGGCCAACCTCCGACAGTCCAGTGTTTTTCCCAACATGGTCTCACTCTCTCCTCTATGGTTAATCGATGTTAGTTAAATGTAGGGCGGGCACTGCCCGCCATAATTACGGTTTCAATTTTCATAATTTTCGGGTGAGCCAATGGCTCAGGCGCGGCTGCGTTGACAAGTTCTTAGGGAGGTGCGCAGTGCGCCCCCTACCTGGCGGGCAGTGCCCGCCCTACACTGTTACTGTGCCGTGGCGGTAGCGGCTTATTTATCCACTTTGGCCACGGGATAATCGGTTTCCATCCAGGCCTTGATACCGCCGGGATGCCGGTAGACGTTCTGGTAGCCCAGCTTTACCGCCCCCAGGGCGCCGTTGTGGCTCCGGGTGCATTTAACGAAACCGCAATAGAACACCAGGGTCTTATCCTTGTCGGGTCCTAAGAATTTCTCGAATTTCGCCTTGGCGGCGTCGTCCATTTCCTTCACTTCCGGGATGGGAAACTCATACTGCACCGCGCCGGGGATGTGGTTCTTTCTGTAACTGTCTTCCAGGGGCATGGTGTCGATAATCATCATGGGTTTCTTCTGGTCGATCCAGCCCTTCAGTTCCGGGGTGGTCACCAGTTTGTAGCCGCCCCGGCTCACTTCCTGGGATAAGGTGACGGAGGTCTTTTCCAATTCCAACTCTTTGCCGGACCATGATTGGCCGCAGCCCACCAGGGCCAACGCCGCGATGCCCATGAGTCCACCCATTAAGAAGCTGTACTTTTTGGTCATTTTATCATTTCTCCTTTCAGCAGTATGTTTAGTTTTGCGATCCAGAGGCTTTGGGGCGTTCGACTCCGCCGCCGCCAGTAGAGAAAAAGAGTTGCCCCGATCATAATGAGGTCGCGCCGGAACGCGGTTTTGACGCGGTGTTGGGCGTCCAGTTCATCCGCGGTGAAACAGCCGCAGTCGATGTCCAGGTTGTGCCAGACGGCGTATCCCAGGACCATCAGGAAAATCAGGAGCAAAATCGCAATAATGGTGAGACTGCCCCGGACTTCGAAGATTAGCCCCAGGCCGGCCAGCAGCTCCAGGGCCGGCAGGCCCACGGCCACCAGGGGCAGCAGACCCTCGGGGAGCAGGTCATACTGGGCGATGGCGTGGGCAAAGGCCCGGGGATCGAGGAGTTTGACAAACCCCGCATAGATGAAGACGCAGGCCAGCCCCAGTCTCAGGCAATGGTAAAGCCAGGTCAAGCCGGCCTCCCAACCGCGGTCAGCATGCGGCCGAAACCGGCCTGAGTTGTCGGCCACGGATAGTTCCTGGCAGGTTTTGGGTTTGACGTCGATTTTCGGCAAGCTAATAGCCTTTCAGGGGGTTTAGGCGAAATTAAACCAGAGACCGGCCAGGGCCGGATGCGGCCTCAGGCCTGGTTAAGGCGGGTAAGGTCTGGGGGCGCGGCCGGGACCAACCCCCGAGAAGGGGCCTGGCCGCGGCCGGCAACCGGGCGCGCTAAAGTGCGGCGCCCTTCACTGCTTCCGAAGAGAGCGGCGTTAACGTCGGTAGGCCGAAAAATTGACGAGATCAGTCTGAAGGGTTACTGCAAGGGGGGGATTGAACCAGGACTGCGGCGTAGAGAAAGTTCCCGGCGATCAGCCCCACCCTTGTCCGGCCTCCGAATCCAGAGCCTTACCAAGGCTCCCCGGACGCCGGTGCTTCAGGATTTCAAAGGCGTGAAAAAGAGCGGCCGATTCACCAGGATCACCTCCTCGAAGAGAAATTCTCGGGAAATAATAATAGAGAACCGGCCAGGAATCAAGAGGTTTTTTTCCGGCCACCGGATGGGGGTTGACGAGGAGGAACATCGCCGCCAGGGTGCGCCAGGTGTAACCGCCTGGGCGCCTGAGCGAGTCCTACCGATGGCCGGCGGCAGGGCTCGGAGCCCGCGTGACCCCCCGGCGGGTTGACAGACCTCTTCCGGTGGGGTAAATGCTTACCGAACGACATTCTTCCGACCGTCAGGATTACCCTATTATGGCGCTGCTTATCATATTTGTGCTGGCCGGCCTGTGGCTCCTCCCCGGCGGGGTGGGGGCGGGTCCCGGCCTGCCCCTGGGGCCGCCGCCGGCGGCGGCCCCAGGCGAGGCCGGGCGCTTTCCCTACTTTGCGGCGCCCACCCAGGCATTCCTTTGCGGCGAGCCGGTGCCCCTTAATGAGCCGGGGGTCAAGGAGGCCCTGGACCGGGAGTTCACCATTGAGGTGTGGAGCCGGGCTCAGACCACCATGTGGCTGAAACGGGCCCACCGCTACTTTCCGGAAATCGAACGGAAACTGCGGGCCCGGCGGCTCCCCCTGGACCTGAAATACGTGGCTCTGGCGGAGAGCGACCTGCGCACCCTGGCCCGGTCGAGCGTCGGCGCCCTGGGCCCCTGGCAGTTCATGGCCCCCACGGCCCAGCAGCTCCAGTTGCGGTGCGATAAAGCCATAGACGAGCGCCTGAATTTCGGCGTCTCCACGGACGCGGCCCTGACCCACCTGGAACACCTGCACCGGTTGTTCCGCAACTGGCCCCTGGCCCTGGCGGCCTACAACGCCGGGGAAGGCCGGGTGCAGAAAGCCATCGCCGTCCAGGGGGTCAATAACTACTATCACCTGAGCCTGCCGGAGGAGACCGAGCGCTATATCCACCGCATCCTGGCGGCCAAGATCATCATGGAGGACCCGGAACGCTACGGCTTCGCCATTCCTGAGGCGCAGCTCTATCCGCCCCTTGCTTATGACGAGGTCCGGCTTACCCTGGCCCAGGAGGCGCCGGTCAGGAGACTGGCGGAGGCCAGCGGCACGTATTACAAGGTCATCAAGAACCTCAACCCCTGGATCAAGGGTGATTCCCTGGCCCCGGGGACCTTTCGCCTGAAAATTCCCCAGGGGTCGGCCCCCCGCTTTGAGGCAATCATGCGTCAGCCGGAGCCGGCCGCACCGGCTGCCCCCGGGGCCGGGACTAATAAGCAGTGAGGCCATAAATGACGCAGGAGATGACCAGTCCGGGGCCAGAGCCGGTTTCCCTGATTATCCAGGGCGCCTGGGTGTTGACCATGAACCGGGAGCGCGAGGTATTCTCCCCCGGGGCGGTGGCCCTCAAAGGCGCGGAGATTGTCGCGGTGGGTCCTCCGGCGGAGCTTCACAAGCGCTACGCCCCGGCCCAGGTGCTGGATTACCCCCAGGGGCTGATCCTCCCCGGCCTCATTAATGCCCACACCCATGCGGCCATGTCCCTGTTCCGCGGCCTGGCCGACGACCTGCCCCTGGAAGAATGGCTCAATAATTATATTTTTCCCGCGGAGAGCCGTCTCAACGGCGATTTCGTCTATTGGGGCACGAAGCTGGCGGTGGCCGAGATGTTGCTTTCCGGCACCACCACCTTCGCCGACATGTATCTCTTTGCCGACCACGTGGCCCGGGCCGCATCCGAGACCGGCATCCGGGCGGTGGTGGGCGAGGTGCTCTACGACTTTCCGTCGCCCAACTACGGCCCCCCCGAGGCGGGCCTGCAGTTCAGCGAGGACCTCTGCCGCGCTTGGCAGGACCACCCCTTGATCCGGGTGGCCATCCAGCCTCATGCGGTCTATACCTGCTCCCCCGGGTTATTGCAGCAGTGCGGCGAGTTGGCGGCCAAATACCACACCCGGCTCATCGTGCATCTCTCCGAAACCCCCCGGGAAGTGGAGGATTGCCAGGCCCGCTACGGCGCCTCGCCGGTGGCCCACCTCCACCGGTTGGGGCTGCTCAACCACCGGCTGGTGGCGGATCATGCGGTGGTCCTCTCCGTCGCCGATAAAGAGCTGCTGGCGGCCAGCGGGGCCGGGGTAGTCCACTGTCCGGAGTCCAACATGAAGCTGGCTTCCGGGATCGCGCCGGTGGCCGACCTCTTGCGCCGGGGGATACCGGTGGGGCTGGGGACGGACGGCTGCGCCTCCAACAACAACCTGGACCTTATTCAGGAGATGGATACCGCCGCCAAGCTCCAGAAGGTGCACTGCATGGACCCCACCGTCCTGCCGGCGCCCACGGCCTTGTCGCTGGCCACTTGGGGCGGCGCCCGGGTCCTGGGGTTGGAAAACGAGGTGGGGACTTTGACCCCGGGTCTGAAAGGCGACCTGATCGTCATCGATCTGGATCAGCCCCATCTCACCCCCCTGTATGACCCCTATTCCCACCTGGTTTACGCCGCCACCGGCGCCGATGTCCAGACGGTCCTGGTGAACGGCCGGGTCGTGGTGCAAAATCGGCGCCTCCTCTCCTTTGACCTGGCGGAGACCCTGGCCCGGGCCCGGGAATTGGCCGGAGGTTTGTTGGCCAAAAAGGTCGGCAACCTGGCGTCTCGTCCGGGATAAGGCGACCGGCGCCGGTTCCCCGGGCGAAGGCGGCCCTCGCTGCCACCCAAGCAGACCGGCCGCGCTTGAGCCCGCGGCGGCACGTTCCCGGCTATTTCCCAACATTCTTGAGAAAAAACCGCGTCTTGCCGATAAGTCTATCGTCAGGCCGGGTAGGGCGGGGTGACCCCCGTTAGACCAATGAGCAATCAAAAGACTATTTTTGTCATTCTGAGCGCAGCGAAGAATCTCTCCTTTAAAGCCGCCGAGATTCTTCACTCCGCTGCGCTCCGTTCAGAATGACATGAATTTTCATAGTTTTTTGACTGCAACTTCGTATTACCTGGCCTGGCGATTCCTCCCGGGGCAAGCCTCGGGAGAACTGCGAATTAAGCGGCGGGCAGAAGCGAAGGGACGCCTCTGCCGCAATGAGGGCGCCCATGAGTGTTAAGGTCATCAGCCGGAGAATTGATGCCCGCAAGGTTACCATCAAGATGGTGGATGGCTCCCTGGTCCAGGGGAAGGTCAACGTATATCATAACGAAGAGGTGGTCCAGCGGGTGAGCGACATCTTCACCAAGCTCACCGATCCCTTCATCGTGGTGTTTGATGCCACCGCGGAGGGCAAAAGCGGGCGGGTCTTGATCTTGAATAAACGCAACATTGCCTGGGTATCGCCGGAGGATGGCTTGCCGGCCCCGCCGCCCCAGCCGGATGAGGCGCCCGCAGAGTCCCGAGGCTCCTTGATGGACCGTCTGCGTAAGTCATAGGTCTTCCCCCGGTCCGGGCGCGGCCGGATAATCCGCCACTGCCCCAGGGACGATGGCCTGATTCCCAATCTTTCTTTGAGACCAGAGCCACCTGCCTGGCTTGCCCGGAAGCGGGGCCGCCGGCCCGCCTCAGGGCTTGCCCCCCGGTTCCGTAAATCCCTCAGAGCCCGCTTAACTTCGGGCAATCAAGAACACCCCCAAGCAGGTAATGCAGATGCCCGCCATGCGGGTGAGGCCCACCGCTTCGCCGAACAAGACCCGGGCCAGAATGGCGGTGAAGACGTAGCCCAGGCTGATCAAGGGGTAGGCGTAGCTGACTTCCGCCTTGGACAACACGATGAGCCAGACCATGAACCCCAGGCCATAGCAGAGGAGCCCGAAGAGCACATGGAAATTGGTGGCTGCTTTGAGAAAGACGGGCGGCAAGCTCGACAGGGAGAGATTAAAGTTGCCGATTTTGGTCATGCCGTATTTTAAAGACAACTGTCCGGTGACATTGAGGAAGACATCCAGTAAGATCAGGAGCAGAACTGCGTATTTGACCATTTCACCGTCCCTTGAGAAAATAGGCTCTATCTTTTAGATTCCGATTTTCGGAAAAGTTAAGTCCCGATGCAAGGAAATAAATTTTCCGGGGCCCTTCCGGGCCTTAACTGGGTGCGCCGCCTACAAAAAGAAAAAGGTTTAGGGAGAGACCTTAAGGAAAATAAGGAACATAAGGAAAATGCTGGGGAACCTTCTCTCCATTTCCATGCCTTCTTATACCGTGTTCGTTTTGTAGGGGCGGGTTTGAAACCCGCCCCTACGAGAGATATCAATAGGTTATCTGGATGGTTTGTTTCATTTCAAAGGGAACACGGTATTAAAGCCAAAATGAAACCTCATAGCCTCTTGAAAAACCTAGGAGTACTTCTCGCGGGCTGCCTGGTGGCTCTCATAGTGCTGGAAGTGCTGCTCCGGGCCTACAACCCCCTGGAAATCCGCTTCCGGCCCGACCGGATCGTCTTGCCGGTCAACAAACGCTACGTCATCGATAACGCCGGCAAGTTTACCAAGCTGCCCCCCGCCACCCTCCATACCAAGAACCGCCTGGGCTTCCGGGGCCAGGCGCCTCCCCGGGATTTCCGGGACTGCCTGACCATTATCACCATCGGCGGCAGCACCACGGAGTGTTTCTACCTCTCCGACGGCCGGACCTGGCCGGACCTCCTGGGGGAAAACCTCTCCCGCGACTTTAACCGGGTGTGGGTCAACAACGCCGGCCTGGATGGCGCCACCACCTACCGGCACCTCATCCTGATGGAGGATTATGTCGTGACCTTGCGGCCCAAGGTGGTGTTGTTCCTGATCGGCATCAATGACGTGGGCGCGGGGAACCTCGAGGCGGCCGCCACGCCTCCGGAGCATTATCTGAGGCGCAGGTGGCGCGCCCTCTTGTATCGCAGCGAGGTCTATGCCCTGGGGCAGAATCTCTCTCGCTACTTCCTGGCCCAGAGCCGGGGCTTGCACCACACGCAGGTTGACTTGAGGACCGCCGGGACGCTGGATCAGCCGTCCGGCGCCGCGTCCAGGATGTGGCGGGATTACGAGACCGGCTCCCTGCCCTTTTTTGCCGCACGGCTGGAGAAGCTCGTCAAGGTCTGCCGGGACCACGGGATCGAGCCGGTCCTGATCACCCAGCCGACCCTCTACGGGCCGGGCGTCGATCCGGTCACCGGCGTGGACCTGGAGGCGATGAAGGTAGGGGCCCACAACGGCAGGTTCATGTTCCAGGTCATAGACCTCTACAACGGGGTGACCCGGCAGGTGGCCCAAACCAACGGGGTGCTCTTAATCGACCTGGCCCGGGACCTGCCCCGGGACTCCGCCTTGTACTACGACTATCTCCACTATACCGAACCCGGGGCCGCGGCGGTGGCCGGGATCGTCGCCCGGCGCCTGAAGCCTTTTCTGGCTGCCGGATATCCATCCTTCAAGAAATAGTAAAATTGTAGTGCCGGGGGTTGGGAGGGGGAGTTTGAGGGGAGGGTGGGGGACCCTTACGAAAAAGCGAATATCTCAGTTGTTACTCATCAGCCCCAGGTTCTGGGGTTTGTTGACCTGGTCCGTTTTTTTCAACTTGATGAACTTGTCTCTCAATCTATGGTTGACTGACAAATCCGGAGAACCTAACCCAACCTTGATCAAATAGGTATTGACGAATATTTTATTTTTTAAGTAAACATAAGCGCTAATCAAGTCATTATCCATAACCTGATCGTCTTTTAGCAGGACATGCTTTCCCAGAATCCGGCTCCGTAAATAAGTAATGGTCTCGGGTTTTTTGTCTATCTGCACTCCTAAAAACCTGACGTTGAGGCCGGTATCTATTTCGATGGTGTTCGCATCAATAACTTTGGTTACTTTATGCAGGTCGGCCGGCTTTGACTGAAGGCCGTGGGCCTCCGGCCGGGCCTCGGCATTGCGAATTGCCGGGGTATAATCGATTTTCGGGAGTTCCTCAATTCTTTTGTCCGCCTTAAGTATTTGTATTTCGCTATAAAACGGTAAGCGATCACTGCCCCCAGTTTTTTTAGGGATAGCCTCCAGAAAAACCGGGTTAATCTCGTAGCCCACGGCATTCCGGGCCGCTTCCAGGGCGACCTTGACGGTGGTGCCGCTGCCCAGGAAGGGGTCCAGCACGGTATCGCCCACGAAAGTAAACATTTTTATGAGGCGCCGGGGCAGCTCCTCGGGAAACATGGCCTCATGCCCCACCTGCCGGACCCCGCCGAAATACCAGTGCCCCGCGAAATACTCCTTCCACTCCTCCTTGGTCAGTCGAGAAGCTTCCTTGATTTCCCGCGAAACTTTTCTGCTCGGGCCCGGCTTTTTAAAGATGAGGATGAACTCGTAGTCGATTTCCACGATGCCGTTGGGGGGAAACGGGTAGGAGCCCATAACGACCGCGCCGCCGGTGGGGTTCATGGTGGTTTTTTTCTGCCAGATAATGGCGCCCAGGACGTCGAAGCCGATATGCTCACACTGGTTGATAAGCTCGGCGTGCAGGGGGATGACCTTGTACCGGCCATAGACCGCGGCCCGGGCGAACTGGTCCCCGATGTTGATGCAGAGCCGCGCCCCCTCCCGGAGGACCCGGAAACACTCCTGCCAGGTGCGGTAGAGGTCTTTGAGATACTCGTGCAGGCTCTGGCCGTAGCCGATCTGGCCGGAGACGCCGTAGTCCTTGATATGCCAGTAAGGCGGCGAGGTCACCGCCAGGTCGATGCCGGCATCCGCTAGTTCCGTCATGGCCCGGCTGTCGCCGAGATAGACTTTGGCCCAGTTAGGCATGAATTAATCTAACCGCTTATTGCCTTAGCTCCGAAAAGGTAACGGTTTGAGCATTAAGACACGCCGTGATCATCCGGTTAAACATTTGGGGTTCCCAGAAGCGTCGATTGAAGCGGTAGCAAAATTCCGCCAGATAACGGGGCAGGTGCTTGTCACTGACGCCATGATACACTCCACGGATATTGCCTTTGACGTTGGCGATCAGAGTATGGACCCAGGGAAACAATCTGACCGCGTTTTTTCCCGAACCAGTCACGATAG
>Ga0194126_10000453_pt1 | contig 68290 bp, 77 predicted proteins | sample TA2KigC150mmetaG_FD_148641 | JGI IMG/M metagenome (GOLD analysis project Ga0194126, IMG submission 148641) | Freshwater microbial communities from Lake Tanganyika, Tanzania - TA2015035 Kigoma Deep Cast 150m | ecosystem: Environmental > Aquatic > Freshwater > Lake | place: Tanzania: Lake...
CCGGGCCATGACACGGTTTCCCTTGACATCACTATGACTTATAACAGCGCCAATCCCCAGTCGCAAATTCAGCGGACTTTGTCTTCAGCCATTGCCCGGGTTTCCGCTGCCACTTTTGATTCCCATCTGCTTCCCGGTTCAACTTCTTATGAAATCGGCCAGCAGGGCGGCACCACTTGGGGCAAAATTTATTTGAGCGACGGCACCGCGGCCGCTCCTTCTTACACCTTTACCAATAATACTGGCACGGGTCTGTACCGGGCCGGAACAAACATCCTTGGTTTTTCCACTGCCGGCGCAGTCAGAATGATAATTAACGCATCCGGCACCATCGGCATCGGCACCACCACGCCTTCCTCGGTTTTTGCTTTGGATGTAGTTGGCGCCAGCCGGTTTTCCGCCACCTCCACTTTTCTTAGCAACATCGGCATCGGGACGACGGAGCCTGGTTCCAGGCTTACTGTCGCTTCTTCATCGGCTATCAGCATTGACGTCACCGGCGGCCGGATTCAAAACCTCGGCACGCCAATCGGCAACACCGACGCGGCCACCAAGGCCTATGTGGATGCGGCTGGTTCAAAAACTATGTATCTTACCATTAACACTTTCACAGGGGCTCATAACTGTGATGATAATCCAAGTAATTGCTGTGCGTCGGGATATCGGATGTGTTATACGACAGAAATATATGGGCGTACGGTAGAAACCAGTGGCACTGATAGAAAGACAAAGCCCGGGGTTACTTACGGCGATGTAATGGTAAATATAGGCGGCATATATGACTGTTCAAGTTTTACAGTAGCCAGTAATGATCAGGGACGTACACAATGCCAAATTGCTATAAACATGACTGGAAACCAAGGAACAGAAACGTTATACTGCAAGGTAACACCCCTTGCGACTAATCAATGTCCCGTGGAACATCCAGTCTGGTGTTGTAGCCAGTGAGAGGCCTATTGAGGTGTCAAAAATGAAAAAATGGAAAAATGGTGAAAAATGTGAAAAAAATGAAAATGGTGTCAACTCTATTTTCTTTTGTTGATTTTTATGGTATAACCGGTTTGATACAATGGTGTCAACTCTATTTTTCGGGTTTCCCTTGCCCAAGGGTCAACCCTTGAAAAAATGGTGTCAACTCTATTTTCTTTTGCGAGTATCTTGCGTATCTTACGAGGCTTAGCCTCATAAAACGGCTCTTGGCACTTTGGTGTAGCGCACGACCCGCGCGACTATCTTGGTGCCGATTAAAAACAGAGAAGCGGAAACAGTGGCCAAGGCCTTTGCCAAGGAAGTTAAGAAACTGCCTCGACAAATGAAGTTATCAATGACTTATGATTAAGGGCGCGAAATGGCCAGTCATAAGCTATTTATGAAAATCACCGGTGTTAAAGCCTACTTCGCCCATCCGAGAAGTCCCTGGGAGCGAGGCGCCAATGAAAATACCAACGGATTTATCCGGCAATTCTTTCCCAAAGGAACCGACTTTAACAAAGTCAGCGGGAGAGAAATCAAGAAAGCGCAGCATCTCTTAAATGGCCATCCGAGACAATCTCTTAATTTTCAGAAGCCCCATGAAGTTTTTAATCAACTAATTAATCAAAACTGTTGCGTTAGAAGTTAAAGACCAAGTTATGAAAAAAAATAAAATCAGGCATTTAACCTGCGATTTAGATTTTTCGGCCGAGGAAATCATGGAAATTTTCCGGCTGGCCGGAGAAATAAAAAACAAGCAGAAAAAAGGCGAACCGCGCGAATATTTGAAAAACCAATCCCTGGCGATGATTTTTCAAAAACCGTCCACCCGCACGCGAGTTTGGAGAGTCTATTGAGGTTGAACCTCCATAATTTATAGAATCCCTCAGCAAGTCGGACCTCCTTAGATTGAACTTTTACAAATAGTTTTATTATTATTATAATTAACGTAAGATGTCCACGGGTATTTTTGAGCTGGCAATCGTTATTTTAATCGCCGCCGGTCTGGGAATCGCCGCCCGATTATTTAAGCAGCCGATTATTCTGGCTTATATCTTCAGCGGCATCGCCATCGGGGTTTTCGGTTTTTTTCATTTAAGCGACAAGGAGCTTTTTCACGCCTTCTCCGAACTCGGCATAATGTTTTTGCTTTTCCTGATAGGTTTAGAAATCAACTATACTTCTTTAAGATTGGTGGGAAGAGCATCCGTATTGGTTGGCTTGGGCCAAATTATCTTTACTTTTATCGTCGGTTTCTTTTTGGCGCGGCTCTTTAATTTTGATTTTCTTCAAGCGGCCTACATCGCCATCGCGCTCACCTTCTCCAGCACGGTGATTGTCGTTAAACTGCTTTCGGAAAAAAAGGATACCAACAGCTTGTACGGAAAAATCAGCATCGGATTTTTACTGGTTCAGGATTTTGTGGCGATTTTAATTTTAATCTTTCTAGCCGGAATTCACAGCGGGAAAGAAATTGTTTTTAACGATGTTTTCCTGACCGCCATCAAGGGTCTGAGCTTATTTGTTGCCATGCTTTGGTTGGGCAGAAAAATTCTGCCTTTGGTTTTTGACAAAATCGCCCGCTCTCAGGAACTTTTATTTTTAACCAGTCTGGCTTGGTGTTTTGGCATCGCCACCGCGGTCGTCAAAACCGGCTTTTCCATTGAAATCGGCGGTTTTCTGGCCGGTTTGGCTTTGGCTAATTCTTCCGAGCATTTCCAGATCTCGGCCAGAATCAGATCGTTAAGGGACTTTTTTATTTTAATTTTCTTTGTTATTTTGGGTTCGTCGCTTGTTTTCTCCAATTTTTCCGGCCTCGCTCTGCCCATTATTGTGTTTTCGCTCTTTGTTTTAATCGGCAACCCGCTAATTGTTTTGATTATCATGGGAGCAATGGGCTATCGAAAAAGAACCGGTTTTCTGTGCGGTGTTACTGTGGCTCAAATTTCCGAATTCAGTCTGATTTTAGCCGCTCTCGGGTTAAAATTGGGCCACCTTAACGAGAAAATTGTTTCCCTGATTACCGCGGTCGGTATTATTACCATCACTCTTTCAACTTATCTAATTATTTACAGCGAGCAAATATTCCGGCGTCTGTCCCGCTTTCTGTCAATTTTTGAACGTCGCGTCAAAAAACAAGAATATCTCGGAGAGCTTAGTTTTTGCAAGCCGATAATTCTAATCGGCGCTCACCGGGTCGGCCAAAACATCGCCAGCCACCTCGACAAAGACGACTTGCTGATTATTGATTTTGATCCGGACATCATTGGCCAGATGAGAAAGCGCGGCTATAATGTCATTTTCGGAGACATCAGCGATAGTGAAATCGCGGAAAGGGCCAATCTGAAATCAAGCCGCCTGATTATCTGCACCAGCCCCGATTTTGAAAACAACTTAAAAATTTTAAACGAAATTCTCGGCGATAAAGCAAAAACGCGGCCCAAGATTATTCTTCGGGCGGAAAATGAAAAGGACGCCGAATTTTTATATCAAAAAGGCGCCGACTATGTCCTGCTCCCCTGCCTTACCTCGGGACAATATCTGGGAAAAACCATCGCCATTGATCCGGCAATGAAAATTTTGGAGCAGTTAAAACTTAAAGACGTGGAATTGATAAAGAAAATGGAATTTAACTCAAATTTTAAGATATTTCCTGACCGCGATAATTGAAGAAATTATTCCCAAGCCGACGCCGAAAATTAATTGATACCCCAAAATGGTGATAATGTGCCCGGTAAAATAATTCCAAAGATTCATCTCGGGAATAAAAATTTCAATATAAGGAGAAATGAAATAAATAATTGGCAAAGCGATAATCACGCTTAAAATTGCGGCTAACAAGCCGTAAATTATCCCCTCCACCACATAAGGGCCTCTGATAAAATGGTTAGAGGCGCCGACTAAGCGCATAATGCCGATTTCTTCCCGGCTGGAATAAATTGCCAGCCTGATAGTGTTAAAAGTAATCAAAACCGCTACCAGAGCAAGAAACACAATAAGAGTCAAACCGCTTTTTTCCGCGGTATTAATTATCCGGCTCAACCTGTCAATCACAAGCGCGTTCTGCGCGTAGGTCACCTTTTCAAACCAAACCTTAAAATTTGCTTCCTCAAGATAGTCGGCGATGACCGCGTATTCTTTGGGGTTATAAGCTTTAATGTTTAAGGAGGCTAAAAGCGGATTTTCCTTCAATTCTTCGAGCGATTGGGTGATGGCCGGGTCGTCCCTGTGTCTTTCTTTAAAAATTTCCAAAGCTTTATCGGAAGAAATGTATTCAATTTTTTTAATCTCGGTTAACGTCTCCAGGGATTTTTTAATCTGTAAAATATTGTCTTCCGGGGTTTCTCTTTTGAAGTAAATGCTAATGTCTATTTTCTCTTGAATGCTGCTCAACGCGGTTTTTGTCAAAATATTAAAAATCATCAGTCCCTCAAAAACCAATAAAGCCAGAATAATAATGGAAAGGGTGGCGGTTGACAGCCAGCCGTTGCGCCAGAATCCCAGAAAACCGTATTTAATAATTCTAAATAATGTTATTAGCATAATAAAATTCTAAACTCTAAATAATTCTAAATATTCAATTCTAAAACATTTTGAATTTATTTTTATTTAGGATTTAGAAATTAGGATTTAGGATTTTAAACCAATATATATTTTCCCCTCTCTTCGTCCCTGATAATTCTTCCGTCTTCCAAACTAATGACTCGCTGATTAATGTGGTTGATAATATCTCTGTTGTGGGTAGCCAAAATCACCGTTGTTCCCAATTCGTTGATTTTTAAAAGCAGTCTTATAATTTCCCAAGTATTGACCGGATCCAAATTGCCGGTTGATTCATCAGCCACAATCACATCCGGATGGTTTATCATTGCCCGGGCAATGGCTACTCTTTGTTTTTCGCCGCCGGAGAGTTCTTTGGGAAAATTGCGCATTTTCTCTTTTAGGCCGACCATTTCTAACGCTTGGGGCACAAATTCTTCAATATCCGACTGCGGTCGGCCAGCCATTTCCAGCGCAAAGGCGACGTTTTCAAACGCGGTTTTGTTCGGCAAAAGCCGGAAGTCCTGAAAGATAACTCCGATGCGGCGGCGAAGCTGCGGCAACTCGCCATGCTTTAATTTATTAACATCATAGGAGCCGAAAATTACCCTGCCCTTTGTTGGTTTCTCTTCGCCGATCAGCAATTTAACAACAGTTGATTTGCCGGCGCCTGACTTGCCCACAAGGGAAACAAATTCTTTGGGATTTATGGTAAATGTAATGTCTTCCAGGGCGACTGATGGATGATTGTTGCTATGGTAAATTTTGGAAACGTTTTGAAAAATAATCATGTTGCTTCGCTTAACCGACGCCAATATTCGTATGAATTAGTATATTAGCATCGCGTTTACATTATATCATTCTCTATAAATAAATCCAAGTCTCCTTCCAATACCTTTTCCGCTTGGGCTGTTTCAATTCCGTTTCGATGATCCTTAATCAATTTATACGGATGGAGCACATAGGAGCGAATTTGGCTCCCCCACTCCGGCTTGGCTTTAACCTTTAATTTATCTAATTCTTTCACCTGCGCCTCTTCCATCAATCTTAACAATTTAGCCTTAAGCAATCCCGTTGCCCGTTCGCGATTTTGAGACTGGGAACGTTCGGCTTGCGAAGCGGCGGCTAATCCCGTGGGTAGATGGACGATCCTTACCGCGGTTTCCACCTTATTAACATTCTGGCCGCCGGGACCGCTGGAACGGAAAAATTCTATTTTCAAATCCTTCTCGGGAATTTCTATTTCGCTTCGGCTGTCGCCCGCTTCTCGCAAGTCTGTCATATCCGGCAAAACCTCCACCAACGCAAAAGAGGTATGTCTTTTTTTCTCCGGCGAAAAAGGAGAAATTCTAACCAAACGATGGACGCCGGCTTCTTTTCTAAGATAGCCGTAGGCATAATCGCCTTTTATTTCAAAAGTAATGTCTTTTATCGGCCGGCGGCCTGTTTTTGATTGAAAATCAGCCGCGCTTTCATTAATTATTTTTATCCTCCAGCCGCGCTTTTCACCAAACTTGAAATACATCTCAAAAAGCATTCTTGCCCAATCTTCGGCGTCCTGACCGCCAGCGCCGGCGTAAATTGAAATGACGGCTGATTGTTTATCGTATTTGCCGCTAAACAGCTGTTCTGTTTCAAGTCGGCGAAGTCTGGTTTCAATTAATTCTAAATTTTCTCCTTTACTTATTGATTTTTCTATTTCGTCAATTTTTTTTATTAATTCATTCAGCTCGCCCGCCTCTTTGATTTTGGCGTCAGCGATTTCCCGTCCGCCATCTTTGGCGAATTTCCACAAGTCCGGGTCCGCCAGCTCAAATTCCAGTTCTTTTAATCGGTTCTTTTTGGCTTCTATGTCAAAGCCGCCCGGCTAAACGCCGGGCTCGTTCTTTAAGTTCATTTAATTTTTCTTCGGAAACTTTTTTCATTTTAATAAATTATATTTCTTTTTTAAAAAATCTGTATAATGTCAAGCGATCCGATTTTTATCCCTAATAATCTGCCAGAACAAAAGTCAAAATACCAATGTCCGCGATATACGGCTAAACTATCCCATATTGTCCCAACTATAAAAAATATCAAAGGAATGATAACTCTGCCGCCTTTATTCGCGTTTATTCGTGTCAAAAAATTGGCAAAACCCCGAGCTAATTATTTCCTCCGCTTTCAAAGTGTCTTCCGGATAGCCAATCGGCTGCCAAAATTGGGCTTTTTCTGCCTTAATTTTATAATCTTTTGCCATTGCCGCCAACGTCTGCGGCAAACCGAATTCTTTCTCTGCCGGATTAGCGGATTTTTTAACTAATGGATAATTAAAAAATTCTTTATTTAAAAAATATGCGCCTGTATTTACCAGTTTGGCGTTTTCGTCTCGCGGCATACCGCTTTCAATAATTTCCGCAAGATTGCCGTCGCTGTCGGTTTTACAAACGCCGAACCGGCCCGGTTTATCAACCTCTTTTGCCAGAAACGCCGGCGGCTTATTTTTAATCAGCTTTTCTAAATCGGCTTTTTGATATAAATCGTCGCCGTTTAACACCAAAAACTTATCTCGTAATAAATCTTTTGCTTGGCAAAGGGCGCCGGCGCTGCCATTCAAGTCCTCCTGGACGGCGTATCTTATTTTTTTGCCGTTCCGTTCTCCTCCGAAATGCGATTTAATCAAATCGCCTTTATAACCGATAACAAAAATAATTTCCGAAATTTCTTCCGGAAGGCTGTTAAAAACATATTCCAAAATCGGCCGGCCGTTTATTTTAAGCATCGGCTTTGGCGAATTATTGGTCAAATCGCCCATTCTCACTCCCCGGCCAGCCGCCAAAATAACACATTGCATATTTAGATTCGAAGACTTTTTAGATATTTTTTAAAACCCTTTTTAACTTCCGGATGCTTTAAGGCAAAATCAACCGTTGCTTGCAGATACCCTAATTTGTTCCCGCAGTCATATCTTTTACCCTCAAATCTCAAGCCGTAAACCGGGCGTTTTTTTAACAGATTCTTTAAGCCATCGGCTATTCTCAATTCTTTTGTTTTTGACGGCTTTATTTTTTTCAGTTCCCGAAAAAATTCCGGTGTCAAAATATATTTACCGACAATTATTAAATTGGAAGGAGCTTTTGATGGTTCGGGTTTTTCCACAATATCTTTAATTTCATAAATTCTTTCAGAAATTTTTACCGCTTTAACCACGCCGTAATGCCTGACTTCCTGCTTGGGAACTTCGTCTAAGGCAATTACGCAATCCCCGTATTTTTCAAAAACTTTTATCATTTGCCAAAGGCAGGGCGTGCGACTAAAAACGACATCATCGCCAAAAAGCACCGCCGCCGGTTCATTATTGGTTAAATGACTGGCGCAAATCACCGCATCGCCGTCGCCGCGTGGCATTTTTTGGCGGACATAGAAAAAGTTTGCCATTTCGGAAATAGCCCTCACTTCTTTAAAGATATTTTTCTTGTTTTTCCGCAGCAGAGATGATTCCAGTTCCGGCGCGTAATCAAAATGGTCTTCAATTGCCCGTTTGCCCCGGCCGGTGACGAAAATAACATCCTTGATGCCGGAATTAACCGCTTCTTCAACTAAATACTGAATTACCGGTTTGTCAATAAGCGGCAGCATTTCTTTTGGTTGCGCCTTGGTAGCCGGCAAAAATCTTGTGCCTAATCCCGCTACGGGAATAATAACCTTGGTAATCATAATAAGCCTATGCCTCGCCTGTCATGAGTCGGAGCCGACCCCGGGATTTGAACCCGGAACCTCTGCTTTACGAAAACATTGCTCTACCGTTGAGCTAGGTCGGCGTAGAATTAGACGGGTAAATCTACCTTTGAATTGCTTCGGTGAAAATTTATTTTAATCTATTCTCTTAATCTTTTCAATATCTCTTCTTCCACCTCCTGTCTGTCGCGGCCGTATTTCAGGCGACATAACTCTTTAATTTTTTCTGCCGTTTCCTTATCGCCGGCCTGAGGCGGCGGAGTTTTGATATTAAACGGATTAGCCGTTCTGCCGTGAATTAAAATCTTCACATAGGCGCTGAAATTATCAATATTAATCAGATCGCTTTTGCTGAAAACCGGCTCAAATTGGTTGACTAAAAATTCCGCATCTTGAACGCCGACCCGGAAAGAAATAATTGAACCGACATTGCCGAAAACCGCATCTCTGATTTTTTCCTCAAGCTGGGCGATAAACTGGTGGGCTACCGTCATATTTAAGCCATACTTTCGCGCTTCGGAAAGAATGGTGGCAATGGAATCGGTTGTAAAATTCTGAAATTCGTCAATATAAAGATTAAAATCGCGACGTTTTTCTTGGGGCGTATCCACCCGCGATAAGGCGGCCATCAATATTTTTCCGGTAATTATCATCCCCAGAAGATTGGCGTTAATATCCCCGATTCTGCCTTTTGACAAATTAACCAGTAAAATTTTTCCCTCATCCATTATCTGGCGAAAATTAAAAGCGGATTTGAATTGGCCAATAATCGGCCGCACATAATCGTTGGCTGTAAAGTTATTGAATTTAGAAGTAATATAAGGCGTGATGTTGGCCAGAGAGGCTTCGCCGCCTACTTTAATCGCTTCCTTTTCCCAAAAATCAATCACTACTGGGTTGGTAATTCTGCCAAGCTTCCTCTGCCGAAAATCTGCATCAGTAAACACTCTGGGCACTTCCATCAGAGTGGCTGGCTCATTGGGCATATCCTCCATTAAAAGCAAGAGAGAGTTTCTCATGTATTGCTGAAACACCGGGCCCAGCGCTTCGCCTGATTCGGGAAATAATTTGTAAAAAATGCTCTGCATTTCGTTGACAATAAAAGTTTTTTCTTCTGGCCGGTTAAAATTGTATTCCAGCATATTCATGCCCGTCGGCCGCAATCTGTCCGACGGATCAAAGACAATCGCTTCTTCTATTCTCTCTTTTGGCATCAACCCCAAAATCGTTTCAATTAAATCGCCATGGGGGTCAATAATTGCCACGCCTTTGCCGCGGCCAATATCATTAATTACCATATTGGTTAAAAGCGTCGACTTACCGGTGCCTGTCTGACCTATAATATAGATATGTCTTTTGCGGTCATCTTCGGCAATATAAACCGGTTTCCGCTCATTGCGAAAAACGCTCTCGCCGATTAGGGTGCCTTTTTCCGGCAAATCAGCCGGCGGAGCTGTTTCTTTGGCTTTCAACCATTTAATTTTCGGCACTTGGGTTGATGAAGCCGGCAAATGAAATAAGCTGGCCAACTCTTCCGTATTAAGAATCACCGATTGGCTGTCATCAAATTCGCGAAAAGAAAACTGATAAATTAATTTTTGAGAATTGCGCGGCTTGATAATTTTTAACTCATTACGCAGAGGAGCGCTAAATTGCGAAAAACTGCCGCTGATGCTTTCTAAAATAGTGTCCGCCTGATATTGGCTGGGAGCAGAAACCAATACTCTTAAATTAAGCATCAAAAGCGGCTTGTTGATTTTTGTTTCCAGCGCTTTTATTGATTCTTCGTCAATTATTTTTTCCGTCTTTTCTTTTTCCGGCGCGGGCTTAAACGCTTTTTCAACGTCCTTAAAACTAAGGAAATTTCTTTTTATAAGATCGTCGATTTTTGCCCCTCTTTTTAATGCCTCAATCATTCCGGAAACTGTTTTTTTAATCGACTGGCTGGCTGGCTTAACCAGCACCTGAATGGCCGTTCCCTCTCCCACTTCGTTAATCTTTGAAAAACCGCTCAAAATCGGCCCAAAGGTGTCAATATTGGCTTCCTGATATGTTCTAATCGGCAAAGCGCAGGATAATTTCTGTTTAAAATAAATTCCGGCGCTAACTCCGCTCGGATTAAAAATATTATAATCATCTGCCGGTTCAACTCTGACGTCTTTCCATAACCCTTCAATCTGACGACTAACAAATTCTATTGACTCTCTGGGCACCGCCGCATAAAAATGAATTTCTTCGCCGATCTGATGAACCGCCGCTTCCAAACCAAAGGGCGATTTCAATCCCGCCAGAATGCCAAAAAGCTGAGCCGAAAGATTTACCTCGTCTTTCCAGTCAGTCGTTTTAGCTTCGGTGGGGGCTTCTTTTGCTTGTTTTTGCGGCAACTGAATCAAAATTAGTTTTAGATTAAGCGCTTGAGACAGTCGCCTTTCTTTGAGTTTGCGAGAAACAAAAAAGAAAGCGGCGCCAATCGCCACAAGAATAATTATGGATATAAAATATAAAAGCATTTATTTTTTAATATAAACAAATAGCTTTTCAAATTCCGGGTTCGACAGATGAACAATGTGCGTTGAAGCCGGTCTCCAATTCGGAAAACTCGAGGTATTGGTGATTACAATGGCGCCGTCGCGAAGGGAATCCTTGAGTTTTCGTTCCAGTATCGGCATCAAGTCATACCAAAGATAAGTATAAACGACATCGGCATTTTGTAAATCCCGCGCGTCCATTTCAAGAATATTCTTCTGTTTAAAATTAATCTTGCGCCATAAAAAAAACATTTTCAATTTAGCGAGAAAAATTCTGATCGGATTTTTATCAACCGCCAGCACCTTAATCTGCGGCAGGTTTTTTTTAATGACCAAAGCCAGGGTTCCTCGACCACATCCCAAATCATAAAAATTTCCCCTCTCTTTTCCGTAATCAGCAATTATTTTACAAATGAGTTTTATGGCTTTGCGGCTGGTTGCTAAATCGTGACCCACCAATAAAGAATCTGCGGCAAAAATAATAAACAGAGTCAAAATAAGAGTCAAAATAATCGCGCTTAAACCAAAAATTAGCCATACGACTAAAAAGAGGAAACTCATATGTGGGTCTTAAAAAATAAATCCACCAACGCTTCAGCAACGTTTTGCGGTTTTCCCGACGAAGGAAACCGGTGAAGTTCAATGCAGGGAACGCTATTTAATTCCAAAACTGCGCAAATCTGTTTTTGCCAGTGAATAGAAATATCTTCCGCTAAAAAATCAATGCCTACAAGCCGAATATCAAAAAATCTGGCGATGTTTCTAAAAAGCCGGAGATTGACCGGATGAACAATTTCAGTTGCCTCAACCAAATCTCCGCCTAGTTTTAAAAACGGATCTTTTTGAAGATAAACTATTTCGCCTTTTTTTGGAAAACTAAAAAAATTATAACCTTTTTCTTTTAATAAATTTTCCGTAGTTTCGTTTTCCGTTATTTTATAAAGCGTAAATCCTTTTTGATCGGGTTGACCTCTTTGAAAATCATTATTTTTTATGTCAATGAGCTGACGGATATTATGAACGCCATCGCCAACTACATTAGCCGGAATTTGCTGAACGCAAGCCACAAAATCAAAATTTACGACGGTGGCGCGAAAAACCGAGGTGCCGGCCAGAAATTTTTCCACAATAAACGACGGTGAATAAATAAGCGCTTTTTTTATTGCCTGTTTAAATTTATTAATGTCTTTAATGTCGGTGGTAACGTGCCGGCTCAAAGAACCGTCCCGCGGCTTAACTACCAAGGGGAATCCTAGATTCTTTACGCCATAATCCAAAGATTTTCTCTTTCGCCAAAACCAAAACGCTTTGCCTTCGCTGACGGGAAAACCCCTTTTTTTCAGATGTTCTTTCACCCAAGCCTTATCATCAATTAACTCGCTTCCGTATTTGCCTAAAAAATCAGCTGCCGGCAGGGTATTAAAGCGAAAAACTTTGTTTTTAAATTTGGCTTGAAAATGATTGGTGTAGCCAAACGGTCCATAAATCGCTTTAAAACTCATTCCTTTTTCTTTTGCTTCTTGAATAAAACAGGTTGAACGCAACTCAATATCGAAGCGGCCAAAGTCGTTTTTTAAAGAAATTATTTTTAGAGAAAACAAAATTTTTTCTAATACAACGCTAAACAATTCTTCCATTTTCTTCGGCAAAGCCCTAAACAAACAATACGGCACGAAACCGCCCATTAATCCCTCTAACCAGCTTTGAAAATGATAAAAATAAGATAAATGGCAATCCCGACATTCCCGCATTTTCATATTAATTTTCTTTTCTTTAATTCATCGTAAAGCTTATCTGTTAAGGCATCGTGAAAGGCATCCAAAATGAAATCGCCGGCCCGGCTGGCTTCCTTAATGGTTTTTTCAATACCCTGATGGAAAACGTTGTCAATAAGTTTTTCTACCAAAAGTTTAATTTCCGGCGGTGAATCCCTGAGATAATCGGGAAGAACAGCTTCTTTTGTTGAAGAAGTCTGTTTGGTGGCTGACGGAGCGGTCGCGGCTGACGGAGCGGTCGCGGCTGACGGAGACAAGGGTCTAATTATGGACCGCAGGGTTTGCTTTATCAACTCTTTTTCCGGCATTTTTTTATATTCCGGTAATTCCCTTTTTTCTCTAATCTCCCTGCTTAATCTTTTAATGTCCGCCTCTAAAGCGCGGTGTTCAAAGCTTTGCTGATTTGTATTGAGCATGTTAAAATAAAACTATGACTAAATTAAAGTCATTAATTATTAGTCGTTGGGCATTAATTGCCATTCTAATTATAGCCGGTTTTTTGCGGCTCCACAATATAAAAGAGTTGCCGCCCGGGCTTTATCCGGATGAAGCAATTTACGCTAATAACGGCGTTGAGGCTTGGGAAAGCGGGGTTTTCAGGGTTTTTTATCCGGAAAATAATGGCCGGGAGGGACTTTGGCCGAATATTATTGGATTTTTTATTATTAAGTTGGGCCATGAACCATGGGTACCGAGAAGTGTTGCCGCGGTTTTTGGAATTTTAACCGTGCTGGGGGTGTATTTTTTAACCAAAGAGCTTTTTCGTGAAAATTCGCTATTAAAGGCGCCCGGGTTTTTAAACCCCGGTGTTTATACCGAAGCCTTATTGGATTCCCAAACGCCAAAAATTTCCCGCGCCGAGAGAATAGCGTTGCTTTCATCTTTTCTGTTAGCCACCAGCTTTTGGCATATTCTTTTTTCAAGAATCGCTTTTCGCGCCATAATGGCGCCGATGTTCCTGGTTTGGGGACTCTACTTTTTGCTTTTATCTTTAAACAAAACAAAAATAGCCGTTGATATCAAAGAAAAACTTAAAATTACAAATCTGGATTTAAAAATTATTTTGTATTCCGTGATAGGCGGTTTTTTGTATGGATTGGGAATGCATTCGTATATCGCTTATCGCGCCACTCCGCTTTTAATTCTAACAATTTTATTTTTATACTGGTTTAAAAATAAAGAAAAAGAAATTCGGCAAAAAATTCTGCTATTAGCCGGCGGCTATATCCTGATGGCTATTCTCGTTGCCGCGCCTCTCGGTATTTACTTTCTGCAAAATCCCGGGGATTTTTTTGGTCGAACAACGCAAATTTCCGTCTTTAATTCCCCCGCTATCCTAAAAGATTTAACAACGAATATTTTAAAAACCGCCGCAATGCTTAATTTTGTGGGCGACGAAAATTGGCGGCATAATTATGCCGGCCGGCCACAACTTTTTTGGCCGGTGGGAATTTTGTTTATAATTGGATTTTTTCTTGGATTAAAATCAATATTAAGGAAGTCCGGCGTTTCAAATTTAAATATTGATGCCGCTAATCACCGAAAGTCAGACTCCAGAAAAATTCCATTTTTGATTTTGTTCATCTGGTTAATTATCGCCGCGCTTCCCGTGGTAATATCCAATGAAGCAATGCCGCATGCTCTCCGCGCCCTTTTAATGGCTCCGCCGATTTTTATTCTGGCTGGTTTTGGCGGCATACGTCTTTATGAAATTATTAGACCAAGAATAAATTATGGTTTGGTTTTCCAAATTTTATGCTTTGTCATTCTGGCGCTTCTGCTTTTTGAAGCTTATACAACTTATTTTATAAAATGGGGGAGAAATCCCAATATTCTTGACGCTTTTAATTCCGGTTATGCCTGGATAGGCCGAGGACTGAGAGATCTTCCCAAAGAGCCGCCTAAATATGTAATTGTTGAAGCAGGGGGCGTTAAAGTTCAAGGCATTCCGATGCCGGCACAAACCGTGATGTATATCACGGACACCTTTAGCCCGGAAAAACAAAAAGAGAGGAATATTTTTTATATTTTACCAAATCAAATTGATAAAATTCCGGCCGGCGGTTATACGGCGGTTTTAAAATAAAAACAGCCCGGAGGCTCTGCGCTGTTTAATAACCCGCTAAATAAGTAGTCCGGTATAAATCACCCGATTTTTTCGAGATTCAAATATTTTTGTAAAACTTTCGGCACTAAAACAGAGCCGTCTTTTTGCTGGTAATTTTCCAGAATGGCAATCAGGGTGCGGGAAATAGCAATGGCGGTGCCGTTTAAAGTGTAAATAAATTCAACGCCACCGTCTTTTCTTCTAAATCTAATTCCCAAGCGCCGGGCTTGATAATCGGTGGTGTTAGAAGCAGAAGTAATTTCTCCCCAATCGCCTCTGCCGGGCATCCAGGCTTCTAAATCATATTTTTTAGCGGCCTGTGCCCCTAAATCTCCCCTACACATCTCCACCACCCGATAAGGAATGGCCAAACCTTGAAATATTTTCTCTTCAAGCGATAAAAGATACTGATGCATTTTTTCCGATTCTTCTGGCAGACAATAAACGTACATTTCCACCTTTGAAAATTGATGAATCCGATAAAGCCCTTTTGAATATTTGCCGTAAGCGCCGGCTTCCAGACGAAAACAATGAGAAAAGCCGGCGTACTTTTTGGGCAAGTCCTTCTCATCTAAAATTTCATCGCTATGAATACCAGCCAGCGTAATCTCCGAAGTCGCAATTAAACCCAAATCAGAATTTTTAATCTCGTATGTCTGGGCTTCCGGTCCCTGAGGTAGATAACCGGTGCCGGTATAAAATTTTTGTCTGGCTAAATCGGGTGTAATTATGGGTATAAATTTCTCTTTGGTTAAAATATCAAAAGCGTAATTTATCAAAGCCAATTCCAAGAGAGCGGCTTGGTTTTTAAGATAATAAAAATTAGAGCCCGACACCTTGGCCCCGATTTCAAAATCAATCAAATTCAATGATTTGCCCAATTCCAAATGGTCTTTTGGCTTGAAATCAAATTTTTTCGGCTCGCCCCATTGACGAAGCATTTTATTTTCCGATTCGTCTCTACCTATGGGGGTATCTTCGGAAGGCAAATTCGGCAGTTGCCATAAAACCCCCTCTCTGTTTTTCTCAATATTTTTGAAACCCTTCTCTGCGCTCTGAATTTTATTTTTTATTTTCGTTGCTTCTTGGACTTTTCTCTCGTCAGAAAGTTTGTTTTGTTCTGCCCTTAAATCATCGATTTCTTTGGTTAATTTCCGCCATTCCTCGTCCAAAGCCAAAAAATCATCCACCAGTTTGGAATCAAAATTTTTGGCAGCAATGCCTTTTTTAACCAATTCGGGATTTTGACGAATTAAATTGATATCAAGCATAAATTTCAAAATTTAGAATCCAGAAAATAGAATCTATAGTTTTCTTTATCCTACTTTCTAATTTCTACTTTCTATTTTCTAATTCTTTGATTTTAGCGTTGGAAAGATTATTATTTCTTTAATATTATGATTCTTGGTAGCCACCGCCACTAATCTATCAATGCCGATGCCCCAGCCGGCGGCTGGCGGCATTCCGTATTCCAAAGCCTCCAAAAAATCTTCGTCCAAGCGCGAAACCTCCTGATTGCCCTGCCGGCATTTCTTTTCCTGTTCTTCCATCCGCTCCCTCTGATCAAGCGGGTCGTTCAACTCAGAAAAGCCATTAACAATTTCCATTCCGTCAACAATTAATTGAAATCTTTCGGTTAATTCAGGTTTGTCTTTTACAGATTTGGCAAACGGAGAAAGTAATTTCGGATAATGAGTGATAAAAGTCGGTTTGATAATTTTGGGACGCACTTCTTTTTTAAAAATCTCGTCAATTTGTTCAGCTGTTAATTTTTTCAGCGATTTCTTGGCGCATCTTTTGAGAACGGCTTCAAAAGTAATTTTTTGCCATTTGCCCGGAATAAATTTTTTAAGCAATTTTTCCGTAAATTTCATCAAACCTTCCCAATCCTGATAAGCCCAGTAGAGTTCAAACATCGTAAATTCGGGATTATGGTCAGCGTCAATGCCCTCATTACGGAAATTTCTGCCGATTTCGTAAATTTTTTCAAAACCAGCCACCAACAATCTTTTCAAATATAATTCCGGCGCCACGCGCAGATAAAAATCACAATTTAGGGCGTTGTGATGAGTGATAAAGGGTCGGGCTAAAGCGCCGCCGGGCAAGGGCTGGAGCATCGGCGTTTCCACTTCAATGAAACCTTCTTTGGCTAAATCTCGCCTCAGGGTTTCAATGATTTTAGAGCGAGCGATAATTTTTTCTTTGACTTCGGGGTTTAAAATAATATCCAAATATCGTTTGCGATATCTTTCCTCAATGTCCTTTAAGCCGTACCACTGCGTCGGCAGGGGCCTCAAGCTTTTGGCGATAATCTGAACGGCTTTGACTTCAATGCTTTTTTCGCCTTTCTGGGTTTTAAATAACGGGCCAGCGATTGACAAAAAATCACCGACATCAAGATTTTGTTTTAGAATTTTGAAACAACTCAACGTCTGGGAGGTCGAACCTCCTGGTATTGACTTTTTTCGGGAGGTTCGACCTCCTAAAAATTGAAGGTTGTCGGCTTTTAAAACCACTTGAATTTTTCCGGATTCATCTTTTATATCAATAAAAATTAGATTGCCTTGGTCGCGCAAAGCCCTAATTCTGCCGGCAACGAAAATCTGTTTTTTGGAAGTGGATAATTTAACGAAATTTTTTACGGCTTCAGCAATAGGAATCGTCCGCTTGACTCTGGCCGGATAGGAATTGATGCCCGCCTTGATAAGGTTTTTTAATTTTCGATGTCTTTCTTTAATAATGTCTTGGAGCATTGTGATATAGAAACGAAACCGTGCGAATATCACGCTAAATTTCGCAAAGATTTGCGTATTATTTCTCGTAAATTCGCTTCTATTATTCTATCTTCGCTATTTTATATTTTGTCTTACCGCTTGGCGTCTCTATTTCCACGGTGTCTCCAATCTTCCTCCCTAAAAATGCTTTTCCCAGCGGTGATTCATTGGAAATTAAACTCGCTTCTGGTTTAGCTTCCCGAGAACCAACAATCGTATATTTAATGGTCTTAAACCCTTTTTTTACTTCAATCGTTGAACCGATGCTCACTATATCTTTTCTGGCGCTTTTTTTAATTAAAGTCGCGTTTCTTATTATTTCTTGCAGTTCAAAAATGCGGCTTTCCAATTTGCTTTGGGCCTCTTTGGCATCCGCGTATTCAGAATTCTCAGAAAGGTCGCCGTATTCCTTTGCCCGCTTGAGCCGCTCAGCAATTTCTATGCGATCTTCTTTTTTTAAATACTCAAGCTCTTTTTTTATTTCGTCTAATCTTTCTTTTGTAAGATAATGAAGCATTTTGATTAGGCGAAACACAGGGCGTCTCTTACTCGCCTGCGCTTCGTTTTTATTGACAGGTAAATAGCAAAACCATTAGCGTTTGGCGGTTGGCGATTTGCTGATTTGATATTTATTTGTTATTATCCGCCACTTTATTTTAAAAACTTCCCACAAAACCTGAAGATAACTTGACAATTTTACATAAGAAAACGGGTTATTTACCCACACGACCGGAATTTCTTTTATTTTATAGCCCAATTTTTTTGCCAAAATTAGGCACTCAACATCAAATGCCCAGCCATCAATTTTTGCTAAAGAAAAAATTTTTTTAGCCGCTTCTTCGGTAAATGCCTTGAAACCGCACTGCGTATCCCACATCCCAGGTAAAAGAAGGCATTGAATAATTATGTTTCCGGCATCTCCGCCCAATCTTTTATACCATGGCTGAGGCGGCACCAATTGCGCTCCTTCAATATCGCGCGAACCAATAACCACTTGATAGCCCTCATTAAAATAAGGAATCATTTTAGAAAACTGGTCAATCGAAGTGGAGTTGTCAGCATCGGTGAAAAGTCGGATCTCGCCTTTGGCTTCCAACATTCCCTGCCGTACCACCCAACCCTTACCGTGATTTTCTTTATTATCAATCAATCTTAAATTTTTGATTAAATGCGAGAGCCGTCGGACCACTTCTTCGGTCGCGTCTTTTGAGCCGTCATCAACCACAATAATTTCGTAGGAATAATCAACCCTTGAGAGATGTTTTTCAATATCAATCAGGGTTAGAGGCAATCGTTTGGCTTCGTTATAGGCGGGGATGATGACGGATAAATATGGTTTCATTTTAAAAATGATATTTCCCTTGTCGTAAATAGTCAATAGTCATTGTTATTGTCATCGGTCATAATCTCGTCAATATTCTCGCTCCTCTTTGGGTAATGGCCGCTGTGTGCTCAAAATGGGCTGATAAAGAGCCATCCGCCGTTGCCCAGCTCTCATCTGGTCTCTGGATAATTTTTTCCGTAGTGATAGCCAGCATTGGCTCTATAGCCAAAACCATACCCGGCCGCAAAAGAACTTCTTCTTTTGCTTTTTTTCCGGACCGCCTGATGACAAAGTTATAAATAGTTGGTTCTTCGTGAAGCGCCCGGCCAATGCCGTGACCGGTTAAGCTCTTAATTATTTTCAATCCATTATTTTCTGCCATCCTTTGAATAGTCAAGCTAATATCGCTTAATTTCCCACCCGGCCTTATCCGTTTAATGGCTTTTTCTAAAGCCAATCTGGTAATCTCTATTAAATGTTTTGCCTCTGAGGAAATGTCGCCGATTCCAAGAGTGATAGCCGCGTCAGCAAAAAATTTTTTATATTCTATGCCAAAGTCAATTTTTAAAATATCGCCGGATTTTAATTTGTAATCCGAAGGAAAACCGTGAACTACTACCTCATTAACCGAAGCGCAAATCGAAGCGCCGAACGGCTTTGAGGCGCCATCCGGCTGATAACCCAAAAAAGCTGGTTTGGCGCCTTGTTTTTTTGTTAATTCATACGCTAATTTATTTAATTGGCTTAATTTAACTCCGATTCTCGCCTCGCGGCTGATTGATTTTAAAATTTTGGCTAAAATTTTTCCGGCTTGGGCTATACATTCAATTTCTTTAGTGGATTTCAAAGGAATTGTCATTTTGTTTTATTTGTATCGCGGCCGCCTTTATTCTTATATTTAAGCCAGCGACTTCATTTTTGAAAAAGTGCTATGCTATAACATAGCACCAAGTATTATGATAAATTATAACACCCTAACACACGGTAGTGTTGCGCTATAGAACAACACTAAGAATTATCTTTAGATTATTTTAATTTTCTACAGATTGTTTCATGGATTTTATGGGGCATTGGGGTTCCGTTAATTTTGTAAATTTTATATCCTCTTTTCTCTAACTCTTTGAAAATCGGCCGGGTTCGTTTTTCGTACTCTTTTAATCTTACCAAAATCGTTTTTTTATTATCATCAACCCGATGAATTATCCTGCCGCCGCAAAAAGGACAATTTGTGAATTTAATTCCCCGGGGCTGGAATTCCGGAGCCAAGAGAGGGGTTTTACAAATGGAACATATATTTCTTTGAAGCGTTCTTTTAATGGACTCTTTTAAGGGAATATTCAAAACAAAAATAAAAATATTCTTTCTGCCATAACCTTTTTCAAAAATATCAATTGCTCCTTTTATTTCTTTGTCGCCAAAAGTTTCAAATAAAGTCCGTGGAAAACCTTCGGTAACGATACTTTGCCCCAACTTAATCAATTCTTTAAATCTTTTATTGACAATTTTTGTAAGCCAAAGTTCGGTGTTAATTTTTCCGGCCTCGTTTAATTTCCTTTCCCGTTGAATAATTTTATTTTTTTGGAGTTTCGGGTCAAAAAGCAATTTTCTCAAATAATCGCCCGAATTAAAGTGGAACAAATCAAATCTGTCAGCCAACAGCTTAGCCTGCGTTCCCTTGCCCGAGCCCTGCGGCCCAAAAAGTATAATTGCTTTTTTATTAAATCTCCTCATATTCCCTCATCACTAACTGCGAATTTATCTGCCTAATTGTTTCCAGCGCGACCGAAACCACAATTAAAAGCGCCGTGCCGCCGATAGTCAAAACCGCGATGTCGGTCGCCATTCTCGTTAAATGGGGCAGAATGGCTATTAGCCCCAAAAATAGCGCGCCGGAAAGAGTCAGCCGGTTAATAATTTTAGAAAGAAAATCGGAGGTGGAATCGCCCGGCCTAATGCCTGTCACAAATCCGCCGGCCCGCTGAAGATTTTTGGAAATTTCCCTGGGATCAAAAGTGACTGCCGTGTAAAAATAAGTAAAAATAACCACCATTCCAAAATAAAGCAAGCTATAAAGATATTCGTTGTTAAAAAAATAATTCGTTATTTCATTGAGTTTCAAAGACAAGTCCTTAGAGAAAATAGCGCTCGCCTGGGCGATAAATTGCGGAAAAAGCAAGATGGAAATAGCAAAAATGACGGGGATGACTCCGGCCTGATTAACTTTCAGCGGCAGATAACTGGAGGCGCCGCCGTACATTTTCATTCCCCTCACCCGTTTGGCATAAGCAATTGGTATTTTCCTTTCTCCTTCATTAATAAATACCACTCCGGCGATAACCAAGATTGCCACGCCAATAAAAGCAAAATAAGTAGGCAAAACTTCTGGGTTATACGCAATAATTGCTTCTCTAACAATGGTTGGCAGGCCGCTGACAATTCCGGCGAAAATTATCAAAGAAATGCCGTTGCCGATTTTTTTTTCGGTAATCAGTTCCCCAATCCAAACTAAAATCATTGTGCCGGCTGTAACAACGAAAACATTTTTCATCAAATCGAAAAAGCCCAAATGAGGCACAATATTTTGAGAAATTAAAAGATTGAGAAAACCGTAACCCTGAAGCATTGCTAAGGGAACAGTAAGATAGCGCGACCAGCGGTTAAATTTTGCCCGGCCAATCGCTCCTTCCTCGTAATACATCGCTTTCAGTTTTGGAAAAATCATTGTCAGGAGTTGCATAATAATCGTAGCCGTAATATAAGGAGCAACCCCTAACATCACAATTGATAAATTGTTTAAGGCGCCGCCGGAAAAAATATTAAGAAATCCAAACAATTGATTGGTGGTAAAAAATTCCTTTAATTGAAAAGCGTCGATTGAAGGAATGGGAATAACGGCTAAAACCCGGAAACACAACAACAAAAAAGCCACGGTTAAAATTTTATTGCGCAGGTCTGTAATTTTAAAAATCCGAAGAATTTTAGACATAATTATAAAATTGTTTTAGAATGTTATGTCTTACATCATTTTTCGCCAGCGGCCTCAACTGCTCTTTTTAGTTTTTTTGAGATTTCTACGCCTTCAATCCGAAAAACCTTTTTTATTTCTCCCTTTTTCGACCCCACGATTTTTATTCTTCTATCAGATTTGCGAATTAAGCCGGCTTGAAGCAGAATTTGTCTATTAATTATATTGCCCCTTATCTTTTTTTCCAACTCGGAAAGGTTTAAAACTTTCGGCTTTATCCGAAATGATTTAAATTTAAATCCGCGCAGTTTCGGCAGCCGCTGAATTAAATCCCGTTTGGCCGGCCGAATCCGGTGGCCGGCCCGAGATTTCTGCCCTTTCATCCCCCGACCGGAATAGGTGCCTCGTTTGCCTCCTCTGCCAACTCTTTTTCTGTTCTTATTTTTATATTTTGGTTGAAGTTGATGTAATTGCATAGTTATAGCAATTAAAGTAATTAGGTGGTAATTCGCTTCGCGTAATTAACCCTTCCTCCTTTTCGTCCTCCTCCCCTAAGACTTAGGGGGTTGGGTGAAGGGGTTAGTTACTACTTAATTACAATTAATTACTCAATTACTTTTTAACTTCTTGAGCGCTTCTATCGCGGCCATGGCGTTGGTTAATTTATTTTTTGTTCCTCCTAAACACTTGGCAGTGGCATCCCGGATGCCAGCCAAAAGCAAAACCTGCCTAACTGCCCCACCGGCTTTTAGACCGTGACCCCTTTTTGCTGGTTTAATGATAACCTTGGCAGCGCTAAATTTCGCTCTTGTCTCATAGGGAATAGTTCTTTCTTTTAGCGGCAAAAATATTAGTTTCTTTTTGGCGTTAACCCTAGCTTTATCAACGGCTTGCGCCACATCTAATCCCTTGGCAATTCCTACCCCCACCCTTCCCTTCTCATCTCCAATAATCAATGTGATTCTGAAACGAAATCGTTTGCCCCCGGCCACTACTCTGGTTACCCTCCTTAAATCAAGAACTTTTTCTTTATATTCACTTTTTTTCTTTGGTTCCATAAAATAGTTTTAGCTTTTGATTATTCCGTTTATTCTTTACGCTTTATTTTTAACTAAAATTGTAACCCCCCCCTCCTGGCTCCTTCGGCAACCGCCCCAACTCGACCGTGATACTTATATCCGCCACGATTGAAAACCGCTTGTTTTATGCCTCTTTCTATCGCTTTTTTGGCAACTAATTCTCCTATTTGTTCAGCTTGTTTTTGTTTGCTCATCGTTTCACGTTCGCTCTTTCTTACTTCTCGCGTTGAAGCGCTAACTAATGTTCTTCCCGCCTGGTCATCAATCAATTGGGCATAGGTATAGCGATTACTTCGAAAAATGGAAAATCGCGGCCTCTCGGCGGTTCCCAATAATTTTGCGCGCGCCCGCTTTTTTCTTCGCAGTCTTATTTTATTTAATGTCTTTCTGGAATTCATAATTAATCACTCAAAAAATTTTTTTTATTAATTTATTTGGTCGCGGTTCCCGCCACTTTCTTGCCCGCCTTCCGGCGAATCACCTCTCCGCTATACCTAATGCCTTTTCCCTTATAAGGCTCCGGTTTTCTCATGGCTCTATTTGCGCCGCTATTCCCCCCACCAAAGCTTTATCATAGCCGGAAATTTTAATGCAATTCTTCTCAACGGCAATTTTTATATCTTTCGGAACGACAAATTTAATCTGATGGGAAAAACCGAGATTTAAGGTCAATATTTCCCCCTCCATATTTGCCCGATAACCAACTCCTTCAATTTCTAAAGTTTTAGAAAACCCCTCTGTCAATCCAATAATTGCGTTAGAAGCCAAAGCTCTTATTGTTCCCAAATTGGCTCGCGCCTGCTTTAAATTATTCTCCGCGGTAAAAAAAATTATTCTTTCTTTTATTTCCGTCTTAATATGGGGCAAGCTTTTAATTTTAACGGCGCCGCTATTGCTCTTAAATTCTAAAAAACCGTCGTTTATTTTAATCTCGACGTTTTCCGGAATATGTATTGGTTTTTTGCCTATCTTGCTCATTGCTTCGCTTAACCGATGCCAATATATGTATGAATTAGTATATTAGCATCGCATTTTTACCATATCTCAAAAAGCATTTCGCCCCCAACTTTAATTTTTTTTGCTTCTCGACCGGTCAAAATTCCTCTTGGCGTGGAAAGAACGAAAATTCCGTAACCGCTCTTAGACGGTTTTATTTCTTTATAGCCAGTATAAAATCGGCGCGATGGTTTGCTGATGAATTTAATTCCGCTAATAACGCCCCGACCATCATGATATTTTAATTGAACATCTAATATCCGCTTAGCTCCCCTTCCTTTTTTTTCAAAATTTTCGATATAACCGCCCCTTTTTAAAACTTCTAAAACCTCCTCGTCTCTTTTTGAATAGACAACCTTCGCGCTTTCTTTTTTTACGGCTTGAGCATTTTTAAGTTGGGTGATTAAATTTATATACATAAATACTTTACCATGAAGCTTTTTTAACTCCCGGTATCTCGCCGCGGGAAGCGATTTCCCTAAAGCAAATCCGACACAATCCAAAGTCCCTCAAATAGCCGCGTTTTCGACCGCACTTAAAACATCGCCGGACAATCCGGGTTGAATATTTTGGCTGTTTTTTTGCTCGGGCAATTACTGATAACTTAGCCATATTTTAGTATCTATAAGTATCAATAAATATCTGATACTCATTGATATTAGTTTCGCGATACTTATAGATATTCATTGTTTAGGACTTCTTTAGTGGCAGCCCTAACCGCCGATAAAACTCTATTGTTTCTTCTCTGCTTTTGGCGTTAGTTACAATACTTATTTCTAAACCAAAGTCAACTTTAGAAATCTCCGGGTTTATCTCTGGAAAAACCAGATGCTCTTTAAATCCAATGGTTAAGTTGCCATTGGGGTCAATATTCTTTTGATTAATTCCCCGGAAATCGCGGAGGCGTGGTAGTATTATTTTAATCAACCTATTTAAAAAGTCATGCATTCTTCGACTACGAAGAGTTATCTTGAGTCCCACGATTTGACCCGCTCGAATCTTAAAACCGGAGATTGATTTTTTCGCTTTGCAAATACTGGGTTTCTGACCAGTGATTAACGAGAGGTCCTGAATTAGCGACGGCAAAATTTTATCATCGAAATTTGGTTGTTGGGATAATCTGCCGATACCGGCATTAACAATAATTTTTTCTATTCTCGGCAAAACTAATTTGTTTTTCGCTTTCATATTTTTAATATTAAACTAATTTTTAATCTATGGCTTAATTCGCCGCTTCGCATCTTCTGCAAAATCTAACCTTATTTTTACCTTCTAAACGATAACCGATTCTTGTCGCCTGATGACAAGTGACGCAAATCAACATAGCATTTGAGACGTCAAGCGGCCGCGGCACCAAAACTACCTCTCCTTTTTCCCCCCGACGTTTTGGTCGGACATGTTTTTTATAAAGATTTAATCCTTCAATCAAAATCTTGCCTTTTTGGGGAAAAACTTTTAATATTTTGCCGCTTTTTCCCTTATCTTTACCGGCGATTATTCTAATGATATCACCCTTGCGTATTTTCACTAAAATGGCTACGGAATGCAAAATTTTTACGAAAATACGAAATTACTTCCGTATATTCGTACCTAATTCGTAATTTCGTAGAAAATTATACTATTTCTTCCGACATTGTGGTTATTTTTTCAAAACCCTTTTCTTTTAATTCCCTGGGTATTGGACCAAAAATCCGTGTTGCTATAGGCTCTTTTTTGGCACCAATCAAAACAGCCGCATTTTCATCAAAGCGAATATAAGAGCCGTCGCTACGCCGCAGGGGCTGTCTTTGCCTAACAATAACCGCCTTGATAACATCTTTTTTCTTAACCGTTTTCCGCGGTTCAACTTTTTGCACCGATGCCACAATGATATCGCCTATTTTGGCGTAGCGGTGCCGCGTTCCTCCTAAAATGCGAAAACAACGGATAAGTTTTGCTCCGGTATTGTCTGCCACTTTTAAAATTGAACGTTCTTGAATCATGTTCGCTGTGCTCACTCGCGAAACCGACGCGAAACTTACTTTCGCGAAACTGACGCGAAAGTGTTTAGCGTCTGTTTTGCGTATTATTTTTGCGTCTGTTTAGCGATTATTATCCATCTTTTCTCTTTGCTAATCGGTTTTGTTTCTTCAATGCTCACTTTATCGCCGACTTTATACTGATTTTCCTCGTCGTGTGCCTTAAATTTTTTTGTAACTTTATAATATTTCAAATAGCGCGGATGCTTTTTTAGGCGCGTTATCGCTATTACTCGCGTTTTATCCATTTTGTCGGAAATGACAATGCCTTGTAATTTTCTTTTCATATTGTTAATTATCGGTTACTGATTGCCGCTTAAGGATAGTCAATATTCTTGCAATCATTTTTTTTGTTTCTTTTATTTCTCTAATATTTTTTACCTTGCCCTGAGCCAAATCGAATTTTAATTTTCTCAATTTTTCGCGAGAATCAGCCAGGTCTTTTTTAAGCTCGGGAAGCAATTTCTTTTTAATTTGTTGAATATCTTTGGATTTCATTAATTAAATAATTTATTAGTTATCCATAAATTTTATAATTTAGAAACAATTCTTGTTTTAATTGGCAATTTATGACCGGCTCTTCTCAACGCTTCCCTTGCTGTTTCTTCATTCAAACCGTCTATCTCAAAAATTATTCTTCCCGTTCTTACCGGAAAAACATAGTATTCAACATTGCCTTTTCCGCCACCCATCGTAGTTTCCGGCGGCCGCTTAGTTACCGGCTTATCGGGAAAAATTCTTATCCAAATTTTGCCGCCTTTTTTGGTAAAATGACTAATGGCCTTTCTTCCCGCTTCAATCTGTCTTGAATTGACCCAGACATTTTCTAGCGCCTGAAGTCCAAAACCGCCGAAAGACAAGAATTCACCCCTGGTTTCAATTTTTCTGTTCCGCGACCTACCTTTTTGCCATTTTCGATGTTTAATTTTTTTGGGTATAAGCATCTAATACTTTTATGCTTTCGCAATGCTTCACTTGATATTCGCGCTTTTTCGCTTCTATTGAAGGGTAGAAGCGAATCATCGCGAAACATCAGGCGAAAAGACGCGAAAACTTTTTATGTCTTTGGTTCAAAAATTTCTCCTTTATAAATCCAAACTTTTATTCCTATGGTTCCATAAGTAGTAAAAGCCGCGGCTTCTCCGTAATCAATATTCGCCCGAAGAGTTTGAAGCGGCAACTTATTTTTTTTTAGTTGTTCTTCTCGGGCGATCTCTGCTCCGTTTAATCTGCCCTTAACCATAATTTTTGCTCCTTTAACTTCTTTGTTTTGTAGTATCTGATCTAAATATTTTTTCATTGTCCGGCGATATGGCAGCCTCCTCTCTAAATCCGAAGCGATATTTTGAGCAATAACACTGGCGGAAATTTCATGACGCTTCAATTCTTCGATATTTAAACTCAGGACAATCGGTTCTAGAGACCTTTCTTGATTAGCGGTTGAACCCCTTTCCCGTCTGATTTTCTTTAACTTATTTTCTATTAATCTGGTCAATTCTTCAACTCCTTTTCCGCCTCGGCCGATAATCAAACCGGGGCGGGCCGCTTTTATAGAAATTCTAAAATTATTACCGGTCTTTTCGATCAAAATTCTGTCAATACCGGTATTGCCAATTTTTTCCTTTATTATCTTTCTTACCAAAACGTCTTCTTCCAGCGAATTTTTAAAATTCGTTTTTTTGGGGAACCAATTGGCTAACCACCCTTTGGTGATTCCCGTCCTTAATGAATTTGGTCTAATTTTTTGTCCCATAAATTTTAGAATCTAGAATCTAGAAAATAGAATCTAGAATATCGTTTGTTCTATTTTCTCTGTTTATACTGCTTTTCTTCTAAATATTCTTTTTATAAATCCTGCTTTTTCTATCTGTTTCGCCTTCTCCTTTTCCGGCTCGGGTTTTCTTGATTTTTCCACTTTTTCTTTTGGCTGCACTCCTTTGATTCGTTTAATTCTCTCTGTTTTTTCTTTCTTCGAAACTTTTTCCCGCTTAACAATTTTAAACCGCGGCGATTGTAATTTGTCGGATTCAGCCAAAACCAAAGTGATATGACTGCTTTTCTTCTGAATCAAAGTTGCTCGCCCCATAGCTCGCGGCAGGTGCCTTTTTAATACTGGTCCTTGATCCACTCTTATTTCTTTGATAAAAAGACGCTCGGGGCTCAACTGACGATTATTCTTGGCGTTGGCAACCGCTGAATGCAACAGTTTAAGTAAAACCTGGCTCGCTCTTCTGGAATTTACCAAAAGCCGCGCCTCGGCTTCGTTAACCGACAACCCCCTAAGCATGTCAGCCGCCAAGCGCACCTTCCGGGGCGCTATTCGAAGATAATTTAGTTTGGCTATTTGTTGTTTCATAATATCAAGGAATGGCAAGGTTTATTTGATTAACCACACCGCTATTTCTGCTCTTCTGTCTTCTTTTCTATTTCTCTCTGTATTTTACCTCCATGCTTAATAAACTTTTTCGTTGGAGCAAATTCTCCCAGTCGATGTCCAATCATTTCTTCAATAATTTTCACTGAAATAAAATTTTTGCCGTTGTGAACATCAAAAATAAAACCAACCATTTCGGGCGAAATTTCTGAATCCCGGGACCAAGTTTTAATAACCGCTTTGTCTTCGGGCTTTAACTTTGATATTTTCTTTAATAAATTCGGATCAACATAAGGACCCTTTTTGCTGCTTTTTGACATAGAAATTTAGAATCTAGAAAGTGGAATCTATAAATTCATTTATTCTGCTTTCTATTTTCTAATTTTTATTTTCTCCGTTTTATAATATATCTATTGCTCCATTTATTTTTCTTTCTGGTTTTTCGACCGCCAACAACCTTGCCCCATTTTGTCTTCGGACGCTTTGTCCCTCGGGGGGCTCTGCCTTCACCGCCGCCATAAGGATGATCTTTCGGATTCATTGCTGAACCGCGAACTGTTGGTCTAATTCCTAAACGCCGCGAACGCCCGGCTTTTCCGATAACCATTAGATTGTGGTCGGGATTAGAAATTTGCCCCAAAGAAGCAAAATTTTCCCAGGGGGTTTTTCTAATCTCGCCGGAAGAAAGTTTTAAATTTGTAAAACCGTCTTCTTGGGCCAGTACCTCGGCGCAAGAACCGGCTGATTTCGCTAATTGTCCCCCTTTATTTTTATGCAGCTCCACATTATAAACAAAATATCCCACCGGAATATTCTTGAGCATTAATCTGTTGCCTTCTTTAAGCTGAGCATTCGGCGAACTGATTATTTCATCTCCCGCTTTCATGTTTTTTGAAGCCAAAACATATCGCCGTTCGCCGTCTTTATATAAAACCAAAGCGATAAAAGCCGTCCTATAAGGATCGTATTCAAGCGACACAATTTTCCCCGGAATATCTATTTTGTCTTGTTTGAAATCGATTATGCGGTAAAGTTTTTTGACGCTTCCGCCTTTATGCCGCATTGTTATTTTTCCTTGAGAGTTTCTGCCGGAATGCTTTGGCAACCGCTTTATTAATTTTTTAAACGGCTGGGTGGCGCTTAAAATATTATAATCAACGGCTGTCATAAACCGTCGCGATGGAGTTGTTGGTTGATATGTTTTCATATTGAAATTAAATATTTTGCTTCGTAAATTTTTTATTTTTTTTTAATATTTAAACCAGTATCTATGCCGGCATAATGTCTATTTTTTGTCCTTCTTCTAATGTAATAACTGCTTTTTTAACGGCTGGCGTTTTGCCTAAGCTTCGACCAAGTCTTTTGGTTTTACCTTTTATATTTATAATATTAACGCTTTCTATTTTTACTCCGTAAGCTGATTCTATGGCTTTTTTTATTTCTGATTTATTGGCTTTTTTATCAATAACAAAAATATATTTTCTCAAGCCGGTTAAATCGCTGGCTTTTTCCGTAATCCAGGCTTGTTTTATTAACAGCGTTGATCCGGCCGGAGCCGTCGCGGCCGCGCCCCGGCCAGTCGCCAACCCACCCTTGAATTTTTCATCTGTTTGCGCTTCGTCTTTTTTTGATTTTAATTTGTTAAAAATAGACATTCAAAACGAAATACTAATATACTAATTCATGCTAATTATACCAATGAATACAAAAAGATTACTTAATATTTATCCGCATCATTAGCGCGCACTCGTATATTGGCATTATGCTAATGCATATAATGTTTTTCTATTTCCCCTATAGCCTCTTTTTCTAAAAGAATATTTTTGGCTTTTAATAAATCATAAACGTTTAGCGACCGGGGATTTATGGTATCAACTTTTTTAATATTTTTAATTGCTTGATGAATATTGTTTAAAGCCGCGGGGATTAACAAGATTTGCGATTTTAAATCGGTTAAATTTTTTAAAATTTTCTGCCATTCTTTGGTCTTTTTAACATCGGTGGCAAATTCATCAATGATTTTTAATTTATTATCTTTAATTTTTTTGGACAAAACACTAAAGATTGCCGATCGTTTCATTTTTTTGTTAATTTTCTTAGCGAATATTCTTGTTTTGTTCGGGCCGAAAGTTGCGCCGCCTCCTTTCCAAAGAGGTGAACGGATTGAGCCGTGTCTCGCCCGGCCCGTACCTTTCTGCCGCCATGGTTTTCTGCCACCACCCCTGACCTCGCCCCGATCTTTAGCATGAGCCAAAATCAAACGTCTATTGGCTAACTGAGTTACCAACGCCTGATGAACCAGATCAGGATTCCACTTTATGCCGAATATCCTTTCTGGTAAATCAGTCGTCCCAACTTTTTCATTATTTTGATTAAAAACATCAATTCTCATAATTTAAAATATAAATATCAAAATGTAAAATGACAATGTAAAATGTTAAAATTTTAGCATTTAATCATTTTTAAATTTTTATTTATCATTTTAATTTTTGATTTTTTATTTTTGAATTTCTAACAGCGTTCCCCTCATTCCCGGCGCCGCTCCTTTAACTATTAAAATATTGCTTTCTTTATCAACGCCGACTATTTCCAGGCTTTTTACCGTCACTCTTTCCTGCCCCATGCGACCGGCCATTTTTTTTCCCGGCATCACTCTTTGGGGAGCGGTGGCGCCAATTGAACCGGGGGCGCGCAGTCTATCCTTCTGACCGTGGGTTTTCGGGCCGCCGTGAAAACCGTAACGTTTTACCACCCCCTGAAAACCCCTACCCTTGCTTAAACCGCTTATCTTTACCTTATCGCCTTCTTGAAACTGTCCAACATCCAAAGTATCTCCCGTCTTATATTCTTTGTCTCTGATTCTAAACTCTTTCCGGTGCTGAAAATTATCAATTTTTTCAAAACGCCCCGCGCTTGGCTTATTTAATTTTTTCTTTGTCAAGCCAAAACCAACCTGAACCGCTTCATATCCATCTTTTTCTTTTGTCTTTATTTGAGTAACAAATACCGGTCCGGCTTTAATCAGAGTTACCGGAATTGCCTTTTCCTCTTTCCAGATCTGCGACATTTTCAGTTTTTTACCAATAATAAACGGCATAACAATAAAAATGAGAGGATTTAGCCCCTCATTTTTTACTAAATCCTTTTTTGAAAAATAAATTAATACATACTTAATGTAGCAAAAAACTTAAATGAAGTCAACCAAAGGGGGCAGAGGCGGTAACCTCCAATTTTTAATTTAGTGAGTGCTCTACCTGCTGCCCTTAATTACTATACAAAAATGCAGAAAATAAAACAAGATAAGCGGAGTATAATAAAAAAACCTGCCCCGCATTGCTGCGGGGCAGGAACTGGAAAGGCTTTCCTTGGATTTTGCCGCGACTTGCCACGTTAGAAATAAAATTTCTAACGGGGCTTGCGTCTTAGCAACAAGGAAAACTCGCACTCACGACTCTATTATACCTCAAAAAACTATTTAATGTCAATGGTTTTATTAACAATGCTTATATCATTTTAATTTCAATATCCACGCCGGCCGGCAAATTTAAACTTGACAATGCCTCAATAATCTTGGGATTCGGGTTTAAAATATCAACCAAACGTTTGTGAATTCTTATCTCAAACTGTTCCCGTGCATCCTTATGAACGAAAGTTGAACGGTTAACGGTATAACGCTTAAATTCTGTTGGCAAAGGAATCGGACCGACTATCTCGGCGCCGTTTCTGACTGCGATGTCAATTATTTGCCGGGAAGAATTATCGAGCAATTTATGATCGTATGACTTGATTCGCAGTCTTAATTTAGTTTGTTTAACCTCTTTTGACTTTTTAGCCATAACAAAGAACTACATCGATAAAGTACGCTAATCGTGAAACGCAAATCGATTTGCGAAAAGCGCTTACGTCTTGTTATTACTATTTTTGTATTTTAGTCACCACTCCGGCTCCTACGGTCTTACCGCCTTCACGAATGGCAAATCGCTGTTTTTCTTCTAAGGCGACCGGTGCGATTAATTTAATCGTTAAATTAACGGTATCTCCCGGCATTACCATTTCAATGCCTTCCGGTAAAATCACCTCGCCGGTTACATCGGTAGTGCGAATATAAAATTGCGGTTTATAACCCTTAAAGAACGGTGTATGCCTTCCGCCTTCTTCTTTGGTGAGAATATAAACTTCTGATTCGAATTCGGTATGAGGAGTGACACTGCCCGGTTTGGCTATTACCTGCCCACGTTCAGTGTCTTCTTTTTTTAGACCGCGTAAAAGAATGCCTACATTATCGCCAGCCCGACCTTCATCTAAAAATTTGTTAAACATTTCAATACCCGTCACTACGGTTTTTTGGGTCGGCCGTAAACCAATCACCTCCATTTCTTCGTTAAGTTTAATAATCCCCCTTTCCGCTCGACCGGTCACCACCGTCCCTCTGCCCTCAATCGAGAAAATGTCTTCAATGGGCATTAAAAATGGTTTATCTATTTCTCTGGCCGGTTCCGGAATATATTCATCAAGCGCTTTAAGTAGATCCAAAATTGGTTTAGCCGCCTCTTCATCGGCTGATTTAACCTCTAACGCCTTAAGCGCCGAGCCTTTGATAATTGGAATTTCATCTCCTGGAAAATTATATTTTTTCAAAAGCTCCCTGATTTCGTTTTCTACCAAATTAATTAATTCCGGGTCGTCAACTTGGTCCGTTTTATTAAGGAAAACAATAATCGCCGGAACGCCTACCTGGCGCGCTAAAAGAATATGTTCCCGCGTCTGGGGCATGGGGCCGTCGGTGGCTGATACCACCAAAATCGCTCCATCCATCTGAGCCGCGCCGGTAATCATATTTTTAATATAATCAGCGTGCCCGGGGGCGTCGATATGAGCGTAGTGCCGTTTATCCGTCTGATATTCTGAGTGATGCAAAGCAATGGTAATACCCCGAGCTTTTTCCTCCGGCGCATTATCAATCTGGTCAATTGTTTCGGCTTTATCAATAAGACCTTTTAATTTAAGAACCATCATTATCGCCGCCGTCAGCGTTGTTTTGCCATGATCAACATGGCCGATAGTGCCCACATTAATATGCGGCTTCGTTCTTTCAAATTTTGCTTTTTCCGCCATACATTTTGGAATCTAGAATCTAGAAAATAGAATTTAGAATTTTATTTATTCTATTTTCCACTTTCTGCTTTCTATTTTCTTGTTTTTTTACGACTTTTTAAGTTTATTACAATACCTTGTTAAAAGTCAAGAGTCAATGATTAAACGGTCAATGATCCTATACAAATTCTATAATTGCCATTTTTGCCCCGTCTTTTTTTCTCGCTTTCATATTTTTTATAATTCTTACATACCCTCCTTTACAATTTTGATAACTAGGCGCTAGTTCATAATAAGCTTTTTGAGCGGCTCTCTTATTGCCGAGACGGCTCGTTAATATCCTCAACGCGGCCAAATTTTGTTTTTTTCCAATAGTTATTAGTTTCTCTATTTTCGGCCTAATCTCCTTTGCTCTTGCTTCAGTCGTCTGTATCTGCCTCCGTAAAATTAGATTATTCATTAAATTCTTAAAAAAAGCCGCTCTTTGCCCTTTCTTGCGATGAAATTTTCTTCCCTTTTTAAGATGCTTCATTTATTCTTTTTTTCTTTTTTTTCCTTTTTTTCTTTGCTTTCTTTCCCTTCAACTTCTTTCGCTGTTTCTTTAATTTCAATCGCGGAAATTTTGTCGAAATGATCTTTCAAAACATTGCAAGCCTTATGCAGGGCATTTGACGGAGAAATACTGCCATCGGTCTCAATTATGATTCTTAATCTATTATAGTCCGTGCGTTCGCCGACACGCATATTTTCAATATTAAAATTAACTTTTACAATCGGGGCGAAGATGGCGTCAATAAGAATTGTTTTAATTGGTAATTTCTCGGTCTTTCTTTCCTCTACGGGAACATAACCCAGCCCTTTTTCCACGATCAGTTCCGCATCAAATTCGGCATTTTTGCTGGTCAGCGTGGCGATATAAGCGTCTGGATTAACCACCTCAACTTGCGAATTCGTTTTAATATCGCCTGCCGTCACTTTTTTTTCTCCTTTAACTTTTAGGTTCAGAACCTGCGGTTCGGCGGCATAAAACCGAAACCGAACTTTTTTTAGGTTTAACATTATCTCCACCACATCTTCTAAAACTCCGGGAATTGTAGAAAATTCGTGCTCTACGCCTTTAATTTTGATCTGGGTAATCGCCGCGCCCGCCAATGAAGAAAAGAGTGCTCGGCGCAATGCGTTGCCCAACGTTAATCCATAACCCGTATAAAGACTTTCTATTTCAAAAACGCCTTCTTTATCGGTTTCGGAAATTTTTTTGATTTTAACTGTTTCGCTAAGACGAGTGTATTCCACGATTGATAATTACAACTATGGGTATGGCTATGACCGTTTTTTTATTTATGTCATTGTCATTGCCATTACCATGGTCATTTTAGTTACTTTGAATAATAATCCACCACCAAATTGATATCGAATGGCAGCTCGACGTTTTTGGGCGGCGATATCACTCTGCCCTCTAATTTTTCTTTATTAAGAAATAACCATTCCGGCGGTTCATACTTTTTAAGTTTAAGCGATAAGTCCTTAAAAATCAAGTGGTTTTGAAAAGATGGTTTTATAGAAATAACGTCTCCTGTTTTTACAGAATAAGAAGCGGCGGTAACTTTTTTTCCGTTTACCAAAAAATGGCCATGACTTATTAATTGTCTGGCGATAATCCGGGAAGATGTTAATCCCAAACGAAAAATCACATTTGAAAACTGCCTTTCCAATTGGTTTACAATAATCTCGCTAATGGCGCCGGTTTTTTTTAGAGAATTCTTAAGAATTTTCGCCAACTGCGCTTCCCGCAATCCATAGCTCGCTTTTATTCTCTGCTTTTCCAGCGACTGCTCGCCGTACTCCGATACCGTTCGCCGTCGCTTTCCGCCATGTATTCCCGGCCGAGTCGGTCTTCGCACCATCGCGCACTTCGGCGAACTACAACGCTCCCCTTTCAAAAAAAGTTTCATTCCTAAAGCGCGCTCTTTTTTTTCTAATGATCTTGGCATGTTCGCTTTACTTACTCGCGAAACCGACGCGAAACTGTTTAGCGTTTGTTTAGTGTATTATTTTGCGTCTGTTTAGCGGTTATTTCTTTATAAACTGTTCCTAAAACACCGTTAATAAATTTTCCCGAATTCGGACCGCCGTAATTTTTTGCCAATTCAATTGCCTCATTAATGGCCACTTTAGCCGGCACCTCGTCGGGGTCAGCAAACAACAATTCGTATAGTCCTATTCTTAAAACATTGCGGTCAATATTTGAAATTTGATTCAGCGGCCATTCAGGCGCTGCCTTCTCTATAATTTTATTTAGCTTGCCAAAGTTTTTAATAATCCCATTCGCTATTCGCCAGACAAACTCCGGCTCGTCTATACCGGGCCCAAACTCTCTTAAATCTCGTTCAATAACTTTTGTTAAATCTGCCCGGCGATTATAAAAATCCCATTCGTACAATGACTGCAATACTATTGAACGACAGAGGTGTCGAGTAGCCAATTTATGACTATGACTATAACTATGACTATGACAATTATTTTGTTGTCATCGTCATTGTCACTGTCATTATAATCTATTTCTTTATTTTTAACTTCGGTTCTTTTATGACCTTCCCTTTATATCTTCCGCAATTAACGCAATATCGGTGGGGCAAAATCGGGTAGTGGCAGTTTTGACAGATAAAAAGACGGGGCGGTTTTAAAGCCAAATGCGACCTGCGTTTGCCTACTTTGGATTTGCTATGATGCTTTACTGGTACGCCTCCCATGTTGATTATCGATCAAATTAAGAATTTAAAATGCTAAATTATTGCCATTCTAAGTTTTTAATTTTCAATCTTGAATCAGAGAATTATATATTAATTTCCATCGGCTTCAATGTATCCATAAAAAATCGGGAGTGAGCGGGAATATTTTCCGCTATTATTCCGGTTCCCCTCACCACGCAGGTTAAAGGCTCGTCAATTACCGTTGCCTTCACCGAAACTTCTCTTTGAATTAACTGGTCAATTCCTCTTAATAAGGAGCCGCCGCCGCAAAGATGAACTCCTTGTTTTAAAATATCGCCGACCAATTCCGGCGGAGTGACTTCAATCGTTTCCTTAATTGCTTCAATAATTGAACGTAAAGAGCGGTTGATGGCCAATCTTATCTGCCCGCTTTTCACAATTGCTTCTTTAGGCAAACCAGTTGCCATATCCCGACCGCGAACCGCTAATTCTAATCTTTCTTCAATGGGAATCGCCGAACCAATTGTTATTTTTAACTCTTCAGCTGTTGGTTCACCAATGGCTAATTTAAATTCGTCCCGCACATATTTAATAATATCGTCATTAAATTTGTCGCCGGCAATTTTTAAACTCTTCGCGGTAACAACGCCCCCCATGGAAATAACCGCCACTTCCGTGGTTCCGCCACCGATATCAACAATCATATTGGCCATTGGTTCATCCAGGGGCAATCTGGCCCCTAAAGCGGCCGCAATTGGCTCTTCAACAAGATAAGCCCGGCCTGCGCCGGCGGAAATAGCCGCATCCTCAACTGATTTTCTCTCTACTTCCGTTAAATTGGTCGGTATGCCGATAATCAATCGGCAGTAACTAAAAATCTTGTTATTATTCACCTTCCGTAAAAAATGGCGGAGGATTTCTTTGGTAATTTCGAAATCAAAAATTACCGCGTTAACCAATGGTTTGATTACCGAAATGTGAGTCGGTGTCCGGCCAACCATTTTTTTCGCTTCTTCGCCAATAGCCAACACCTGGCCGGTTTTATTGTTAACTGCGGCTATCGATGGTTCATTAAGGATAATGCCGCAGTCTTTAACATAAACCAACGAGTTGGCCGTACCCAAATCAATTCCGATGTCTTTTTTAAAATAATCCAGTACCACTTTGACTATAACTATGACTATAACTATGACAACTATAATTATTTGTCATCGTCATTTGTCGTCGTCATCGTTTTAATATTTTAATCAGTTCTTTCTCGCTTATTAATTTTGTCTTATCCTCATTTCTTTTTTTAATTTCAATTTTTTTTTCTGTTTTTCCGCTAATTACCAAACGGTAAGGAATTCCGATTAGGTCTGCGTCGACGAATTTTTCTCCAGCTGACGCATCGCGATCATCGTATAATACCTCAATCCTGTTTTTTTGTAAAGTGTTATAAACTTCGTGACTAAATTTATTAACGTCCAATATCTGGTGATTAACGCTTAATAGATGCGCTTTGAACGGCGCCACCGCTTCCGGCCAAATTATCCCTTTTTTGTCGTGGAAAATTTCAACAACCGCGCCCATTAAACGACTAAGACCGATGCCGTAACAGCCCATTGTCACGTCTTTTTCTTTTCCCCCTCCATCTTTATATTTTAAATCAAAAGCCGAGGAAAATTTTGTTTTTAATTTGAAAATATTGCCAACTTCAATCGCTTTTTCTTTTTTTGATTTTTTATTGCCGCATTGCGGGCATAAATTCTGCTGCTTAATAATTTCCTGATTAACCGCCACCTGACATTTTTCGCAAATATAAATCTCGTCTTCGCCGTTTGGCGTCGGCACCTGAAATTCGTGGGAATATTTTGAAAAAGTGCCGCCGGAAGCAAAGGTTAAAACCGTCAAACCGTCAAGACCAACCCGCTTAAAAATTTTGAAATAAGCATTTTTGGTTTTTTCATAATATTTATCAAGATCCGCTTCGTTGCCGTGAAAAGAGTATAAATCCTTCATTAAAAATTCCCGGCCGCGCAAAAGCCCGGATTTGACGCGAATTTCATCGCGGAATTTATTCTGAATCTGAAAAACATAAAACGGCAAATCTCTGTAAGAAAAAACAAATTTTTTTGCCAGCGGCGAAACCACTTCTTCGTGCGTCGGGCCAAGAGCGTATTCGGTCTCCAAATGGCGACTTTTTAAGCGGAATAGCGCTTCCAGGCTCTTCCACCTGCCTGTTTTTACCCAATTAGCTTTTGGCTGAAGTGTCGGCATTAAAATCTCCTGACCATCAATCTTTAGCATTTCTTCCCGAATGATATTCTCGGTTTTTCTTAAAACCAGCAAACCTAACGGCAAAAAAGTATAAACACCAGCCGTCAGCTTATCAATAAAACCAGCGCGGATTAAAAGTTGGGCGTTAACTGCTTCTTCGTCTTTCGGCATTTCTCTTCTTGTTGTGGTAAAAAGTTTTGACTGAAGCATGTTTTCGATTCCCTTAAAATCTTACTATATCTTTTATCGTGATTGCCGCCATTAAAATTAACAGCATGGTCATTCCAGCGGCGTTGGCGTATTTTTCAAATTTTATCGGCAGCGGCGAACCTTTAATTTTTTCAATCAGCAAAAATAGCAATCTGCCGCCATCCAGCGCCGGAAAGGGTAAGATATTAATAACAACTAAATTTAAAGAAAGCAAACCCAAAAGCTGAAGCAAATAAATCAAGCCTAAATTGCCGGCTTGGGCGGTAACCTTAGCAATCCCCACTGGGCCGGTAATTTGCTCCAGTCCTGCTTGGCCGACAAAAATCTTGCTAATAAGAGCAAAAATCGCCGCGAAGACTGCTCTGATAATCTCTGTTGAAGTTTTTAGTCCTTCCCAAACGCTTGCCGATAAATTCTGTTTTGCCAATCCGATTTCTATTAAACCGATACCCAAAGCGCCTTCGCCGGCCGGCGGATTAAGCCGCGGAACAACTTCGAAATTTTGAATCTCGTCCTGACGTTTAATTTCTAAAGAAATTTTTTCTCCGCGATGACCATTGATAAATTTAATCAATTCGTCTGTTCTTGAAAAATTCAGTATTTTATCGCCCTCCAACAAGCCAATTTCCCCGGCCGGGCTATTTTCCGCCACCACGGTGATTAAAATTGCCTGAGGAATGCCCAAATTAAAAACGATTGAAATTACTAACCAGCCAAGCAGAAAATTCATCAAAACACCGGCTAAGATAATCGTTGCTCTTTGAGTGATCGAAAGTGATTGAAATCTTCTTCTGTCGCGACTGCGTTGTTCAGAGCCTAATTCGCGCTGGTCCGCATTTTCGCCGTATATTTTAACAAACCCGCCGAATGGCATGGCGTTGACGCTATAAATGGTTTCGCCTATTTTTTTTGACCAAATTCTTGGCGGCAAGCCAAAGCCGAATTCTTCCACCAAAAGCCCAAACTTTTTGGCGGTCAAAAAATGTCCCAATTCGTGAACCAAAATTAAAATTGAAAGAAAAATTATGACTGTGATTATTCCAATCAGCATAAATATACAATAACAGAATTTAAATCTAAATTCAATAATTTATGACTCTGCAAAGGCTCTGAAAAAAGTAGCCACGCTTTGATATTTCGCAGCGCTATTCTCATCCTCGCTGGGGTAATACCGGAAAACGATACCGAAGTGAATTTTTACTCTTCTATTTCTTTTATTTTGTTCCCTAAAATTTTTTCAATTTCTTCGTTGCTTTTATCTATCAACTTCTGAACTTCTTCTTTTAATTTAAATTTCTCGTCTTCGGAAATTTTTTTATCGCCAAAACGACGATTTATCTCTTTGTTGGCTTCATCTCGGATATTGCGAATTCTAACCCTTGTTTCCTCGGCTTCTTTCTTGACAATTTTAACCAATTCCTGCCGTCGTTCTCCTGAAAGCGGAGGTAAATTAATTTTTACCAAATTACCATCAATATTGGCGCTGGCGTTTAAATTTGACGATTCAATCGCTTTTAAAACGACGGGGGCGACATTTTTATCCCAAACAGAAACTTGAATTTCTCTCGGCGGTATAATGCTGATTGATCCCAATTGTTTAATAGCCAATTTCTGACCAAAATATTCCACCGGGATATCTTCAACCAATTTTGAAGTCGGCCGGCCGCCGCGAATCCCGGCCAACTGTTCTTTAAAACGCTTCAGCGCCTCTAAAATTTTAACTTCCAGATTTTTTAAAATATCCATATACGAATTTAATGTTAAGGACATCCGATGTCCATAATATAACTTTCGGACATCGGATGTCCCAAGGTTAATTTTGTTTTGTTCCTATAATAATTTTATCACCATTTACAGCGATGGCGGAAATTTCCCTATCATTTAAGTTTGACTCTAAAATTCGCCAATTTAATCCGTAATCTCCGCTTTTATAGATTTTACCATTTGAGGCGGCAAAAATCTCGCCGGGATTTTCCTGAATAGCCAAGGCGGAAACTTTCCGGTTCTCGACCGGCAGAGACTTAAAAATTTGCCATGTTTCGCCGGCATTTGAAGAGCGGAGTAGTCCGTAATCAGTGGCCGCATAAATCAATGATTGATTTGATTGAGACACAATAAATTTGCTGACTTTATTAGCTCCCCGATAGTTGTCTAAAAATTCCAAACGGTCGAAAGATTGACCGTTGTCTCGACTTATCCAAAAGCCGCCTGATTTGAGAGTTAAATAGATTAATCCCTTCTCCGGAATTTTCTTTAAATTGGTAATTGGAGAATTAAATTTTTTTAGAAGACGGACTTCGTCTTTAGAAATAGAATAAAGAACCAACCGGCCGTCAGACAACCCCAAATAAAGATTAACGCCATCGGTATCAAAATCGTAAACCGCCTCATTATCAATCTCTAAAATCTTTTCTGCCGAAAAGAACTTGTCGCGGCTTTTATAAACCATTCCCCTTTTGTCTTTAAAAAGAGAAATAAAAGAATAAACCGGAGATTTTTCGGGATTGTTTAACAGTATTTTATAAACGAGGCTGCTGGAATCAATTTTGTGTTCCACGTCCGAAAAATTATACCAGTTCAAACCGGCATCCCGGCTGACAAACAAACCGTGGTTTGTGCCAGCAAAAATTAATTCCGGATTCTCCGGAGAAATTTTAATATCAAAAATATCTATTGTTTTATTAAAATGAACAGCGGGCTTTTGAGAATTTTTGCCAACCAAAACATCAATCGTTCCTTTTTTTTCGCCTACTATGCTGACTAAATTTGCTAAGCCAGAATCCAAAAATTGACCACCGCTTAACTCCAATAATAACGGGGTTCTTACAAAAAAATAAACTATTCCTCCCCAAATTAAAATGGCGACAAGAAAACCAGCTCCTTTTTCCATAAATATCTGAAAATATCTGATGTTTACAGAACACCGCAAAATTAATTTTTAAATTTTTAATCTTGCGATGTTTTCAATAAAGCTCTTAATTGCAGACGCTTGTTAAGATTAAATTGTTTTATTAAAACCAAACGGTTAAGAGCGGTTTTAAGCGGCCGCGAATTTTTAATCAAGTCTTTCTTTAATTCGCCGATTAAATCCTCGAAAAATTCGTCAATTTCATCGTTTTCAATGATTTTTTCTAAAAATTCTCGCGAATTAACCCGTTTGTCCGCCTTAATTAGTTTTTTCAATCCACGTTTGTCTTCCGCGCCGGCAACGGCGAGAGATTTATCTGTTTCGGCTGACGGAAAATAAATCTTTTGCAACCGGGAATTTAGCGTCGGGAGCAGCCCGTCCCCACTATTGGCAATAAAAATAATCAGGGCTGATTCCGGCGGTTCTTCTACTATTTTTAAGGCGGCGTTCTGGGCTTCGGTGGTTAAATTTTCGGCTTCTTGAATAATGGCGATCCGCCGAAGAGAATTTATCGGTTTTTGCCAAAGAAAATATTTCAAAAATCTAATCTCATCAATGCCAATACTCGCTTTTTTCTCCTGCTTTAAAAAATTTTTTATTGAAATAATTAAAGTATCTTTCAAGAATTCTGTTGGCTCCTCAAAATTTTTATTTTCCAAAAAATTAGCCAGAGATTGGGCAAAAATAAATTTATTTTGACGAATCGCGTTATCGCCGCCAAAAAAAAGATAGGCGTGGGATAGTTTACCATTTGCTATCAGTCTTTTGAAATCCTTTACCAAATTTTCGTAGTCTATCATTTAATATTAATTTTTATAGAAGCGAATTCATGCCAATCAATACGCGAAATTTTGCGAAAATTCGCGTTGATATTCGCAACTTTTTCGCTTCTATAATGTTTATCGTTTATCGAGTAATGTTCTTTTATAAACATCTAAATGAGTTAGTATTAGTCCGGCGCCTTTGGCGACGCAGAAAAGTGGCTCTTCGGCCACATAGGCGTTTACTCCCAAAATTCCCTTTAAAAATTCCGGCAGATGGACTAATTGGGCCCCGCCGCCAGAAAGAATCATTCCTTTTTCCATAACATCGGCGACCAATTCAGGCGGAGTTTCATTAAAAACATTTTGAATAGCTGCCGCGATGTCGGTTAGATACGGATTTAACGCTTCGGCAACCTCATTGGAATTGATTACCAAATTTTCCGGCAAACCAGAAGTCAAATCTCTTCCTCTGATGGAAAATTCCAGTTTGTGTCGCGTAGAAAGAGCCGAACCAATTTCAATTTTTATTGTCTCGGCGGTTTGTTCGCCAATTGAAAGGCCATATTTTTTTTTAATATAATCCATAATCGCTTGATCAAATTTATTTCCCGCCACCCTTAAGGAAGCCCAGGAGACAATTCCTCCCAAAGACACAACCGCTACCTCGGATGTGCCGCCGCCGATATTGACAATCATATTACCCGAAGACGAATTAATGGGAATGTCAGCCCCCAAAGCGGCCAGGATTGGCTCTCTCACGACGTACGCTTCCCGGGCGCCGGCCTCCTGAGCGGCGTTTACCACTGCCCGGCGCTCAATCTGCGTAATTCCGGCTGGCACTGAAATTACCACATCTGGCTTAAAAATATTTAGATTTCCGCAGGCCTTGGAAATAAAGTATTTCAGCATTGCCTTGGTGATATAATAATCGGCAATTACCCCGTCTTTTAGCGGTTTATACGGCGCAATGTCGGCCGGCGTCCTGCCCACCATTTCTTTGGCTTCTTTGCCCACAGCCAAAACAGAATTGTCGGGCAGACTCAAGGCAACGATTGTCGGCTCGTTGATAATAAATCCGCGTCCCGGCACAAAGACAATAGTAGTGGTGGTTCCTAAATCAATGCCTATTTTTCTGGTAAACATTAATTTTCTAACAATTAATATCTATAAATATTGCGAAACAAATATCTATAAATATCAAGATATTAATTGATACTGATGGATATTATTAGTTATCTATTCTTTTTATATCTGCTCCCAACGCCCTTAATCTTTCATCCAATTTCTCGTAACCTCTCTCAATCTGGTATATATTATCAATTGTTGTTTTGCCGAAAGCAATTAGAGCGGCAATGATTAATGCGACGCCCGCGCGCAAATCAGGACTTACTAATTGTCGGCCGTAAAGCGGCGTGGGGCCGTTTATCACCACTCGATGCGGATCAGCCATTATAATATTGGCTCCCATTTGCGTCAATATATCGGTAAAAAGAAGACGCCGGTCGTGAATTGTTTCGTGAATCAGGCTTGAGCCGTAAGCCTGGGTCATCAATACACTATAAGGCGATTGTAAATCCGTGGCAAATCCAGGATATTCATGAGTGGTTGCGTCGCAACTTACCAGTTTTTTGGAGCGTGAAATTTTAACACTGCTTTTATCTAGTTCATAATTTACGCCTATTTTATCAAACAACGCCCAAAGACTTTCCAGGTGAGCTGGATTAAAATTTTTTATTAAAACCTCGCCGCTATTTGAGGCGGCGGCCAACATAGCAAAAGTTCCGGCTTCAATCCGGTCGGGTATAATTTTGTATTCACCGCCTTTAAGTTTTTTAATGCCGGTTATTTTAATCGTCGGCGTTCCAGCTCCCTTGATTTTTGCGCCGCAACTGTTTAAATACTGCGCCAAACCGACGATTTCCGGCTCCATGGCGCAATTCTTCAAGATAGTTTCGCCGCAAGCAAAACATGCCGTTGTCATCAGGCTTTCGGTGGCAGTAACGCTGATTTTGGAAAAAAAGATATTGGCGCCTTTTAATTTTTTAGCGGTTAGATGATAGTAATTACCAGAAATATTTATTTTAGCGCCCATCTTCTGAAAAGAATCCAGAAATAAATCTATTGGTCTGGCTCCGGCGCCAATCACGCAGCCGCCGGGGTGAGAAAAACGAACTTGTCCGCAGGTTGCCAGCATCGGCCCGACAAACATGACCGAAGCCCGAAATTTATTTACTAAATTTACCGGTAAATCAAAGTACTTCTGTTTTTTAAATTTTATTTCAAAAATCCTATTTTTAATCTTTTTAACCTCGTGACCCAAAGCCACCAACATTTCTTGGGCCCGAAAAACATCTTCAATTTCCGGCACATTAAAAACCCTGATAGCTTTCCGGGTTAAAAGCGCTACTGGAAAAATTTTTAAGGCGGCGTTTTTTGAACCCGCCACCGCCACCTCGCCTTTTAACGGCTTTCTCCCTTCAATTAAAAATTTCATAGAAATGGTGGGTTATGAACTTGGATTTTTTATGTTAATATAATAACATAATTGAATTTCGCCGTCCATAACCACTCATTTATAGACTTAAATATGACTCTTAAAACTCGCCGCTTTTTATTCTATATTCTTTTGTTTTGGTTTATTATTATCGGTCTGGCAGTAGTTTCTTATTCGCGCGGCTGGCGACTAAACGCCAATGGCTGTTCTTTGCAATCATTAATTCGAACGGGTGTTTTTGAATTATCAAGATGCGACCAGGGTATATGCGGGGGCATACTCTTCGGGTGCGTTAAATTTCAAAAGACAGGCGCTATTTTTATCGGGGTTGAACAGCGCGGAGCCACAATAAAAATAGACGACAAAACTTTTTTGGATAAATCAGGTCTAATGCAAAGCGGCACTCTAATTACGAATCTTTCGCCAAAAAATTACAAGGTAAGAGTTGAAAAAAACGGTTATTTTCCTTGGGAAAAAAATTTTTTGGTTGAATCGGGGTTAGTGACGGAAACGCCAATAGTAATTTTGGTGCCTGAAAGTCTGGAAAAGAAAGAAGTACCGATTTCCAAACCGGTGGATAATTTTTGGTTAAACCATCAACCAAAGATTATTTTTAGAACCAAGCAAAATCTTTATTATTTTCAAGAATCGCCGCCCTCAATTGTCAAGCTAAGAGGCGACGAATTTATCCAGTGGAGTAACGACAATAAAATAATCGTCCGGGATTCACAAGGTCAAACCTTCTACCTCTACGATATCAACAACCTTTCAAAAACCATTAATATCACCGCCGCCCTAAATAATCTTCAAAAAATAAATATTTCGCGTATTGCCTTTCATCCTTTTGAAGCAAGCCGGCTAATTATTGAAGATAAAAATCGTTTTCTTTATGTTTTGGATATTTATCGCCTGAAACTGGAAATTCTCGTTAAAGAACCAGTTCTTGTTTGGATGATTAAAAACCCAAATATTTATTTCGTTAAAGAAGTCGAGGATAAAAAAACAGGGATTGTCCGCCGTCAGCTGATTTCTTTTAGTTTAGCGGCCAAAACAGAAAATTTTAGCGCCGACTTGCCGGCTCAACTAATAGATCAAAGGTTTTCAAAAATTGACGTTTCCGGCGGCAAAATAGTTTTTATGACAGAAAAAGGCAATCTTTATTTCTTTGATCAAGCGAATCGAAATTTTAATCAAATTACTCATTCGGCTGAAAAATTCTTTTTTTCTCCGGATAACAAAAAAATCGTTTTTTCAGACAAGGACGGAAAAATTAATATTTATTTTTTAGAAGATTTTTTCAGGGGAATTGTTAAAAAAAGCGGCGAGGTGATTGAGTTAAATTTTTACAACGGACTTGATATTAAAAATATCTTCTGGCACAAAAACTCATCTCACTTATTCATTGAATACAGCGGATCAAATTTCCGCGAATCGGCGTCTCTGGATTTTGTTGAAATTGATGACCGCCGTCCCGTCAACAAATACTTGCTTATTGAACAAATTTTGAACTCTTATTACGTGCCGGAAACAAACCGCGTTTACTTTTTGAAAGAAAAAATGCTTTATTATTTTAATCTGAAATAAACAAAATTTGTCTTATTCGCTCAATTTAATTTTGTCAAAATAAACCACGATCACCATTTATTTTGGTAAGGCGGTGTTTAAATTTCGGGAAACAAAGGGGATTATTTAGGATAAAAAATCATTTATCAAAGGAAGTCGGGGAAGTCGATTTTATTAATGGAAAAATTTTAAAAATTAAAATAAAAAATAGCCCCCCAAAAAGATCAAAAAATAAGTCGCTGATGGTATCGGCTGTCCCTCGTTGCGCCGCGGCCGCATATCCTTTGGCAGAAATTAAAACATCGTAACCAAACTCAAAAAATTCCCACAAAATACCGATCAAAGCCACGAAACCAAGAGTCAAACCAAAAGATAATAGTAATTCAAAAAAACCGGTTCTCCAAAAATTACAATTAATATTAAAAAGTCGGATTTCTATGATATTAAATTTTGAATTCAGCCAAAAAAACACCGCTGCCAACCAGAAACCGCCAAAAAAATGCATCGGCATATCCAGCCAACTATAAGTCCAGTACCAATAATAAATAGTGGCAACGATGTGGAAAGCGAGAATGGAAATTAAGAGACAGAGAATTAATTTGGGAGAAATCAAGTTCATTAAATTTCTAATTTCTAAAACCAAAGGTTTTTAGGTCAACTTATCGCTATCTCTTCTTCCACTGCGGCGCCCGCCTTGCTTTTTTTAATCCGTATTTCTTGCGTTCCACCGCCCGGGCATCACGGGTTAAACAAGCAAAACGTCGCAGGCGCTTTCTGAAATCCGGGTTAAATTTTACTAACGCCCGGGCAATGCCCAAGTTGATGGCTTCTGCCTGAGCATTAAATCCGCCGCCTTTAACTTTGGCTACCACTCCCAATTTATCCATAATTTTCATTTTTTCTAAAGGCGCAGTTGTTTTTCTCCAAAGGCGCAAAATCGGGAAGTATTGTTTAAAATCGCGGTTGTTAACTTCTACGCCTGTTCTCTTTGTATAAAGCCTGACTCTGGCAACGGCGGTTTTTCGCCGACCAATCGCCTCAAAGTAACGCTCGGGTTTGGGCGGCGGCGCTTCTTTTGTTTTTTTCGTTTTTTTAGGTTTTGCTGCTAATTTAGGCATGGCAATAAAATTTATTCAATAATCAATTTTTTTATTCTTTTTGCTCTTAACCTATTCTTCGGCAACATTCTCATTACGGCCAGCCGCAAAATTTCGGCCGCGCCATTTTTTTGCCAAACCTGTTTCATTGTCCGCTGTTTAAGGTGCCCGATTTGAGTGGTATGCCGATAATAAATTTTCTGCTTAAATTTTTTGCCGGTTACTTTAATTTTATCGATATTTTTAACAATAACACCATCTTCGCCTTCTAATCTAGGCTCATATTTCGGATTCTTTTTGCCTTGCAAAATTACGGCTATCTCGCTAGCCAATCGTCCAAGCGATTTATCAGCGGCATCAATGGTATACTGCATAAAACTAATAAAAAATTAATAAACTGATTTAGTATAACGCTCTTTGACGTAACTTTTAAATGTTTAGTCAATTAAACAATGTTTAGTCGATTAAATAAATATCAACCAATACTAATGCTCGTATAATTAACGTTAATTAGCCTATTAACGTTGCGTTATTTTTTTCCTTCAATAATCATCGTCTCAATGTTTTTTGGCACCTCTTCGCAATGATCAAATTCCATAGTAAACGTTCCCCTGCCCTGAGTCATTGACCGAAGTTTGGTGGCGTATCCAAACATTTCTGATAAAGGAATTTTAACATCAATTACCTTAATGTTTAATCTATCTGTAATTGTTTCTATTCTACCACGTTTTGCGTTTAAATCGCCAGTTACATCACCCAAAAACTCCAAAGGAGTAATCACTTGAAGCTTCATAATTGGTTCCAAAATCACCGGCTTGGCTCTTTTGGCCGCTTCTTGCAACGCAATGGCGCCGGCAATCTTAAAAGCGATTTCCGAAGAGTCAACATCGTGAAAAGAACCGTCGTAAAGGGTTGCTTCAACATCCGTGACCGGAAAAGAGGCTAAAATGCCTTTGCTTAGCGCTTCCTTAACGCCCTTTTCCACCGCGGGAATAAATTCCTGCGGAATAATGCCTCCTTTTATTTTATTAACAAAAATAAATCCTTTTCCCCGCTCCAGTGGAGCAACTTTTAACCAGACATGACCGTATTGCCCTCGGCCGCCGGACTGCCGAATATATTTACCTTCGGCTTCTGATTCGGCGGTAATTGTTTCTTTATAAGCCACCTGTGGCCGACCGATATTCGCCTCAACGCCGAACTCCCTTTTTGTCCGGTCAATGATAATTTCCAAATGAAGTTCGCCCATGCCGGAAATAATTGTTTCGCCCGTTTCCGGATCGCCGCTAATTCTAAAAGTAGGATCCTCTTCTGCCAAGCGGTGCATGGCGATAGACAGTTTTTCCTGGTCAGCCTTGGTTTTTGGATCAATTCTCACGGATATAACTGGTTCCGGAAAAACGATTTTTTCCAAAACAATCGGATTATCCGGATCGCATAAGGTGTCGCCGGTGGAGGTGTTTTTTAAGCCGACAATCGCGCCTAAATCCCCGACGTACATTTCTTCCGCTTCTTCCCGATGATTGGCGTGCATCCTGACGACGCGGCCAATTCTTTCCTGACTGCCGGTCGTGGCATTTAAAACATATGTTCCTCTTTTAAGCGTGCCGCTGTAAACTCTGAAATAAGTTAGGCTGCCAACATATGGATCGGTGGCGATTTTAAAAGCCAAACCGCTAAACGGCTCATTATCCGCCGGCTGACGGACAATTTCTTGGCCGCTTTTCGGATGAGTGCCGGCAATCGGCTTAATTGGTATCAGATCAAGCGGCGAAGGTAAATAATTCAAAACCGCGTCGAGTAATAATTGAACTCCTTTGTTTCTTAAAGCCGAGCCGCAAAGCACCGGTATCAACTGACTGTTAACAGTCGCCTTTCTTAATGCCTGACGGATATGCAATTCGTCAATGTCGTGCTCTGCCAAATATTTTTCCATTAATTTATCGTCGGTTTCGGCGATTTTTTCCAATAAAATTACTCTTCTTTTTTCTGCTTCTTTTTTTAATTCGGTTGGTATTTCTTTTTCGATAATTTTCTCGCCGCGCTCGCCTTCAAACTCGTAGGCTTTCATTGTAATCAAATCGATTATTCCCTTAAAATTAGTTTCCAAACCAATAGGAATTTGAACCGCCACCGCATTAAGACTAAGCTTCTCCTGGATGGAAATGAAAGAATTTTCGAAGCTGGCGCCCAAACGATCAATCTTATTAATAAAACAAATTCGCGGCACCTTAAATTTATCCGCCTGACGCCAAACGGTTTCTGATTGGGGTTCAACGCCAGCCACGCCGTCAAAAATCACGACCGCGCCGTCAAGTACTCGCAAAGAGCGCTGAACTTCAACCGTAAAATCAATGTGGCCCGGCGTGTCAATGATATTAATTCGATGCTCGTGCTCTTTTCTGATTTTCTGCTTGGCGTCATCGTCCGCCGCGTCCCGCAAAAGATATGTCGGCGTCCAAAAACAAGTGGTGGCGGCGGCGGTAATCGTAATGCCCCGCTCTCTTTCCTGTTCCATCCAGTCCATAATCGCCTGACCTTCATGCACCTCGCCGATGCGGTAAGAAATGCCGGTATAAAAAAGAACCCGTTCGGTAACGGTTGTTTTTCCGGCATCAATATGAGCGATTATTCCTATATCTCTGTATTTCTCTAATGGGTATTGTCTCAATTCTAGGTGTTAGGTGTTAGGTGTTAGGCGTTAGAAGAATTTATCTAAAACCTAAAAGCTAAAATCTAAAAACTTTACCGGGCGAAGTGGGCAAACGCTCTGTTTGCTTCCGCCATACGATGAACATTTTGTTTCTTTTTAATAGCCGCGCCTTCGTTTTTAAAAGCAGCCATTATTTCTTCGGCTAATTTTTCCGCCATTGGTTTGCCTTTTCTGGAGCGAGCTGCCTCAATAATCCAATGGCAAGCCAAGAAAAATTTTCTTTCCGGCCTAACTTCCCGCGGCACCTGATAATTGGCGCCGCCAATCCGGCGAGAAACCACCCCAATCAAAGGCGAGACGTTTTCAATCGCCTTTTGAAAAACCTCAAGCGGCTCGGTTTTCATTTCTTTCTGAATATTATCAAAAGTTTTATAAAGCAATTTTTCCGCCAATGATTTTTTTCCTTTTTTCATCAGATAATTAATAAATCTGGCAACCGCGATGTTGTCGTATTGAGCGTCTGGTTGATAATTTTTTTTATATTTACGCTTTTTTCTCATTTTGTATTTTGTAGCCTATTTGGGACGCTTTACTCCATATTTGCTTCTTTCTTGTTTGCGATTTTCTGTGCCAGCCGCGTCCAAACGTCCCCGGACGATATGGTATTTCACCCCCGGCAAATCTTTCACCCGACCGCCGCGCACCAACACAATGGAGTGTTCTTGAATATTGTGACCGATGCCGGGAATATAAGCCGTCACTTCCATACCGTTGGTTAAACGAACTCTGGCTACTTTTCTTAAAGCGGAATTCGGCTTTTTCGGTGTGGTGGTAAAAACTCTTAAGCAAACCCCCCGTTTAAAAGGCGATTCGGAAAAAACCGGCCGGTTTTTCAGGGGGTTAAAATAAAAACTTAAAGCCGGCGCTTTGGTCTTTCGTTTGCCGGTTTTTCTTCCGTGTTTAATTAATTGTCTGATGGTCGGCATGTTTTCTTGCTTCCCTCGGTCAAAATAAAAAATACCCGAGCGACAGCATTATATAGAATAGCAAAAAGATAAATTGTTTGTCAATCTCAAAATAAAAATCTTTCCGGTTTCAACCGGAAAGATTTTTATGAAATGTATAGCAATCTTTTTTCAATGCCCGTTAATCAGGCGGAAATCAACCAGGAGGCGGCATTTTTCCTAAAAGCCTAGCCCCCGGCCGGTAATCAGCCAAAAGAGAAATTGCGCTACCGGCGATAAAATAAAGAAAGCTGTGATTAAAGCAAGGAAAATACCAAAAAATCCCAAATTAGCCATCGCGTCGGCGCTCCGCGGAAACAAATCCATTATTACTTTTGAACCATCCAGCGGCGGCAAGGGAATGAGATTAAACAAAGCCAAAAAAATGTTTATATAAATAATTAAAGCCACGGCGCCCAAGAATAATTGGCCGCTAATTATTGGCCATTGACCGAAAATGCCCGCCGCCGCCAGTCGCAAGAAAATTCCCAAAATCAAAGCAATCAATAAGTTAGCTGCCGGCCCGGCGATGCCGACTTTCAACGAGCCATATTTTTGGTCTTTTAAATTATATGGATTATACGGAACGGGTTTTGCCCAACCGAGAAACATTCCGCCGTAAAAGAGTAAAAAAAGAGGAATAAATACCGTCCCCATTAAATCCAGGTGCGCTAAAGGATTTAAGGTTAAGCGACCGGCGTCTTTTGCCGTAAAATCGCCAAGTTTGTAAGCGATAAAGCCGTGAGCGTATTCGTGAAAACTAGCGGAAAGAACAATGACAACGTATAAAAAAATTTTTTGAGAAAAGATATCCATAATACTTGATAAATACTTGATACTATATACTATATACTATATACTCACATCTATGAAACAATGTGCTGTCTGCGGCAAGGGTTCAATTATGCGAGCCGGCAGAAAGAAGTTGCGCGGCAAATACAACCCGACGCCGAAAAAAAGAAAATATCCAAATTTACAAAAAGCCCGTCTGCTTAACGGCAAACTGGTTTTGGCCTGCACCCGGTGCATTAAAAAACTTCATAAGAATTAATTTCCGTATAATCCCCGGAGTATGGGGTAGTGGCAGCCCGCGTGCATGGGGTGCATGCAGCGGCGGTTCGATTCCGCCTACTCCGACTGCCAAACATCAAATTCTTTCATTAATTCGTTGAATTTGCGATTTAGTTCGTTAATCGCTTCTATCTCGCTGTTTATCCGGCTGATTAATTCGGAAATTTTATCCTTTTCGTTTTTCCCCAAAAATTTCTCCCGCAACACCTCCAGTAGCTGGGCAAAATAATCATGATAGGTAATTAACCGGCTAAGCAAGGCGGTCTCCGAACTAATTGCCTGCACCGCTATCTGACTGGCCGAAGGAGGAGAAACCTTATCAAGATTTTTTGCCATAATTTCCAGTTGAGCCGAAAGCTGGACCGCTTTCTCCCGGGCGCGGCGGTTTTGCTCTAATTCCCGAGAAATTAAAAGCAGAGCCTCGGTGTATTTGCCGTCTTTGTCAAGTTGTGAGATTTCGGTTAATCTATCGGCAGACAGGCCGGAAAGAGCAACTATCTCTGAGGCAATCAAAGAAGCTTCCTGCCGCGCTCTGAGAAAATCTTCTGGAACGGTTTTTGGTTCCAGAGCCAAAAACCGCAAAACAAAATAAGCGATTAAAATAATGGCGATAAAAACAATCAACAGCCTGATTCTGCGGGGAATCTGAAATAGAAAATTGGTAATCATTATCGGCAGTCTAACACAAATTATTGAAAAAATCAATAAAATGTGGCATATTGAAAAAACATAAAGCGGGTGTAGCACAACGGCTAGTGCGCTTGCCTTCCAAGCAAGATACGAGGGTTCGACTCCCTTCACCCGCTCAGCGCCAAATCAACCAAAACTTCTGCGTGGTCCATTTTCCCCGATTTTACCATTACATCGTAAGCCGCTAATTTTTGAATTAAGTTTCTCGACAGCCGCTGTGAACTTGATAGAATATTAAAAATCTTTAACGGCTCCTCTTGATTAAGGAATAATTTTTCCAGAGCAACAATTTTTTCCGGCGAAGACCAATTTTGGATTACCATATTTATGAAACCAAAAATGTCCGGGGGGTCGTATTGGTAATCGCCGATTTTGATCAAATCATCAACATCAACCAAATATCCATTATTCTCCGCCTCTTCCTCCGCATTAATTTTTCTTTTAAACAAACTAATTTTATCTAATTCATTAATTAAGCCCCAGGTGTTGTTTTGAAAAAATCTGGCCAAAAAATACACCGTCCGGGAAGTTAACGATATTTTACGCTGAGCCGCTTCTTTTCGGATGAAAAACAGCCATGCGTCTCCTTCGAGAAAATTAAATTTATCAACCAAAAACGCTTTTTTTAGCAGCGACCCCAATTCCCCGGGCGGAGAATTATCTTCCGAGATTAAAATAATTAAATTTTCAATGTTTAAATAAATCTTAAAAAACTCTTTTAAGCCTTTTAATTCGGCGGTGAAGGCGCTTTGTAAAACCGCCAGTTTCTTGCTGTCAAAAATTAATTGCTGACGACTGAATTCTTTCAGTCGCGCAAATTCATCGGGGTTTTCCAAATCAAAAAAATCGCAGGAAAGATTGGAGTGTTTATGACGATATTCTCCGATAAGTTTGTTTAATTTTTTCTGCCGACGATAAGAATCCGGACCATAAAGGAAAATAAGCACGATGGTTAATGACTATAACAATGACAAACAATTAATTTATCACTGTCATCGTCATTGTTATTGTCATGGTTTTATAACTTTTGGCATTTGGGACAATAATGGGCGCTGCGGCCGCCAATTTTAATTCGCTGAATTGCCCTGTCGCATTTTTTACATTTTTCGCCTTCCCGGCCATAAACCATCAATCGTGACGCGTAATCCCCCCTCTTTCCTTTGACGTCGAGATACGTATCGTCGGAGGTGCCGCGCCATCTCGTCGCTTCGTCCAAAATCTTTTTAAGGGCGTCAAAAATTTTTTTGGTTTCGCCTTCTTTCAATCTGCTAATCCGCTTTAATGGGTGCACGCCGGCCAAAAATAAAATTTCATCTGAATAAATATTGCCTATGCCGGCAATGTTTCGCTGGTCCATCAAAAATTGTTTAATTTTTGACCGGAGCTTTCGTTTTAAAATTGCCGAAAAATCGTTGAAGGTAAAATTTTTTTCTAACGGCTCCGGCCCAAATTTTTCTTTCCCAAAAAAATCGGCCAGTTTTTCTGTTTCAATCAATTTGACATAGCCGAATTGCCTTAAATCATTATGAAAAAGTCTGCTTCCGTCGTCAAAATGGTAAATTAGATGATTCCATTTCTTGTCTTCTTCTCTTGGGGGTTCATCTTTTCCGCGGAAAATCAATCGGCCGGAAAGCTTCAGATGCATTAGCATGCTCCAACCGCTAGATAAATTAAAAATCAAAATTTTCGCTCTCCGCTCGATTTTTTTTATTGTCGCGCCGACAACATTTTTTTTAAACCTATCCAGCGGCAATTTGACCATTGCCGGCAGATAAATGTCGGTGCTGGCAATTTTTTTGCCAATAAGCAACTTTCCAAGCTGGCTTCTGATTGTTTCAACTTCGGGTAGTTCGGGCATGCGAAGTTTGTTGAAATTTTAGAGCGGTAGCGATAAAAATTTAGTAACAAACGCCGACTTAAAAATTTATAGAAAGCCCTTTATTCTTCTCCGTAGATAATTTCCTTTGGCGGTATCAGTTTCGGATCGGTCGGCAAAGTAAAGTAAAAAGTCGCGCCGCGATTAATTTCCGATTCAGCCCAAATCTCGCCGCCGTGGCGCTTGATGATGTTTTTGGCAATATAAAGCCCCAGCCCAGAACCTTCCGGAAAAATTTTTGTTATATTTTCTGCTCGAAAAAACTTGGTAAATAATTTATCGATTTCATTGGTCGGAATGCCCACTCCGGTGTCTTTAACGCTGATTTGGATATACGGTTCGTCCTTAACTCGTTCCACCGTCAGCACCACTTCGCCGTTCGGTACATTATATTTTATGGCGTTGTCTAAAAGATTGGAAATCGCCATTGACAACTTTTGGGGGTCGGCTGAAATGACAATCGACGGTTCGCTCGGCCGCTCAAAATAAATTTTCACGTTGAATTGCTTGGCAGAATCTTTTACGCCGGCGGCAATTGTTTCAATTAAATTTATGATATTAATATTTTCGAATTGATAACCGAATTTTCCCTCCTCTATTTTGGAAATATCCAGCAAATCATTGACCGTCTTCAGCAGTTTTACCGAAGCCTCCAAAGCCGCATTAACCAGATCTTTTTGTTCCGCTTCAAGCTTTTGGCTCATCAAGGATTCAAGCGCCCAATGAAGACCGCTTAACGGCGTCCGCAGCTGATGAGAAGCCACGGCGATAAATTCCGTTTTTGAACGAAGCAGCGCAATTTCCCGGCTTCTGTCATGTATCAATTTGACAAAACCCAAAAGCTGGCCCTTGGGATCAATAATCTTGTCGGTGGTAACCCGAAGCTCGGTTTTCGGCTCATCAAGAGAAATGTCAACAATTTGAGGATAAACGCCCGGTTCTGACTGCCGAACAACCACCGGCGCCAAAGAGGTAAAAATAACTTGGCTAACGAATTTAAAACGCGACTCTCTCGCCATTTCCAGATTAAAACACCGACCGATTATCTCATCGGCTTTTAAATTAAATATTTGTTCAGCCGCCCGATTAAAAATCAAAATCATGAAATTTGGGTCATAAGCAATGACGCCGTCGCGGAGATTAAAGATAATGCTTTTAAGTTCGTTCCGTTCAATCTTAATTTCCAAATTTGAGCGGGCCAAGCGCAGATTATTGACTAAAATAATCGCTCCTAAAACCAAAAAAATTCCCAAGATGACAAAAATCCAAAAGTCAGGCAGATAAAAAATATTAATTATCAAAAGGACGACTAAAAACGGCAAAAAAAACCAAAACAGCCGCATTTCCGGCAGTTTGGCATATAAAAGCAATTTCTTAAAAAAACGCTTCATAGCTCCAATTGGTAAAGGTTGCTGTCATATCGGTTAATAAAAAACAATTTGCCGCCGGCCAATTTCAAATTAATGACGTCAAGCGCCGGTTCGGCTCCGGCCAGAATTTCGGAAAAAGAATTTTGGCTGACATCAATTTGATAAAGAATATCCCTGAAATGAATTGCCCGCTTAAAATAATCATCCGGCAAAACGGCCTTTGGCGGTATGTTTTGGGGCATGGCGCAGTAAATTTGCGGATCGGCAATCAAACATTTTTCCGGCAGGGTTATAAAATCCAAATCCGCCAAAATCATTCCCTGCTCATTGATTAAATTTAAACGGTTTTCTCTTCCTCCCCGCCGGGAAGAAAACTGAATGCCGGTTTTGCCGCTGGCAGACCACTTGATTATTAATCCTTCGGCGCCCGTCCCCAAAACGTTCAGGGTTTTGTTTTTAACATCTATTACCCAAGCCGAGGCCCGGTAAAAAGCCGACGGTTTGGGAGCAAGAACGATTTTTTCCGGCAAAATCCATTCCAAATCAAAATCTTTCTGGAAAATTGTCATAATTTTTGTCGTCTTTGATTTGGCGTCGGCCAAGTCTTTAACGACTAAATTGCCGCTGTTTTTTTCCCAATAAGCGATTTTTTTGGCATCCGGCGAAAAAGCGGCTGCGGCGATGTTTTCCGGCGGTATTTCAAAAATTTTTGCTTCGCTGTTAAAAATCGTAAATTTGGGAGAAATAGCGTCGCCGGATTTAATAAGCGTCCTTTTTCCGTTAGCCGAAGACTTAATTACCTGAAGGTCTAAAATCGGTTCCGCGCTGACTACTTCGCTTTTGTTGCCTTTTAATTCAGAAATTTTGCCCTGCTGGCTGAGATAAAAAACTTTATTGTCAAAAATCCAGTAATCAAAAACCGGCTGGTCGCTGATAACCTTTAATTTTTGGGCCGCCTGTCCCGCTTGTCCTCCGGTGACTGCTGATTGTTGGTCGCTGATTGCCGGTTGTTCGTTTATGCCCGGCGGTGTCAAAATCGCCTTGGTTTTTTTCCAGGCAAAATAGACGCCGAGTCCCGCGGCAATAACGCCCAAAACAACCACTGTTACAATTATGATTTTTCTCATATTATTTATTTTTGAGACAACTGGTCTAATTTCTGTTCAATCATCTCTTCATATTTCTCCTTGCTTTGCGTGGGAAAATTCTTGTCTTTCTCCTGCTGAATTGTTGTTTTAATCTGGTTTGCCCGGCGCTCCAAAAAACTCTGTCTTATTGAATAAACCGGTTTTTGAACCGCTTTGACAATCGGGTGGTTTATAATTGGCCGGATTATTTTGTTAAGCATGATTTTTAAAAATTATTTATGTATACTGATACCGGTGTTTCAATAATTGCTTCTCTGTATCCGGCATAAATTATTTCTTTTCAACATGAAAGTGGGGAGCTGTAATATCAGCTACTACCCTAACGTTTCCGGCTGGAACGCCGCCCCCTATCAATCCGTTTCTAATTGCATCGCTCTTAACCTCATAAAAAGCATTTAAGCCAACCTTATCTGCTTGCTCAATATAGAGGGCGATAGTTTTGGCATTACCCACTGGATCATCTTTTATCTTCTGATCCGTGAAATTTGTATCAACGCAGGTAGCATTTTTGTGACAATCGCTTGCATGCGAAACAGTTGGAGGATAGGCTTCGGTAATCCACCATGAAGCAGAAAATTCCTTAGAAGAAAAATTTCGTTTGAGCTGTATCAATCTGTTAGCCAAGTCTCTATCGACCACGCAAGAGCTCGCGCTTTTACAATTAACTCTATCGCCATAGGTTGATATATTAACGCTATCAAGATTAGAGGGGGGGCGATTTATTACTGGTGTCGGCAGCAAATTTTTCGCTACCCGCCTTGTCATTTGTGTGTCTTCGGGTGGCTTTTGCGGAGTTTTCACCTCCGACATCACCGCCCTTACTGCTTTCTCCATCTCGCCTAACTTCACCAGATTAGGATTAATCGTATGAAGAATCAGATAGGCGCCCAGCAGAAGCATAACGCCCCAGACAGCGCCTTTAATCCATTCCAAGGCATCTTGTTTGGCAGTGACCATGCCGGAAAGCGTCCATAAAATCGCTCCGTAAATCAGCACCCCCAAGGCAGCGGCGCCGACCAGACCTAAAGCAATCTGGTAAAAACGGGCTATCAAGCCGGCTGGACTGGGACTCTGGGACGCATCCTGACACCAGGGATATTTGTATTTGGCGCAGCTGATGTTGATGTTGGCGCGCGGATTCGGCTGAGTGGCTTGCTGCTCGGCTTGCTGAGATTGATATTGTTGCATATATCTCGTCTCTTCTTGTTCGGCTTTGGCCGTTTCGGTTGCGCCGAACCAAAACAGCAAAAAAACAAAAAATGAAGCCGATAAGATAATCGCCATTCCGGTTGAATATTTTTTAGATTGATTAAACTTCATATATTAATTACCCAATTACTGAATTATTATTTAATTAGCAAATTTATTTCTTTGTTGGCGAATTCCATTTGATTCAAAAAACTTTTAATGGTGGCTGAAATACGGAGAGCAAAGCCCGGAGGGGCGGCTGGATCAACTTCTAAATTCAATTGCCAAGGATTGATAGCGCCTGTTTCAGCTTGTTGTTCGCTGGCTGACCAGTCAACAGAAAGTCCGGCAAGGTTGCTGATGTTAAAGAAAAACGGCAGAGCCTCCAAAACCGAGACGCCATAGCCTATTTTGCCGTCCGGATAAGGAACGTTGATAACCGCTTCCGGCCTGACCACCGGAATTTTAATAATTTTATCCAGTTGTTCGCCTCCCTTATAATTGACCACGGTAATCGTTATTTCTGTTTCCTGTCCGGCGTAATCGGGAATGATAATTTTTATTTTTTTTATTCCTAAGCCGTTGTCCTCGTTTTTCACCAATTCGTCATTAACATACCAGCGCACTTTTGTTTTTGAAAGGTCGGCGATTTTGCCGTTATCAATTAATTCAAAGTTGATTTCAACCGGCGTTCCTTTGGTCGGCAAAATTTTTCCCTGATACCAGTTCGGCGCGTAATTTTCCGCCTGCCAGGAAATTAAAAACTGAGGCGATATCTGGGCGTCCGCCAAATAGAAAATAGAAAATAGAAAATAGAAAATAGAAAAAGCCGCAGCGGGGATTTTGGGTTTTGGTTTATAAATCGGCATTTTTATTTGAAATTTATGCTATGGCCGCCGCTTCTTTTTCTACGACCGGCGGCTCCGATTCCATCTTTTTTTTGGGTTCTTCTTTCTTCTCTCCGGCTTCGGGCTCGCCCTTTGCCGCCGAGACCGCCGCTGTTCCCATAGCCGCCAACCTTCCGACTTTCGGGTGATTAGCCGCATAAATAGTAATTGCTACGCCAATGCTTTTTATCGGCAAAGCGCCTAAATACGGTATTAATTCGCAAATTCCGGCAATCACATCATACGTTGATCTTACCCTTTTAATTCTAAAATAAAATTGAGTAACCGGAAAGGTGAGAATATCAAGGATAAAAAAGTCATCCAAACCAAAAAGGACAAGAATTAATCCAAAAATATCGCACAGGCCAATATACAGCATTAAAATAATAGTCTCCGGCAATGAAATTTTCTTGTTTTGTTCTTCCATTTATGAAATGCTAATATACTAATTCATACTAATTATACTAATGGATACGAATAAATTATTAGTATTTATTCGTATCATTGGCGCGCATTTCGTATATCGGCATTACGCTTGCTCTTTCATTTCCAATAACTCCTCCGGTTTTGTCGTGATAACTTTGTTTTCAAAATATGAAGCGATAATTTGAATGGCGACGTGCTTTAAGCCGGCGAAAAATACTCCTTCGCCCACTCCCGCTTCCAGCAGCAAGCTCTTCTCCGCCGCAGACAAACTAAAGGTTTTAACCACTGTGTCAATGTTGGCCGGCGCCTGCTTTAAAAGCAGTTGAAGCGCCGAATTGGTGATAATTGGCCGGCCGAAAGGCGATTCCAGAAAGTCCTCGACGTTCTGGGTGATGGTCGTCAGACCGAGATAATATTTCCGGCATCGCTTTGCCAAACTGAAAAGAAACGAGGCGCTGTCCGAATATTTCATCAACCACCACGCTTCGTCAATCACCATAATTCGTTTTTTGAAATCCGCCCTGATTAAATTCCAGATAAAATTCAAAACAATATACATGGCGATCGGCCGCAGTTGTTCTTCCAAATCCCGGACCGAAAAAACGATTAAGCGATTTTTGATGTCTATATTAGTGGGCTTGTTAAGGAAGCCGGCATAAGTTCCCTTGGTAAACCGTTCAAGGCGCTTAGCCAGCCCCCGGCCGCCTTCCATGCTTTCAAGAACAACCTGGAAATCTTCCAGCAGCGGCGGCTGAAGATTGCTAAAATCTTTTCTCTCCGGAGTAATTCCCCGCGACTCGTAAGTGTCCGCCAGCGCTCTGTCTAAAATTGCTTCTTCTTCGGAAGTTATCTGGCCAAGCATCAGCTTTATTAAACCCGTTAAATTAAGAATATGAGATTTGAAGATGTCAGCCGGGTCCTCGCCTTTGGGAGTAATCGGAATATCAAAAGGATTAATCTGATTTTCCGAGGTTAAAGAAATTTTAAAGAAACTGCCCCCAACCGATTCAGCCAATTTTTCATATTCGTTTTCCGGGTCAATGATTAAAACGTCAACGCCCATCATCATTGAACGAAGAATTTCCAGTTTGGTGGCATAAGATTTTCCCGCGCCTGCCTTGGCAAAAACAACGGAGTTGGCGTTTTCCAGAGAAAACCGGTCAAAAATAACCAGAGTGTTATTATGACGATTAACGCCGTAAAGAATTCCCGAATCCGAAGTGAGGTCAACCGAAACAAAAGGAAACAGCAGGGAAAGCGGAGCGGAATTAAACGGCGCGTGAATTAGGAGTTTGTCGTTATTAAGCGGCAAAGTCGAAGCAAGGCCGTCCAACTGCTGAAAAATGGCCGGCTTGGCGTAAATCAGCTGGGCTTCAAATAAAGAATTTAGTTTTTCTTCCAATCTATTTAATTCTTCAAGGGTATCGGCATAAATAGTTATATAGACACCGGCGTTGAATAATTTTTCCTGCGCCTGCTGCAGTTGATCGCGCAGCATTTCAATGTCCTGAAAAGCAGTTTCCAGCAGGGGGTCCCTGACCAACCCCTTTTCCTGGCGCTCAATCAGCTGGGCTTCAATTTGAGCGGTTTTCTTCCGGAGATTTCTCAGCGCCGTAGCCGTATCCACCGGATGGACAAAAATGGAAACATCTAAAAGGTCGGGCAAATTAATAATCGGATTAAACCAGCCGGTGGCGAGATAACGGGGATAAGTGAAAATAAAAATTGTTTTAACAAGTTTTTCGCCTAGTTTTAAGTGAGCCGGATTAACCTCCAAGCCGGCCGGCGCAATAATGTCTCGGGTGTTTTTCTCGGCTGCTTTGTCGGGTTGGGGAATTTTTATATCCATAATTTTCGGTAATTAAGTAATTTAGTAATTGGGTAATTACTTATTTACTTAATTACTTAATTACTGATTTTGTGCGATTTTTAATCTTTTTTTCTCCACGGTTTCCGGGTTGTATAAATTATAAAACAATTCAATCAACTCTTCGTCTTTAAGCGCCACCACCCGCAAGCCGATTTGCGTTAATCCGTTGATTACCTGTTCGGTTCTCTGGTTAAGCTGAACTATTTTTTGTTCCAAATCTCCTTCTTTTGCCGGCGTTTTTTTCTTTTCCCAAAATTTTAAAGAGGCAATCAGGTTCTCGCCGGCTTTAGGAATGGCAATCGAGTCATACGGCACAACCACAAAAAAAGTTTTTGCCATTACCGCGTTTATTTCAATAAAAGAGCGGATGAATTCCCTGTATTCGGAAATTTGATTTTTCAGCAACTCATTTTCTTCGCGACTCTCTCTTTCCGCCAATTTTTCCAGGTAACCGTCAATATTGAGTTTCCGGGAATGAATTACGATCTGAATTGAAAAATCCAATGCGTTCAAAAAGTTCTGGTAACTGTAAACAATAACACCCTGTTCTTCCTCGGACTTTAAATCAAGATTGATTCCGGAAACCATTAAAATGCGGCGGAATGAGCCGTTTTTGAGAATAACCACATCTCCTTTGACTTCCTGAATTTCGACGAATTGTTGAGTGGGTTGGGCTTCTTTCATTTTTTACGGTAATTGGGTAATTACAGTAAGAGCGGTAATTAGGTAATTGGATTACTTAATTACCGGAATTACTCAATTACCGATTTATCTGCCTTTTTGTTGAATTTATATAATTATTTAGTTTTTTATGTAAATCTTTGAATTTTTTATTCAACGATTCTTATAAATCATCATTAATCTTACCTCTTTCTTTAAGAATTTCCAACCAATATGTGCTTTCTAATAAAGAACCGCGAGCGTTGTAATTAAATTTATTTTTATCTAAATAATGACAGCGGCCGAAACCTTCGGCAATATTTGCCCCTATAGAATCAACAGCCGAAATAAATTGGTCTCCCATAATCTTTTTGTCTTGCCAATTTAACTTATTGTAAATTTCCCAGGATTCTCTGTTAATTTTTCCTGCTAATTTGTAAATTTCCAAATCTTCTAATTGCGTGATTACTTAATTACTTAATTACCGAAATTACCGATAATCTATTCTTCTCGCAATTTCTTTTTCTCCTGTTAACTTTCTGAATAATTGAAATCTTTCCCGTGGTTGTTTGCCCCAGTATTGCGTTTTTAATCCCTTCTCCCTTTTTGGAATCGGCGTTTTTGTCGTCATTAAATCCTGCCAGAGTTTTTTAACCGCGGGCATCTCGGACAAAAATTGTTCAAGTATTGTTCTCTGCCGCTCAACCAAGACAAATTTTTCTTCCGGCATTCTCTGCCAAAGGTAAAATCTCGGCTTCCAAAAAAAATTAAAAGCGGCCGAAATTATTTTCGGCAAATGCTGACCGTTATATTTGATAAAAGCCAAAGCAATGGCAATCGCTCCCAAAATAGAGGTAATTAACAACCAGAGCCAGAATTCCAAAATAAAATAAAACATAAAACTCAAGCCGCCCGCCCCGGCCAGATACAGAAATTGCTTCAGCGTTAAGGGCCCGACGATTTTGTTTTCTATTTCTATAAATTGGGGAATTTGAACTTGCATAAAATATCGGTAAGAACGGTAATTTAGTAATTACGGTAATTACCCATTTACCGAAATTACCCAATTACCGCCGCTACTTAAATGTGCCCAAATCAATCATTTCTTTCTCTTTTGGTTTGGTTTCTGGTTTAATCGGCGCAGTTTGCGCCGGAACCGGCTGGGTTGGACTGGCGGATTTTTCCGGCGTTGGTTCTATCGGCTCAGAATCTTTTCGCAAATCCAATATCGATTCTGGGGTTTCAACCTTGGGCGGAGTTTCAACTTTGGGCAATTCTAATTTAATGGTTAATTCTGTTTTTGGCGCAACGAATTCTTCGGCTTTTTCAACAACGTTTTCCGGAAAAGGGCTGGTTATCGGTTCAATCTGGCTGTAATGAACTATCCGCACTTTCGGCGGCTCCACCGGTTTCCTTTCTTCTTCCTTTTCTCCTTTTTCTTCTCCCGTCAAACCGCCTATTTCTAATTTAGCTCTTATTGGTTCTTCTTTTCTTCTCTCTCCCTCGTATTTTTTTCCTAAAAATCCAAACAATCCGCCCAATGATTTTTTTACCTCTGTTAACGGTTGAATTTTTTCTTCTTTATGAATAATTAACGGCCCTTCCTCGGGCGCTGGCTCCGGCTGGCTCAGCGCCGGCTCACCCGGAATTTCCGGAGCGGCCGGCGCTTGTCCGGAAACGACTTGGGCTGGAGTAGAAATGATTTTTGGCGCTTCTTCGGGTTGCGTTGCTTGAATTTCTGCTCGGGGCATCTCAACTGTCTCGGCTTCCGCTTTTTTGTACAGTTCTGCTTCCAATCTTTCTTCAAATCCGCGTTTATCCGTCTCCGCTTTCCTTAAATCGAGAATTTCCTCTTCGGCCGGCGGCTGACCCTCGTCTGTTAAACCCGCAGCAGGCGCGTAATTTTTTTCCAAATCGCTTCGAATCAGGGCGAAAATTTTCCGGTCAATTTCATTGGCGACGGAATTGGCGATTTCCTGATTTATGCCAAGTTCGTTTCTTATTTCCCTGGTTAAATCCTGATGGTGAATAAAGCCAAAAATGACGTAGCCAACCAATTCGGAAATCACGAGGAATTTGTCTTCGGTTAAATGCTGATTATCCGAAATATTTTTAATAATGGACGTGTTAGCCAATGAAAAAGCGGCGTCTTTTAATATCTGTGGCAACGCCTCGTATCTTTTTTCAATTTTTTCCCGAGAAAGTTTAATCATTGAATATTTTGTAAATGCTTTTTAACCCTTTCTTTCGTTCGGGGGCGGGACCTTGCTGTATTTGCCGGCCAGCTCTATCTTTGGTTTATCTTCCTCTTTACCCTTTTACCCTCCTCTTGCGTAACCCCCTCTAATATAATACCCCTGCTCCGGGCTCCCGGGCTATTGAAAAGAATATACAGTCTGGGATGATTCTTTTTCACGAAAGCGCGCATATTTTGTTCGCCGGCTTCTCTCCGTAATTGTTCTGTTAACATTCTATGGAAATTATCCAGATTTTCACCCTTTAGCCCCGCGTAAATATTGTGCAATCCGTCAGGGTTGGTTTTTAAAGCAGCCGCGACGGCCCCTTTTTGCATTATTTCCCTCCTATCACCTAACTTAAAGTCATCTTTTATTCCAAAAAATTCATCAAGTTCCATTTTAGAAAAATGCTCTGGCCTCATATTTCCATAGTGTTTATCGGCTGCCTCTTGAAAAAGTTTTAAAGATTCAGGATCTTTTTTCTCAAGTGCTACTTTAGCCGCCTCATACATTTTTCTGTCAAAACCCATTGTTCTTGTAAGATTTTTGAAATCTGTCGGCGATTGTCCGTATTTTACAAACAATTCTTCTATTTTTTTATTAACAAAATCTGCAGGCCTTTCAAGCAAATCTAGGGTTTTGTTTTTTCTTAATCGTTGTAGAGCCGCAACTTGTTCCGGAGCGTCAAGAGTATAAATCATTTTGGCTAATCGACCATCGTCATAACCATCTAATTTCTTTCCGGCGCTGGCTACGGCTTTTTCGGCGCCGGCCGCCGCTAATTTACCGAGCCGTCCGCCAACCTGATCTCTAATCGGCTTGGTTGCCGTCTGAAGCATTCGCCAACCAAGCCCTTCTTTTCCTGTAACTCCGAACTTCTCAATTTTTTCAATTTGTCTTCTGCCCCACCCACTTCTTGGAAGGGCGGTTCCGACCTGAAGTCCCTTTCTCCCCACCCAACCACCAAACGATTTGCCTATGCCTTGCGCCCAGCCATAGGCTGTGCCGGCAAAAGCAATGCCCAATGAATTAGCGGCGATTAATCCTCCCACCATTAAGCCGAGGACAATCACCAGATTGCCAATCGCTTCAAAGCCAAAAGTAAATGGTTTGTTCACATCCATCGTGGCGGACATTGTTTTGGTCGTTTCTATTAAATTGTCTTTATGTAGTTTTCCTAAATCGCTTTGCGTAATAACAGACAAAGACAGAAAAAAAAGTACCAGCGGCGCAAAAAATGTCCAGCGAATAAAATGTTTCCACCAACTTTGCCAATACCCGCTGGTAGCCGGGAAAATCCATAACAACCAAACTATCGGAGAAAGGATTAGAAGAATACCCAAAAAGACATAGCGGATTATTAGCATTATAGCCACAGCCAAAAGCGTTATGGCTCCTATCAAGGTAAAACCAGCCACCAAAAAAACCGAAGCGATTATTGTTAATAAGCTCGTTCCGAAAGCGTTGATTGCGCCCGCGAAATCACCTGCGTCTTTTACCTCTAAAAAACTTTGTACACCCAAGGTGCCGGCGAGCAACTCGGAAAATTTGGCAACTCCGCCGCCTTTCAGCGTGGCTTGTTCCAAAAAAAAGTTTGCCATAAGGTCTGACACGTTAATAAAAGCGCCGGCAATCATTAAACTGAAATTAACCAAAAGGGCCGCCACAATCAGTTTCCAGAGCGTTTGTTTCATCGCGTAGCTTTGCACCCGAAAAATTGTGGCAAAAGCGATGATGATAATCGCCAAAACAAAGCCAAGATTGGTGAAATTAAGAACTACCTTCCAGCCCGTTTCCACCATCGGGCTTTCCAATAGTTTCAAATTTATGTTTAACGCAAAAGTAACCAGCCAGCCGCCAAGAGTGAAAATTACCGAAGTAATAAAACCTAAAATATAGCCAATGCCGCCAACCAAATTACCAATAGCTTTAGCGGCAATGTCGCCTACACCAAAAAGACCACTAATAGTAAAACTTTCTCCTACCTTTTTTAGTTCCGCTTCCATTTTGTCGGTTTTTGAGGGCGGATCTGTGGCGAACACCGCATTAAGGCTCAAATTCAGCAACAATCCCGCCAACAAAATTGCCAAAATAATCTGTCTGTTTTTTGTTTTTTTGAAGGTAAAAAAGTTCATTTTAATTTGCAAACTCGGCGTCTTTACGGCTGAGTTGAAGTAGGTGTTTGCATTTGCGCGCAAACGGCCAATCTTGCCTTAGCGGCCGCAAAATCAGCGGTCTTGTTTTGTTTTTCCTGATCCGCCGCTTTTCTGGCGTCGCCGGTAAGAATCTGACCCTGCATTTCCGGGGTGTTATATTTATTCTTGAATGCCAGATACTCGCCTCCGGCAATGGCTTGTAATTCATCGTATGTTTTAGCGTTCGTAATGGCGGTTATCAAATCATCGCCCTCCTTAATTCTGTTTTTAAGCCAGTTTGTTTCGGTTTTTAATCGGTCAATGTCGGCTTGATTGGCTTGAATAGTCGGGAGAATTCGCGTTTCGTTTTGCAGGGACGGACAGCCGCGGCTTTGCAACTCTAATAAAATCGGCTTTAATGCTTCCACATAAGACAACGATGCGGTTTTAATATTGAAAAGATACTGCCACTCATCAACCAGCTCTTCAACCTGGTCAATTAGTTTGTTCTTTTGGTTTTCAAATTCCTTCTTAAATAAATCATCGTATTCCCGAGGATAATACGAACCGTGACTTTCAGCCGAGCCCTTCATCAATCCGATCCCTTCGCTGATTAACCGGTTAATCACCGCGTTGACTAATGCCGAAGTCCAAGATTCAATATTGGCAGCCCACTCAATATCGGTTGTTATCGCCTCTGCAACCACCTCGCCAACCGTACTGCCGGGCGTGACAATTTTTTCCTTGATGCACTCTCCGGTCCAGTCATCGTATAAAACGCATTTCTTGCTTGATAAAAATCCGCTGCCCGCCAGAGCCTCGTTTTTCGCTGCCTCCACCTTTTCCGCGGTCTTTTCCAACACCTCATCATGAATCATCAACAACTGGCCGAAATAATTGTTTTGCGGTTGCCACATTTCCTGATAAGCAATCCAGCCGCCCTGGCTAAAGTCTTGGTAAAAATTTTCAATGTTGCCAACCACATCGTCTAAGGTGCATTCTATCCGCTGGGAAAAACCCCTTGACGGCAAAAGCGATAATTTCACCTGAAGACTAAACGGCTGGCAAAGCCAAGCCAAGCCGACGTCTTTAAGCACTTGGTCAAAAGCGATATTGCCGGCATCCTGCAGAAAACCTTTCCAATCAGTGATAAATTTCGGTTTGCCGCCGCCCTGAATCCATTTGACTGTCTGGTCCACCACATAATCAAGCAATTTTTTAGCCACTACATCGCGCAATGATTTGTTAAGCTTTTCTTCCCACCAGTTAGAATCCAAAAGCGAACCGCTGACTTTTGACCAAATCCAACTGCCAAGATTGGCAATCCAGTTGCCGGGATCCCAAACTACCAATGCTTCGGCTTTTTTCGGGAAAATCAAAACGTTAAAAACAAGAGCGCTTGTTAAAAAAATTATTAAAATTTTGCGCCCGATACTTTTCATAATTAAAAACTAACCTCAGCCAGTTTTTCTTTTAATTTTTCTTGGATTATTTTTGTTTCAGTCGCGAATTCAGGCAATGCTTTTCCCGCTAAATAACCTTTAATCGGGTCCGCGGAACAATCGGCGATCGCTTCAAAAATCAAATATCCTCTTTGGGTATAAACAATTATCTCTCCGTGAATACCCAGCCATGCTGAAGGAATATTAAGATTCAAATAATCAGCCGCGATGTTTTTGTAAGCGCCGGCAACCTCAGAATTAACGGTTTTGCCGCCGCCCAAACAGTTTAAGTCAAAATCTCTGACCATCTGTTCGTCGCTCCTCGGAAAAGCCGGATTGCTGAAATGTTTCTGCCATATCC
>Ga0194126_10000459_pt1 | contig 68081 bp, 57 predicted proteins | sample TA2KigC150mmetaG_FD_148641 | JGI IMG/M metagenome (GOLD analysis project Ga0194126, IMG submission 148641) | Freshwater microbial communities from Lake Tanganyika, Tanzania - TA2015035 Kigoma Deep Cast 150m | ecosystem: Environmental > Aquatic > Freshwater > Lake | place: Tanzania: Lake...
TCGAGCAGTTGGATACGCTCAGACGGGCGCTGGGAATGGCCGAACAGAAAAGGGAGTCCAGCCTTCGGACCACCGGCCAAAAACTGACAGCCTGAGATGGATTTTACAGGAGAATCCGGACTTGACCGAATTGTCTGCGAAGCTGTCCTGAGGGTCATCTCAGCCGCTGCCCCTAGATGAGCTTCCCTCGCAGTTTCCCTTGTTGCTCTACCGATTGCTCACCGAGTTGCGGTCTCCGTTGCTCCACCCGTTGCTCTCTCCGCCACTGTGCCAGTTGCTCTGCCGGTCGCTCTGACCATTGCGGTCTGAGTCGCCGTCCCCGTAGCTCTCCCCCTAGCTCTGACTGTTGCTTTCCTGATTGCCCGGAGAATCGCCTCCCGAGTTGCCCTCCAAGTTGCTCTGTCAATTGTAGTCCCGATTGCGGGACCAGCTCCGGTCTCACGGCACCGTACTAGACCTACGCAAGCCTGTCAGTTATCTTCGGCAGCGAGCTTCGCGACCTCGATCCTGAGTTCTTCGAGCGCGCTGCCGGCAGCGGGGCCTGCAGCGTACCAGCGGACAAGGCCATTCCGGTCAAGCAGGAACATCTGCACCTGGCTGCGATCGGTCACTCCCAGCCGCTTGGAGTAGCCATCGATGTCCCCATAGTAGGGTGCTACCCAGCGCCGGTTCGGCTCGTTGATGGCGTTGCGCATCGCCCGGTTGATGATGCCGCGCAGCAGGCCAGGTATGCGCCTGCCCATCATCGGGACTTCGTAGGCGCGGAAGCCGTCTGCGGCCGAGTACTCCTTCCGTAATGGAACCAGCCACGAGTTCAGGTCGTGCTGCGATTCACGTTTGTAGCCGAACCCAACCAGGGCGATACTGCCGCTGGCGGAGTCCGGCAGTACCAGCCGACTGCCGTCCAGCAACCCCGCGTCCAAACGCGGCAGCTTCGACCAAAGCAAAGGCGCAGCGCTAGCACCTATGAAGCTGGCAAGCAAGATGGAGCTGATGCGAATCACCCTTGTATTCGACCTTAGTCCCTGCGCAATCGGTTCCTGTCACCAGATGGCCGCACCAGCTCCGTCGCTTGCGTTGTGGCAGTGTGCGCAGCTTGACCCCGCGGCCAGGGATTCTAGACTGGCGTTCGTGATGAAGCTCCCCGACTACCGGAAACTCCATACGGTCCCGCGCATCATCATCTTCCTCGTCGGGGTCTACGTCTTCCTTTTCTCAATCGAGCTTATGGGCAAAGGCTTCAACGGGCTGGGCGCCGGGTTCACCCGAACGCTCTTTTCGCTGACCGCCACCCCGCTTACCGGCCTCTTCATCGGCCTGCTGGTCACCTCCATTTGCCAGAGCTCGTCCTCGACGACTTCGGTCGTGGTCGGACTGGTTGCCTGCGGCTCGCTCGATATCACCCACGCCATCCCCATCGTGATGGGTGCGAACATCGGAACGACTGTCACGAGCACGATCGTCTCGTTTGCCCACGTCGGACGCAGACAGGAGTTCGAACGGGCATTCCCGGCCGCCATGGTCCACGATATCTTCAACATCCTGACGGTCATGACCCTGATGCCACTGGAGGCCCTCTTCCACCCGCTGGCGCGTGGGTCGGCCCTGCTCGCCCGGGCGTTCCAAGGCGTCGGAGGGCTCTCCGTTTCCAGTCCCTTGCAGTTCGTCACCGGACCGCCGCTCCACGCTGTCAGCCGGCTCGTGGGTCGCATTGCGTGGATCGAGCTTGCCGTAGCTCTCTTCCTGCTTTTCTCCGCCCTCAAGGTGATGGTGGACATGCTCCGCTCGCTCATCAGCCGGCGCTTCGAGGTCATCCTCGACAAGTACCTGTTCGGCAACGCGGGCCGGGCGTTCCTGCTCGGCCTCTTCTTCACTGCACTCATCCAGTCCAGCTCGGTCACCATATCCATGGCCGTGCCGCTGGCGGGCGCGGGCCTGCTGACACTCCGCCAGCTCTTCCCCTACGCCCTCGGCGCCAACATCGGCACGACGGTCACTGCGGTTCTCGCTGCGCTCGTTACCGGCTCGATTTCGGCCGTGCAAGTCGCGTTCGCCCACACCCTCTTCAACAGCTTCGGCACAGCAATATGGTATCCGCTGCGCATCGTGCCGCTGTCGATTGCCGGCTGGCTGGGCGGCTTCTGTGCCCGGCACCGCGTGTTCGCCGTGCTTTTCGTGATAGTCGTGTTCTTTGCCATACCGCTGGTTGCGGTTATACTTTTGAGGAGGACAGTATGATATTGACCGACCTCCTGAAGCTCTGGAAGAAAACGTCGCTGGTTGACGAAGCCACCGCGCAGTGTGTCGAGATGCTGCGCATCGGCCAGCAGATGTTCGCCTACTCGCTCGGCGTCCTGATGGACAACGAGTGCGAGGTCGAGGACATCTACGCGATGGACCGCACCCTGAACCATGGCGAGATTGCGGTTCGCCGCATGATAGCCGAGCACCTCGCGGTCAATCCGCAGGAAGATGCGATTCCGGCGCTGTTCCTTGCAACGATTGTCGGCGACATCGAACGGATCGGCGACTACTGCAAGAACCTGATCGAGCTGGCCCACCACTACCCGGAGAAGCTCGAGGGCCCGTACATCGACCGCATCCGAGCGGTCAAACTGGACGTTGCCAGGATGTACGATGATACCATGAAAGCCTACGCTGAAAACGACGCCTCGCTTGCCGCCTCGGTGATGGAGCGGCACGCCGAACTCGCCCGGACCTGCGACGGACTGACCGACCGGCTGCTGGCCGAGCAGCAGATGTGCGGACGCGACGCCATCATCCGGGCGCTACTGATCCGCTTCCTGAAGCGTGTGTCCGCCCACCTGAAGAACGTCGCCTCGTCGCTGGTGAACCCGTACCACAAGCTCGGCTACAAGCCGGACGGGACACCCGACGACCGCGACGAATGACGCGCCCCTGCTGAGAACATAGCCCGCGTCGGCGGGCCTTCGCACGCGCCCGCTCTCACTGTCCCGCCACACGCCTCCGGGTATCGGCATCTGCACCCCGGCTTCCAGATTCGTCCTCCGCGCCGACTAGCCGAATCCTGACAATTGGCCTATCCGCGCCTGGCAGATCGGCCCTAGGCTGTTGCCGCATGTTTGCGGCGGCGCCATCCAGCAGAAGAGCGTGCGTCAGCACACCCAGCAATATTTCGCTTGAATCTGTCAAGGAATTGGCCATAATGGTGAGCCTACCAAGGAACGCGGTCTTGACTACAGTACTTGAAGACAAAATCGCCGGATTGAAGCAGCAGCTCTTCACGATGGCCGGTATCGTGGAAGAGATGATCGGCAACAGCGTCAAGGCGCTGGTCCACAGGGAACCGGCGCTGGCCGAGCAGGTGATCGGCCCGGACGAAGACCGCGTCAACCGGCTGGAAATCGAGAACGAGGACGCGGCCATCAACCTGATGGCGCTCTACCAGCCCGAGGCTTCGAACCTGCGCGCCATTGCCATGATCATCAAGATCAACAACGACCTTGAGCGGCTTGGCGACCATGCGGTCAACATCGCTGAGGCGGCCCAGTTCCTGATGACGCGGCCTGCGGTGAAGCCGCTGGTCGACATCCCGAAGATGGCCGACTACGCCATCGCCATGCTCAAGGACTCGCTCGACGCCTTCACGCGCACTGATGCCGAACTGGCACGTTCGGTCTGTGGCCGCGACAACATCGTCGACGAGCTGAACGACACGGTGAAGACCGATCTCGCCCGGGTCATGAGCGCCGACGCCGCGACCATCGAGCGGGCCCTCAAACTGATGATGGTGTCGCTGAACCTCGAACGGATCGCCGACCTTGCCACCAACATAGCCGAGGACACCATCTACATCGCGACCGGACAAGTGATTAAGCACCACTGCAAGAACGAGGCACAGAACCCCGACCATTGAGTCGTCTGATAGCGGTCGTAGACGACGAGCCGGATATCCGTGACCTGGTTGCTCTCCATCTAAAGGGGGCCGGCTTCAGCGTCCGCGCCTTCCCCGACGCCACGCAGTTCCAGAAGTCGCTCGCCGGCAGCCTGCCGGACTTGGTCATCCTTGACCTGATGCTGCCCGATGCCGACGGAATCGATGTCTGCAAGGACATGAAACGCGGCGCCCGTACTACCGACATTCCCATCGTCATGCTGACAGCACGGGGCGACGAACTCGACCGTGTGCTGGGCCTGGAAATCGGCGCCGACGACTACATCACCAAGCCGTTCTCGCCCAAAGAGCTGGTCGCCCGCGTGAAAGCCGTTCTCCGCCGCCGCGACAAGGGCGGCCGGCAGGCTACGGTTGAGCTGACCGAAGGCGTAGTCATGGACCCGAACCGCTACGAAGTCTCGGTTAACGGCCGGAAGCTGGAGCTGACGACTACCGAGTTCAAGCTCCTCGCAATCCTGGCGGAGCGCCGCGGCTGGGTTTTCTCCCGCGACGAGATCTTGGGCCGCCTGTGGGGTGACGAGAAGGCGGTTATCGACCGCACGATTGACGTCCACGTGACGAACCTGCGAAGGAAGCTGGGGAAGGCGGGCCGGCTCATCGAGAACGTACGCGGCGTCGGCTACAAGCTTACCGACTGAACAGGAATCAAGGAATCGAGGATTCAAGGAACCCAGTGAACGGATTGCCCGAGTCAGGCTCTCACATGAATCCTGGAATCCTGGGATCCTCGTATCCTCTGCCCCGTCTTTGAAGCGCTACATCCTGCTGCGGTTGCTCGCCCTCCAGCTGGCGATAGTCATTGTGCTGCTCGTCGCAGGCCTGGCCGCGCGCGGCACGCGGCACAACACGATCCTCTGGGTCACAGCCGCGGTTGTCACGGTGGCCACCGGCGCGGTGTCATATCTGGTCGCCCGCAGCACGGTGCGGCCGCTTCGTGACCTGACTGCGGCGTTTCGCCGGCTGAGTGCCGGCGACTTCGACGTCCGCGTGCTTCCCGCCAAGCGTGGCCGGCTGCGCGAACTTGGCGATGACTTCAACCAGATGGTATTCAGGACCAAGACGCTGGTAGACGAACTGCGCCAGCAGCGCGAGGCTCTGGACGCAATCGTTGCGTCGATCCAAGAAGGCCTGGCCGTGGTGGACGGGCAGGGCCGAATCGTCCTTGCCAACGCCAGCTTCCGCCGCCTGGCTGGTGAATCCAAGATCGAAGGCCGCTACTACTGGGAGATAATCCGCGAGCCGGATTTCGTCGAACTCGTTCGCTCAGTGACGGCCGGGGCCCCGTTGGCTACCCGACAGATCGAGATCGCCGACCGTATCTACGCCTGCAGCGCTAACTACCTCGCGACCGCGCAACAGGTCGTTCTGACCCTCCACGACGACACCGAGGTCGCGCGGGCCGCGCAGATGAAGAAGGACTTCGTCCAGAACGTTTCCCACGAACTCCGAACGCCGCTCACCGCCATCAAGGGCTTCGCCGAGACCATGGAAGCGACCATTGACAACGGCAGCCGGCCGTACCTCGAGACCATCATCCGCAACACTGACCGGCTCGTCAGTCTCGTGCAGGACCTGCTCACGCTCTCTGAACTGGAGGAACGCGGAGCCGGGCTCCAACTTGAGGACGTCGATCTGCGGGCCATCGCCGCGCAGATGCTTCCGCTCTTCGACAAGGCGGCAAAAGACAAAGGACTCGAACTGAAGCTCTCGTTGTCCGGGGACGGTGTCCCGCTCCGCGCCGACCGGTTCAAGCTTGAGCAGGTCTTCATCAACCTGCTCGACAACGCGGTCAAGTACACCGACAAAGGAGAGGTCGAACTCGCCATCAGTCGTGAGGACGGCAAGATCGTTATCGAGGTCCGCGACACCGGACCCGGTATTGCGGCCGAGCACCTGCCCCGGCTGTTCGAGCGCTTCTACGTGGTGGATAAAGGCCGCTCCCGCCGGCTCGGAGGCACCGGGCTCGGCCTGTCGATAGTGAAACACATCGTCCTCCTTCACTCTGGCGACATCTCGGTGCGTAGTACGCCCGGTGCGGGCACGGCTTTCACCATCTCGCTACCGATCGGGACAACATAGCCCGGCCACCGGATAGAAGCCGTATTGGCTGCGCGCTGCCCGGAATCGACGGTCACCATTCCGGACAAGCGACCACGACTGCAACGAAGGCGCTTGGGCGGCAGTTCCGGCCGCAACCATATCCGGAGTAGCCTCCGAGTCGCTACCTTCTCCGTCGTTGACAAACAGAGGGGGAGGGCTAGACTTCCCGATACTGATGCTGGGTCGCATCCTCGGTCACGACTGGCCGTGTGCTCCGGGTTTGCGTCTCAACATAGGGAGCATCTAACGACTTGTGATTAATGCAGATACCGTTGACTGACGCGACGAAGTGCAACCCGGAGCTCGCGCTGAAGCTGCAAGCGGGCATCTGGATGGCTGAGGACCTCACTCCCCATGACGCCGACGCGAGCGCGCCGCTCGTCGGCTCAACCTCGTAGACATGCTAGCAGGATCTCAGGCCCCGCCAGCGGGACTGCCCGGGCAGCCGGAACCTGCGTACGCCGACTCGCTGGCTATGGTCTGCCACGACCTGCGTACGCCGCTGGCGGCAATCAAAGAGGCACTGGCGCTGCTGACGGAGACCGCAACCAGCCAGCTCGACGACCGTCAGCACCGCTACCTGGCCGTTGCCCGCGAGGAGATCAACCGGCTCAACCGGATGATCGACGACCTTGTTGAAGTTTCCCGAATGGAATCAGGCAAGGTTGTCCTGCATCCCAAGGCGGTGGACTTGTCCGAACTGCTCTCCGCTGCGACTGAGAGCCTGTCGCCGCTTGCGGGCAAGCGCAACCTGACAATCCGGCGCGACGTGCCGTCACTCCTGCCGCAGGTGACCGGTGACCGCGATCAACTGCTCCGCGTCTTCGGCAACCTCCTCGACAATGCCATTAAGCATTCGCCTGTGGGCGGGACGGTTCGCGTGGGGATAACCCCTGTAGACCCGCGCTCGGGCGCACCTGCCGGAGATGGTAGCACTGCTCGCGACGGCTACGTCCAGGTCACGGTTTCGAACGACGGCCCCGGTATCCCGCCAGAGGCAATCGACCGGATCTTCGAGAAGTTCGAGCGTGCGGACTCGCGCTGCCCGGGAAGCGGGTTGGGCCTGGCAGTAGTCCGCTCGATAGTTGAGATGCACCACGGCAGGGTCTGGGCGGAAAGCACCTCAGGCCAGGGGGCGCGGTTCCAGTTCACGCTGCCCATCAGGGAGGCTTCGTGAACACAGCCCGAGACCTTTGCGCCGGCGGCGGCCTTGCGCAGAGTTTGACTATCCCACTGGCCGCACGGTATACTGCAGTCGATGCAGCCGTGCCGAAGTCAGGACCTGACCGCAGGCGGTTCAATGACTAAGATGCGCCGCCGCAAGTTTGGGGTTCGGAGCAACTCAGGCGAGACAGCCTTGTTCGATTTCATCCTGCCAGTCAAGGAGGACGCGTGACCAACACCAAGAAGAAGATACTCGTAGTTGAGGACGATGCCGGCCTGCGTGAAATGGTCAAGAGTAGGCTCGAGAAGGAAGGGTTTGACGTAGTCACCGCGACCGATGGGTTCCAGGCCGTCGTCACGGCACGCCAGGGCGACCTCGACCTGATTGTTCTCGATTTGATACTCCCCAAGATGGACGGCTACTCGGTATGCCAGCTGCTCAAGTCGAGCGGGGCAAAGACCCCGATCATCATCCTCAGTGCCCGTTCGTCGCCGGAGGACATACGCCGAGCCCTCGACATGGGAGCGAACGCCTTTGTTCCCAAGCCGTACGACGCGCCGGTGCTGGTGAGCAAGGTCCGCGAGATCCTGTTCCCCGGGGAACAGGCCAAGACGTCGGTGGCCGCACCCGTAGCAGCTCCTCCGAAACCGGCGCCGGTAGTTGAGGCGCCGAAACCGGCTCCAGCAGCGGCGGTTATGACGCCCCCCGCCCTGGACAAAGCGAAGGCGGAACGCGAGGCGGCGGAACGGCGGGCGAAAGAGGAAGCCGAAGCCAGGGCACGTGCCGCCGACGCTGAACGCAGGCGGCAGGAAGAAGCCCGGAAGACAACGCCGACACCCACCAAGGAAGAGCTCGAACTCATAGAAGAAGAGAAGAGACTCGCCCAGAAACGAGCCAAGCTGCAGGCTGAGGCCCAGGCTCGCGCCGAAGCGGAACGGAAGCGGCAGGAAGAAGAACAGAAACTCGCGGCGCAGCGCGCCCGCGAGGAAGCCGAAGCCAAGGCTCGCGCCGAAGCCGAACGTAAGCGCAGGGAAGAGGAAGAGAGACTTGCCGCGCAGCGCGCCAAGGAAGAGGCCGATGCCAAGGCTCGCGCCGAGGCCGAACGCAAACGCCGGGAAGAAGAACAGAAGATCGCGGCGCAGCGCGCTCGCGAGGAAGCTGAAGCCAAGGCCCGCGCCGAAGCCGAGCGCAGGAAGCGTGAGGAAGAGGAACGCAGAATCGCCGCCCAGCGGGCCAAGGAAGAAGCCGAAGCCAGGGCTCGCGCCGAGGCCGAACGCAAACGCCGGGAAGAAGAACAGAGGATCGCGGCGCAGCGCGCCAAGGAAGAAGCCGAGGCCAAAGCGCGCGTTGAGGCGGAACGCAGGAAGAAGGAAGAGGAACGAAGACTCGCCGAGCAACGCGCCCGCGAGGAAGCCGAAGCCAAGGCTCGCGCCGAAGCCGAACGCAAGCGGAAAGAAGAAGAAGCTCGCCGACTCGCCGAGCAGCGAGCCCGCGAGGAAGCCGAGGCTCGGGCACGCTCAGAGGCCGAGATCAAGCGGCTCGATGAGCAGGAACGCAGACTCGCCCAGCAACGCGAGAAGGACGACGCCAAGACCAAATCCCGCTTCGACGGAGAACGGCGAAAACTCGAGGAAGAGGAGCGAAAGCTCGCCGAGAGACGGGCGCAGTTTGAAGCCCAGGTGAAAGCCTACGCTGATGAGGATCGCAAGCGCAAGGATGAGGAACGGAAACTCGCCGAGAAGCGCGGGCAACTTGAAGCCCAGGTGAAGGCCTACGCCGAAGCGGAACGCAAACGGAGAGAAGAGGAACAGCGGATCGCTGCGCAGCGCGCCAAGGAAGAAGCTGAGGCCAGAGCACGGGCCGAAGCAGAACGCAAGCGGAAAGAGGAAGAGGAGCGCCGGAGACGGGAAGAGGAGCAGCGAGCCAAAGAGGAAGCCGAGGCCAGGGCACGCGCCGAAGCAGAACGGAAGCGAATCGAGGAAGAGGAGCACAAACTGGCCGAGAAGCGTGCCCGCCTCCAGGCCGATGCCAAGGCACGCGCTGATGAGGAGCGCAAGGTGGCCGAGCGGCGAGCCAAAGAGGAAACCGAGGCCAAGGCACGCGCCGAAGCGGAACGCAAGCGACTCGAGGAAGAGGAACGTTTGCTGGCCGAGCACCGCGCCAAGGAGGAGGCGGAAGCGAAGGCCCGCGCCGAGGCGGAGCGCAAGCTGGCCGAAATGCGCGCCAATGAGACAGCCAAGGCCAAGGCTCGGGCCGAAAAGGAGCGCCAGGTTGCCGAGCAGCGTGCCAAGCTCGAAGCCGAAACCAAGGCCCGCACCGAGGCCCAACGCAAGCGCACGCAGGAGGAAGCCGAAGCCAAGGCCCGCGCCGAAGCGCTGCAACGGGAATGCGAAGAAGAGGAACGCAAGCTCGCCGAACGGAAAGCCCGGCTGGAGGCCGAAGCCAAGGCCCGCGCCGACAAGAACCGCAAAGCATAGCGCTCCCCACGGCAGATCTTCGCCGCCTGCCGAGCAACCGTTAGCCCGCAGACCGTGACAACACCACAGTTGATCAGATTCGCGCTGGCGGAAGATGTCGGCACGGGTGACGTCACCTCCCGACTTGCGGTTCCTGCTCGCCGGCTTGCCTCTGCCCGGCTGGTCGCTCGCGCAGCCGGAGTAATTGCCGGCCTCGATGTGTGCTGCCGGGTCTTCCTTACCGTTGACTCGTCTGTCCGCTTCGCGCCCAGGTTGGAGGATGGCGCTCGGTACCGCAGGAACCAGGTGCTTGCTGTCGTCAGCGGCCGGGCCCGGTCGATTCTCACCGCCGAACGCACCGCCCTCAACTTCATCCAGCGGCTGTCCGGCATCGCCACGGCAACCCGCAGATTCGTCGACGCAGCCCGCGGGACCAAGGCCGTCATCCTCGATACGCGCAAGACGACGCCGGGCTGGAGAGTGCTGGAGAAGTTCGCGGTCCGCTGCGGCGGCGGCACCAATCACCGTGCCGGCCTCTACGACATGATTCTCATCAAGGATAACCACATCGCGGCTGCCGGCTCGATCACGGCGGCCCTCGAGCGTTGCCGCTCCAGCCGACTATCGACTGAGGTCGAGACGCAGACCCTGGCTGATGTCAAAGAGGCCCTGGCCGGTGGAGCGAAGCGCATACTGCTCGACAACATGACTGTGGCAGAGATGAAGAAAGCGGTTGCGCTCGCCCGCGGCAAGGCGCAGCTCGAGGCCTCGGGCGGAGTCACTTTGCGGAACGTGCGCCGGGTTGCGCACACCGGGGTTGACTACATCTCAGTCGGAGCCATAACCCATTCGGCTCCGGCCGCGGACATCGCGCTCGATTTCGAAGGGTGATCGAGTGTCCCAGTGATCCAGTGCGCGACGCTGGACGCCGGTTCCTCCACTCGATCACTAGACCACTAGACCACTGGTCCTGTCCCGGTCAGATCTCCTTCACGAAGTACTTGCCCGGCAATTGCCGTACCAGGCCCTTGATCTCGAGCTGCATTAATACGGAAAGCAGGCCTGCCATCGGTATCCCAAGCCCCTCACAGATCTCGTCCACGTGCGCCGGTTCAGCGGTCAGAAACTCCATCACCGGCTTCTCCTCAGCCGCGACCTCAACCTTCGACCGCTCCTCGGCTCGCTTCGCCACTCCCAGTTGGCGCAGGACATCGTCGACCGAGAGCATCGGCCTTGCCCCGTTCTTCAGCAGCCGATTGATACCGAGGCTCTGCTCTGACGTGATGTTGCCCGGCACCGCGAACACGGCCCTGCCCTGATCGGCCGCCCAGGCCACGGTGTTCAGGACGCCTGACTTCTCCCCTGCCTCGACGGCCACGACTGCCTGAGACAGGCCGGATACGACCCGGTTACGCTTCGGGAAATTCATCGCCAGCGGCTCGACCCCGAGCGAGAACTCGGAGATGACCGCGCCCTGAGCGCTGACGGCGTCGTACAACTTCCGATTCTCCGGCGGGTAGTAGACGTCAATGCCGCAGCCGAGCACGGCCACTGTCCGGCCGCCGCCATCAAGCGCACCTTTGTGCGCGAACGTATCAACACCCCGCGCCAGCCCGCTCACGACCGTGACGCCATGCTGGGCCAGTTCGCGTCCCAGCTTCTCCGCCACTTGCCGGCCGTAGTGCGACGGCACGCGCGTACCCACGACCGCGGCGGCGGTCGTATCCTGGGGCCGAATCTCGCCCCGCAAGAACAGCACCGGTGGCATATGCGCAAGCTGCTTCAGATTCTCCGGGTAGTCTTCATCGGTGTAGCCGATGGTCCGGATACCAAGCGCCTGCGCCGCCTTCAAACGGCGCTCGGTCTCGTCGCTCCGCCGGTACGAGCGGATGGCCGTGGCAAGCTCTTTGTCTATCCCTTTCACCTCGAGCAGGTCATCCTGGCCCGCCTTGAACACGGCTTCGGGAGTCCGGAACCGGGCCAGCAGATTCTTCAGCCGCGTCTCGTTCATCCGCGGCACTGCATACAGGTCGACGAACCCCGCGTTCATGCCGGCCTAGGTTGTCCTTGGGAACAGCCGGTTGATCGACTCCCGCAGTTCCTCGATCCCCTGCCCGGTCAAACCCGACACCCAGACCCGCTCGGCGTCCCAGCGGGCGGTAGACTTGCGCCCGGCCAGAAGGTCCACCTTGTTGAGAGCAATGATCCGCGGCCGCTTCAGGATCTCCCCGTTGTAGTCGCCGATCTCGCCCACCAACTCGTCGTAGTCACGCTTGGGGTGCCCCGCCGACGCGTCAATGACGAACACGAGCATCCGCGTCCGTTCGATGTGCCGCAGGAACGCGAGGCCCAGTCCTTTGCCTTCGTGCGCACCCTTGATGATACCGGGCATGTCTGCGACCGTGAACCGCACGTCCTTGGTCTGCATCACGCCGAGGTTCGGAGTCAGCGTGGTGAACGGGTAGCTCGCGACCTTGGGATTGGCCCGCGTCAGCCGCGACAACAGCGTTGACTTGCCGGCATTGGGAAGCCCGACGATTCCGACATCGGCCACCAGTCTCAGGACCAGCCTGATCTTGCGCTCCTCGGCGGCTTCACCCGGATCGAAACGGCGGGGCGCCTGGTCGGTCGAGGATGCGAACCTGGCGTTACCCCGGCCACCTCTGCCACCGCGCGCCACGACCAGTTCCTGATTCGACCTCAGGATCTCCCCCAACTTCGCGCCGGTGCCGGCATCGAATACGTCGGTGCCCAGCGGCACGGGCACGCGCACACCTTCTCCATTCCGGCCGTGTCGGTTCGCGCCCCTGCCGTGGCCCCCCGCGCCTGCCTTGTAGAATCGGTGATACTCGAGGTCGGCCAGCGTCTGGAGATAGTGGTTACCCCAGAGCACGACCGAGCCACCGTCGCCGCCGTCGCCGCCATCCGGCCCGCCCTTGGGCACGAACTTCTCTCGTCGAAACGAGACGCAGCCGTCGCCGCCTGAACCGGCCCGCACCTGGATTGTTACTACGTCAATGAATCGCATGTCCGCAGAGGGATGAAGTGCGACGAGTAGCGGTCACTCTTTAGCCCTATCCGCTGCTCCGCGTCTCCCCGACCTTCCGTCGCAGCGCACTTATCACCTGTTCAGGTACGAAACAGGCAAGTTCGCCGCCCTTGGCAGCGAGTTCGCGCACCAGCGACGAACTGAGGTAGAAGTATCGTTCCGACGGAACGAAGAAGATAGTCTCGACTGCCGGGGCGAGCTTGCGGTTGGTGAGCGCCATCTGGAACTCGTAGTCAAAGTCCATCACGGCCCGCATGCCGCGGATGATGGCTTGCGCGCGTTGCTGCTGCACGAAGTCCACGAGCAGGCAATCGAATCCCTGCACGACGACTCGATCCATACCCCTCGTGACGTCCTTTGCCAGCTGCATGCGCTCCTTCCAGGAGAACAGGGGATTCTTCTCCTGCCGGCTCGCAACACCGACGACCACCTTGTCGAATAGATGCGCTGCCCGTTTGACCACATCCAGGTGCCCGAGTGTGATCGGGTCAAAGCTGCCGGGATACACGGCAATCCTCTGCCCACCCGCAGCCTGTGTTTCCGTATTCGTCATTCGAGCTTCGGCCTTCGTCAGTCTCCTCACGCCATCCTCCTCATCACACTCACCATGGTGTCGCCGTAGTCTCCCTGCTTCACCATCTCCCAGCCAGCCGGAGCCAGCGGCATCTCGCGCCGGTGGTGCTCCGCAACAAACCAGCCGTCCGGACCCAGAACGCCGAACTCGGCTGACCGGTCGATGGTCGCCTGCACCAGCTCGTGCAGGTAGGGAGGGTCGGCCAGAACCAGATCGAAGCCGGCGTCAGCCAGCTTCTTCAGGACCCGCAGCACGTCGCCTCGTATCACCGTCGCATCCGGCAGACCCCTCACGTTTGCGCGCAGGAACCGCAGCACCGTCGCCTGCTGCTCTATGAAGACCACCGATGCCGCGCCCCGCGACAGCGCCTCGATGCCAAGCGATCCGCCGCCGGCGTACAGGTCACACGCCCTGGCCCCGCGCACCCGCGTCCCGATGATGTTGAACATTGCCTGTCGCGTTATCGCCTTGGTCGGCCGCAGGCCGGCGCGTGGATACTCAAGCTCTCTACCCTTGTACCGGCCGCTACTAACACGCATTACAGGACTATACCGCCCGACCTCAGTCTGTCAAACTAGGACTGGGGTAACCCTCCTCACCCTGGCGCCGCTCGCCCTCTCCCCGCCAGGGAGAGGGTCGGCGTGAAGAGCTGGAGTGCGGGACACGACCCAGTTCCGTTGGGCAGATGGAGTCGTGCCCAATCCCGACTTGGTCGCCTGATCGAGAGCTCCGGCTCAGGCTTGGCTGGAGTCTCTTCGAATCAGTCGAGGCAATAGAACGTGCAAAGAACGGCGGGGAGTAACCTCCCCGCCGCAGTGTGTAGGACCAGCTCCTCAGTGCGTCACGATGACCTTGGCGACAGGCGCCTCGGCCTCGGCGACGCGCGCGAAGTAGACTCCGTCTGCCAGCTGCCGGCCGTCGAGGATGGCCCGGTCGCGGCTGAGGACTAGCGTACGGACGACGCTACCGGTTGCGTCATAGAGCTCGATCGCTTTCTCCGCCCCGGTCGGGTTGAGCAGACGTAGCGTCGTCAGGCCCCGGAACGGACTCGGACTGACGTCGATGCGCGCCGGCGCCGGGGCCGGGGTCGGCTCTACCGACTCGAAGATCCCGACCGGACCCGAGATCGTTGCGTTCGCCATGAAATCGCGCACCCCGGCGTCCCGGTCCAGGCTCCAGCCTCCGAAGTGCTCCCATTTCTGGAACGACAGTGGCGGGACCGAATCCATGCCGAACGTCGGTTCGCTGTCCGCGACGGATATCGCGGCCACGAAGAAAGCGCCCTCACCGATGACCACCGGGCTTGACGGAGTCACAGTAAACCAGCTATCGCCCGCCACGTTGACTGTCGCTTTGTACAGCGTGTCCCCGGGTGTGCCGGCCGGACCATTGTCATCGAAGATAGCGATGTAGGGACTCGAAGGTACCGACCGCATGCCCAGATAGACCCGTGCGCTCTGCACCGAGCAAGGATAGACCGGCGGTACGAAACGGTTGCCCCACCCTCCGCCGGCGGAGTAGAAGTACCACATGCTGCCCGGTGTGCCGCCGTCGTAGGAGAGCAACGCCGGCATCGTGACCACGCGGAGTTCAAGCTTCACCGTGTCGTTTGCGGCCAGCATGTCACCGGCTAACCTGGTGTAGATCTTGAGGATGTATGTGCCGTTGGTGACCGGGCGCCAGGTGCTGCCAAGTGCCAGTGATTCGGTTTCGCCCGGGGCCGACGCCATCGTCATCATCGAATCGGAGAAGACGACGGCATTGTTCTGCCGCGTGACCTTGAAATGGGTCTGGTAGGCAGCTTCGGATTGGTTGCCGTAGTTCTTGACAACTGCCCAGAACGAAAGCGGGCGGCCATTGACGGCGAACAGGCCACCGCTGCGGTCGTTCATCGCGTTGCGAATGCCCACGTCATGGATCTGCAGCGTACTGGAGTCGGGCGGGAAGAAGCGGACCGCCAGGTCGGGATGGAGCAGGTTGCCCGACGGAGTTGCGCCCGAAAGGTAGTTGAGACCGATGGCACCGGATATGTTCTCGATGCCGGTCTGGTTGTTGGTCGCACCCCAGCCTTGGTAGGGAGCGCCGCTCTGCTCCTTGTACTGGAACGTGATGGACGAGTCCGCCTTGGTCAGGATGACCTGAAAGGTGTTGTTGCCACCCGTGCTCCAGAACGCGATGCTGTCGTACTCGACGATGAAGCTGTCAGCGCCGTTGGACCAGTACCAGATGGAACCGTTGGGCGAAGCGCCCGTGGTGCAGTCAAGGTCACTGAGGAGCATGGCAAGCTGGTTATTCGGCTTCTGAGTACTCGGAACGGCCTTGAACGGCGAAGCGTTGGCGGTAGCATCGCCGAATGTGATGTAGCCGTTTGACCCGACGATGACCGAATTGACATTGTACCAGTAGTAGGGGAAGTTGAATCCGACGGAGAACGGCCCGGCGGTATTGTCATCCAGGAGTGTCGTTATCTCGGTACCAACTCCTTTGATGCTCACCCAGTTGTAGGTCGGAGCGCCCGAACCGGTGGTATCCGAGTCCAGGTACTTGTAGCCATAGGTATCCGGCCCGCCGCCACCGAGCACCGCGGGCGCACTCGACGGAGCAATGCCGCCCGGGGTGAACGCTACCAACGCGATCGACAGAATCGCCACCAACATCAGACCTCCTTTGGACCCTGCTCTGGCAGGGCCCTGGTTCTCTTGGCTCCTAACGTTGCGCGGCATCCGACCCGGAACAACGACGGTGCCTGGTCGTGACCGCAGCTTTGGGATTCTACCCCGTCCGCGGCTCTGGTCAAGGAGGCGGGAAGGCGGGCGACAGACGTCGAGGCAACAAAGGAGCGGCGGGGATTCTCCTCCCCGCCGCAATCTGCAAAGCCGTCGGCCTAGTGCGTAACGATGACCTTGGCCACGGGCGCATCGGTACCGGCGACCCGCGCGAAGTAGATCCCGTCAGCGAGCAGCCGACCATCAAGGACAACCTGGTCGCGGCTGAGGTCCAGCGTGCGCACGACGCTGCCGGTCGCGTCGTAGAGATCGATCGCCCTCTCCGCCCCGGTCGGGTTGAGTAGACGAAGAGTGGTGACGCTGCCGAACGGGTTGGGATTGACGTCAATCCGTACCGGCACGCGCGCCGGCGCCGGCTCCAGCCACTCCAGGATACCGACTGGCCCGGAAACCGTCGCATTAGCGCAGACATCACGCACCACTGCGTCGCGGCTCGGTCCCCAGACGCCGGTGTTCTCCCAGCCCTGGTAGCAGAGCGGCGGCACTGAGTCCATACCGTACGACGGGTCGCTGGCCGTCTCAGAGGTCGAGCCGACGAAGAACGCGCCTTCCGTAACGACGACCGGCGTCGCCAGATTGACTGAGTACCAGTTGGCCGCGGAGACGGAAACCGTGTCCGCGAACAGGATAGTCCCAGGGCCTTCGCCCGGACCGTCGTCGTCGTATATCGCCATCAGGACGTCGACCGTGCCGGCCGAGGTCATGTGCTGGCGGATGGCGCTGATCGAGCATGGATAGACCGGCGGCACGAAACGATTGCCGAACCCGCCCGGACCGTTCCAGGACATGGAGTTGCCAGGCGTACCGCTGTCAAAGGTAAGCATCCCCGGCAGGGTGACCACGCGGAGTTCGATCATCGCGGTGTCGTTCGCGGCCAGCATATCGCCGGTCATCTTGGTGATTATCTTGATGATGTACGTGCCGTTGGTGACCGGACGCCAGGTGCTGCCGAGGGCGAGCGATTCGGTCTCGCCCGGGCCCGTTGCCATCGCTGTCATCGAGTCGGAGAAGACAACCGCGTTGTTCTGCCTGGTTACCTTGAAGTACGTGGTGTAGGATGCTTCCGGCTGATTGCCGAAGTTCTTGACCACCGCCCAGAATGAAAGCGGCCGGTCGTTGATGGCGAACAGGCCGCCGCTACGGTCGTTCATCGCGTTGCGGACGCCCACGTCATGGATCTGCAGCGAGGTTGACTCGGGCGGGAAGAAACGAACCGCAAGATCGGGGTGGAGCACATTGCCCGACGGGGTCGTACCCGAAAGGTAGTTCAGACCTATCGCGCCCGATATGTTCTCGATGCCGGTCTGGTTGGCATCCGGCCCCCAGCCGTTGAACGGCGCGCCACTCTGTTCCTTGTACTGGAACGTGACCGAGGAGTCGGCCTTGGTCAGAATCATCTGGAATGTGTTGTTCCCGCCGGTACTCCAGAAAGTGATGCTGTCGTACTCCACGATGAAGCTGTCCGTCCCATTCGACCAGTACCAAACCGAACCGTTCGGGGAGCCGGTCGCGCTGCAGTCGAGGTCACTCAGCAGCGCCGCCAACTGGTTGTTCGGCTTGCCCGTGCCCGGGACCGGCTTGAACGGCGACGCGTTCGCCGACTTGTCACCGAACGCTATGTAGCCGTTGGACCCGACAATTACCGAGTTGACCTTATACCAGTAGTACGGGAAATCGAATCCGATCGGGAACGGCCCGGCATTGTTGTCATCACCGAGGGTCGTTATCTCGGTACCGACACCCTTGATGCTCACCCAATTGTAGGTTGGAGCGCCCGAGCCGGTGGTGTCCGAGTCCAGATACTTGTAGCCATATGTATCCGGGCCACCGCCACCAAGCACGGGAGCGCTGGACGGCAACATGCCCCCCGGGGTCAGCGCCACCAGCACGATTGACAGAATAGTTACGAACATCAGTCCTCCTTTTCAGCCCCGCCTGGGCAGGGCTGTAGTTCGCTCTACTTGATGACTGCCCGGCCGCTAACCGGGCAGCACCGTATCATCTGCGGGCTCTTAGCAGAGTTGAATATAGGCCGTCCGTCCCGGAAGTCAAGGAGAAGTGGACACGGGTAACGACGTTGAGGACCATGCCACGGCACTGCCGCCGTCACTCACGCTCGCGAGGCTACTACTTGACTTTGCGCGATAAGGACCAAGAATATCACGCAAATGGACAAGTTCATCGTCCGCGGCCCGACCAGGCTTGAAGGAACGGTCTCGACCGCAGCCGCCAAGAACGCGGTACTGCCCATCCTCGCCGCCTGTCTGCTGACCGAGGAACCTTGCGTTATCCGGGACGTGCCCCTGCTCGAAGACGTTAAGACAATGGCCCGGCTCCTGCGGTCATTGGGCGTGCAGGTTGAGCAGCGGAAGCATACCATCAAGCTCGCGGCTGCTGGCAAGATAGAACGGACCGCGACCTATGACATCGTGCGCAAGATGCGGGCCAGCTACTACGTGCTCGGACCCCTGCTCGGTCGATTCGGGGACGCGCGAGTCTCGCTGCCCGGCGGCTGCGCCATCGGCCCGCGGCCGGTTGACCTCCATCTCAAAGGCATCGCGGCGCTGGGTGCCGAAGTCGATCTTGAGCACGGCTATATCCATGCTACCGGCCGCCTGCGCGGCGGCACCATGCTGCTGGAAGGGACTTCTGGCCCGAGTGTCGGCGCCACTGCGAACACGATGATGGCCGCCGTGCTCGCCGAGGGCGAAACCGTCATCCAGGGAGCGGCCTGCGAGCCCGAGGTTTCAGACCTCGCCGGCTTCCTCACTGTCATGGGCGCGAAGATCGAGGGCTGCGGCACGCCGGTCGTGAGAATCAGAGGCGTGAAGCGCCTGCACGGTGCCGACTACCGGCCGATCCCAGACCGGATTGAAGCCGGGACGCTCGCCGTTGCCGCCGCCATCACGCGCGGCCAACTGGAGATCACCGGCTGCGAACCCGCGCACCTCGTCGCGGCAATCGACTGCCTGCGCCAGGCCGGCGTGACCGTCGAGACGGGCAAACGTCGAATGGTCGTCAGCGCCGAACGACGCCCCGAGGCAGTCACGGTCGCAACCGCGCCGTACCCGGGATTTCCTACCGATCTGCAGGCGCAGTTCACCGCGCTGCTGGCGACCGGCCATGGCACCAGCATCGTCACCGAGAACGTATTCGAATCGCGCTTCCTGCACGCGTTGGAACTGAACCGCATGGGTGCGAAGATCGACATCAACGGGCGGATGGCGGTTATCCAGGGATCGGAGTACCTGTCCGGTGCTCAGGTGATGGCCTCGGACTTGCGGGCATCGGCCGCGCTGGTGCTGGCCGGGCTCGCCGCAAGGGGCGAGACCGAAGTCCAGCGCATCTACCACCTGGACCGGGGATATGAATCGATGGAGCTGAAGCTGGGCGGGGTCGGAGCGAAGATCGAGCGCGTCAGTTACTGAAGAAGCTGAACGCTTCATGCTTCACGCATCACGCAATGAACGGCCGGCGTCAAGCCTAGGACGCAGAGCTTCGTCCGTCCGTGTGGGCTCGCTCGTCATTGGCGGGGGCTCGCCGGTATCAGTTCAATCCATGACCAAGACCCGCACCGACGATGTCAGGGCAACCGTCCGCCAGATAAGACGACTCGAACGAGCCGGCTGCGAAATGGTGCGCCTGGCAGTCCCGGACACCGCGGCTGCCGCGGCCCTGCCGGAGATCCGCAAGCGCATCGCCCTGCCGCTTGTTGCCGACGTCCACTTCGACTATCGCCTGGCGCTGAACGCGCTCAAGGCCGGTTTCGACAAAGTACGCATCAACCCCGGCAACATCGGCGCGGTCTGGAAGGTGCGCGAGATCATCAGCGCGGCTGAGAGCTCCGGTGCGGCGATACGGGTCGGAGTCAACGCCGGTTCCGTCGAGAAATCGATACTGCGCAGACACCGCCGCCCATCGGTCGCGGCCATGGTCGAAAGCATGGCCGTCTGCCTTGCGCCGTTCGAGAAGCTACGGTTCAAGAACATCGTGCTGTCGGCCAAGTCCACCGATGTGTCCGAGACTATTGCCGTGTATCGTGAGCTGTCACGGCACTGGTCGTACCCGCTTCACCTCGGGTTGACCGAGGCCGGACCGCCCTTCGAGGGCGCAATCCGTTCCGCCGCCGCGCTCGCGGTTCTGCTTCTGGAGGGCATCGGCGACACGATTCGCATCTCACTGACCGGAGACCCGGTGCAGGAGGTCACGGCCGCGTACGAACTGCTGGGGGCTCTGGGCCTGCGCCGCCGCGGCCCGCTGGTCTACTCCTGCCCCACCTGCGGCCGGACCGGTATCAACATTGTTAGACTAACGCGGGACGTGAAGCAGGCGCTACGCGATCACCCCTCGCCGCTCAAGGTCGCGGTGATGGGCTGCGTGGTGAACGGGCCGGGCGAGGCGCGAGAGGCGGACTTCGGGATTGCCGGCGGCAAGGGCCGCGGCATTGTCTTCGCTCATGGCCGTGTGGTCAAGACCTGCGCCGAAGACCAGCTGGTTCAGTCCCTGCTGCACGAAGTCCGGAAGTCCCGTCCCTAGTCCGCGGCTGACAGCGCCGCACCGAGCGCCGCAGCCAGCAGCGGCTTACGGGCAACCGTGATCGGCATACCGAGCGCCTTCTCCAAAGCTGCCCCCATCCCCGGGTTCTGCGCGACTCCACCCGTGAAGACGACGTCAGGCTCAACCCGTAGCCGCGCTGCCATGTTGGCGACCCGTCTGGCAAGCGCCTCGTGCAGACCGGCAATCACGTCCGCAACCGGAGTGTCGGCTGCAAGCAGCGACAGTATCTCCGACTCGGCCATCACCACACAGAGGCTGGAGACCGGCACGGGCCTTCGCGACTCAAGGCTCAGCCGGCCGAAATCCTCGAGCGGAACTGACAGTGTCCTTGACAGCACCGACAGAAAATGCCCGGTCCCGGCTGCGCAGCGGTCGTTCATTACGAAGTCACGCACCTTGCCCGACTCTTCGAGGCTGAGGACCTTTGAGTCCTGTCCACCGATGTCGATGACGGTGCGGCACGTCGGGTGCCAGTAGCGGATACCCAGGGCCGCGGCCTTGATCTCGGTGATGGTCCCTTCGACCTTGTCCACGACGTGTCGGGCATACCCGGTCGCTACCACTCCCCGCACATGTCCGGAGAGATCTCTGTGCTCGCTGCGGCACTCAGCCATGACCTGGTGAGCAGTCTCCTTCGGCCTCGGCCCGGTCGGGACGACCTTCTCGCAGAAGACCTGTTGGCTCGCGCGGTCGAACACAACCAGCTTGGTGTTGACCGAACCCACGTCTATTCCTGCAGTGATCACGCTCTCCTCCTCCGGCCGTAGTCGGGGTTGACTCCGACCTGCCTGGCCGCACGCACGAACGCCCGGACGTTCTCGGGTGGAGTCTCGACCGGTACTTCACATCCCGTGGCGGCGACGAACCCCCTCGGACACTTCCGCCCGGCCATGACCATCTCCGCTACTGCGGACTCAATGGTCGTCGGGCCCGAGAGCAGGATGGCCGAAGTATCGTAGTTACCGATGATGCGGCACGTATCACCAGCACCGGCCTCGGCGTCGGCCATCTCGATCCGGTCGATGCTCAGCAGGTCGGCGCCGGTCTCAGCCATCATGCCGATAGTTGCGCGGGTGTCGCCGCAGATGTGCAGGACGACGTCGAGGTCGTACCGATGCAGGTAGCGAATCACCTCCGCCTCGGAAGGAAGAGCGAACTCGCGGTAGTGCTCGGCCGAGATGACGCTGCCCGAGGCCAGCGGGTCGACGAGAATCGGCAGGCCGCCCGCGCCGATAATCGCCCGGCAGAATCGAACGATGGAGCGCGTCGCGTAGGCAAGCAGGCCCTTCACCCGTTCCGGCTCGGTCAGCAGACCAAGCAGGAAAGCCTCCTGGTCTACCAGCTGCTGGGCGGTTGTGAATGGTGCCGGAACGTAGGCGAGAATCGGCACCGTGTCTCCCCTGGCCTCGTAGGCGTAGGCTACGGCGTCGAGGTAGACTCGCAGCCGTCCGTCTCGCAGCGGGTCAGCCAGGCGGTCGTCCAACGTGGTGAGATCCGTCCACTTCGGTTTCGCCAGCAGCGGCAGGTCGTCCTCGGGGTAGTCGAACCGGGAACCCAGCGCCTCGGCAACCATCCCCACCTCGGAGAAGAACGAGATGAAGTCGATGCCATAGGTCTCCTGCGCGACGAGCTGGCTCCGCGCCATTGCCATCCCGTCGGTGTAGTATTCACGTACGGGGATGCCGGCGATCCGCGCCGCGTGGGCAGTGACCAGCGGGAACACCGGCACCCGGTCCTGCGGTTCGTCGATGACGAGCAGGCCGAAGCGCTCGCGCGGGGTCAGCAGGTCTTTCAGCGGCGGCTCCTCAGCACTTCGAGGAAAGCCTCGATCCGGGTTTGCAGCTGCAGCCCAATCTCGTTTGAGGGCGGCGCGACGTCGAACTCCAGTACCGGCAGATCGAGTTCCTGCTTCACGAAGTCGGATATCAGCCGCGCTTCCATCGCACAGTGCGAGCCGCCAAGGATACCGGAGATGATCACACCTTCGGCCTGTCGCTCCCGCGCCTGCCGTATCACCGACGCGGCCCGCTGCCGCGAGGTGCCGATCAGCGAAGCGGCCAGGAACGACCCGGCAATCGCCTGGAGTGGCGGCCTCGCTTCGTCCATCACTTCGAGCGCCTGATTGATGACGTACTCGGTGCCGACGACGCGCGCCCCCGCGTCTTCGACGTAGGTGAGTAGCAGCGGGTCGGCCGGCGGCGTGACCCAGACCAACCGAAGCGCATCCTCAGGAAGCACCCTCTGCCCACTTGCCAAGCGGCGCTCGGCCGTGGCCAGCAGGTGCTCCAGCACCTCCGTCCACTCCTCCATATCCGAGTAGTAGTGCAGATTGCCAAACTCGACAACCATCATCTCAAGAGCAGCCAGCGCCGCGTCCCGGAACGATAACTCGCGCAGCCTCGCGACCAGTCTCCTCACTCGGTTCGCCCGCCGCACGCCTTCGCGCAGTTCGTCCTCAGTGATCGAGTGATCCGTGAGCTTCTCCAACCGCTCGACGACACGCTCGTACTCCTTCACCAGCAACTCTTCCAGCGGTCCCGTGGGCCTTGCGTCGCAGCGCATCGGCTCCTCGACCCACAGCATGTCGGACGCGAATGACTCCACCAATTGCTCGACCCCGGAGTAGTCGTCGCAGGACGCGCCGGTAGAGGCAATGACCAGGTCTGGATTGGGGAAGTACGAGTGCTTGGAGAACGCGCCCAGGGCGGCACGCGAGAAGCAGGTTGCATCGCCGACGCCCAGTTCGGCGGCAGCATCAAAGAGCACGCGGCTCTCCATCGCGAACGGAGTCCACCAGATGCAGTCGGGGTAGAACGCCACCGAGTTTGGAAACGAATTGACTATCACCGGCACTGCGCCAAGGTCGCCCATCGTCGCGATGACCCGCCGCCCGGTCTGCCGGGCGCGGAACAACCGCTCGGTCTCATTCTGCACAAACCCCCACATCCGCAGGGCCGCCAGGGAGTTGTCGAACTTGAGACGGCGCAGGTGACGCGTACCATAGATGGCGAATGTCTGGGGAGGGAACAGGTACTTGGACCAGGCCTCGCCGTTGCCATAGTAGTGGTAGCGTTCAATCAGCTCGTCCGGCACGCGGTCGAACAAGTCCATCCACTCATCGAACCCGACCCGCGCCGGCTGCGGGTCGCTGTACCCGACATTCGACATTCGACATTCGGACTTCGGACTTCGCATGCTAAAGCGTCTCCAGGAACGCCTCGACCCGGGTGCGCATCTGCTCCCGGTTCTCGGTCGAGTAGTCAGTGTCAAGATGCAGCATGGGCAGACCGAGCGCCTCCTGCAGTCGCCTGACCTCGAAACTCCATGGGTCGCAGTAGAGCAAGGTCTTGTACACAAGCCCCACTACCCGGAACTCGCGGGCGAGCTTCTGCGCGTACTCGTACGTGGCCGAGTTCGGTCGGCGATGCATGCAGGGCCGGCTGAAGTAGAAGCGGGCGATCCGGTTTATCGGCGCACCGTCTGCAGGCACGTCCTCCGAGAACCAGCGCGTCCCCGTGCAGAGTATGTCGGTCACGATGTCCGCCCTCTCTTCGACGAGGTCCAGCAGCCATCGGTCATCCTCGGTCAACATGCTGCCGCCGAGCATAAGTCGCGGCCGTCGTCCTTCCGGTCGCGGCCGAGCGGCTACCATCCGCAGCACCTCCTCGACAAGCGAGACCGCCTTGACCGGGCCCAGCAGCCACGCAGTCGCCGCAAGGTCGAGCATCGTGCTGCCGGAGAGCAACGGCCCGTTCATCCGTCGCGTGTCGCTTGCCTGCCGCAGCATTCCCCGCATCCGGTTGAACGCGGCAATCTCGGATTCCAGCCGATCTGTGACGATGGCGGTGCCGGTCAGGGTTTCCATCTTCCCGGTCAGCAACTCCAATTGCCGCCTGAACTCCGCTACCCGATGCGGCAGAGGCTCGGACGTTCGCGGCAGGTAGAGCTGGAACACCGGGATGCCGAAGTGCTTTTCAATCGACTCCGGCAGCCGGCGCATCATGTCGCACGTGTTTACGCTGAGCACGGCGTCCACCTGCTGGTACAACCGGTCGCGACCGAAGTTGCCCATGCACGCATTGCAGAATGAACAGGCGTCGGCCCGCAGGTACTGCTCTCCCGCCTCCTCGGCCGCTTGCCCCCCACGCATCAAGCGGACTGGAATGGCACCGGCCGCCTGAACCAGTTCCACCGGCGCGTAGATGCAGAAGTAGCCGACAACCTTCACGCCTGCTTTCCGGGCGGCGGATATCTCCTCTATCCTCTCCTGCCGTATCTGTTCGAGGGTCGCGCGCGGTATCAGTTCCATGATTCGAGCCCCATCGATTCGACGAATATCTGCTCGAACTGCGGGTGACTGCTCAGCACCACTTCGCGGCACTTGGCGGCGAACCGTTCCGCTTCCGTGAACAGACTGGTGTCCAGTGTGGCCCGGACAGCCCCGAGCAAAGCCAAGTTGCCGTGCTGGCGAATGCGGTCAAGCGGTGTCCGCGGCAGCAATCCGATTCTCACGGCCGCGCCGGGGTTCATCGCGGCGCCGAACTTCCCCGTCACGTGCACACGTTCGATATCCGAGGCGGCCGCACCCCACTCAGCCAGCAGCACTCTGATGGCTGCGGCAATCGCGCCCTTGGCAAGCTGCATCTCACGCAGGTCGGCCTGGGTGAGGTAGATAGGCTTGTGTCCCTGCTTCAGTTCCAGACGGTCGTGGCCGGCAATCCTGCCGGAAGGATCCACCTTGCCGACCCGGACCGCTTCGGCCACGGCGTCGAGTACGCCCGAACCGCAGATGCTCTTCGGCTCTCCGCCGCCGATGACGTCCAGTTTGAATCTGCCGCGGCTGAACCGCGCCGCCTTCACCGCACCGGCCTGTGCCAGGCTACCGCACTCCAGGGTCGCGCCCTCGAATGCCGGGCCGGCTGCGGTCGAGGTCACGAGCATCCGCTCCCGGCTACCCAGTACCACCTCGCCGTTGGTCCCGGCGTCAACCAGCAGCGACAGACGCCTGGTCCGATGCATGCCGGCGGCCAGGATCGCCGCAGCGCAGTCCGAGCCGACGAAGCTGCCGAGCAGCGGCAGCATCCTCGTCCAACGGCCGTCCCGCTGGCTCGTGAGGGACTCGCGCAGCGTCAGCTCCGGCTCATAGGGGAACTCACCCAGCGTCGCCGCGCTCTTGCCCATCAGGAAGTGAGCCATCGCGGTATTGCCCACCGCGATGATCGGGCGCTCCCGCGGGATTCCCGCATCGTCGATGAACCTGTGCAGCACCGGCGTCAGCGGAGTCCGGCTGAGCTTTGCGCCGGCGGCGATCCGGCTCATCACATCCGCGCCAAAGACAATCTGCGGGTTCAGCTCCTCACGACGGGCCGCGATCCGGCGCCGCTCCACGTCGACTGCGGCGAGCGAGATCGTCGTAGTGCCGATGTCAACGGCAAGGCGGAGACTTGCCGAGTTTCCGGTGCGCCTGACACCTCTGCCCCGTACGACCGGTACGTCTCTCGCTACCTTCACCGAGACGGGCAAAGCCGGCGCATACTGACAGGCAAGAACGCTGCTCCAGCCTCCGACATCTAGAACCTGGGCTCTGCACTTGCCACAGGTGCCCGCGCCCCCACAGTCCGAAGGAAGCCGCACACCGGCGCCGAGGAGAAGTTCACGCAGGTTCTGTCCGCCATGCGGCGCGATCGTCACCCTCAAGCCGACCTCCACTCTCTCGCCGTTGCCACCAGTGCCCGGACATTCTCCTTCGGGCTCTCGGTCGGCACATCACAACTCGATGAGAGGATAAGACTCTGTCCGCCGCGATCGAGGCACGTTGTCGCCGCGGCCGTGACCTGTTCCGGCGGGCCTTCCAGCAGGAGATTGGTCGAGACGTTGCCCATGAGAACCACGCGGTCGCCGACTTCCTGTCTCGCCAGCGCCAGGTCCATTTCGTCGATGCTCAGAAAGTCCGCCCCGGTGGCGGCCATGTCGCGAAGCAGGCCTTTGGTCTCGCCGCAGATGTGTAGCCCGGCCTTGGCGCCGGCCTCGTGGATCGAGCGGACCAACTGCTCAAGGTACGGACGGGCGAATTCGCGAAACATCTCCGGGCTCACCAGGCTGCCGGACGCCACCGGGTCGCCGATGAACGGAATCCCACCCGCCTTCACGACGGCGTCGGCGTAGGCGAGCTGGTTGTCGGTTGCGATTCGAAGGAACTGGTGTGCCCGTCCGGGGTCGGTTAGCAGATCCTCCAGGAACTTGTCGATGCCGTGCAAGAAGGATGCGAGGGAGAAGGGGCCTTTGAGAGAGGTCAGAATCGGCGCTTCGTCTTCGAGCAACGCCTTGAGCCGACTGGTGGCCTCGAGTACGACCGGCATTCGGCCATCCTTCTCCGGGTCTGCCGGTTCGAGCCTGGAAAGACGCGGCGGCTCGAGCAGGAACGGGTCATCATCCTCGGGAATCAGCACCTGCGCCCCCATCGCCTCCGCCTCAACCATCGTATCGGTGAAAACCATGATGAGGTCGTAGCCATAGAACCGATACGCCGAGTAGAGCACCCGCGCCAGTGTGTCCGGCTGGGTCACGGCCTCGGAGATGGAGAACCCCTCCAGCCGCGCGGCATGGTTCGCCGCAACCATCGGGAAGACCACGGGCCGGGCCGGCTTCTCGCCGCGCATCAGCGCGGCAAACCGCCTGCTCCGGTTCTGCTCGCCCACGCCTAACTCCTAACTGCTACCTGCTGGCCTGCCCTGCCAGCCGCTCTATCTCCAGCACCGCTGTGTGCGCGTCGGGTGCGAACGCGTCCGCGCCGATGTTACCGGCAAACTGCGCAGTGACCGGCGCACCCCCGACGATCACCTTCACGCCGGGGCGCAGTCCTACCTTGTCCAGCGCTTCGACCACCTTGCCCATCCTTGGCATGGTGGTGGTCATCAGCGACGAAACGCCGAGCACTGCGGCACCGTTCTCAGCCGCCTTGACGAACTCCGGCAGCGGGACATTTCGGCCGAGGTCGACAACCTCGAATCCGGCCGCCTGAACCATCACCTTCACTATGTTCTTGCCGATGTCGTGGATATCGCCCTGCACCACGCCCAGAATGACCTTGCCCTTTGTAGCCTGCGGCTTGTAGCTTGCGGCCTTCGACAGTATGTCGAACCCGGCGTACATCGCCTTGGAGGCGAGCAGCACCTCCGGGACGAAGCACTCCTTGGCCGCGAACTTCTCCCCCATCCGGCGCATGCCGGCGGCAAGGCCTTGCGTCATTGCGTCCTGCGGCGACAAACCCTGCTCAAGCACCTTGCGCGCCAGCTCGGCCACCAGTTCCGGCTTCATCGTAGTGACGGCATCAGCCAGTCGGGCGAAGAGATCTTTCTCAGCCATACCTTCTATGATAGTTGTCCGGATAGCTTCGGGCAAAGGAAACCGCGGGCGAGCCACAATCGCGTGCAGCCCGCCCGCAGACTGACCGTCGCTAGCCCGTCCTATGCACTATTTCTCGGCCATGTACCAGCCGCGACCAACCTGGTGAGCATGAGCCGCGTCGCGCCACAGGTTCACCAGCCCGGTAGCGAAGCCGAACAGGTCCGGCCCGAAGTTCTTCAGGATGGTCGGCTTCAGATCCACCTCCACCATCTTCTTGTACTCGTCGAAGCACTTCGCGTACTCCGCCGTCTGGTCCTCGACCTTGATGTTCACGAACCCGTGCTTCTTCATCAGGTCGCCCCAGCCCTGCAAGGTCTCCATGTACGGGAAGGCCATCGACTCGTTCAGCTTGGCCATAAGCGGCTCGTCAACCTTGCCAGTAACGACCCAGTCGGTGAAGATGATCTTCCCGCCCGGGGCCAGCACGCGAAAGGCCTCGGCCATGAGCTGGTCCTTGTCGGTGACATAGCACCACGCTTCCTGGCCCCAGACCACACAGAACGTGTCCTTCTTGAATGGCATATCGAGCGCCGTGCCGTCGACGAAGGACACCAGGTTATCGAGACCCGCCACCTTGGTGCGCTCAATCGCCTTGGTGAGCATCGTCTTGGTGAAGTCGAGCCCGGTCACTTTCACGCCGTACTTCTTCGCGATGTGCCGCGCCGGCGCGCCCAGGGCCGAGCAGACGTCGAGCACGTGCATGCCCGGCTTCAGCCCGACCGCTGCGGCCATTCGGTCGGTCACCTCATCCTTGCCCGAGTGAATCTGCTCGGACATAACTGCTTCCCACAGCAAGCCGCCCGGCCCGTCATAAACGTCCTGAACGTCCTTGCCTGTATAGTCGTAACGTTTCGGCATCATGCCTCCTCGTGGAAACGGCGAACTCCGAGGTCCGAACGCCGAACTCCGGATCCGCCGTTTGTTGCTCCGCGGCGACGCTTGAAGCTCCAAAGGTCTCTTACCGAGCCTTGGCGCTCTTGGCGTCCTTGGCGGTTCTCTTCTAGTCTGGCCGGCAAACTGCCGGCACAAAGCCGGTCAATCATACCGCTTGTCTACCTAAGGTTGTGGTTGTGGTTCTGTAACAGCAAACTGGTAACTGGAAACTGGTAACTGAGTCCGTCTCGTCCGGTCTCCGAGGCGCACGGCCCCGGCACAAGTGCCGAGTCATGGCACGCGCCTCCGGCGCGTCACAAGAGACCTATCAACATTCACCGTACGATGATAGACACTCCCCCCGGACGAGTCAAATGCCGCCGCGGCGTGACATCATCTGCAAGAATGTGGACCGCAGTGGATAGGTGTCTCTGGGCCTCGCGAGCCCCCCAGCGGTCAGTCCAGATTCTAGCCCCGTGGCAAGACTGAAGAGACTCGGCGGATTTCAGCGAAGTGAAAGAAGGCCGGAACTCGCAGGCACTCCGGCTTCCGGCTTCCCGCTCTTGGCGCGCGAGAGGCTCAAGCTGCATCTCCCCTGGAGGATTCCATTGAAGCCATCCATTGCCAGAATCGCGTGACGGCCTGTCGAAGCCAACCTCACTGTGTCGATTCTCGCATTGGTGGGATCTGTAACTCCCGCGATTCTAGTGCCGGCCGTATTGTAAAGTTCGACCCTGGGCCACAGGTTTCCCGAGTCTGCCGCCACGATTATCGTGACGACGTCGTCCGCGTTCCCGTCAAACGTATACGCATCAATCTGAGCCGTACTATCGATCAGTAGTCCGACCTTCGCCCCATAGGCAATAGAAGTGGCGTTTCCCGGGTCGGCGGTACGCTGCAAAGACAAGCCATACCTTCCTGTCATTTTGCCATCGAACCCGTCGGTAACCAAGATGGCATGGCGGCCTGTCGTCGCCAACCCTACGCCGTCGACCCGCGCATCGGACGGATCGATGGCTTCCGCGATTCTGGTTCCCGACGGATCGTAGATCTCGATCCCGCACCACAGAGTCCCCGAATCTACGGCCATGAGCATCGTGACGATGTCGCCCGCATTCCCCTCGAAAGTATAGGCGGCAATCTGGGCCGTACTGTCGATGGAGGATTGTACTCCTGACCCGTAGGTAATGGGAATCGCACTCCCGGGGTCTGCCGTCCGCTGAACGGACAGGCCGTATCTGCCCGTCCGCGTACTATCGAACCCATCCATCGCCAGGACCGCATAGCGACCCGTCTCTGTCAACCTGACGGTGTCTATCCTCGCCCGGGTCGGATGCCTGGCGTCGGTGATCTTCGTGCCGGACGGATCGAGGAGGTCGATCCGGGACCACATGGTCCCCGAGTCCACCACCATCACTAGCGTGACTACTTCGCCCGCGTTCCCATCAAACCCATACTCGTCTACCTCCGCCGCCATGCCGATAGACGCATGAGTGTTGTCGCCGTAGTGAATCAGTTGCTGTTCGGGCGGGTCCGGCGTCGTAACACAACCCGCAATGAACAGAGAAGCTGCCAGACAAAGATTACGCACTGCTATCCTCCTTGCCGATGTCACGGCTGACGCCTGCCGGCTTCGGTCCGTACCACCGCGCCGGTCCGAAACGACGTACTACTGCCTGTGGTTCGACCCGCAGTAGCCACGCCGCCAGGCGCATGAGGCATCGGTTCCCGAGCGGGAAGTCTCTCAGCCAAGGCCGGCGTCACGGTCTCCTCAAGTCAGGAACACCAAACCGAGAATCCACTTTCGACGGCAATCATAGTTCCTACAGCAACCGTGTCAAGCCTGCTGGAAGCGAGAGGGCCCGCCCCTGCTCTCATGACGCCTGCCGCGACCAGCGGGCCCGGATTGACCGGCCGCAAGCTGTCGGCCGCCCTCATCCGCTCCGCCTATCGGCAATCGACATCCGCTCTCGACTTACAGCTCACGGCTTGCCGCTCCGGCAATCTACAATGGACTAACGGCCGTCATCCCGCCGAGTCAGTGATCGTCTGCGTCTCCCGAATGTCATTGCGGAGATCGAGATACCAGAGCAGCATCACTTCGTGAGCGACGGCCGGGCAGGCGGCGTAGCCGAAGAGGTTAATGCCTCCGAGCACGCAACCCTGCCGCGCGTAGAAGCGGCAAGCCGGCACGTTCGTGTTCTGCGTCTCGACCTTGAGCTGATGGCAGCCTCTGCGGTGCGCCCAGTCTGCGGCACGCTGGAACAGGGCGGTGCCGACGCCATGTCTACGCCTATCCGGACGGACCCGAATGTCCCACAGGACCGCGAGGTCTGAGCGCCCCTCAAGCATGTGCACTGCAGGCGTGTGCACAGCTACGGTTGCCGCCCCGAGATCATCGCTACCTTCGCGGGCAATGAAGAAGCCCCACTTCGAGACGTCGAAGTGCGCGGGCCAATTCAGGACACGGCCATCAGGGTCTTCAGAAGCGTCGTAGTCCTTCACGTAGGGTTCTGGCACGGGTTCCTCGACCAGGCGAAACCCAGGGTCGAGTGGTTCGACACGGTATGCCGAACGCACTTCGAATGCGATTGGGATCCGCGCGTACTCGGGCAGCCGGTCCGCACCGACCTCCTGTATGTCAATCATGCCGTCCGGCCCGTGCCGCTAGCTGTAGGCTGTAGACCCTCATCGCTGTCGGCCGTCAGAACCGCTCCGCCAATCAGCAATCGACATCCGCTCTCGGCTTGAGGCTTGAGGCCCGCGGGCAGCGCCCGCGTCGATCGGCAATCTGGAATCGTCAATCCAAAGTGACTTGGGCCGTGTCAATAGCCATTTGCAGCCCACCGAATTCCCAGTCCGGATGCGACAGGGCATACAGGACAGACAAGCCGTACGGATGCTATCTCCTTTCCTGACGCATGCGGTACAGGCGTTCGGTCATTCCGCCCTCTTCGAGGAAACGACGGTCGAGTTGGCGCAGTTGCTGGTCGAGCAGGTAGTTGGTCTGGTTGACCAGGCAGACCAGGCAGTTGGCGGCAGTCTCCGCGTCACCGTCCTCAACGTACGTCCGGTATGTCCCGTACGACCTTTCCGGCGCCTGAGCCAACCTCCTGATGGCCTGTTTGCGTGGGTCGTCCTTCAACCACTCCGGCAGGTCGCGCTGCCGCAGGAAGTCCAGGTAGTCCTGAAGCAACTCCTCGAAGCTGGCTCTGGCCACGCCAACCAGCTTGAGCTCGGTCTTGCGCGAGGTCCCGGAGGCCATGCTTCCTTCCGCGATGTTCTGCTTCCCAGAACGGGCGGCCTGCACCATCTGGTCGTGCGTGCGCGAGCGCTTGTCGATGAACCGGTTGCAGAACGCCACGGTGGCATCATAGGCGATGGTGGCGTTCTGGAACGACCTTAGGTCGCGATACCCGCCGTGCTTCGGAATCAGTGACTCTGACACCAGCCGCCCTCTCTTATCCGAATCTCGTCCTCCGTCAGTCCGTACAACTCATACACGAGCACGTCGATCTGGTTGTCGGTTGCCTCTATCGTCCGCTTGAGGGATTCTTGCTCTTGCGGGGTCTTGGCCTTGGGCAACTGCTCGTCCTTGTCGTCAAGGGACTGGAAGACCTCGCGGTCGCGGGAGAAGTGCTCGACAAGGTCAGCCACCAATGCGGGAGGAGAAGCTCCCATGGACGTCTAGAATATGCCTGCCTTGCCCCGAGTCAAGCCGAGGGCCGCAGCCCCAGAACCGAGATTGATGGCCACGAAGACACGAGAGCGGAGTGAAACGGACATGTCGTATCCCGCACCCATTCGTTTCGTGTCCTTCGTGCTTTCGTGGCTCCAAAGTCGGATCCAGGACCGCAGCCGCTGGACGGTTCTGCGGGCGGGGTGGGGCAAGATCCTTGCTCACCTGAAGCAGACGCAATGGCGGGCTGGTTCTGTCGTGCGCAGCCGCATCGCACGCACTTGCTGGAACAACTGATACACCAGGTCACCCCCCCTGCCCGAGTTTGCGGCCTGCTGTTTGAGCCTTGCGGCTTGCGTTTATCCACACGCTTCCGGAACAACAACAAAACTAGTTAGAAGAACCTGTTGCTGCTGTTGGGATGTGGATGGATGTGGATAGCTCCTCAGCCTGCACAACATCTTCCTCGGTGTGTCCGGGGGTCTCCACTACAGGTTGTGGTTAGTTATCCACATAGTTATCCACATTCTATCCACACTTTCCACACCCGCCGTGACTTGGGCGAACTACTATACGCTGTATCCACCGAGTTGTCCACACCACTACATATAGGTGTTGACATTGAAATCCTGTCCGGCATCTTGAGTAGATGGCCGACAAAGACTCTGCTTCTTACGGCGGGCTACTCCCCGGGCAGTCCCGGGGCTTGCCCTCCCTGCGGACGGAAGTTCGAAGGTCGAAGCTCGAATGACGAATGGAAGTGCCCGAAAAGAACCGAGGAGTTAGTGCAAGACGCCCAGCAGGCGTAACTACCATATTATTGAAGCTTTAGGCCAGGTCGCAAGCCCGGGAGTTCGCATATAGGGGTCGCCTGGGGGCTAGCCCTTTGAGGAGCTTTCGACGAAGCCATGAGACGAGCCTTGAAATGAGCTTTGAGTTGAGCTTTCAGAGGAGCTTTGACCCGAGCTTTGCGTCGAGCTTTGAAGCAAGCAATCAAAGAAGCGACGCACTGAGCTTCTAGATGAGCGATGCGGCGAGCGATGGACTATGGAGATTGAGGTCGAGGTTAAGGTCGAGTGCAGGATGAAGTTGCCGACGCAGTCCAGTACACGGCGAGCGATACTTCTGCCGGTGCTTCGAGCCGTGCTTCGGCTCCTGCTTCGCCGCGTGCTTCGCGACGTCGTACGAGAGGCTGGAGAATCCGTCAGCCGACAACCGAAACGGCGCGGCAGAGCCGCGCCGTCACGAGTGAGTGGTTGCTCTTTGCGGCTACAGCTTGAGCAGGACGGCGGTCGCGCGGCGGTCGCCCGCGTCGAGCCGGCAGAAGTAGGCGCCGGAAGGCACGGCTCGGCCCTGGCCGTCGCGGCCGTCCCAGGTCAACCGGTGATCTCCGGCCGCCGCGGTACCGTTCCTGAGCTGTCTGACCAGCTTGCCGGCAGCATCGTAGAGAGACAAGGAGACGTCGGCCGCTTTCGGCAGCGCGAACGCGATGGCAACGCTGCGGTCGAAGACGCTCGGGCGCGGCACATCGAGTCGGAACGGGGGCGGCGTTTGTTTCCCTTCCGCTATTCCGACCGGCACCACGAATGTCGTGCCGCCCATCGTGTCGTTGACGGGGTCAGCATCACCGGCGAAGTTCAGGCTGCACCGCAGCACGTGGCTGCCCAGCTCTTTGGGGACCCAGGTGGCAAACGTCACCGACATCTCTCCGTTGGACGGAACCGTGACGCGCGACTGCCTGAGGTAGCCCGCGTCGGGAATGCGGAAGGTGGCGGTCACGTATTCCGCCTGCGTGCCGTTGTTCCGAATTCTTACCGAGGGGTAGATGATCCTGCCGGAGTCGACGGTGTCGGCCGGGACGAGAATGTCGACCAGTCCCGCGTCGTGGTAGCGGGCCCACACCAGCGACGTAGCGACGTCATCCCCGTGGTACTCGTCGTTGCTGAGCGCGGTCGAGCACCGGACCACGGCGGTACAGCGGGCGGGAACAACCCAGGGCGCGAACTCGAGCGTCTCCGCGCTGGCCGGAGCGAGGCTGTTCACCTGTACGGTATCGGCGTAGCCGGCGCCGATGGAGACCATTGCCGGGAAGCTGGCCGTGGCCGTGCCGAAGTTACGCACCTCGGCGGTCGGCACGTAGGAGCTGTCCGGTTCGAGGATTCCCCTCGGGGCGAGGATTACGGTCGTGGAAACGTTGTTGTCCAGCTGGACCAGGCGATGGCCGAACGGGACCGCATTCCCGTTGTCGGGAATGGAACGCGGGCAGGACTCCGCGTAGAAGAGGGTGCCCCAGTCAAGCAATTGCACAGACGAACTGAGGACCGAGCCGGTCTTGCTGTCGCGCCTACCGTCCGTGGCGACGAAGTAGATGGAGTCGGTCTGTTTGCTCTCGATAAACGAGGCGGCGTCGGTGAGATCAAACACGATCTTGTTGTCCGGGAACGGCTGATCGGTTCTCGCGCGGGCCCAGGAGCGGAAGTTGTACAGCCAGAGCGCGCTCCAGCGCTTGCCGACCGAGAACTGGAGCCCGAACCGGTCACGCGTCGGATGGTCGATGTTCGCGCGCGCGAGCAGCCTGGGCACGTACCCGACGGTATCGGTCAGGTACGCGACCTCCCGACCGGGACAGAGGAAGCTGTCCATCACCGCCTCGTAGGACATCCAGAAGTAGCCCGCCTGGCCCCAGCCCGGACCCCACGAATTGACCATCCGGAACGCGCCGGTTCCGTCGACCGTAGTCAGGGTATCGTTGTACCCGACAAAGGTTATCAGGTGCCCGCCCCGGTTCTCGCCTTCCCGGTCGGCGGAGCAGTACATGTAGTTGTGCGCGGCGATGTTGTCGAAATTGCCCCAGACGCCGATGGAGAGACACGACGTGCTGCCGTTGGCCAGCAACTGCTTGATCATGTTCACGCCGGTCGTGTCGTCCGTATGGAACCACGCCCAGTCCTTGGTGCGGTACGGGGTGGCTTTCGAGTACGCTGATTCGGACGGCCAGCTGACCGGGTCGCCGTCGTTGTACGGACAGTCGGCCAAGCTGGCGACACCCGACTCGCAGATGAGCGGCATGTTGTTACCGAAGCCTGAGCCGTTGTCACCGCCGCCGTTCACCTGGTTGTAGCAGAAGGCCGGGCTGAACTGGTGGTGCGGGTCGTTCAGGTCCCAGTGCCGCTCGTGGTATTCGAGTTGGGTGCGGTGATAGTAGGCTATCGACCACGAAGCACAGGAACCCTGACCGCCCTGATTGCCGACCGGTGGCATCTCGCTGGTCAGGTCCACCACCGGCAGGTCAAGGAAGGACTTCGCGCCCAGCGCGGGCGGAATGCTCTTCACCTCGTGTTCGGGCGCGACCTTGCTCAGGTCCTCCCGGACAAAACCCAGGCGGTGCAATTCGGCTCGCGCGCCTGCGGCCCCCACCAGAAGACAGCAGCCCAATAGTACGGTCAACATTCGCGACATCTTTTCTCCTTTAGAACGAATTCGCGGGTCGGCTCGACCCCGGGGGCGGACCGGCCCGACATCATCACCTACGAGTGTATTTCGCCGCCGCAGCAAGTCAAGGATGCGGCAAGGAAGAAGTATGGAGGACTTGTCTACTCGCCCGGCTCCGTAGGGACCGAGTCCGAGATCGAATCACTCAGCCGGGTTCAATCGACCTCTCAATTCGTGTGCATGCGTGGTTCGTCATACCGGGTTCGCAGTTCTGCAATCTGGCTTCTGACCTCGGCTGCGGCCTGTGCCCCGAGTTGACCCGCGCGCAGTTGGGAGTTAGCATCCCTTTGGTCCGGCCGCACATGCGGAAGCGGAACACCGACAGTGAACGAACAACCCGCACCGACACCAAGCCTTACGCGCCGCACCATCGCCCGTGGGGTGCGGGTGTTTGTATTCATCGCGGTTGCTGCCGCGGTATTGTTGCTGGCGTTCACCGCCAGCAGCGAGACCCTGACCGGACTCGCCCACGTCAAGTGGTACTGGCTGGCCGCGACCTGCGCGCTCTGGCTGGTCGCGTCCATCTTCGACGGCCTGCGCCTCGCCGTGTTCTCCCGGGCGACCGAGCACCGGCTGTCGCTTCGCGCCTCAATCGAGATTATCTTCATCGGCTACTTCATGGCTGCCGTGACCCCGTTCCAGGTCGGCGGCCTGCCCCTCCAGCTCTACATCATGAACAGCCGTGGCATCTCCCCGGGCAAAGCGACCTCGCTGCTGCTGATGCGCGGCGTGGTATTCTACGGCCTGCTCTTCGCGGCCGCGCCGGTTGTCGCCATCCGGCTCAACGCCTCGACCGCAATCGTCAGGGTGCTGGCCGGCTACATCGGGGTGATTATCGCCGCCGGGGCGGCGCTGGTCATAGCGAGCGTGGCGTTTCCGGCCCGGTTCCGGCGGTGGCACGCCCGGCTGTCACAGACAGCGAAACCGGGGCTGATTCGTCGCGGCGTGATCTGGGTGCTGGATGAATTCGACGAGTTCGTGGACGGGCTCAAGGTCTACCGCCAGTCGCACAATCTCGGCTGGCTCGCCTTGGGCCTGCTGGTGACCGTGGTCTGCATCGTCTCGCTGTTCGGGATGAGCGCGACCCTGCTGGCCGGGCTAGGCGTGCAGACCGATGCGCTACGGGTGATGGCGCTCAACCTGCTGCTCACCGCGGTACTCTTGTTCGTACCCACTCCGGGCGCGAGCGGCGTGGCCGAGGTCGGCGCGGCGGGGCTGTACGCGGCGGTCTGCCCGAAGGCGATGCTCGGCGTCTACGTCGTGCTCTGGCGGCTCTTCAGCTTCTACGGCGGGGCGCTGGTCGGCGGCATCCTCGCCCTGCGCCATATCTCCAAGCGCTAGCCCGCTCCGGCCCCTGAACCGACGCTGCAGGCACGAGGCGAAACAGAAGAAGGGAATGGGTACGCCCCCCTTGACACGCTGCCGGTCCGCGCTGTAACATTGTTCAGGTGCGGCCGAGGACCACAGGCTCGCCGCCCTTCTCTGTTTCTGTATCAATTGGAGGACTATGCTGCGGAAATCCCTGTTCCTGATTATCGCGGTCGGGCTCTCTTTGTGCCTGGCCGGTGAATTCCTCGCCCTCGTTCCGAACACGGCCCCGGACGACCTCGCCGGGCAATACACCGTCGTCGGCGTCACCGGCCGCGGCACGCTGGTGCTGGGGGACGAATCCGAGCTCGCCGACCTCTTCGCGCGCGACGGGTCCTGGCTCGCCGCTGACCCGAAGGACCACCTGTACTTCACCGTTCGCCTGTTCGCCCAGGCTTCGCGCACCGACCTGGCGGCGGTTTCCCGCATCCTTGACTTCGACGGCGAGCAGTACCTGGTCGAAGTCGAGTCCGATGCCGTCGAGCGCTTCATCGCCGTGCCGGCAATGCGCGGCCGCATCAGCCTGAACGGCTGGGTCATGGACCGCCCGACACCGAAGCTACCTGTTGTTCTCTCCAACCCGTCGGTCGAGCAGATCGTGGCGCGCGTCTCGTCCGACTCGGTGCTCGCATTCGTACGCCGGCTGCAACAGTACCGCAACCGCTACTCGACCGGTGACTCCTGCAAAGCCGCCGCCCAGTGGATTGCGGCGACGTTCCGGGCTTACGGCTGCGACACGGTCATCCTGCAGAACCATACTACCAACCACGCGCCCAACGTCGTCGGGGTCCGCTACGGCACTTCAGGACAACGTAGTCCGTATGCAATCATCGACGGCCACTTCGATGCCTACGCCGCGTCGAACGCGCCCGGCGCGGACGACAACGCCTCGGGCACGGTGTCCGCAATCGAGGCCTGCCGGGTAACACAGGGCTTCCAGTTTCGGCACGACCTCAGGTTCATCGCTTTCTCGGGCGAGGAGTTCGGCCTGCTCGGCAGCGAGTACTACGCCGGGCGGGCGCGCAGCCAGGGAGACTCGATTCTCGGCGTGCTGAACTTCGATATGATCGCCTACGAAGACAGCGCTCCCGAGGACCTCGAGGTGATAGGGAAGATCGCCAGCCCGGCCTGCGGGCCGTTCGTTGACTGGTTCATCGCGGTCGCCGACACCTACACGAGCCTGCCCTGCAGCAAAGAGATGGTCTCCGACATGCAGAGCTCCGACCAGGGGCCGTTCTGGAACAACGGCTACCTGGGATTCTGCGGCATCGAAGACTATTGGCCCGGCAACCCGTACTACCACACACCCGGCGACTCGATTGGCGCCGGGTACAACAACAACAACTTCTGCACCGAAGTCATCCGGGCCGGCGTCGCTGCCCTCGCCACGATGGGCGAGCCGGTGCCGCAGAACGTGCCCTCGGTCGGCCTGCTGCACAAGCTGCTCGACGACTCTGCGGGCAACGACAACGGCAAGTGGGACGCGGGCGAATCGGTCGCCGTCTTTCTGACGCTGAAGAACTTCGGTATGGCCGGTGCCACCGGTGTGAGCGCTGCGGTCAGCTCCACCGATCCGTATGTCACGCTCTACAACGTGGACGCGGCCTACGGCGACATCGCCGGGCTGGACACAGCGGTCAACGCGGTGCCCTTCACGATGAAAGCCGCCCCCAACACTCCCCGCGAGCACGTGGCCGACTTCGACCTGACGATCTCCTCTGCCGAGTCGAGTTGGCAGACGACCTTCTCCTTCCCCATCGGCGAGTACCTGAACACGGACCCGATACCGGACGGGCCGCGCGTGCCCGCGCGCTACTGGGCCTACGACGACGTCGATACGCTCTATCCCGAGCACCCGAACTACGAGTGGGTCGAAGTAAACGCGCAGGGTACGAGGCTCACATTCTCGGACAACGACGACGTCGTCCCGGTCAGCCTGCCGGCAGCATTCGGCCCGTTCCGGTACTACGGCCGGAGTTACAGCCAGATATCGGTATCTGCCGACGGCTGGATTGCGGCCGGAAACTACACCACGTCCAACTTCGACAACACCATCCTGCCCAGCACCTCGGCCCCGCGCGCCACGGTCTTCGCCAACTGGGACGACCTCTACCCGGTGTCGGGCAGCGGAGGAGCCGGCTACGTGTACTGGTTCCACGACTCGGCCAATCACCGCTTCATCGTTGAGTACGACAGCGTCAAGTACTACTCGGGCTCGAACCGAGACAAGTTCGAGGTCATCTTCTACGACACCACGGTTACGACTCCGACCGGCGACAACGTCATCGTCGCGCAATACAAGACCGCGGCCGGGTTCACGAGTTCCACAGTCGGTATCCAGGACTCGACCCGGGCCATCGCGATCCAGGACCTTTTCAACGGCACGCTGGCCCACGGAGCATCGCCGATTGTCCCCGGCCGGGCCATCAAGTACACGACGGCCCCCGGCACCGGGGTCGCCGAGCCGACCCGCCGCCTCACGCCGGACGCCTTTCACCTCACGCTCGACAGGAACCCGGTATGCGGGAGCGCACAAGTCCGGTTCAGCTTGCGTCAGGCGTCAAGCGTCAGGCTTGAGGCCTTTGACCGGACCGGCAGAAAGCTCACGACCCTGGTTTCCAGTTTCGCATCCGCCGGCTCGCACGCAACGACCTGGGACACCCGTGAAGTCCCGACCGGCATCTACTTCCTCCGGCTGACCGCTGCAGGCGGACAACGTTCGCTCAAAGTGGTAGTCGGCCGCTAGACCGAGCCAAGCACAGCGGGCGGGCGCAAGCGCCCGCCCGCTACATCTTTACGGGACCGTCAGACGTCAAGAACCGGAGGAAAGGAAGAGGCAGCCGCCCGGTTGCGTCTAACCCTTTCAGTTTCTGCCGAACAGATTCTCGAACTGCCAGCCCACGTCAATCGCCAGGCGGCCGAACCTCTCCTCTCCGGAGTGAATCAGCCCCTCCAGCTTGCATACCGATACCTGTACGCTGACGGGACCATAGAATCCCTTGATCCCGGCGTTCGCGTCACGGCTGTTCGCTTCGACACACAGGGCAATCTCAGGCGTGACGTACAACTCGAAGCCACCGAACAGCCCGAAAGTCCACTGGTGGTAGTCGTCAAAGAAGACGTCCGTATTCAGGTAGTCGTTGATGCCATCGTATCCGACAAACCGCCCGCGGCCGAGTCCCACGCTGACGCGGGCGGAACCGGTAATCGGAATGCTCGTCACGACGAACGCGGAGAGGTTTTCAAGCGGCCGGATGTACTTGCTGCCGTCATTGGAGTAGTACTGCCAGTCCGACCAGGCGACGGTGTCGCGCCCGATCGGAGAGACGTGGCCGTGGGTGCCGACATCGTAGACACCGAATGCGAGCGACAAGTGCTGGGCCGTTTCAACGGCCTGCCTCGTTTTCCAGGGGTCAAGTACATGGAACAGCTTGAGCAGACCGACCCGGTCGAACCGGCCGCTGACCAGCTGATAGGTCAGCCCCAGGACGTAGTCTCGTGGAGTGTAGGCGGTGAGGGCGACCTCCAGGCCTTTCAACGGCGCCACCCGCACGCTGCTGCCCCCTTCCCATCCGGGGTCCCGCGGTGAATCCACCAGCGAGAATGTCACGTTCGGGGCGATGGCGAGCGCGCCGGCCGGCATCACGTCCGCGGTCGGCGTATCCATCAGCAGCGTTGTACGATTGAAGTCGGCCCATGCCGGCGCGATTAGCGCCAGGAGCACGGCTGCGAGTACGGGCTTCACAGGAGATGGCTTTGTCAACACTCTCGTCCCCAGAGTATAGCCGCGCCTCTGCGGCGCGCAAGCCAGGGAAGGGACCTCAACTTGACACGCCGTCGGTGTCCAACTAGACTGCTCCTCAAAGGAACGCCACTTGCGAAGAACTCTCGCAGTTGCGGCACCTGCGGCAGCGATTGCCTGCAGGATGACCCGGCTGCGGCTGAAGATCGCTGACCCGCCGTCCTTCTCATATGCAGAATCGCCTGGAGGGCTGTGCTGCGGAAGTCGTTTCTGCTGATCGTCACCGTCGCGGCTTCTCTGGCCGGGGCCGCTGAGTTCCTCGGACTGGTGCCGAACTCGACTCCGGAAGACCTGGCCGGCCGCTACACCATCGTCGGCGTCACCAGCCACGGCGTGCTGATCCTGTCCGGCGAAGCCGCCGACGGCGACTTCGCGGCGCTGCACGGGCGGCTCCTGGCCGAAAACCCGAAGGCACACCGCTACCACACCGTGCGCCTGCTCGCTGATTCGTCCCGCGCCGACCTTGCCGCGGTCTCCCGCATCCTCGACTTCGACGGCGAGCAGTACCTTGTCGAGGTCGATCCCGACGCGATCGAGAGCTTCCTTGCCGTGCCGGCGATGCGCGGCCGAATCAGCCTGGACGGCTGGGTAATGGGCACGCCCGCACCCGAGCTGCCTCGCGTCCTGTCCAATCCGACAATTGAACGGATCGTGGCGCGGGTCTCCCCGGACTCGGTGCTCGCGTTCGTGCAGCGGCTCCAGGATTTCGGCAACCGCTATGCGCTCGGAGAATCGGGCAAGGCAGCTGCCCGGTGGATTGCCGGGAGGTTTCGAGACTGGGGATGCGACACGGTCATCCTCCAGGACCACGATGCGGACTACGCGCCCAACGTCGTCGGCGTCCGCTACGGCTCTGACGGCCGGCGCCAGACCTACGCGGTCATCGACGGTCACTTCGACGGCATCCCCTGGTCGCCCGGCGCCGACGACAACGCCTCGGGCGCGGTCTCAGCAATCGAGGCTTGCCGCGTGACACAGGGCTTCCAGTTCCGTCGCGACCTCCGCTTCATCGCCTTCTCCGCCGAAGAACTGGGATTGGGTAGCCCCTACTATGCCGGCCAGGCGCGGAACCGGGGCGACTCTATCCTCGGCGTCCTCAACTTCGACATGATTGGCTACGCGGACTCCGTGCCCGAGGACCTCGAGGTCATCGGCAAGATCGCGAACCCGGCCTGCGAACCGCTGTGCGACTTGTTCATGGCAGCCGCCGACACGTACACCACACTCAACTGCAACAAACGGATGATGACGGACATGCCGTATTCGGATCATGCTTCGTTCTGGAACAACGGCTACGTGGCGCTCTGCGGCAGCGAGGACTTCTGGCCACCGAACCCGTACTATCACTCACCCGGCGACTCGATTGGCGCCGGGTACAACGACAACGGCTTCTGCACCGAAGTCATCCGGGCCGGCGTCGCGGCCCTGGCGACTCTGGGTGAGCCCTTGCCGGCGGGCGTGTCGTCATCCGCGCCCTTCGACCTCTTGTCCGGCAGCACTTATGGGCTCGTTCTCCAGCCGAACCCGGTACGCGGGACCGCACAAGTTCGATTCAGCTTGCGTCAGGCGTCAAGCGTCAAGCTGGAAGCTTATGACCGCTCCGGACGAGGACTGGCGACATTGGCTTCCGGCTCAGCTTCCGCCGGCGCGCACTCCGCGACCTGGGACACCCGTGACGTCCCGACCGGCATCTACTTTCTCCGGCTGACCGCTGCAGGCGGACAACGTTCGCTCAAGGTGGTAGTCGGCCGCTAGACCGAGCCGAACACAGGATGCGGGCGCAAGCGTCCGCCCGCTACTCTTCCGCGGAACAGGACATCCCCAGTCCGCGTGAACAACGGTCTGTCCATCGCGATCGCAGAGCGCAAACGCCGTCCGCTGCATTGACTCGCGGGCAGGACCCCGCTAGACTGCCTCCCAAATGAACTCACCCGTGAGAGGAATGTTCATCGTCGCAGCGACTGCAGCCGCAGTTCTGACCGGGATGAACTGCGATCCGAATGCCGGCTCCGTCTTCCCGCTGACACTCGGCAGCACCTGGAATACTGAATCCCGCAGTCTTGGGGGGCCATCCGGCGGCGTCCTGGATACGTCTCAGACGGCAGTGACCACGACCACTGCTCTGGAGAAAGCCGTCTTAACCAACGGCAAGGAGGTCGTGAGGTTCAGACACGAAAGCGCGGTCCACGAGTTCGATCCCGATTCCAGCTACTCTAGCACCACGGAGACGCTCCTGCGCGAAGAGAACGAGGTAATCATGGTGTACGCCGCGCTGGACGATACCACTGGTGATACCCTGATGTTGCTCAATCCCGCGGTCGGTCAGAACTGGGGCCAGGGCACCGCGACTGCCATCGTCATCGGCCAGGAGACCGTAACCGTTCCCGCCGGGACCTACAAGAAGGCGTGGAAGGTGAAAACCGTCGCCAACCTGGGGGTGATGACTGTCGAAGTCCACACCTGGTATGCCAGGGGTGTCGGCAACGTGAAGATGCACAGCGAAGCCGAGTTCATGGGATCCGTCGAGGTCATCGACGAGGAACTAACCTCGGCCACCATCAAGTAGCCGCTCGCCCGTTCCGCTTTCGATGCCCTCCTCCGTGGAGGGCATCGCTGTTCTACGGCTGCGGGCCTTAGAAGACCGAAAGTTGGCTGGACTTGTAGTACTTGGCGGCGCGGCCCCAACCGCGGAGCACGAGCCGCTTCTTCCTGACCAGGCCGGACAGCACGTACCCGGCCTGGGCCGGGCTTACCCGCAGCAGCGTGCGGACGATCTCGTTGGTGACGAACCGTTTCTCCTCGGGGCCGGGAAGCTCCTCGATGTAGCCCAGTATCGCGGTCTCGGCAAACGCGGCCTCGGCCCGACGGAAGAGTGAGTAGCTCACGCTCTTCTTGAGCTGGTTGTACACCGCCTTGGACAGACGATAGACCCTGCCCTTCTTCTGGCCGAACGGCTCCAGAAGCCCGCGCAGCACCATCGAACTCAGTGTCTCACGCGCCTCGTTCTCGCTCCGCTGGAGTATCCGCTCCGCCTCGGACAGGTCGATCTCTCGGTTCCGCTTGAGGAAGGAGAAGACGAGCAGGTCGTGCAGTGTCAGTTCGCGCCCCTCCTGGTGCCGGTTGACAACAAACCGGGCGAAGTTCTCGTCGAAACCGGACTCGTCGCGGTTGCCCGGCGCAGCCTCGACCCGGCCGTTGCGCAGGATGAGCCGGACATAATCAGGTCCTGACTCGTAGCTGGGCGGCTCCTTCCCGTACGATAGCAGGATGTGAAACATGCGCTTCACTCCCATGCCGGCGCGCTCGACCATCCTGGTCTTCTGCAGGCTCTCGGCCAGCAGCCGGTTGCGCGACGCCGGTTCGTGCCCGAGTATGTTCTGCGGGTTGACGTCGCCGAAGAACCCACCCGGGTTTGAAATCTCGAGCCGGTCCGGGAAGTGACGCACGTAGATGGGCCCGCTCACACTATAGTCACGGTGGACGAACGCGTTCAGGAGCGCCTCGCGGCAGACTTCCTCCGGGAAGTCGGGGATCTCGAAGTGAAACAGCCCGAGCTTCAGGGTATAGATGCGGTTGTGTGGTTCGAGCGCCTGCGTGAATTGCTCGAGTATCGCGAGCAGAGGTCTGGCCGAGTCGACCCGCTTGTCGTACTCGGTGTCGCTCTTCATGTGCAGGTAGATGGCCTCGTGCCCGGGCAGTTGCTGTTTGAGCACGTCCTCCTTGCCAACGAGCAGGAGCCCGGCCACCGTCAGCCGCAGCACTCCCGACCCCCCACTCCCGACTCCCTCTGCCCTCACCAGCACTCCAAGCCGCTCCAGCAGCTCGTCGTTTGAGAACCCGAGCAGGGACGAAGCCGGCTCCTTGGCTGCGAGGATGCGACGGAGCCGCTCGACCTCCAGGCCGTCCACGCCTTCCGGCCCAAGATCGAGGATTCGTGCAGAGAAGTCGGGGTTGGGCTCGAGCATCGCCGTCATCTTAGCCCGGGTGGCTCCCCAGTCAAGCGTCTGCAGCCCGGCTGACTCCCGTTCCCCGCTAGACCACTTCTCCGGCCCGCTGTAGAATCTCCTCCGCTCAGACACGCATGCGCTACATAGGCAACATCTTCCGCCCGCCCTCTGAAGCCGATTCCCTGCTCCTGCAGGCGACCATCGGCTGTTCGCACAATCGCTGCACGTTCTGCGCGATGTATCGGGACAAGCAGTTCCGCGTGCGCGCGATTGAAGACGTACTGGAAGATATCGAGGCAGCGCGCGCGTACTACGGCCCCGAGGTCAGGCGTGTGTTCCTCTGCGACGGCAACGCACTCATCCTGCCGACGCCGCATTTGCTCAAGATCCTTGCCACCCTCGAGCAAACGTTCCCTGACCTGCAGCGCGTCGGAGTGTATGCCAACGCTCGCGACCTTGTCTCGAAGTCGGTCGCGGAGCTGCAGGAAATGGTGGCGCACCGGCTTGCCATTTTCTATCTCGGGCTCGAGTCCGGCTCGGATGAGATACTCAAGCAGATTGACAAGGAGGCTGCTGCCGACGAGATGATCGCCGCCGTCCGGCACGGTATGTCGGCCGGGATGAAGTCATCGGTCATCTTCCTGCTCGGACTGGGCGGCAGGAAACTCTGGCGCGAGAACGCTATCGAGTCAGCCCGGGCCGTATCGCAGATGAACCCGAACTACCTGTCAGCCCTGACCGTGACGGTGGTTCCCGGCACCCCGCTTGCCCGGCAGCTCAAGTCCGGGGAGTTCGAACTGCCCGAGCCGCACGAATTCGCGGCCGAGCTCAGACTGTTCCTCGAACAGGTTGACGTGAAGGCAACCGTCTTCCGCTCCAACCACGCCTCCAACTACGTACCGCTTGAGGGCCGCCTGCCAAAGGACAAAGAACGCATGGTCGCCGAACTGACCGAGGCAATCAAACACCACCGCTTCAAGCCTGAATACCTGCGCGGCCTCTAGCGACGGGCCAGGCATCCGACCACCAAGACACAAAGACACCAAGTGTGCGGACTGCTGGACACACGTCTGACGACGACCTAGAATCTGGGGTCTTCTCCTAACGAAAGGAAGTTTCTTGAGAACCGCCATCGTACTAGCTTTCCTTGCCGTAGCGTTGGCATGCCCGGCCCGCGCCGCGATCTGGCCTGTCGTGCCGCTTGATTCCGTCCACCCGCTCGGCAACAACTGGGGGAACTACCAGGACTACGGCGGCAGCCCGTACTTCCACAACGGCATCGACGTCATCACACCTGATGTCCAGGGACGCCGAGTTCACGCAGTCCGGCACGGATGGGTGAAGGGCTGGGGCACAATCCAGGCTGAACTCCACTACCGGCTCGCGATCTGCGACACCAACTCCGACTTCACCGAGCGGGCCGAGGGTTGGCTCTACGCCCACATCGACCCCTATCGCTGGCACCGCAGCCTCGGCGACGAAGTCCAGGAAGGCGACTCCATCGGCTACCTGGTAGCGTGGCCGATCGCCTCGACGTTCGACCACCTCCACTTCGCGCGCATCTCCGACACGGGCGCGACCTGGATGCGTTTCCCGGACGTTACCTGGTGGTTCATCCAGAATCCTCTCACCATCATCCAGCCCAACACCGATCTGCTCGCACCGGTAATCGAGAACGCTCGTACGAATCAGAAGTTCGCCTTCTGCCGAAACAACCGGAACAACCGCTACCTTGGCTATGACAGCTTGGTCGGTGAAGTCGACATCATCGCCAAGGTCTATGACAAGACCGGGTACACGACCGGACAGGACACCTGGGACAAGCTCGCCCCATTCCAGGTCGACTACTCCATCAAGCGGGAGGACGGACTGGTGGTGGTGCCCTGGACCATCGGCGTCCAGTTCTCGAACCGACTCGACGGCGCGCTCGTTCACGTCGTCTATAAGAACGACAATACCTGCAATACGCAGGGCGACTACGAGTACCGGGAGTACTACTATGTCGTCACCAACACCGACGCTGACTCGGTAATCGAGGCATCAGACACGAGCGGCATGTGGAACACCGGGCTCGTGGGCGATACAACCTACTGGGTATATGTACGCGCGAGCGACGTCTACGGCAATACGACGCTAGATTCGATGCAGGTCAGGACCCGCAACGGCGTGGCGGTCGCTGAGCCGCCGTTTGCGGTGCTGTCGCGGCCCCTGCGTGCGGTGCAGACTGCGGCCCGCAGCGGACTGATTAGCTTCGGCACCAGCGGTTCCGGGCTGGCCCGGCTGCGCGTACTTGACCCGTCCGGCCGCGTCGTGGCGAACCTGATGGATGGCAGGCTCAGCGCGGGAGAACACAGCTTCCCGTACACGCCGCCGGCCAACGGCGTGTACATCGTCAAGCTGACGCTCGCCGGCAGGGACGACTACAACACCAAGTTGGTGGTTCTCAGATAGAGGAAACCCGGCCCAGGCTGGCGGCGACCGATTCCGCAACCGTGATTCCGGTCGCCCAGGCGAAGTGCAGGTTGTACCCGCCGGTTTCGGCCCATACGTCAAGCACCTCTCCCGCGAAGTAGAGCCCGGAAAAGCGCCGCGCCGCCATCGTCTTCAGGTCAACCTCGTCCAAGCTCACACCACCACCGGTCACAGTTGCTCGCTCAATCGGCTCGGTGCCGACGATGGCGAACTCGGTCGAGCCAAGCTGACGGATGATACTCTCCTGCTCTGCCCGGCTCAGGTCGGTGAGGATGCGGCCAGACGGAACTCCGGCAAGCACGCAAAGCCGTGTTGCCAGTCGCCGGGCGACGAACGAACCGAGGAACGTACCAAGCTGCCTCTTGGGATGTCCGGCGCGGGCAGCTGCAAACTCCTCGGACAGCTTTGACTCGCTCCTGTCCGGCGCCCAGTTGATTCGCAGAACCACCTGCCTCTTCTCCGCCAGGGCTCGCGCCGCGTGCCCGCACAGATTGAGTACGCTCGAACCCGACACGTGGGCATGGGCAAAGATGAAGTGCCCGGTCGCAGTCCTGGGTTCATCCCCGGCGACAAGCAACGTCATCTCCACTCGAGGTTGGGTGACCCCGGCCAGTTCGCTCAGGTCGTCCTTTGTCCGCAAAGAAGCAAGTGCAGGAAACCACTCTACCGTCGCGAGGCCGAGGCCACGGCAGAGCGCCAGTCCATCACCGGTCGAACCGGTCCGAGGATAGCTCGCACCACCAGTCGCAACGCAGACGTTACGTGCGGCTACGATGCTGCCATCCACCAGCCGAACTCGCCAGCCCGGCTCAAGACCGGCTACCCGGCAACCGACTCTCACATTCCCGCCATGCTCCGCTATCTCCCTCAGAAGCGCATCCCTGATACCGGCCGCATCGGTCCCCTTCGGCCAGACGCACCCTTCGTCGTCGGTCCAAGCCTCGATTCCCAGGCTCGAGAAGAACTGAGTGATGCGCTGGTAGGGGAACCCACGCAGCAGCGGCATGATGAGCCGGACATCGCAGTCGAACCGGCCAGCCATCATCCTCGGCGATTCAGCATGGGTGAAGTTGCCCTTCCCGCCGCCGGTCACCATGAGCTTCTTGCCGCACCGGTCGGTGCGCTCCAGGACCGTCACCTTCATGCCCAGCCTGCCCGCCGCAACCGCGCAGGCCAGACCCGCGGCCCCGCCGCCGATGACCACCAGATCGGCAACCTCTTGCACTACATAGACCTAGCTACAATCTTGTGAAGCAGCACCGCGGACAAGGAGATTCAGCCGGACCCTTCTGAACCCCTACGCACCTAGACTGACTGAGAGCACGGCAGTTCGGTATCATGAACCGTTTCGGTCAACACATTGCCGCCACACTGGTCTGCCCGTGACTCTCTCTTTCTTGCTACTTCCAGAATCTCGCCCAATCCAAGTGGTCCTTGTAGGCTACGGCATCGACACCGAGTGGTAGGCCTGCCGTGTCAGCGTAGATAGTATCGCTCGTCCATCCCAGTCTCTTCCAGAATATCGGGCGTCCGCCGAGGTCCGGGTCAAGATAGACGAGGATCGAATCGAGCGGTGAGCAAGCTATGGCTGCAGATGGTACTGGCAGCCCCGTGATCGCGTGCCCGCTCATGTTGGCCGCACACACACCATGGGGGTTGTGGCCCGTTCCCACTCGAAACATGACCCACTTGCCGTCGAACGTCCAAGTGAAACTCGAGAATTCGGCATCGTCCACGCCCGCGGTCAGGTTGAGCGGGTTGCCGCCGTCGCTGTTCATCACGAACGCATCCTTCCGGGTCTCGAGATGGTGCGGGTCCCCCGATACGAGACACTTGCTCCTGCGGAAGTAGGCGAGCTTCGTACCATCCGGTGAGAACACCGGCGCCGAGTTCTCGATGCAGGTGAAACGACTGGAGTCGATGATGACGTAGTCACTGTCATGCGTCAGCTGGGACTGGTTGCCGGAGCCGTCCACCGTGAACAAGTGCCCGGTTCCGGCCGGGTAGCCCACGAATGCGACCAGATCGGATACCGGTGACGCGTCACAGCCATAGATGCCGTTGGCGACCCGGGCGAGCAACTGCGCTTGTCGACCGACTACCAGTGATTCCCTGTAGAGTTCGTGGTCCGCTATGTAGACAATCGACCGGGAGCCGGGGCCTAGCCTGGGAGATGACGGGTTCACATCCTGTATCGGGCTGATTGTTTGTTCCAGCTTGCCATCGGGTAGATAGGCATAGAAGGAATCGTCCAGCCCGTCGACGATCAGCCGGGATCGAAACCCGACCCAGACCTGCAGTTCGGGCGAGACGTACTCGCGGCTGCCGGAAATCGCCTTGCCCTGCAGTTTGTGCATGCTGGCCTCAGGCAACTGCCTCAAGTCCCACTCGAAGCCTGATACCGGACCCGGAAAAGTATCCGCGCCCGCGAGCACTCCATCAATCCACAGCTCCACGAAGTTGACGTTGCGGAAAGGCCTGCACGACACCAAGACCGTCTCCACTCCATCTGCGGCATATCGGCCCTCCACGACATCCCATGAGCCGCATTGGACACGGACTTCGACTTTCTCACCACAAGCGACGGGCAGGAGAAGCAACAGCAACGGGAGCAGGCGTTTCATGCCCACAACGTAGCCCCGCCTCGGCCGTTTGTCAATCCCGGCGGGGGATCGGTTCGGCACGGGTTCGTCTCGGAAATCAGTAGCGAAGGTCAGGACTCTCCGCGTCAGTCGTCGAGGCCCATCTGCATGCGCCAGCGTTTCTCCATCCGTTGCCGCAGCTTATGGTCTTTGATGCTGGGCAGCGCGCGTCGCGACCGATACAGAAGATCGTACTGCTGCCGGGCTGTGCTCGCGATGCTGTCGAGTGCGAGCCGGTCCCTGGCCGAATCCGGCTGCGGCAGGTAGTTCTGCCGGTTCAACTCCGCCTTCCAGCGAAGGGCCCGGCCCTCCAGCCATCGCATCTCCGGCACGAAGCTCTCCACGACCACCCTGAGGTGCCATTGTGCCGCACCGGTCTGAACCCAGCGGAAGAAGCGGTCCATCTCGCGCCGGCGCCGCCATTCGGCCCGGACATACAGGCCTACTTCCACGAGGTTCGCGGCAAGGGAAACCACCAGCAGAAGCGCGAGCCACTTCGGCTTCACCGCTTGCCCCCGGTTACCTCGGCCGCACTGGATTCGGCCCGGAGAATCGAGTCGAGCTCGGCCTCGGACATTCTCCTGTAGAACTCAAGCCGCTCCGGCTGGTAGAGCCGCCCGAACTCGCGCGTGTTCTCGTGCAGGAGCCGTTGCTGCTCCCGCGCCGCCCGGGCAATCCGGTCGAGGGCCGCGTTCACCTGCGCCGAATCCGGGCTCGGCTCAGTGGCCAGCATGCCAAGCTCCCTGGTCGCCGTGCGCAGGGAATCGAACCACGGCTTGCGGGTCTTTGTCAGGTCGGAGAAGAGCCGGTCGATCTGAGCCGGCGTGGTCCCGGGCTTGAACCACTTGCCGACATAGCTTCGGAAGTGACGATCGTCCCTGTACTTCTTCACGCCGTAGAATCCGATCGCCCCGGCGTTCACCGCGAGCGACAGGATCAGGACCGCGTAGAGCCACCGCTGTTTCACAGGCCTTGCTCCGCGACCCGGATTCCGTACGCCGCCAACTGCTGGTCCAGGCTCGGCTGGTTACCCATTATGCCACGGCCCAGCGCGACCCCGAGCCAGATTCCGACCGCGACCAGCACTACAGCCGCGACCCGGGCCAGTGCCGGGCTCGGGCCGGACCAGAGCTCGGCTCGCCGCTCACGGGCTCTGACCTCGGCCATTATCCTGGTCGCAAGCCCGTCCGTAGCTTCCGGAGCCGGCTCCCGGCGCAGCAACTCGGCGTCGGCTCGAAGCTGCTCCAGCAGCCTCCGGCAGCCCTCGCAGCCGGCCAGGTGCCCACGCACCTCTTCAGCCTCGCCTGCACTGAGTGCGCCATCGGCCAGGCTCACGAGCCGGAGTCTCACCTCGTCGCAGTTCATACTCATCACCTTCATAGACACGGCCGGGCCTCCCAGCTTTCGCCCGACATCATATCAGTCCCCGTTTTCTGAAATCCTCGAGCGTCTGCCGCACGCTCATGCGTGCCCGGTAGAGCAACATGTTAACGGAGGCCAGGGAACGGCCCATTACCGCGGCGATCTCTTCGTGGCTCATCTCATCGTAGATGGAAAGCACGAGCGCCGACCGTTGATCAGCAGGGAGCACCGCCAGCGCATGCGAAATGGACTCTGCCAAAGCCCGCCTACGGAACACCTCCTCCGGTTCATCCCGGCGCGCCGCGGGGATTTCGTCGCTTAGCGGGTCATTGGGCCTCCGCCGCGACAGCCGATTGATACAGAGGTTCGTGGCGATCCGGTACAGCCAGGTCTTGAAACTCGCCGCGCCCCGGAAGCGGCCCAGCCCATCCCACGCCTTCACAAAAGCCTCCTGTGTCATCTCCTCGGCTTCGGCCGCGTTACGGCACGTCCTATAGAGGTAGCAGTAGAGCCGGTATTGGTGCTCCCGAACCAGTGCGTCGAACGCAGCCAGGTCTCCGGCCTGTGCCTGCTCGACCAGCAGCCGGTCCTCGCTCTGGATCACATCACTGTAGACACGCAGCCCCGCCGCACCTCTCGCCGGGTCAGACCATTGCGCCGCGTTGTCGCTTCCGAACCCTGGAATCCGCGACCGCTCTTTCCCTCCGCAGCCCCGTACTCAGGTACCTGGCTTGTGATTTCTACTCTCCCCGCCCTTTGCGTCCTGATGCTTCTGTGGCGAGCTCCGCGTCCGCAACCCTGATTTCCGGTCTCTGGTTTCTGAATTCTCCTCTGTCCGATTCCTCTTGTTGCCTACTCGCCGACGACAGACACGACGAGTTTCCGGCTGCGCGGGCGGTTGTCGAAATCGAGCAGCACGATCTGCTGCCACGTTCCCAGCGCAACCTTGCCTTCGCGTACCGGGAAAGACTGCGATGCTCCGATCAGGGCGCTACGGAGATGGGCAAAGCCGTTGCCGTCGTCCCAGGTATCGTTGTGGCGGTAGTGCCCGTCCTCGGGCGCAAGCTTCTCCAACGCAGCCTTCAGATCACCGACCGCCCCCGGCTCGAACTCAATTGTCGTGATGCCGGCTGTTGACCCCGGGTTCGCGATGCATACGATCCCGCTCTTGATGCCTGACTTCTCGACGACAGCAATGACCTGGGGCGTGACGTCAATCACGTCGCAGAACCCCTGCGTCGAGACCTCAATCGTAATGCTGTGCACCATCGGTAGAAGCAAGGGTTCTTGGGTTCAGAGGTTCTGGATTCCTGGTCGCTCTTCCGCCGGAGCGGCAATCCTCGGCGCTCTTGACTATTTCCCGATGTCCGGAGGTCAGCAATTCCGGATTCCGGTATCCTAGTTCTGACTTCTGAATGCTCCGGTCAAAGGGAAAAGGGGTCACGCTTGGTCGCGAGTCTGGCTGCAATCTTGTAGATGACCGAGCCTTTGGCGAGTACGCTTCCATCGTGCCCCGGCGCGAAGAATACCAACCCCTCTTTCGATGTCAAGTAGCAGCCGTCGTCTCGAGCAGCGACGGCAACATGTCCGGTGCCAACTGAAGCAAGGACCGGTCGCGGCTGCGGCCCGCAGCCAAGAGCGGCTAGCGGCTGAGGTACGAAGCGGGGTCGCGCAGGAAGTCGGTGGCGAGAGTCACCAGCGCTTTGGTGCCCGTGGCCAGCACCGCCTCGTCCATGTCGAACCGGTCGGAGTGGTTCATCGCGGTGATGCCGCGCTCGGGGTTCGCGCCGCCGAGGAAAAGGAACATGCCGGGAACCTTGTCGAGGTAGCAGGCGAAGTCCTCGGCCCCGAGGTTGGGCTCCATGTCATCGTCCACGTCCGGGAAGCTCCTTTTCAGCACTTCCGAGGCCCGCTTGGTGAACGCCGGGTTGTTCACCAGCGGCGGATAGGCCGGCTCGGCGTCGAGAGTATAGGAAGGGACGGGGGACGAGGGGTGAGGGGTGAGCGATGAACCGAAAGAGAGCATCAGGCCGTCGAGGTTGGACTTGATTGCGCCCGCGATTGTCTCCGAGTCACGTAGATCGTACGCACGAAAGGTCCCGACGACCTCGGCCTCGGCCGGAGTCTGGTTGTGCTGCATCCCTGAGTGCACTTCGCCGAACCCCAACACGTATCTGGCGTTCGGATTCAACCGTTGACGGATGTCGGTCTGAATGGTGCTGATGAACCGGGCTGCAATCTGGATAGGGTCGATGTTCTCCTGCGGGCACATATGGTGTCCCGGCTTGCCCTTGATACTCACCTTGAATGTACGGCTGGAAGCCATGAACGGACCGGGCCTGAAACCGATTCGCGAAAGGGGCATGTTGCCGAAAATGTGAGCGGCGATGATGGCATCGACGCCATCAAGGCAACCGTCGGCAATCATGGAGACGGCGCCGCCGGGCGGTACCTCCTCGGCCGGCTGGAAGATGAGGCGGACATTGCCCGCCAGCTTGTCCCAGTGTTCCTGCAGCCAGCGAGCCGCACCTAGGAGCATCGCCATATGCCCGTCGTGCCCGCACGCGTGCATCACGCCGGCGTTCTGCGATCGGTACTCGCCGTTGAGTTCGGTCTCGGCCTCCTGGATACGGAGCGCGTCCATGTCGCTCCTGAGCGCAATCGTCCTGCCCGTGCCGTTGCCGCGGATGTCGGCAATCACGCCGGTCTCCCCTGCCCGCCGGTTTTCGATGCCGAGCCCATTCAGTACTTCCACGATTCTGTCCTGCGTCTTGCGCTCCTCGAAGCTCGGCTCCGGGTGCTGGTGGAACCAGCGCCTCAGGTTCTTGACCCCCGACACAAGACTATCGTCAAGCTCGATCATCGTTGGACCTCCACTCACTGATGTCGTGACTTCGGCCTGCGAAAAGGGAGACAGCCCCCGGCCGCGAGAACGCGACCGCAGTCAGGTACAGTCACCCATTTTCGGGCGTCGGCTTGGTACACGATCCGGATTGAGGGCAATTGGGTCATGTCCCCGCCGGCTGGCACTTCGGGCAGAAATAGCACGCTCCGCCGAGAAAGGCAATCTTCTGTATCTTGGCGCCGCAAGCTGGACAGGGCTTGCCCGCCGTCTTCACCGACATGATGCGCTCGTATCCGCCCGGCTTGCCGAAGAGGTCGAGTTCGTCACTCCGGCCGCCCCGGGCCGCGACCTCGCGCACCGTCTTGATAATCGCCTCGTGCAGATTCCGGCGCTGGACCGGCGAAAGGTCGGATATTGGTCGGCGTGGGTGCAGACGGGCGCGGAACATGATATCCTGCACAACCGAGTTACCCAGGCCGGCGACTAACTGGTCCTGCGTCAATAGCCCCTTCACGCTTCGCTTCTCCCCTGCGAGCAGTTCATCCACCAACCCGGAGAAGTACCGGAACGTGAACTCCTTGTCCACCGGAGTCGGCCGCATCCCTTTGATGTACTTCCGCTCCTGCTCTCTGCCCTTCTCGAACAGCTCCATCGCGCCCCACATCTGGGTTGTCACCGACAGGGCCGACTTGTCTTCGAACTCGATGAACAGGTGGTACTTCTGCGGCAGGTCGCTGCCCGGTTGGTGGTACAGCAATCGGCCACCGCACTCGCCAAGCACGAGCACGTAGCCCGGCTCAAACGGAATGAACATCCAGCGTCCCTTGGCAACGGCGGCCCCTACCTTCCTACTCCTGGTCAGGCGCTCGAACTCGGCCGGCTTGCGGTTGTACCAGACGAACTTGTGCGGCGAGTTGCCCAGCCGGCCGCGCTCGATGGTCTTGCCGCGCACGGTGTCGTTCATCTGCCGGACGAGCGTGGCGCACTCGGGTAGCTCGAACATGTTTCTACTTCGAGCTGCCCCGCTTTGCGGTCCAGGCGGGCAGCCGGTCGTCGCAGCGGACGTCCTCGGCCGTGTACGCCTGTTGGCCGAACAGCTTGCGCCAGCCGTCAACCAGCTTGTGCCGCACGGCCGGGTCATCCGACCGCGCCGCACACGCATCGCTGTTGTACCCGCAGTAGCCAATCATCTTCTCCGTGTCTGCCTCCTGCCCTGATTCCTAATCAGATGGCCACGAAACCACCGAGACGGATGAAACGGGCCCGGACTCCTCTTCGCGTCTTTCGTGCTTTCGTGGCTTCGCTCTCTACTCCGTGTTCCGGTCCTACTTTGCCCGGGCACCGAGCTTCGCCCGCAGCTTCTCAAGGCGCGGCTGCGCGTCCTTGAACACAGTTATCTTCCAGATGTCCTGCAGCCGCTCGCACGGGAACTTGTCGCAGTGCGCGCAGTTCTCAACTCCCGTCTCCATCGCGCAACAGCGCACCGGACAGGTCAGACAGTGCTGTACGCATCGTGCATCAATCGTTGTGCATCCATCACAAATGATGTAACCCTCAGGCTTCGAGTTCATCCGGCTCTTGAGCAGCCATTGGAAGAACCGCTTCATATGCAGCTTCTCCCCCAGCCGCGGGAACCGATAGGCCGGGCACTTTGCGCAGTCTATGCCACAGTAGGCAATTGCCTTTCTAGCCATCTCCAAAGCATCGGCGCGGGCCGCCGCAAGTCAAGTCAGTCGCAGATGGGGAGCAACCGCAGATTGTTGCCGACGGCCCGGGCGGCTCAGGGCCGGCCCGGCTGTGCCAGCTTGCGGCATATAAACGCGGCGCCGAGGGCCTCCACGAAGCTGAATGGAACCGCAATCGGGAGGATTCCGAGAGGCAGGACCGAGAGGTTCCCGATGACGACCCACATCATCACGAAGCCCATTACCCAGGCGATGAGCGCAGTCTGCCACAGACTGAACCGCCGCGAGATGGCAAAGGTCGTTCCCGCCATCAAGAACGACCAGACCATCCACATCATTCCGTTCACCGGCTTGGACGGAAACTCGAGGTCCATCCCCCGGTAATGGTTCTGCCACCACGATACCAGCACCAACTGGTTCCGCACGAACTCGCAAAGCCCGACCCAGATCCCCGCCACCACGACGGGCAGAACTGTCTTGCCCATCCCCGACTTCGCTGCGCTCACTTTCTTCTCCTGTTGTTTCGGGTGCTTGCTGCGTTGCTGAGCAGGCACGCTGCCCGGCAGCGTTCTCGGGCGATTGTAGGCAACCGCAAAGAACGGGTCAAGGAAGGCTCGCAACGGCCGGAGCCGCCAAACCTGTGGTCACGGACGCAACTTGACCGGCGATGATTGCGTCCTATGCTCTGCTGAGTCACAAAGATGAAGAGGAGGTCGTGTGTTTGACCGATTGGATAAAATGCTCGGACTCGTTCGGGCCGACTATGCGGACCTACGCTACGAACTGGCGCGCGCGACCAGCATCGATTTCAGCGGCCGCGAACTCACCGGGCTCTCGGCCAGTTCGACTGACGGATTTGTCTGGCGCGTGCTCAAGAACGGCGGCTGGTCCCAGGTCTCCTTCACCAAGCCCGAGGACGCGGAGCGGGCTGCCCGCTCGGCCGTGGAGAACGCGGATCTGCTGGCGCGCGGCGGGGCCCGGCCGGTCCGGCTTGCCCCGGTACCGCCGGCCAGAGATGAGGTCCATCCCGGGCTGAACGAGGACCCGCGCACGGTTCCGGCTGAGGAGAAACTGGACCTGCTGCGCAAGTACAACGATATTGCGCTCGACAATTCCAGAGTGGCGACAACTCAGGCAGCCTATTGGGACCTGACGCGCGACAAGTACTTTGTGTCGACCGAGGGAGCTCGGCTGCGCGAGGAATTGATTACGACTCGCATATTGGGTTCGATTGTGACCAAGGAGGGCAGCCTGACCCAGACGGTGCGATTCGGTTTCGGCGGCAGTGACGGGCTTGCCCGGCTGCGCGGACGCGAGGCCGAGATGGCTGACCGGGTCAGAATCTGCGTAGACCTGCTGAAGGCGGAATCGGTCAAAGCCGGGGAGTACCGTGCCGTGCTCGACCAGTCACTCGCCGGTGTTTTCACCCACGAGGCCTTCGGCCACTTCTCGGAAGCCGACATCATCGAAGATTCGCCGACCATGCGGGAGAAGATGCGCATCGGGGCGCAGCTCGGTAGCGCCGTACTCTCGATAACCGACGACCCGACCCGGCCCGGACAACTCGGGTTCTACCGCTATGACGACGAGGGCGTGGCGGTGCGTCCGGTGGCACTGATGAAGGACGGCGTGCTCAGCGGCCGCCTCCACTCGCGCCGGACCGCCACTGAGTTCGGCGAGCCGGTCAGCGGCCATTGCGTGGCTGAGGACTACCGCTACGAGCCCATCATCCGCATGGGCTGCATCTACATCGAACCGCGCGATCAGACCAGAGACGGCCTCCTCGCCAGGCTCGGTGATGGGCTGTACCTGTGTAACCACATGGGCGGCCAGACCACCGGCGAGAACTTCACGTTCGGCGCCCAGTTCGGGTTCGAGGTGAAGAACGGCAAGCCGGGCCGGATGCTCCGCGACATCAACATCTCCGGCAACCTGTACGCGACTCTGAAGAACATCAGCGCGGTAGGCAATGACCTTACCCTGCGCGAAGTGGGCGGCTGCGGCAAGGGCCAGACCAACCCCCGCTCCTGCAACGGTGCGCCCCACGTGCTGGTCGAGAGTCTCGTGGTAGGAGGCAGATAATGGAACGCCTGCTGGATATCGCCCGCAAGCACGCCGATGCCGTAACCGTGTACCAGGTTGACGGAACCCAGGACGGCGTCGGGTTCGAAAACGGCCGGTTGAAGAACGCGGACAGCGCGATGAGTTCGGGAACGGCCCTCACCATCATCAAGGACGGCAGACAGGGCTTCGCCTACACCCGCAATCTCATCGACCGCGAAGGCCTCGTGCGGGATGCTCTCGCGGCGCTCGCTGGCGGAGTCGAGGCCCCGGGTGAGCTGCCGCAGCCGGTCAAGCTGCCGCAACTCGACACGACGGCGGAACAGGTCGGCGGCAATGCTCTTCTGGCCGAAGAGTGCCGCCGCATGACCGACTACCTGTCGAACCGCGTGAAGGGACAGGTCAACGTCGGGGCCAGCCGAAGCGAGGACGAAGTCCGCCTGCTCACCAGCAGCGGCGTGGACGCGCGGTCGCGTTCGACCCAGTATTTCGCGATGGCCGGCGTGCTCTACCCCGGCACCTACTCAGGCATCAACCGTGTGTTCGAGGCCAAGAGGCTGACGCCTTTCCCTGACGCCGACCTCAAGTTCATTGCCGACACCTACAACGTTTCGCTGAATGAGGCGAAAGGGGTACCGGGCCGCAGCCGGGTCTTGTTCCTGCCGGGCGCGGTCTATGCGCTCGCGTGGCGACTGACCGCCGCGACCAATGCCAGGGCAGTCTACCAGAAGGTGTCGCCGCTGGTCGGCCGGATCGGAGAGAAGATACTGAGCGACAAGCTGACGCTCGCGGACGAACCACTGAACGACCGTCTGCCGGGCGCGCGTGCTTTCGACGACGAAGGAACTCCCTGCCGCGACTCCCGCCTGTTCGAACGCGGCGTGCTCGAAGGCTTCTACAATGACCGGTTCTATGCCCGCAAGACCGGAACCCGGCCCACCGGGCATGGCTACCGTGACACGGTAACCTCGCGGCCTATGCCGTCGCTCCGCCATCTGACGATCGCTCCGGGCGACCGGTCTCTGGACGGCCTGCTCAAGTTGATGGGCCGCGGCGTCGTCGTGGCGGGAGTGATGGGCGCGCACTCGGGCAACATCCTGCACGGCGACTACTCGGTCGGACTCGCGCCCGGGCTCTGGGTGGAGAACGGCGAGATTGTCGGCGTGGTCAAAGACGCGATGGTCGCGGGGAATGTCTACGAGGATCTGACAAACATCATCGCTGTCGGCGACACCGTGTACCCCGGGCCTATGGGCCGTTTTCCCGCTCTGCTCCTCGACAACATCAGCTTCTCGGCCCGAGCTTAGACGGAGTTCGTGAGAGAAACGAGGGGCGGCCTGCGCCGCCCCTCGCGCCGTCGAAACTCTGAGCGCGTCCTCAGTATAGCGGTTCGATGTAGGCGTCCGGATCCAGCGGAAGCTGCTTGACCTTTTCCGCCTGCTGACTCGGCCCGGTGATGTCCGCCGACTCCATGACTACCGTGCGCGAAGTTGCCACCATGATGTACTCGATCTCGCGCAACGTTACCCGCCTGCCGGCCTGGGACACGATCCCAGTTGGGGACAATTGGGTCATGTCCCCGCCGGCCAGCGCCTTCCGCCGCTTCGGAATTCCCTTTCTCGCGTCGGTCAGCACCCACTCTCGCGGCAGGAGTTCCGGCAGGGCCGGCACCTCGGCCATGCGTGTCAGCCGGTTCATCTCCCGGCCGATCTCCTTGACCTCCTTGCCGGCCTGAACCAGCGCTCGGACCTTGGTCAGGGTGAAGTCGCTCTGGAACAGGTAGCAGACCTGCCGAGCCAGGCGGGGTTGCCGGACCCAGATGGCTTCCTCGACGCCTGAGCCGTCGCTCTTGATGAACGCCTGCACGTACTCCCGGTAGTCGACGGCGACACCGAGCTCGTCGCCGCTCTGGGCGTCGGCTTGGATCGCCTTGTCCGGCGCCATGACTCCGCACCCGGGAACCCTGGCCGGCGCGCGAGTCTTGACGAGCACCTTGACGCCACGGTCTGCTGCCGCCACCAGCTCGCTGCGGAGTTCTTCCAGGGGCCGCGCGTCGACGTTGAGCAGGACAACGTCTTTCGCTCCGCGCAGCAGGTTCCGGCAGCGTTCGTAGACCTGCGCGATGCTGTCCAGCTCGAAGATGCCGCCGTGCGCGGGCTGGGCCGCCATGTCCTCCATCTCGCGCTCAATCCGTGCCTGGAGGTCTTCGAGGTCGCGCCTCCGCGCATCCATGTATTCACTGATCGACAGCCCTACGAACGTCGTCGGCCGCGCGGTCTCGTTCGCCACGACAGCGCCCTTGGCCCGCAGCGAGTCCAGCGCCTTGTAGGTGCTGCCTACCAGCTTTCCGATCTGCTGGGCCACCTGGTACCCGGATGCGTTGGGCTGCTCCAGCAGTGCCAGGTAGACGTCTACCTCCAGCCCGCTGAAACCAATGCTGCTGAGCAGCGGCCGCATCCGCTCTTTCATGGCGAAGAACGTCCCTTGTCGCCTGGTCCTTCGTCCCCTACCGCTGGACGCGCGATTCCCCTCACCCCGACCCTCTCCCCATACGCGGGGCGAGGGGGAATCTCCTCTCCCCTTGATGGGGAGAGGAAGAAGGTGAGGGGTGCATTCGTCATCGGTCATTCCCCTCGGGCTGTGACGCTTCAGACGAGGGACGGTGGACGAGACTACGAAGAACCTCGATTCCCTTCTCGAGGATCTCGTCCCGGCCGGCGCGAACTCCCTCGACAGTCGGCGCGGCCTGAACGTCAGGTATGATGCCGACATTCTGGAACCGGCTGCCATCTCCGAACTTCACCCGCATGCCGGTGAACCAGAGGCGCCCGCCGCCCGGCAGGCTAATCCAGGTTCGGTTGCCGTTGCAGCCCGCGGTCGTTCCACCCACGAACGTCCCTCGCCCGGCGTTCTTGAGATAGATGCAGACGTCTTCGGCGCTGCCGATGGTCTTCTCGTTGACAAGGACCACGACCGGTCCGCCATAGTGCGCCTTCGCATCCGGCTGGACATCATACTGACCGGTGCTTACGACCTGTTCCTGGCTATCAAAGCCGGACACGACGCGTATCTCGTAGATCGCCGACTTCACCGGCCGGTCACTCAGCCTTGAAGCTAGCGCGAGCTGCATAGTGAATCCCGGATGCCGCCGGATGTCGACGATCAGACCATTTGTTCCGCGCAGCGCCTCGAACGCGCGCTCGAACTCCCGCAGGCTTGCCAGCCGGCCGAGGTCCATGTAGCCGACGTTCTCTTCCAGAACCCGGTACCCGCTCGACTCACCTCTGCGTGCCGAATAGGCAATCCGCGCCTCGCGGGTTAAGGTACGCTTCAGACAGAGCGACAAGCAAGGGATCGAGGGATCAAGGGATCGAGGAATCGAGGGGCCGGAGTCCGATACCGGAGCCTCGCCTGACTCTATCCCTTTGTCCCTTTGTCCCTTCACTCCCTTCCGTCTGATCACCAGCTTCACTTCGCTACCGGCCTGTCCAAGGACCAGCATTTCGCACATCCGCTGATAGAACGCGCCCTCGGTGGAGTACGAAACCTGCAGCCGGTGCTCAGTAACCAGTTCCTGCACCGTCTTCCCGTCGAATTCAACCACTTCGTCGCCGACCTGCAGAGAAGGGACCGAGGGATCAAGGGATCGAGGGATCAAGTGATCCGGGCCTGAATCCGAAGCCCCAATCTGTGCAATCTGCGAAATCTGTGGATGCTCCATCACATCCGTGACAATGATCTTGCCTTCGACCCAGGCGAAGAACACCGGCAGCGACTGCGATTCGGGCAGGTTCGGGAAGAAGTAGAAGACGTTGTTGTCGTGCAGATGAGCGGTCAGCATCCGGAGCGTGCGCGCGTACGCAAGCAGGCTCTCGGCTTCCTCGACCTTGGGAATCCACTCCGCCAGGCAGGCACTCCAGTCCATGTCGCACAGCTCGACGTGCGGGTCAAGATAGCGTATCACGCTCCAGACTTTGAACAGGCCCAGTAACCGCTCCTCACGAGACGGAGTCCTGCCGGTCTCTTGCAGCGGCGCCGGCAGCCTCAGATCCACCAGCACGGCGGGCGACTCTCGACTCTCGACTCTCGACTTTCTGCCGCCAACGCTCGCTCCGCAACCGCAGCAAGTTGGTCTGGAGCAATCGGTCCATCCGTGACAATGTCGGGACGGAATCCGGCCTGCCCACTGTGCCCGACCAGCAGATCCGTGCTGAGCTGCACGGCGACGCCCTCAGGGAATGCCAATCGGAACGGCGGCTCTCCCAGTGGCGGGCCGCTCGGTTCGAACACTACTGCAACCCCCGGCTGAGACTGCAGCGCGTCGAGCGCCCGGTAGTATCTGGATGCGAACGGCCGATTGACCAACAAGACGGTCGGCGTGTCAATTGGCTTCAGCTTTGAAAAGTCTGTGCCGGGAGACAGGGCAGCCACGAACCACTCGGCCTGCTGTATCGGACGCAACCCGGTCCCGGCACTCACTTCCCACTTCTGCTGGTATGCGCTGTGGCTGTTGTCCTCATTCCAGCCCAGATGGACTCGTCTCATCACCGGGCTCATCTGCAGCCGCCCGCGGACGAAGAACTGAAGCACCGGGTCGATCACGCGGTAGCCGAGCGCGACCGGCCAACGCAGGTCCACGATGAGCGTCTTGACATCTCCCAGGCCCTCGACCGTGGCCTGGAAGTCAGCAAGGAACTCGGATCCCCGCGCCGTCGGCGGCGGAACCCGCACGTAGCCAACCGAGTCCGCAATCCGCTTCGCTTCGAGGCGCCCGTCTTTCACTCTATCCCTTGATCCCTCTATCGCTCTATCCCTTCTCGCTTCCGCAAACGTCAGCGGATCATCCAGCCCCTGCAGTAACTCCTCGTTGATAGCTGCGGCCAAGTCCTCAGGCGTTTGCGCAGCCTCGACGCGGGGAATGGCCCGGACCAAGGCCTGATGCCAGTCTAACTCAGCTCCCTCACCCTCTCTCCCTCTCCCACCGGGAGAGGGACGGTTCTCTTCGCTCTGTTCCCCTCTCCCTCTGGGAGAGGGTTGGGGTGAGGGCGCAACAACCGCAGGATGGAACAGATAGACCTTGCCCCACAGTTCGGCTAGCGCCTCAAGGCGCTTGAGCCGAACTGAGGATTCTGGGGTCCTGGGGCTCACGGGTTCAAGTGTCGTGGCAAAGCCATGTTGCGGTCAGGGCCGGGGCACAGACCCTTCCATGCCTGAACCTGAACCTTGGCCTCTGCCTCTACCTTTGCCTGTCTACTGTTGTTCTCTTCTGCGAGTAACATGGAGATGCGACTATCATAGCGCACCGGCCTGGAATCGGCAAGCTAGGCAGAAAGCCCTAGAGCCGACGCTAGAGCCACGCGCTGTCAGACAGGGGCCGTTGAAGCCAAGGCACGAAGGACACGAAGCGAATCGGTGTAGAACGACAGGAATCCGCTTCACTCCGTTTTCGTGCCTTCGTGGCCATCCAGATCGGAATCAGGAAGGAGCGGGCGGGGCGATGGAACCCCGCCCGCTCTCAGGGCCTGAGTCGAGCAGGGTTACTCGATGACGACCTTTCGGGTCAGGTTGCCGGCGTCGCTCTCCAGCTTCACGATGTAGACGCCACGGGCAAGACGGCTTGCGTCCACAGTCGCGGCGTAGCGGCCCGGCTCACACCAGCCGTCCCGCAGCACCGCGGCACAGCGGCCCGTGACATCGAAGAGTCTGAGTCGCGTGTCGCCGGCCTTGGGTAGCGCGTAGCTCACCCGCGCCCGGCTGTTCGTTACACTCGAGCTCACCACCAGCGAGAACTGGATTGGCGTCGGCACCGATGCTGCCTCCATCGGACCAGTGAAGTTCGAGAGCCGGCCATAGGACCAGAACTCGAGGCAGTTGCCCTTGGTGGCAAACAAGTACCGCGAGTTGCGGCAGTAGACGAGCGCGCCGCCGTCCTGCACCCGGGTTTTGCGTGGTCCGAGCGTCACGTCCGGGCCCTGCGCCCAAGTCCCCGCGTTGCAGTTGTAGACCCAGAACTCCTGGCTGTTGCTGCCCTTGATGCAGTAGACGTTGCGCAGGTGGTAGCAGATGGCCGCGCCACCCTTGGCCTTCTTGTTCTTAGGACCCAAGGGCAGGTCTTGCTTTGCCAGCCACGTGCCGGTGGAGACGACGTAGGCGTAGAACTCACTGTGCTCACCCTTGAGCGCGTATAATGTATCAACGCCGTTGGAGGTCACGCAGGAGCCCTCAGCCCATTTCTTGTTCTTGTCACCCGGGGCGTCGGCGCAGGCCCACCAGTAGTCGTAATCGACGTCATACGCGTAGAACTCAAAGGTCTCAGACGCCTTGAGTAGGTAGACGTTGCAGTGCGGACCGTATTGGACCCCGGTCGCGCCCGCGCCGTTGCTCACGCCCTTAGTACCGGGCACATCTGCCTTCTGGGTCCAGCGGGACCCCGACGTGGCAACCGGGTCGTACTCCCAGAACTCAGGAGAGTTCCCGCCCTTGGTGGCGTAGAACTTACCGCCCACCTGAGCAAGAGTGCCGCCCTCTTTCACGTTGCGCGGGGTGTTGTCGCGGCCCTTCTCAGGTATTGGGTCGAGCGTGGACCAGATCCTTGTTGCCGGGTCGTACCGATAGAACTCGCGGGTGTTGTTGCCCTTGAGCAGGTACACAAACAACCCCATCGGGTCGGTCGCCATGGCCGCGCCGTGCTGGACTACGCGGTTCTGCGGCCCTGCGGGTACATCAGGCCAGGCGGTCCAGAACGGCGGCTCCTGCTGCTTGCCCTCGACGGCGAAGTCGCTCGCGGCCATGTCGTTCTGCGCGTAGACGTCGCCCACAAGGGCGGTCCATGACTTGGCGTAGTACCGGCCATCTTGGTGCCTGGGCACCAGCCAGTCCGGGAACGAAACGTCGCGGCTCTCGTCGGTGGCAAGGTTCGTGACCGTGGCAGACCCGCGGTACACGACCGCACTGGTCGCCGCCTCATCCCGGATCTCAAACCAGACGTCGAAGCTGGGTGCCGGTTTCCCGTAGTTGTACACGGTCGCCTTGGGCGTTTCGGTCAGGGTGTCGATGACCCCGCTCGGTTCGATGATCTTGGTCACGCCGACGTCATACGACATGCCTGCCTCGGGAAAGTACATCACGGTCGCTGCGTCGTAGCCCTGCCCGACAACCGTGGCCTGGCCGGTTACGCACACGCGGCCGCCCGGCCCGGTGGCCACCGACCACGCCTGGTCGTCCATGCCCGCCGGTCCGTCGTATCGGGCAGAACCCAGCAGGTCTCCGCCGGAAGTGTAGCCCGCGGTCGCGTAGTCATTGTAGCCGCCGGTTCCCTTGCTGTAGCCGGTCACATAGACATTGGCGTTTCCCGCCAGGGCGATTGCGGTCGGATAGTCATCTGAGCCGCCGTCGTAGAAACGCTCCCACAAAACGTCGCCAGCAGTGCTATACTTGACCGTCGCGAAGTCATAGGAACCCAGGCGGCATGCGGAACCAATCACGTACAGGTTGCCCGCGGCGTCCGTCATCACTGCCTTGATGCTGACGGACGGGGTCTGTGTCCAGCAGACCGTACCTTCCGCATCGTACTTCATCACAGAAGTGCTGCTGAACACATAGGAGTTGCCCGAAGGGTCAGCCGCTATGCCGAGCAGCGTGACGTTATCGAGGGTGCGGGCCCATGCCTCGCCGGGCCCACCTGAGAACTTGACCGTAGCGGCATGATATCCGTAATCGTCGTAGTAGTTCCCGCAGACGAGGACACGGCCGGAGCCGTCAACGGCCAGGCCGGTTCCCTGCAGTTCGACGCCGTGAGACCCCTCTACGGCCAGCCACAACCCACTCCACTGCTCTTCTCCGGCGCTGTTGTACTTGACCGCGGCCAGATAGGCCTTGTCCGTGGCGTAGTCGTAGAGTGTACCCCCGACATAGACGTTGCCCGAGGCATCCAGCGCGATACCGCAGGCATAGTTATGGGGCATGTACCCACCCGGGCCGTCGTAATAGCGCACCCAGAGTTGGTCGCCGGTCGGGCTGTATTTGACGGCCACGAGGTGCGATCCGTAGTCGCTACCCGCCACGTATGCATTCCCCGCAGCATCAATGGCAATCGCAACTGCCTCCCCCGGGAACGGGCATACCGATTCCTCGGCGCCACTTCGGCTGTACTTGATAATCAGGGAGCCATTGACAAGGACATATGCGTTGCCCGTGCCATCGAACGCGACCTTCTTACCCACGTCGGTGCCGGCCAGCGGGTAGTTGTATCTGACGATCCAGTCTAGGTCGCCGGTCGAGCTGTACTTGGTGGTGACGCGGGAGCCGCTATTGCGGCCTGTCGCGACCACGTCACCGGAGGGATCAATAGCTATCATCCTGGCACCAATCGTGGGGTCAATGCCCCAGTCGCTGCCCACCCTCTTCCAGAGCTCGACGCCATCGTGACCGTACTTGACATATGCGAGATACCACCTGTCGTAGTCGCCGGCGATGGCGTACCCCGCGACGTAGACATTGCCGGATGCATCAAGCGCAATGTCGAAGGGCTTGTCTTGAGCGGAATACTCGTAACTACCGAAATAGCTCCGGACGACCCACTGCTGCTCGCCACTGGAGTTGTACTTGACAGTCGTGACCTGCGTCCCGCACCACTGATACTCGGACCCGGTCACGTAAACGTCACCATCACTGCCGACCGCAATCGCCTCCGCTAGCGCCCCTCCGCTGCCGTGGGACACGTCCCAGACTTTGTCTCCGTCAGGCTCATATTTGATGGTCAGGTACTTGCCATCTGTGCGGTACCCGGTGACGACGAAGTTGCCAGCTCCGTCCGGCGCGACGTCCCGGGCGACCGCGGCCGCGCCTGCTGGATCGTATGTCGCTGAGCCCAGTATCGCGCCATCCGCGTCGTAAACGACGGTCGCGTACCCGGTTCCCGTGTATCCGGTCACACAGATGTTGCCCGACGCGTCCACCGCGATGGCGGTAGCGGTGTCGCGGCTATTGGCCCCTGGCCCGTCATAGAGCACATCCCAGAGCTCGGTTCCGCCGGGGCTGTACTTGACCGTGGCATAGTCCAGACTTCCGTCCGGTCCCTTGCCGCTGCCGGTGACAAGCACGTTGCCGTCCGGGTCGAGTTCAAGCCCGGCAGCATCCATTGTGGCGTTCTCCGCGGTCTTGTACTTGGCCACCCAAAGCTCTGCGCCTGCCATGCTGTACTTCACGGTAGCGTATTCGTAGCCGGTCGGGGTGTAGCTCCTCCCGAAGACGTAGACACCAGAGGCATCCACCGCAATGTCCCGGGCGCGGTCAGGCCCGCGGCCGGCGCCGCGATAGATGGCGGTCCAGAGCATCTTCCCGTCCGGGTCGTACTTGATGGTTACGTAGTCGGCCTGAGCCCCGACACCACAGTCGCTCGTCCCCGCGACATAGATGTTCCCATCTGCGTCCAGCGCAACCGCCTGCGCGCTGTCAACGCCACCGCCGCCCGAAGTGTAGTACGTTGCGGCCCATTGCTGCGAGAGCTGGGCCGTCAGGATTGCCGGAACCATGACTCCGGCGATGAGTATGATGAGTTTCCTCACGACGTTGCTCCTTCTATCTTGCTTGTGGTCCCTGATTCCGAAACCGATGGCCACGAAGACCGGAAAGGGTTAGCCACGGATAAACACTGATGCTCGGGCCGATTCCCAAGTCCAAATCGGTGTCCATCTGTGAGTGCTATAGGATTTGGTGGTGTGGCGAGCGTATTTGTTGACAAAAAGCTGTCTCGCCTTCGAATGGTAGTGAGTTATAGTCCGTTAAGACCTACCACCGAGAGGAGACAGCTATGAACACCAA
>Ga0194126_10000464_pt1 | contig 67986 bp, 53 predicted proteins | sample TA2KigC150mmetaG_FD_148641 | JGI IMG/M metagenome (GOLD analysis project Ga0194126, IMG submission 148641) | Freshwater microbial communities from Lake Tanganyika, Tanzania - TA2015035 Kigoma Deep Cast 150m | ecosystem: Environmental > Aquatic > Freshwater > Lake | place: Tanzania: Lake...
CAATGCCTGTCATAAAATGGATATTAAAAATACCATCCCACTTATCATCACCGGGCTCGATTAAAACCAATTTATATATCTCATCATAATTAAGCTGCTGACTAAAGATTCCATTACTCTTATCCGGGTAAATTCTTCCTGTTAATGGCCTTTTATTTGAACCAAGAATATTATAGCCTTTAATTATATTTCCATTAATATTTTCAATAGCAATAGTTAATTTTTTCTTGTTCATGATACCCGTCCAATTACCGATAAGGTAGTCATAGTCATTTTTATTTAAATCCGTAATTTTATTTTTTTTATTAGCGTTCCGGAGTGTTGAATTTTTTTCTTTTTCTTGTTCGGCTTTGAATTTGGCTTCTTCAAGTTCTAATTTCTTTTTTTCAAGTTCTAATTTTTCTCTTTCCAAGGAAGAATTTGCAGTTCCTTCTCCATTTCCACAAGCCGTTAGAAATCCAACAGCTAAAAAAAGTAAGTATATTTTCTTTAAAGTCATGCGACTAATATAATTAAAAAATTAAGGGATTAAATTTATTAAAATAGAAATAACATTTAGCGAGTATTTTAACATCTTCAACTTAAAGATATATTCGTTTAAAATAGTAGTGTAAATTACATTTTGTTTGTTTTTTCAATCCCAAAAATAAAATATTTGTTTGAAATAAAATTATATCTTGAAGATTGTAAAATTAGAATTAATTTTAACTGATGTTATTCAAGGAGGTCATAGGTCAGGAGACAATAAAGGAACACCTGATTCATGAAATTAGAGAAGATAAGGTTGCTCAATCTCAATTATTTCATGGAAAAATGGGCTACGGGACACTCCCGCTGGCTTTGGCATTTATTCAATATTTATTTTGTGAAAACAAAGCTGAATCTGATAGTTGTGGCAAATGCAGTAGCTGTCGGAAAGTAAGTGAATTACAACACCCTGATTTGCATTTTTTCTTTCCAGTTGTTCAAGCAATTACTAAATCATCTAGTAAACATTTACAAGATTGGCGTGATCAGATTAGGGAGAGTGCCTATTTTGATTTATACGAATGGACTCAGAGAATAGACGGTCGAGAGCGTAAGCCTATTATCAGTGCCGACGAAAGTATTGAAATAATTCGGAAGACTACCCTAAAATCATTTGAGGGCGGGCATAAAGTTTATGTCATTTGGATGGCCGAAGAAATGAATGCAATTTGCTCAAATAAACTATTAAAATTACTCGAAGAACCTCCAGAAAGGTCTTTATTTCTTTTACTTTGTGAGTCCATTGATGGAATTTTACCTACGATACTTTCTAGAATGCAGATAGTATCTATCCCCAGAATCCAGGATGGAGAGTTGACAAGTTATCTTGTTCAAAAAACAATGATTGATATTGAAACCGCGCAGAGTTGTACCTCTTTTAGCGAAGGAGATTATATTACTGCCACGTCACAACTTAAACAACAAGAAAATGCTGATTTTTTAGAGATTTTTAAAAATTTGATGAGGTTTGGGTATAAGAAAGACGTTAATGCCATGCTAGATTGGGCGGATTATACATCCCAGCAATCTAAGGAAAAACAAAAATTATTTGTGGTTTATGCACTACATTTGATTCGCCAAAGTAATTTGATAAACTACACTCCTGGAGCTCTGGTAAAACTTTCTCAAGATGAAGCATATTTCTTGAGTAATTTCGCAAAATTCATCAATGGGAAAAATATTCAAGCCTTTATGCAAACAATGAATGATATTTATTATCATCTCGAAAGAAACGCGAATCCTCGAATTGTTTTTACTCATTTAATATTTCAGGTTATGAGATACATTCACATGTGATTTCTTCTAATTTGTCAGAACAAAACCAATTAAAAATTGTACCTTAGTAAATAAAACCTATTGTCATGAATTTAAGAGTTCAACAAGCTTTAAATGATCAAATTGAAAAAGAAGCTTCATCTTCCCATTATTATCTTGCTATGGCCTCCTGGGCCGAAAATAACGGTCTAAATGGAACGGCTAAATTTATGTATCTTCATTCGGATGAAGAACGTTTTCACATGCTTAAATTAATAAAGTTTATAAATGAAAGAGGAGGAGAAGCAATAGTTCCGCCAGTAACTAAACCTCCTGTCCAATTTGATAATCTTGAGAGTGTTTTTACCAAATTACTTGAACACGAAATTAGAGTGACAGAATGTATCAATAATCTAGTAAATATTTGTTTAGAGGAAAAGGACTACTCGACACACAATTTTTTACAGTGGTATGTTTCAGAACAGCTTGAAGAGGAGGCGCTTGCACGAACGATTCTGGATAAACTTAAACTGATAAGCGGGGACAAGGCCGGTATATATCTCTTTGATCGAGATCTTGATAATTCTGCTACACCCCCAAAAGTCTAATATAAAGCGCTGTTTAAGGCGATTTTGAAAAGACTTACTTTTGGAATTCTTTTTATTTATATGCGAATTTTGTGTTAAAATTCAGATTAGTATGAGCAAATAAACCACAAGTTGACAGATGGTTTTTCTAAGAAGTATGATACCCACTTTAATTTATGAAATTAGCATTCAAGTTCCATTTTGGAACACCTGGTGGTTTTGGAGTTTAAATATTATTCTTGTGAGTTTAGCTTCTTATATTTATGTTAGACGCAGAATTGAGCAAGGAAGAAGAGAACAAGTAAAGTTAGAATTGAAAATTGCCGAACGGACGAAAGAAATTCGGGAACAAAAAAAACAGATTGAAATTCAAAACAAGCAGATTCAATTAGAAAAATTCAAAGTAGAGGAACAGCAAGCTCTTTTAAAATTGGAAAAAGATAAAAGTGAAAGTATTTTATTAAATATCCTACCTGAGTCCTCCGTTAAGGAATTAAAAACAAAAGGAAAAGTAAAAGCAAAAGCTTACAGTACCGTAACGGTTATGTTCACAGATGTTGTAGGGTTTTCAAAAATCACTGAAAATATGGACCCCAATAACTTAGTGAATAGGTTAGATGTTATGTTCCGTAAATTTGATGAAATTATTGTTTTAAATAATTTAGAGAAAATAAAAACAATTGGTGATGCCTACATGTGTGCTGGAGGTATACCAGAAATAAACTCTACAAATCCTATTGATACTTGCCTAGCTGCCCTTCAAATTCAGGATTATATGTCAAAACTTAAATACGAAGCCATTGCTAATCATGAGGAATATTGGGAAATACGATTGGGAATAAATACTGGGAACATTATTGCAGGAGTGATTGGTACGCAACGTCTAGCATATGATATTTGGGGATCTACGGTTAATAAAGCTCAGCGAATGGAGAGGCTGGGTGAGCCAGGGAAAGTGATGATATCCGGATCAACATTTTCTTTTATTGAACCATATTTTGAATGTGAGTTTAAAGAGAAAGTTCAAACAAAGGCCAAAGTATTATTGGATATGTATGTGGTGCACCGTATAAAGCCTGAATTATCTAAGAATAATGAAGGCTTATATCCGAATGATCGCTTCCTTAAAATTGTTAATCTGCACCATTACAGCACAATAAAATACTATAAAACCGAGCATCATGTTCTGAAAATGCTTGAAATTGGTCTTGAATCTAATTTATATTATCATAGTTTAAATCACACAAAGGATGTAGTTAAGTCGGTTGAGCGCATCGCATTACTTGAAGGAGTAACTGATGAAGGATTATTTTTGTTAAAGACTGCTGCAATTTTTCACGATGCTGGGTTTTTAGAAAGTTATAATAGTAACGAATCTATTGGTGCGCGTATGGCGGAAGAAATACTTCCAGAATATGGTTACACTCATGATCATATTCAAACCATAAAAGAGTTGATTTTTGTTACTGAATTTCCACACAAACCGACGAATAAACTTCAGGAAATTATTTGTGATGCTGACCTTGATTACTTGGGTCGAAATGATTTTGAGGAGATTGCTGATAAATTGAGACGTGAATTAAAAGAAAGAGCTATTATCTCTAGCGATAGAAAATGGGATGAGATTCAAATTTCTTTTTTAAATCAGCATAAATACTTTACAAAGACAGCAATAGAAACCCGCCAAAAAGTGAAAGATGAAAATATGCAGACTGTAATGGAGAGAATTGATAAAAATGAATATATTGATTAAGAGAAACAGTGAGTTTTTTGAGTTTGAATCACTTAATTTTTTTTTGACTAATTAAATATTGCGTAATTTTGTACTTTAAAAACAGAAAATGAAGAGTGATCTATATGTACATCCTGATTATTATGAGATGGATGATTTGTTATCTGAAGAACATAAATTGGTTAGAGATGCGGCCCGGTCTTGGGTAAAAAAAGAAATGTCTCCAATTATTGATGAGCATTACGAAAATGCAACTTTTCCAAATCATATTTTACCGGGCCTTGGAGAAATAGGCGCTTTCGGCCCTTATATCCCATCAGAGTACGGTGGTGCTGGTTTGGATCAAATTTCTTATGGATTAATTATGCAGGAGTTAGAGCGTTGCGATTCTGGATTACGATCTACCGCCTCTGTTCAATCTTCACTAGTGATGTATCCAATTTGGAAATATGGTTCAGAAGATCAACGGCTTAAGTTTTTACCAAAATTGGCAAGTGGCGAAATGATGGGTTGTTTCGGATTAACTGAACCAGATTATGGGTCGAATCCTGGGGGAATGATAACTAATTTTAAGGATTCAGGGGATTACGTTATACTTAATGGTGCTAAAATGTGGATTTCTAATGCTCCTTTTGCGCATGTTGCAGTTGTTTGGGCAAAGGATGAAAGCGGAAGAATTCACGGATTACTTGTAGAGCGCGGAATGGAAGGGTTCTCAACACCTGAGATGCATGGTAAATTATCATTGCGAGCTTCCTCTACCGGTGAGCTGATTTTTGATAACGTAAAAGTTCCAAAAACAAATATTCTTCCAGGAAGAACTGGATTAGGAGCTCCATTAAGTTGTTTGGATTCAGCGCGATATGGAATTGCATGGGGGGCACTTGGCGCTGCAATGGACTGTTATGACCAAGCACTGAGATATTCAAAAGAAAGAACTCAGTTTAATGTTCCAATTGGAGCATTTCAATTAATTCAAAAAAAGTTAGCTGAGATGATTACTGAAATCACAAAGGCACAGTTACTTACATTTAGGTTGGGCCAGCTAAGAAATGAAGGTCGTGCAACGAGTGCTCAAATTTCAATGGCTAAACGAAATAATGTTGAAATAGCATTAAATATTGCCCGTGAGGCGCGACAAATTCATGGAGGAATGGGAATCACAAGTGAATATTCGATGATGCGTCACATGGCTAATTTAGAATCTGTTGTAACGTATGAGGGAACACACGACATTCATTTATTAATTACAGGAATGGATGTAACTGGGATTTCAGCATTTACGCGTGAAATGTCAAACATATAAGGATTAGATTTTTCGAGATAAATATAGGCCATCTCTTACCGGAAGCAGAATAGATTTCAGTTTTGGATGAGACTGAACGTAATCGTTGTATTCATCAATTAATTTAGTATCCAAATCCATGTTGTCTTTTAATAACGTTACTTTCCCTGACCAAAGCACATTATCAGTTAAAATGTATCCACCTGAATTAACCTTATCAATTACTAAATCAAGGTAATTCTTATAGTTTCGTTTATCAGCGTCAATAAATACAAAGTCAAAGGATTGATTTAAGGTTGGAATAATTTCTATTGCATTTCCTGTTAGCTGAATAATTTTATTTCCTAAATCAGCCTTGCTAATAAATGAGCCAATCATTTTTTCTAATTCAATATTTGTATCGATGGTGGTTAAAATTCCGTCATCTGGCAGCCCTTCTGCCATTGCAATAGCTGAATAACCCGTGTAAGTCCCGATTTCTAAAATAGATTTAGGCTGAATGATTTCTACTAAAAACTTTAGTAATTGGCCTTGAAAATGACCACTTAACATTCGAGGTTGCATTACTTTTAAATGCGTTTCACGATTGATTTGGTGTAGAATTTCAGATTCTTTTGGGGTATGCTTTAATACGTAATCATCAATTTCTTTAGGTAGAAATTCCATATTATTGTACTTTTGGACCAATATAATCAAGACACGGACTAAAACCAACAAAGCACTTTCCTTTTAACTCGATGTGAATTGATCCTGTATTGTTTGCTTCGAATGAAAAGTCAGGCTGTAGTTTCCATGTCTCCAGGCATTTTTCACCGCTAAACTTATAAAAATCTGAATCGACTAATTTGAATAGAGAAATTAATTCTTGAATAGTCAAAAATTTTTCAGCGCGATAAATATCGTAAGAACCGCAATCAAGTTTACCCTTCCATGTCCCTGAAGTATCAGTTACTATCCATTTTTCAACTTTTTTTCCACCTTTTTTGGTAATTGCGAACTTTGATTTGGAGGCCATAACTACGGTTCCTCTTGCCATTGCAGGTGTAGGTTTTGCTCCACCGCAATATGGCGTATGTTTTATGAATACTAGCGTGTGTTTTTGTGCTGAGCAAGAAATTAAGAATAGAAAACTTAAAATAAAGAGCGCTTTCATTTTACTGATTCTTTACAAATTTTCAATTATTGAATAAGATACTTTAATTAATTCTAAAGGGTTGAAACAAGTAAAAAGTTGTTCAAATGGACTGCTTTTAGAGTTGAAAAATTTATTTTTAATTAAATCTTTTTTTGAAGCTTATTTTTTTTCTGATTTACATGATGCCTTATTATCACTATCAATCCATTGGCCTTTTTCATTATAGTGAGACAGACACATAGATTTTTCTTCTTTCGAGCATCCTATTTCATCACACATCTTAGCACATTCTTCTTTCGTCATTTTAGCACATTTAGACATGTCACATTTCATTTTCATATCCTTTTGGCATTCATTTGCTTTATCTTTTTTACAACATGTATTTTCATTTCCACGAGAAGCCTCCAATTTAGCTGAGGATGTAGGACCTGCTTTTTTCTCACTGCCGTGACCATCACCTAATATTGGCGCGATTACTAAACCAACTAAACATGTTAGTTTTATTAAAATATTCATTGATGGACCAGAAGTATCTTTGAATGGGTCACCAACGGTATCACCCGTTACTGCAGCTTTGTGAGCATCAGAACCTTTAAATGTCATTTCACCGTTAATCATTACACCCGCCTCAAAAGATTTTTTTGCATTATCCCACGCGCCGCCTGCATTGTTTTGAAAAATTGCCCATAGAACTCCAGAAACTGCAACTCCTGCCATGTATCCACCCAAAACCTCAGCTGCCATTGGCCAATTTCCAGATAAAAGTCCTGTACCCAAGCCAATTAATATTGGAGTAACAATTGTTAATGCACCTGGAAGCATCATTTCACGAAGTGCAGCTTTGGTTGAAATTTCTACACATTTACCGTATTCTGGTTTTCCAGTTCCTTCCATAATACCAGGAATTTCCCTAAACTGACGACGAACTTCTTGAACCATGTCCATGGCTGCGCTACCAACTGATTTCATTGCCAATGCCGAGAAAACAACAGGTACCATTCCACCAATAAATAGGGCAGCTAAAACAGGTGCTTTGAAAATATTAATTCCGTCAATTCCGGTAAACGTTACATAAGCAGCAAACAAGGCAAGAGCAGTCAATGCTGCGGAAGCAATAGCAAATCCTTTACCTACTGCTGCTGTTGTATTCCCAACTGAGTCTAAAACATCTGTTCGTTGACGTACTTCTTTTGGTAGTTCGCTCATTTCTGCAACTCCTCCAGCATTATCTGCAATTGGACCAAATGCATCGATAGCTAATTGCATCGCTGTTGTAGCCATCATTGCTGAAGCTGCAATTGCAACACCATAAAATCCCGCCAAAGCGTAAGAACCCCAGATTGCTGCAGCGAATAAAATTACTGATGAAAAAGTTGAAATCATACCGGTTGCAATACCAGCAATGATATTTGTGGCCGCACCAGTGGATGAATTTTGAACGATTCCTAAAACTGGTTTTTTACCAAGCGCTGTATAATATTCAGTGAAATAGGAAATTAAATACCCAACGCTTAATCCCACTAAAGTTGCATAAAATACATGACGACTCGGGATTGGCTGCGTTCCCTCTCCGAAAAAATTCATTTGAATAGTTTCAGGGAGCATCCAATCAACCAAAAACCATCCAGTAATTGCAGATAAAACAATTGAAGCAATATTTCCAATATTTAAAGCTTTCTGAACTTCATTTTCTTTAGCATCGTTACTTGAAATTCTCACTAAGAAAGTTCCAATAATTGAAGCGATGATTCCAACACCTGCAATCATTACAGGCAAAAGGATTGGACCTATCCCACCAAACTCTTTAAGAGTTTGTCCTGCCTCAGCCATATCTTTAATAATGTAGTTTCCTAAAACCATGGAAGCTAGTACAGTAGCCACATAAGAGCCGAAAAGGTCAGCACCCATTCCTGCAACGTCTCCAACATTATCCCCAACATTATCGGCAATTGTTGCTGGATTTCGTGGATCATCTTCTGGAATACCAGCTTCAACTTTTCCAACTAAGTCAGCGCCAACATCAGCAGCTTTCGTGTATATACCTCCACCAACTCGCGCAAACAGAGCAATTGATTCTGCTCCCAAGGAAAACCCAGCTAAAGCTTCTAAAATTATAGTCATTTTGTCATAATTCCAGGTTTCTCCACCCAGAAAATAATTCAAAAATATAAAGAAGAAGAGGGATAACCCTAGTACAGCCAATCCAGCAACTCCAAGACCCATAACACTACCACCCCCAAATGAAACATTTAAAGCTTTAGGGAGTGACGTTTTAGCCGCTTCTGTAGTACGGACATTCGCATCAGTTGCTATTCTCATTCCGATATTACCCGCAACTGCAGAGAAAACAGCTCCCACAACAAATGCAGGAACAATTAACCAATGTGTTGTTTCAACTTTTAAAGATATTCCAAATAATGCGGCTGATGCAATGACCACGAAAATCGCCAGTAAACGGTATTCAGCGCTTAGAAAGGCCATAGCGCCTTCTTTGATACTTTTGGCAATACCTTGCATTTTTTCATCTCCAGCAGGCTGTTTTTTTACCCAAGACATTTTGTAGAACATAAATATAAGTCCAACAAGAGACAAAGCGATGGGGATAAATATCAGATTGTTTTCCATAATAATAAGTTTATAAAACGGGTGCGAATTTACGTTTTAAAATCCATGTCTGCAAATACGAATGAGTAAAATTATTGTTACAAAAATTCAATAATTAAGGAATGATTCGCTTTATACATTTTAGATAATGGGAATAAGATTGGGTTTCATCTACCCAAATACCTGTTTGATCTAATTTATTGATTTTAACTTTTTTTGATGCATGAATAATTTTATTGCCTTCAATAACAATTCCTACATGCACAATTTTCCCATTGTCGTGAAAAAAAGCGAGATCACCTGTTTGAGCGTTCTCAAAGTTTATTTCATCTCCAATTTTAACTTGTTGTCCTGAGTCTCTTGGCAAGAATATACCTAATGTTTTGTAAACTGTTTGAACGAACCCTGAACAATCATAACCAAATGCATTTTTCCCACCCCATAAATAAGGGATTTCAAGACATAATTTTGAAGTTGAAAGTAAAATATCTAAGCTAAATTCTCTTGGAATAGTTGCTACATTTCCAATAAAGGTTCCTTTTTTCCCATCGATTAAGAGGGATCCATTTTTGTAAAATGGGAGCGTACTTCCCAATGAGATTTCAAACTTCTTTCCCTCAAACTCGACCAAACCTTTCAAATCAGCACAAACTGGGAAGGTGTCTTTTTTCATTTCGAAGTATGTCCTTTCGCTTATGGAACGATGGTTTACTTTTGGGATCCAACCTTGATAGCCATCAAAGAGATTTTCGATAAACAGCCACTTTTTGTCTTTAGATTTTGAAATAATCATATAAATATCTCCAAAAATTAATTGTGTTACTTGTTCACTTGAACTATCTGTAGTTTTGTGAACAGTGGTGAAATTAGAGATACAAATTCCGTATTCGGCAGAATAAAATAGGGCAACTGAAAAAATAAAGGATGCTGTTAGGATATATTTCATGATCTTAGAATTAAAAAATATGCCTCTCTGCATGGTATGATGAACGAACCAATGGCCCACTTTCAACATATCTAAATCCCATTTCTCTTCCCAAATCCCCATATTTCTCGAAGCATTCAGGACTAATAAATTCTTGAATCGGTAAATGTTTTGAAGTAGGCTGGAGGTATTGGCCTAGGGTTAAAATATCAACTCCGACGCTGCGCAGATCTGTCATTGTTTCGATGATTTCTTGTTCTGATTCTCCGAGGCCGAGCATTAGCCCAGATTTAGTTCTCATTCCTCCTTTTTTCAATCTAAAAAGTACCTCTAAACTCCGATCATATTTCGCTTGAATTCGAACTTGTTTTGTTAATCTTCTTACTGTTTCTACATTATGAGAAACTATTTCAGGAGCAACATCAATGATCATCTGTAAGTTTTCCCATTTTCCTGCAAAATCAGGAATTAAGGTTTCTAAGGTGGTATTTGGTGATTGATGTCGAATTGCCCGTACGGTTTGAACCCATATTTCAGCACCGCCATCTTTTAAATCATCACGATCGACTGATGTGATTACAGCATGCTTAACGCCCATAAGTTTTACGCTGTTTGCGACCCTTCCTGGTTCAAATTCATCTACTGAATCAGGTTTACCTGTCTTTACAGCGCAAAAACCGCACGAACGGGTGCAAATATTTCCAAGTATCATAAATGTAGCAGTTCCCTCGCCCCAGCATTCACCCATATTTGGGCAGTTACCACTTTGACAAATCGTATGAAGTTTGTGTTCATCAACCAGTGAGCGAACTTTTTTGAAATTTTCTCCAGTAGGTAGTTTAACTCTAAGCCATTTTGGTTTTTTTTCTCGGGTAAATGAGTCATTCGGTAGTAGTGAATTTTCGTTGCTCATATTTCTTTTTCAACTTATTTACAAAAATAAAGCATTTAAAATATATAATTCTTGTAAAACATAAAATGTATTCGCTTTACTGGTTGTTTTTTTCAATCTATTGTGCATAAAAGATAAAAATAGCATGTTTGAATGAAATTTTTCAATTTAATATACACACACGAGTAAGTTTCTATTTTCTTTAACTGACATAGTTAGCTTGTGGTAATTTAATGAACTATTTAATCAAACGACTGTTCAAATGAGGTAAAATAAAAGTAATCAAGTCGAACATGTGGTTTAATTTTATAAATCTTCGATATAAAACACTTAAATCAGTGTTGAAACAAAAATAAAACTATAGATGTTTGCGAGCGACGAACAAACTTTAAAAGACCTAGAATTTAATGTTATAATTGAATGGCTGCAACAATTTGCTATCGAAAAATCAGCGTCGCAAAAGATCAATGATTTGAGGCCATCAAATAATTTTCAACAAGTCGCAAACGAACTTAACAAGCTAAACGAATTAAAAAATATTCGATTATCAAATGAAAGTTTTCCGCCGTTAGATTTTGAAGAATTAAAAACGGAGATAAAATTATTGAAGATTTATGACGCTGTAATTTCTGTCGAAGGATTTCGAAGAATCTATCTTGCATCGAATTTAGTAAACCGAATTATTTCTTTTTTTGAGACACACAAAGGAAAATATTCAGGCTTGGAGAGAATAATTGAATCTTGTGAAATTAATTACGAAATCAATAAAAAAATTGATTCGGTTTTTGATCGGTCCGGGAAAATAAAGGACGATGCATCAAAAGAATTATTTGAGATTCGCCAGCGCATTAAAATTTTGCGCAATCAAATAAATAGAAATTTTGATCGAGAGCTTCGAAAACTTTTAAAAGCTCAAATTTTAGGGGATGTTACCGAGGGGTTTATTAATGAGAGGCGAGTACTTTCTGTTCAATCTTCATTTAAGCGAAAAGTACCCGGAAATATACATGGATCCAGTAAAACAGGTAATCTTACATATGTTGAGCCTCACTCAAATGTTCCGTTGAATAATGAAATGGAATTTCTGTTAGACGATGAACGTAAGGAAATTTTGAGAATTTTGAGAAAATTAACCAGTGATATTTCGATTTATCAGAAATTAATAAAGGCTTACCAAAGATGTCTGGTTGATTTTGATTTTCTGAATGCAAAATGTCGTTTGTCCCTTGAAATGAATGCCGTTTTACCAATATTAAATCAAAATACTAGTTTTGATTATCACGAGGCATTTCACCCTATTTTACGCAATACTAATTCAATGGTCAGAAAAGTTACCAAATCTCAGTCAATGACAATGAGTAATAACAAAAGAATGGTAGTAATTTCTGGTCCAAATGCAGGCGGGAAAAGTATAACATTAAAGACGGTAGGGTTACTTCAACTTATGCTTCAGTCTGGTTTATTGATACCAGTAAATGAAAATAGTAAAGCATGTTTTTTTCAACAGATTTTATCTGATATAGGTGACAATCAGTCTATCGAAAACGAATTATCTACTTATTCATATCGTTTACGTCGAATGAATTACTTTTTAACTATTTCAAATAATCAAACGCTCTTACTTTTAGATGAATTTGGGACTGGATCAGACCCAGAATTAGGGGGTGCTTTGGCCGAAGTTTTCTTTGAAGAGTTATATAAAAAATCCGTATTTGCAATAATTACTACTCATTACAGTAATATCAAATTAAAAGCCAATCTCCTTAAAAATTCAATCAATGGCTGTATGCTTTTTGATACTTTATCCTTGAAACCGAAATATGAGTTTTCAATGGGACAACCAGGTAGCTCTTTTACTTTCGAGGTAGCCAAAATGAACGGTATAAATAAGACTCTAATTTCAGCCGCCAAAAACTTACTTGACGACAAAAAGATAAAGTTAGACCATCTCATAAACGATTTACAGAGCAATAAAAATTATTTAGACAAGTTGATTAAAGAAAATGAAGAATTTAAGCGCAAAGTAAAGGAATCGCGAGAACATTTCTTGGAGAAAAAAGAACATTATGAAAGTCGATTAAAATCTCAGCAAACAATCGTTGATGAAAATAATAAACAACTTGTATCGGGAAAGAAAATGTTATACTTCATAGAAAAGTATGACCTGAAATCTCAAAAAAAAGATTCTAATCTTGCATTATGGGAAGAGATTAAAAATTTTATTAAACTCGAAAAATTAAAAACACAAGTAAAAACGCAACAGCGTAATATTGAAATCGAGCATCTAAAATCAGGTAAAACAAATATGCAAAATCAATACAAATTGAAACAGCATCTAATAATCCTAGGTTCATCAGTTCAGGTGATTGGAACGAATCGCACCGGGATTGTCAATAAAATTGGGAATAAATATATCGAAGTTATTTATGGAAATTCTCTTTTAAAAGTTCAACGAGAAAAATTACAATTTTTAAAATAGAGTGAAATAAAATTTTTTAATCAATTTTTTGTCTATTAGATAAAAGATTAATTTTCTTTTGTTCAAAATCAACTCCAAAAATTTTGGGAACTGTTCTAGAACAATGGCGTGACCACAACCCCAAAGAATTAGATCCGGTATTTAAAAGTGCAAGCCAATCACCTTCCCCTATTAAATTAAGCTGTTGTTCTTTCATTAAATAATCTCCGGCAAAACATAACGGACCAGCTATGTCATACGATTGTAATTCTGTATTCTTTTTCTCTCCAAAAGAATTGTACGTTTTAAAAATTATACCGCGGGGTTTGCTATATGTATCGCGCATTAAATAGTCTGCACCTAAATGGATAAAAATAACCCGTTTCTCGCCTCTTTTTACAACGTATTCAATTTTAGAAAATGCATATCCAGTGTAAAAATAACACCATTGACCAAATTCAGTAATTAATTGATAATTTTTTAAATTTGGTAATAATTCAGTCATTTTCAGAGCATATTTTTGCATTTTAGAAGTCTTTTCTGTCTTAATTTTTTCGGGAGGTAATCCTCCGCCGATGTCTAAAAATTTAATTCGTCGCTTTATCCCATTTTGCGCAAGTAAATTGTTCGCTTCTTCGGCGAGAGAAACGAGTTTTTGAATTGCTAAAATAGCCGAATTTAACTTAGTCATATGACTACCTGCATGTATGTGCAGTTGGGTTATGGGAAACTTCACAATTGCCTCTAAAAGTTTGTCTCTTTCAGAAATAGGCACACCAAATTTTGATTCGTTACTACTTACATGATACAATTCAGGAGACCCAGAGTTAATCATTGGATTAATTCGAACTCCAAGGGTGAAAGATGGATTTTCTGGAATTCGTTGAAGTTCCTCTATACAATTTACGTTTAATTTAATCCCAGGAAAGTGTTCATGGCAAAAGGCAATTTCCTTTTTCGTTTTCACGGGTGAATCAAAGACGATTTTATCATATGAGATTCCGGTTTGAGCAGCGATTTGAACCTCTTCAAAAGAAGCCGCTTCAAGCCCAAATCCCAATTGAACAATATGTTTTAATACTTCTTTATGAGGATTTGTTTTGATAGCAACCGCATGTAAAGTATTTTTTGGGAAAGATTTTTTTAAATGATCGAGGTATCTGTCTAGTTGGTTCCATGATTGGCAAATTACAGCAGTATCATCAGCAGTAATTAATTTTTCAGAATTAATTTTTTTTAACGACCACGATGCTTCAGATTCAAGAATATTCATTCAAATAATTTAGTAACACATTCTTCAATAATTTCAATTAACCGTAAATCATTGTATGGTTCGAATCGTCCATTCAATAGTTGTTTTCTCACCGAGTATGAACCGATTGCCAATCTGATAAATGACTTCTCTCCATATTGAACAGGTTGCCCTAAAAATAAACAATTAAATCCATCTAATCCTTCGTGCTTATTCAGCACTAAATAGTCAAATAGTTTTTTTAATTCCACGTTATTGAGTGCAACGCCATTAAAAAGGACCATAAATGAAATAATACTGTCATTAGTTAATTCCATATTAGGCATGAGCCTGAAAGTATCGCTTTGTGCAAGCCTACCTGTCACAACTTGATTCCACCTTCTGATTAAAGCATTACATTCGTTTTGCGGAAAAGAAAGATATGCTTCCATTTCACATAACGCAACTTCCCAACGCAAACGCAAACCAATGTTTTTAAATCGAGGAAGTTTTTCTCTTAAATTACTTAAATTTTTGGGAAAATCATAAGCCGAAAAAATACGATTGAAATAAATTACGTTCTTTCCCGATGTCTTTTTAAGTTTAGAAGTCCATTTAGTAGGAACGAGTAAACCCCCACAGAATGGCGGGGCTTGATAAAATTTAGATCCTGTGACCATAACCATAACTCCTTTATTTATGAGTTTTCGGATTAAATTTTGGTCTGTTCTGAACTGACACATATCGACAACCCACATAATTTGGGGAAATTCATCAATAATATCAAGGTCATCTTTAATCCCAGACTTACTTCCAAAAACCAAATTTCCAATAATTGGTAGATTTGGATTTTTTTTAATGATTTTGCGAATTTTCTGGTTTCGATTAGCAATATGCCCACTTTTTTCACGAGCTGCTAAATAGTATACTTGTGACTCAATAGCAGACGATAATTTTTGACCTTGTGGTATTTTTTCTCCAAATTGATTCCATTCTGAATAATAAGCTAACTCAGCGGCTAGTTTTGATCCGGACCCAAGTTCCTCTGGACATGATACAATATTAACGATTGGTTTATCGGGATTTAAGATTGATTGAAAAAGAAGAGGCAAATACATCATATCACTTCCACTAGGACCGTAATAGACATCAAAAATTTTGGCTGAAATGCTTAATAAACTGTGCAAACGATTGGTTTGCTCTTCTACTATTTGTTCATATTTTTCCGAACTATAATTTTTCAAAAATTCAACACCAACAGCATAACCATGTGGAGTAAAAGTTCCACAAGTACACGAACCTCTTTGAAAAAGGGATTCAAAGTGTACTGGATTTAAGTGGTATTTATTTGCATTTGTTTCTGGACGTATAAATATACGCTCATCGCACCCTGATGTTATAATTTCTTGTAATTCGGTTTTTTCAGAAATCATTTAGCTAGCTTTTTTTAGAAATCTTTTTTTATCACCGGTTAGTTCGCATTCAAAAGTGACCCAACAGTTGTGAGAGTCATGAGTTAATTTACATGACGAGTTAATTATTTTTTTAATCCAGTCTTTTTCAACAATATATTCTGTTTCAAATTCAAATTCACCCGTGATGTAATAGCGGGTCATTTTGATAGAGTTATCTCCCGAGATTTGTATACTGTGCCATGCGGCTTCTCCAATACCTCCAAGAAAGACGGCATCGCATTTAATTTTTTCAGGTTTTAATGGCGGTTGTAAATATTGTCCGGGGAACTCGTCTGATGGTAGTTCTTTTATCGGTTTATTTGTAAATGAGCAATAGCATTTTTTTAAAAGGTCAATTAATGAATGACTGAGTTTATTCGAAAAATAGCTTCCCTGTCCGTTTTCCCAAATCAAAAATTTACTATCTTCTGAAGCTGCGAGAATATTGTAATAAGGTGTAGGAGTTAGGGTGATTGGTAGTAAAAAACGCTTTTTGAGGCGAAGATTTGACGACCATCCTGCCAACAATGTTTTAGAAATAAAACTCGCACAATTTGTATTTGACTTTGATAAACAGCCATACCCAATATACCCAAAATTGATTGTAGACTGAATATATTGAAATAGGGCTACAGCGTTTATTTCATGGTTAATTGATGCAAATAGGGGGCCGGAGCCATGAGTGGCATTTTTAATACTTTCAAGCTCTTTACACAATTCTTCTAAATTTGATAGTTTCCCCTCACCGTTCCACTCTGGCTTTAATAAAAGGGTTAATTTAGGATCTGTTTCTGCCGACCGGGCTCTTCCATATCCCATTGGAGTAATATATCTTCCAAAATCGTAATAGAGAAATTGTGAGTCAATCGCAATAACAATTGCTGCATGCCCAATTCTAAAATTGATGTTTTTTAGTATTTTGAGTTTTTTTAAATAAATCCAAAATTTTTCTTGCCCCCTTGCTGTCATCTCAGGCCATGCTAAAGGAATGACAGCAACATTTTTATTTTCAGCTAAGAGTGAACCAATATCGCAGTTCGGTTCAGAATTTAATTGAAGTTTCGAAGACATTCAATTTTATTGAATTATTACACGGTAAAAGTAACGAAAAAACTTTTGGGTGAAAACCCTTATTGTAAGATAAGATTTATTCAAGCCAAACACATGTTAAAAGCGAGAATTTTGATTGCTTAATCTAGTTTTAACTTCGTTTGATCTCAGATTTATTTGGACGATAAATCAGAGTTTTGTTTTATTTGAGATTGGCCATATGCGTCACAAGAGGCTTTGCCGCCAGCACCACAAGATGCTAACATTCCAAGAACAATAAATAAGCCGATTAATTTTATAGAGATTTGTGCTTTCATAAATTAGTTATTTGATACTTACATTAAACGCATAAAAATGGATAAAGTTACAAAGAGGGTAAAATTAAGTAAAAAAAGTCGTTCACCAGATTTTTTTCTTATTTTTTGTGATAGTAAATCAAACTTGAAATACTTACTTAGATTGATTCTAAATTAAACCATCAAGTTTCTAATGACAATACTATGACAATTCAACAATATTCAATTCCCAACTTTGTACTAAATTCAGTAGTTGTTGATTGATTCGTTTTACAGTTTAGCATTCACACACCGACTTCTTGCGGTAAATCAAATTGGTTTGCTCCATATTGATCCCTATGATCAGAAATTGAGGCTTTCTAAGGTAAAAAATGAATTCAAAATTTCCGAATTACTTTTTTTATCAACATGTAATAGGGTTGAATTTATGATAGTTACGTCATCCGAAGTAAATATAACGTTTGTCCAAGATTTTTTAAAAAAACTATACAAAACATTCACAGAAAATGAGTTGCACAATTTTTCTACCAACTTCGAGTTGTACAGAGGCAAAAAGGCCGTAAATCATATTTTTTCAGTTGCATCGAGTGTGGATTCAATGGTCTTAGGAGAAAGAGAAATTATTACCCAAGTTCGCAATGCATATGAATTATCTAAAAAAAATAATCTAACAGGAGACCTATTACGAATTGTTATCAAAAACACCATTGAGACAGCAAAAAGAGTATATACCGAAACCTCGATAGCGACAAAACCAGTTTCCATAGTTTCTTTGGCTTATCACAAACTAAAATCCCAAAGGTTAGATTTAAATTCTAGAATTTTAATTATTGGAGCTGGCGGAACTAACTCAAATTTATGTCGCTTCCTTAAAAAACATGGGTTCAAGAACTTTACTGTCTGTAATAGGACATTAAGTAAAGCCAAGGAACTAGCCGAAGAATTGAATGGTAGTTATTTGTCTTTGACTGATTTAAATACTTACACATCTAGTTTTGATATTCTACTTTCTTGTACCGCCACTGATCGCCACTTTATCGGGCGAAACATGTATAAACAAATTTTGAATGGCGAACAGGATAAAAAAATTGTTATCGATTTAGCAATTCCTCAAGATTTGGACCCTGAGGTTCTAAGATTTAATGATATAAATTATATTTCAGTAGATCTTCTTCAAAAAGAATCAAATGATAATTTACAAGAGAGGGCGAAGGAAATTAAAAGTGTAGAGACAATCCTTTTAGAGTCGATAAATTCTTTTGAACATGTGTTAAAGGAGAGGTGTGTCGAATTAGCAATGAGAGATGTTCCAAAACAAATTAAGGAAATAAAATCAATTGCTGTAAATCAAGTTTTTAGAGATGATATTGAATCTATGGATGATCACTCGAAGAAAGTTCTCGAAAAAATTCTTGGATACGTTGAAAAAAAGTATATCAGTGGCCCGATGAAACTTGCCAAAGATATATTAATTCAAAATTCCTGAAGATGTTCATAAGAATTGGAACAAGAGGAAGTGATTTGGCTTTATGGCAGGCCAATACTATAAAAAAAAGATTAGAAAAAAATGGTAATATAGTTTGTATTACAATTATTAAAACACAAGGAGACAAGGTTCAGGATTTAGGCTTTGATAAAATAGAGGGGAAAGGTTTTTTCACTAAAGAAATTGAGTATGCCTTGTTATTAAGAAATGTTGATTTAGCTGTTCATTCGCAAAAAGATTTAGAAACCATACCCAAGGAAGGGTTAATTGTAGCGGCTGTATCAGAACGCGAGGACCCTTCAGAATTGCTTTTAATGACTAAGGAGAGTGTTGATCTTTCTCAGGTTTGGGAACTAAAATTAAATTCAACAATAGGAACATCCTCTGCTCGTAGAAAATCATTAATTGTATCACAACGAAGTGATTTAATTATCAAAGATTTAAGAGGGAACGTTCCAACGCGTATTCAAAAATTAAGAGAAGGCTATTATGATTCAATTATTTTAGCAAAAGCAGGGGTTTCACGTTTAGACATCAATCTCGATGAATTTCATGTAGTTGAGTTAAATCCTAAATTATTCGTTCCAGCCCCTTCTCAGGGAGTTTTGGCATTACAGATTCGAGAAAATGAACCTGAATTATTACAAGAAATAAAAAAATTAAATCACCCTTTAGTTGAAAAACAAGTTTTGATTGAAAGAAAAGTACTGAATTTAATGAAGGGCGGTTGCCAACTTCCACTCGGGGTTTATTGTGATTTTGAAAATATTTATATTTCTTATGCAAAGGAATGGTCGAGTGGAGCAAACCTATTTTGTTTTCCATATTCAGAAAGCGCAAATTTGGCGCAAAAGATAGTCGATACGTTGAAAAGAGATGACTAATTTCTCAATTTTTATTAGTAGGGATGAAGAGGACGCGAGTTTACTTCAAGAATTCTGTGAAAAACAAAAATTGGCTTTGGTTCCAAAGGCATTAATTGAATTCATCAAAACACCTTATATTATTTCCGAAAAATGGGATGTGATTTTTTTCCCAAGTCCACGAGCAGTGGATTTTTTCTTTGATCAACCCGATTGTTACGATTTTTCTGATACGGAAATTGCTTGCGCGGGAAAAGGGACCAAGAGCGCTCTAAAAAATTGGGTAAATAAAATACATTTTATCCCCAAAAATTCCGGTAATATCGTTGAAGTACAGAGGGAATTTAAGGAATGGCTGAAGAATAGAAATGTCCTATTCGTAGGTTCAAATCTTTCAAGAAAGAGTGTTTTATCCGAAATTCCTCCTGGGCAGCAAAAATTTATTCAAGTATATGAAACCAAGGATCATCCTCAGATTATAGAGCCTTGTAACTTATACATATTTTCTAGCCCGAGTAATGTAAAATCCTTTTTAACGATGAATCAGATCCCCGTTAATTCTTCTGTAATTTCTTGGGGCCAATCAACAACTATTGAGTTGATTAAAAATGGGATCACTCCAGTTTTTGAATTAAAATCAAGCTGCATTTTAGAGTTAGTAAAATATTTAAAAGAAAATTTGAAGGAATAATTTTACATTTTCACCAATCGATTTTTATTCTGTCAATCAAAACTTCTTTATGCAAAGGGACTCCCTGAAAAATATGCTCTGTAAGTTCTTTACTCAATAGAGGAGCGATCATGTAGCCTTTGGTTCCAAGACCATTAAAAATGAAATTATCTTTGAATTTTTGGTGTTCGCCAATAAAAGGTCTTCGATCGTATGTAGTTGGTCGAATTCCGGCTGAATGGGCAATTATTTTTGGAGGAGTTGTCGTTAAAACGTGTAAGTTGTCCAAAATTTTTTGTTTTCCATCTTTTGTTGGTAAAGCATCGGCCGCATCCCATTCGTAGGTAGATCCGACTTTGAAATAACCATTCCCGATGGGTAAAACAAAACATTTTCTATTTAATAATTCTTCTTCAGGAATAGCATCAACAGATAAAGTTAATATCTGTCCCTTTGTAGGTTTAACATTTAAATAATTGAATAATGGATTATGCTGAACATCGCTCCCTTCACAAAAAATAACCTTATCATAGTATATATGTTTGTAGATTTTTAATGTGGGGTTATATTTTTCAAAATCGAATTTTTCTTCGATAATTTTTTTGTTTGCCGATAAATATTTTTGACATGACGACATAAATACCTCTGAATTTACCCAATAACATTGTTTTACCCGTGCTGTTCCAAACGGCGATTTAACCAAATTATAAGAATCATCTTTTGAATTTATTTTTTCCAAATAAGGTTTAAATTCTTCACATGTCTGCTTTTTTATCCATTCTTCCTTTTCTTGGTTAGAGGAAAAAATACGACGTAATTTAAGGGGATAGAAAAATGATTGTTTAGTTTCTTTTTCAAGTTTTGAATAAAACTCAATTAAAGAAGGTAAAAATTGATCTACTCGCCAAGATTTGGTCGTTCTTCTAAAAACAATTGGATTTATGATTCCTGTTGCAGGAAGTGTAGAATTATTTACCCCATGATCAATCAGTGTGAACGAAATATTTCTATTTAATAATTGTAGGGCCGTTGTCAACCCTGCGATACCCCCCCCAATGATTAATACTTTCATTTTGTAATTGCCAATGTAATTAAACTAATTTTTAACTCAGGATTTTTGGCATGAATTACTTTAACTAAGCTTTCAAAGGTTGCTCCCGTGGTGACTACATCATCAACAATTGCGATATGACGATAAGAGGTATTATTAAGAATTGATGAAAAGTTTTTTTCACTACTCTCCCATCGTTCCAACATAGATTTCTTCGTTTGGCTTATTGTATCTTTTAATTTATTCACTTGGGTTTGTTGGACAGGCACTTTTAGTATTTCTGATATTCCTTGGGCCAATATTTCTGCTTGATTATATCCTCTTGAAAATTTTTTCTTGGGAAACATCGGAACGGGCAATAGTGCTTCGATATCATTAAAATCATAAATCTTTGAAATTTTTTCTCCGATTTTTCTTCCAAATTGCCGTCCTATTTGTTGATTATTTTTGTATTTCAGGGTATGTAAAATGGATTGAACTACGGTTTTGTCCTCAAAATAGTAAAGCGCAAAAGTTTTGTGAATTGATATTTTACCCCAAAATAGCTTATCCATTTTCGTTGGCTCGGTATAGTTTTCGAAAAAAGTGAGTGATAAATTCGTTTTACATTTTGTACAAATGAAAGATTCTTTTGCTACAAGTTCGGTTTCGCAATGGATACAATTTTCAGGAAATAATAGGTGGGAAAAAGATTTTGAAATGGATGAAATATGTCTAATCATTGATACGCTTAGTGTTCATGTGAAGTTAACAGAATTTTGTTAAAAATTATAAGAGAAACCGTAAGAATAATTTTTCAAACTTAACGAAATTAGTGAAGATTTTTGGGAGAATCAATCATTAGCCTCTATTACGAGCAAGAGAAGTAATTTTTGATTTTTGTGTGTGAATATCTTTCACGAGGTTGTTAATAAACGCACAAACGGTCGCCTCTTCTACGATTGCGATTTTAGATGTTAATAACATTAAAAAATTGTTAATTTTTTTTATTGTGTAACCCCAGAATTTTGACAAAATTTGTATGCCCGAATGATTTGAAAAGATGTTTACTTTACAATATCTTACACTACGCAAGGGAAATACACATCTTAATGAAAAAAACCAAAAGTTAAGCGCAATTTAATTGTGTTCAGTGAGAGGTTTTTCATTTTAAAAAAGTGATTGACGATTAAAATAAAAAATAGAATGACAAAAAAAGAACCAATTTTAGAAGAGAATAAAAGTCGCTTCGTGCTTTTTCCAATCCAACACAACGACATTTGGAATTTTTATAAAAAAGCAGAGGCAAGTTTTTGGACAGCAGAAGAAATAGATTTATCCCCTGATTTAATTGATTGGGAAAATAAGTTGAACGATGATGAGCGTCATTTTATTAAGCATGTTCTTGCATTTTTTGCTGCATCAGATGGAATAGTAAATGAAAATCTTGCTGAGAATTTTCTTTCAGAGGTTCAATATACAGAAGCAAAATTTTTCTATGGTTTTCAAGTAGCAATGGAAAATATCCATTCTGAAACTTATTCTTTACTCATTGATACGTACATAAAAGATACTAAAGAGAAAAATCACCTATTCAATGCTATTGAAACGTTGGATTGTGTTAAGAAAAAAGCTGAATGGGCTCTTCGATGGATTGACAAAGGTTCCTTTGCAGAGAGATTAGTTGCCTTTGCTGCAGTTGAGGGGATATTTTTTTCAGGATCATTTTGTTCGATTTTCTGGTTGAAAAAGAGGGGTCTAATGCCTGGGTTAACGTTTTCAAATGAGTTGATTTCTCGCGATGAGGGATTACATTGTGACTTCGCGTGTCTATTATATAATAGTCACATAATTAATAAATTATCAAAAGAAGAAGTGCGAAAAATAATTATTGATGCCGTGGAAATTGAAAAAGAATTTGTTACAGATGCATTACCTGTTCGTCTAATTGGAATGAATAGTGAATTGATGGGTCAGTATATTGAATTTGTTGCCGATCGTTTATTAACTGAATTAGGAAATGAAAAGGTCTATAATGTTGCTAATCCTTTTGATTTTATGGATATGATTTCCATTCAAGGAAAGACAAATTTCTTTGAAAAAAGAGTGGGCGAGTATCAAAAAGCTGGGGTTTTAGTTGGCGGTATAGATAATCATACCTTCACAATGAATGAAGATTTTTAATAAAAATTGTTAGAGTAGAGATGTACGTTGTAAAAAGAGATTCTAGAAAGGAAGCGGTGAAATTTGATAAAATTACCGCAAGAATAATGAAATTATGTTATGGTTTAGATCCATTAGTATCACCTGAGGCAGTAGCTATGAAGGTTATTGAAGGGATCTATGATGGTGTTTTAACGACCGACTTAGATAACTTAGCAGCTGAGGTAGCCGCAGCAAAAACCATTGATCATCCAGATTATGCCTTATTAGCCTCACGAATAGCAGTATCAAATCTTCACAAGGAAACGAAAAAAACTTTCTCTGAAGTGATGGAAGATCTTTACAACTATGTTGACCCCAAGACAGGCCAACAAGCTTCATTATTAGCGGAAGATGTATACCAAGTAATAATGAATAATAAGGATATTTTAGATTCAAGCATAATATACGACCGCGATTTTAGGTATGATTATTTTGGATTTAAAACACTCACACGCTCTTATTTGATTAAGTTAAACGGTCAGATTGCTGAACGTCCACAGCAAATGTTGATGCGAGTATCACTCGGGATTCATAAACATGATATACAAGAGGCAATTAAAACATACAATTTAATGTCAGAGGGTTGGTTTACACATGCCACTCCAACGTTATTTAATTCGGGAACACCGAAACCACAAATGTCATCTTGTTTCTTGCTAACAATGAAAGGCGATAGTATTTCAGGAATTTACGATACCTTAAAGTCCTCAGCACAAATTTCTCAATCGGCAGGTGGAATAGGACTGGCTATTCACGATATTCGTGCAACAGGTTCTTATATCAAAGGTACAAATGGAACCTCAAATGGAATCGTTCCAATGTTACGTGTATATAATGATACAGCAAGATATGTGGATCAAGGTGGGGGGAAAAGGAAAGGATCTTTCGCTATTTACTTAGAACCGTGGCATGCGGATGTTTTTGATTTCCTTGACCTAAAGAAAAATCACGGGAAAGAAGAACAGCGTGCAAGAGATTTATTTTATGCACTCTGGATACCAGATTTATTTATGAAACGCGTGAAAGAAAATGGAGAATGGACTTTAATGTGCCCTCATGAGTGTCCTGGTCTTTCAGATACGCATAGCGCAGAATTTGAAGCGCTCTACACGAGGTATGAAAGTGAAGGAAAGGGAAGAAAAACAATTAAGGCTCAAGATCTTTGGTTCAAAATTTTGGAATCTCAAATTGAGACGGGAACACCATATATGTTGTATAAAGATTCGGCAAATGCGAAATCAAACCAACAAAATTTGGGTACAATCAAATCTTCAAATCTTTGCACTGAAATCATTGAATATACAGCGCCTGATGAAATTGCAGTATGTAATTTAGCTTCAATTGCTTTACCAAAGTACGTAACGGAAGAAAGCACTTTTGATCACGATAAACTATTTGAAGTCACTTATCAAGCCACGGTTAACTTAAATAAAATAATTGATGAAAATTACTATCCAGTTGAAGAAGCGCGAAATTCGAACTTCAGACATCGGCCTATTGGACTCGGTGTTCAGGGGTTAGCTGATGCTTTCATTATGTTAAAATACCCATTCGAATCAGAGGAGGCACGCGCACTAAACAGAGAGATTTTCGAAACAATTTACTATGCAGCAATGACTGCATCCAAGGATTTAGCCAAGTTAAATGGTGCATATGAGACATTTGAGGGATCGCCGGTTTCTCAGGGAGTTTTCCAATTCGATATGTGGGGTGTAACTCCAACAAATCGCTGGGAATGGGATATATTGAAAGAAGAGGTTAAAACGTATGGTGTTCGAAATTCTCTTTTGCTCGCTCCAATGCCAACCGCATCAACTGCTCAAATTCTTGGCAATAATGAGTGTTTTGAACCGTACACCTCAAATGTTTACACTCGCCGAGTTCTATCTGGTGAATTTATTGTGGTAAATAAGCATTTATTAAAAGACCTTGTTAAAGAGGGTCTTTGGAATAAAGATATGAGACAAAAAATTATGGCGTCTAATGGATCTATTCAAAATATATCTGAAATTCCGCAGTATTTGAAAGAATTATATAAGACAGCTTGGGAAATTTCCCAAAGAGCTATTATCGACCAAGCGGCCGACCGTGGCGCATACATTTGTCAATCACAATCATTGAATGTTTTCATGGAAAATGCAAACTTTGGAAAATTAACCTCAATGCATTTTTATGGTTGGGAGAAAGGGTTAAAAACAGGTATGTATTATTTGAGGACGAAAGCTGCCACCGATGCGATCAAGTTTACGGTTGATAAGAGTGTTGTAGAAGAGTCTGCTTCTCAAACAATTACAGACCAAAACGTCCAAGAAAATCAGGATGCGATTGCCTGCTCTCTCGATAATCCTGAAGGGTGTGAAATGTGCTCAGGATAGAAAATAATCAATAATTGAAACCAAGGGGCCGCTTCAAAAGCGGCCTTTTTCTTCTTAAAGACTTTTACTCAAGAGAAATTGAAATGTGTTTATAGGCATAGCTTGAATGATTTAAAGAAAATCAAATAAGAACACATAAATTCAATTATTACCAAATTTCTTAAAAAGAATTTATTGTTTAATAAATTTTTTGTGTAAAACTTGTCCCTCGGTTCGAATCCCATAATAGTATATTCCAGAGGGAATGCTACTGGAATCAAAGCGAATAATATGACCACCGGGCTCAAATTCCTTAGAAGCCAATTCAATTATTTTCTGCCAATTTGAATCTAATATTTCAAATTGTACAAATTTTTGTGAGGGTAATGTGAAATAAAACTCAATCTGATCCGAAATTTGAGATAGATTTACATCGTAAAGATTAATATATTCCTCTGTTCTAACACGATTTTTGGAAAGATACTGTAATAACTTTCGGTAAAAGATTATCGCTAACAGGACGATTAAACTTATTGCTAGAAAAGAGGTCCAATTTTTAAGTTCCACAATAAAGTTTTTCAAACAAAATTACATTATATTTTGAGGAGAAAAAAATATGGATAATTCTATTAATTTTTAGTTAGTTAGATTTTTTATATTTCTTCTTTTTCTTTTTTCTATAAATCGATTGTGGTAAAAGCGGATCATAGGATTTATTTTTTTTAATTTTTGTTGATTTTGTACTTTTTTTAGGAGTTTCGACTTGAAGCTCAGATTCAGGTGTTCTTGCCACGTGAACAAATTCATTTTGAGTTTTAGAGTCACCATTTGGATTAATCCATTTATTTTTAACTTTCTTAGTTTTAAGTTTCCCCTTTTTATTACTTGTAACAATGGTAATCATTTCATCTTCCCTTTCATTCACTCCAATTACATCTTCCATCAAGTACCAGCCATCTTTTTTCCATACATACGAATCGTATGAAAAATCAGGAAAATAAAAGGAATAAATACCTTTTAAATCTGGGGTTTCGGGAATTAAGTGGTCAAACATAATTCGATTGTATTTTTCTTCATAGGTCATATTCATCGCTGCACTTTCGGCGTACTCAAAGTATACACGATTAACTTTTTCTTTTTGATTTTTAAAAATGGGAGCTCCAAGTTTCGCGGATTTTTCTGTAAAAGTTAAAATATCCAATATTCTGATATTACTTGAATTTGAATTTCCATCCCACCCTAAAAGTGTGTAATATTTTTTTGAACCAATTTTTTTTGGAATTATTCCAATATACAACGCACCATACCAACTGGAAATATCAACAATATTTGTAATCCTTGAATTGCTTGCATCAGCATTGTCTTTCAACTCATATGTGACAACTTTGGAAGATTCTTTTTTAACAATTACGCCAAAATAGTGGTAATACCCAGTAAAATCATTTTTAATTGCCCAAGTAAATATTCGAATTTTATCGTCAGAGCTTGTAATATCTTTTATTCCTTTAAAGTTTTTCAGGGAGTCAAAGGGAAACTTAAAACATTCTTTGTTTGAAAAGATTTTTTTAAATTCAACCAAAAAATTATTATTGGCTATTAACTTTTTATCAAACGTCTCTTTATTCTTAATTTCAGAAAATAAATTAACTAATTCTTTTTCTTGTTCAAAGATGACTGGCTGGGCAAAAATAAATTCATTCGCAAATAACAATAAGATGAAACTTAAAAATATTTTCATATCAAGTAAGAACGCTTCTTTTTTTGTAAAGTTACTTTAAGTTTTTTACAAAACTTGCGACGGGAATTATTTTATATTAATTAGTTTTCTTTAGATATATTCCTATGCATACAGGGGATTTCGTTAAACTAATAGGATTATATTTCTTTACAATTAACATAAGTTAATCAAATATCTGAGGGTTTTCAAATTCAGTTTAAGAAAAAAGCAACACCGCAACCCAATAAAATACTCAAAAGTTTCAAAAAATTAAACTTGTGATTTTCACTTGTCTCAAAAATAATTGTTGTCGATATATGTAAAAAAATTCCGACCACTATAGCTAGAATAACATGTCTATCAACACCAAGATTTTCGGCAGGAACTATGAGTCCAAATAAAACGCCGATGGGAGTCATTAATCCAAAAGTGATTAAAAATAGCCACGACTTTAAGTTGCTTAATTTTGTTTTACTTAATAATGACATTAAAGCAAAGGCGACTGGAATTTGATGAAAGATAATTCCCAAAAACAATGAATTAGCATCATGATTTTGGTATTGTGAAATACCGATACCTTCTAACATATTACCAAGAGGAATCCCTTCAACAATCGAATGAATTGATAATGATATAAATAGAGCCCACGGGATTTTTTCTATTTTTTGAATGTGAATGTGTCCATGTTCAATGCCTTTCGAAAAAAATTCTAGGATAAGTTGAATTAAAAATCCGAGTAAAATGAAATAGCCAATAAAAGATTTTTTTTTAATGTATAATTCAGGGATAAAATGGGTAAATGCAATAGAAAGCATAAAACCACCACTAAAAGCTAATAGAAGTTTTATTACTTTGGACTTATTTTTTGAGCCAATCGACACGACGGTTAAAGCCCCAATTAAAACAGATCCAAGTAACGAGATGATAACTATTGGTGTGTTAAGCATTTTTTTCGGCAATAATTATTAAGCGATCAGAGTAGGCAGCATCAAACGTTTTCAAATCGAAGCTGCCAAAAGTATGAAGAATTTTAAATTCAGGCCACATTAACTTTTGAAAATCGTCTAATTTAAGTAGTTGAACACGTTCTACATATTTTTTTGTTTTTTCTTTGTCAATAACAGTAATTTTTTTGTAAACATATCCTTTTTCTACAATTCGCTCGATTAAAAATTGAATGTCATCAATCGTTTTTTCTTCTTTGGGTAGAAGATTTGTGACAACTTTGTCAGCATTTAAAAAATCAATTACAACTAGTCCTTTTTCATATAGCATATTAGCCATTGAAGAAATTACTTTTTTATTATCAACGGGAGAGTCAAAATAGCCAAAACTTGTAAATAAATTAAAAATCACGTCGAAGGACAAGTTTGGAATAATTTTTCGCATGTCATGTACTTCAAAATGCAAGCCTCTTTTTTCATAAGTTTTAGCAAAACAAATACTATTTTGTGATAAATCCACCCCCAAAACTTTGTGTCCCAAATCGTTTAAAATAATACTATGTCTTCCTTTTCCACATGCTAGATCCAATAGTGAAGAGTTCGATTTTAGATTAAGAAAGTTACAGAGATTTTGAATTAAAATACGGGCCTCGCTGTCATCTCTATTCTTGTAAAGAATATGATAATAGTCGGTATCAAACCAATCACTAAACCATTCGTTGGTTGCTGTCATTTTATTTTACAGAAAATTCAAAGATTTTTTTTCCATTAATTACTCCCTCTAGTTTATCTCCTATATGAATTTCCCCAACACCTGCGGGAGTTCCAGTATACAATAAATCCCCAGTTTTTAAAGTAATGAATTGCGAAACATAACTAATTAATTCATCGATAGTAAAAATCATATCTTTGGTAAAGCCATTTTGTTTTAGTTCTCCATTCTGAAAAAATTGAAAGTTAATTTCATTTAGATTAATATCTGAAACGTTCAACCACTTATCTGAGATTGGAGCAGAATTATCAAAAGCTTTAGCAATTTCCCATGGCAGACCTTTATTTTTACATTTTATTTGTAAATCGCGTGCTGTAAGGTCTAGTCCAAGAGTTATTTCTGAATAGTAATTTTTTGCAAATTTCGTTTGAATAAATTTGCCAGCTTTTTTGATTTTGACAACAAGCTCACATTCAAAATGAATTTCTTTACTAATGTTGGGAAGGTAAATAGCGCTACCCTCCTTTAATTGAGCGGTATCTGGTTTTAAAAAGAAAACAGGCTCCAAAGGTAATTCGGAATTCATTTCTCTTGCGTGGTCAGCATAATTTCTACCAAAACAAATTATTTTCATTTAGATCCGAATTTATCTTTCAACTGTGATAATTTAGATCCGAATTCTTTTTCTTTCTCTTCCAAATCTCTTGATTTAATTTTCTCCATTTCCTTTCTCAAACACTGTTTCGTGTAAAGTGGAAAATCAGCATCTAGCATCCAGCCGTAATATCCGGGCTCCTCATTCATTACTTGTTTGATAGTCTTTCCTTTGTGTTTACCAAAATTATAAATACCATTATTTTTTTCGTCAAGAGCTAGTCTCCCAGCTAAATCCAAAAGTTTATGATCCCCTACTCGAGAAAATTCTGCTAGAGCCTGTACATTAAAATCTAAGTTGTCGTATTTTTCTAATTGTGCTTTAAAAACCGACCAAGTTACTTGTGTATCGTATAAAGCGTCGTGTGCATTTTCCATAATTTCTCCACAATAAAATTGATATGCGGCTGCTAATGTGCGTTGTTCCATTTTGTGAAAAATATTTTGCACATCGATAAATACACGATTGGTAAAATCAAATGCAATGTTACAACGTAAAAATTCTTCTGCGAGCAGGGGGATATCGTATTTATTTGAATTATATCCTGCTAAATCACTATTTCCTATGTAATCAATAATTTCGCTTGCTAACTCACTAAATGTGGGTTTATCTTTGATATCTTCATCCGAAATACCATGAATTTGAGTGGATTCTTTAGGAATGGAAATTGTTGGATTTACTAATCGACTGTAGGTTTCTTCTTTACCGTCCGGGTTAATTTTAATTATTGCAATCTGAACTATTCGATCTTTAGTTATTTGCGTTCCGGTGGCTTCTAAATCAAAAAAGCAGATAGAGTTTGTTAGTTTAAGCTTCATTTTCTAAATAAACAGGCCAATAATTAAACTTTCGGCTCCTATTTTAAAATTATTTTTGAATTATAAATTCCGTTCGTCTATTTTTTGAACGATTACTTATAGAATTATTTTGAAACTTTGGTTTGCTTTTTCCAAATCCGATTGAAGAAAGCCTTGAACTATCAATACCATTTATATTTAGATAATCACAAACAGTTTTACAGCGGTTTTGTGATAATATTAAATTATCTTGATTACTGCCTCTATCGTCTGTATGGCCATGTATTTCTACTTTAAGACTTGGGTATTTAAGAAGATAATAAACCACCTTATCTAACTCTAAAATCGCTTCATTCGTTAGGTCTGATTTATTTTCTTCAAAATAAATATCATTTAATTCGAGGAGTTTTTCTAAATTTTTGAATGTGTTAACTTGATAGGATAATTGTATTATTGAATCCCCAGATAATGTTATTTTTATGTCGAAAGTATCTTGAGTATGAGCTTGGGCAGAGACAACTGCAATGTAATCTAATTTTTGGCCATACATCATTCCTTTCGTTAATTTACTTATAAATACTCCGGTTGAATTTGTGTTAATCGATTCTACTTTTTTACCTTCTTGGTTATAGATTTCTATTAGAGCATTTTCAAGAGGTAGTTTGGTACTGTCATCCATGCTGTAAGAAATTACAACTCCGTTAAGTTCGTAGTCAAACCAGTCTGAAATTATTTCACTACTACTAAATAAAATAGCATTTTTATAAACTGCTTGATATTCAAAGTCGCAATTGGTTTTAAAAATTTGTTTATAAGGGCGGGACGAATTGTTTTTAAAGTAATATGCAAGCTCGTATTCGCGACATTTTTCGAGCCGACTAAAGAAAGCGCCATCATCGATGCGAGGGAATATTTTTTCTTTGAAGCCTAACTCACAATTTGTACACGTTAAAGTTACGTATGCGGATTCAGGAATTTTTTTGCCATCTACATCAATTATTTTTCCGAATAAAAACCCTATGTTTTTTGTTTTTACGTCAGTGTAGGTTATTTCATAGATGTCTTTTTCACCAAACCCTCCCCTGCGAAGAGATGAAAGGTAAGCTTTTTTCTCATCAGCCGACTTAGTGTAGTTGAGATCATCACCCGCAGAGTTAGTGGGGTAACCTAAATTGACAGGTGAAGTCCATTTTCCTGATGTATCACGAGTAGTCATGAAAACGTCAAAGCCCCCCATGCTCTGTGCATTATTACTTGAAAAATAAAGTATATTGTCTTCTAGTCCAACAAAAGGAGTCTCCTCGTCGTATTCAGTATTTATTTCTTTAAGATTTACAGGTTCTGACCAATTTTCGCCACGTTTTTCAATACAGTAGATGTCTTTTTTCCCCTTACCGCCAACTCGGTCAGAAACAAAATATAAAAACTTTCCGCTTGGAGACATAATTATGTGAGATTCCCATGCATTGGTATTGATATTTTTGATTGTAAGAGGAACCGCGCGGTTAAATTTATTGTTTGAATACTCTGAAATGAAAATATCACCTGAATTTATGCTGTCCTTATATAGATATATTGTTCTCTCATCTACACTGATTGAAACACTTGATTCATTAATTTGTGGTAATGAAAAATCGAGTCTCTCAGGTATGCCCCAATTATCAGTTTTATCGAGTTTTAATTGATAAATATCTTCTGTTAAATTATTGAACATCGGGTCGCGATAGGACTCAGACTCATTATTTGCCCATTCTCGGCGAGACGTAAAGTGCAAACTTCTTCCGTCAAGGGAAATTTGTGGCGAATATTCACTGTTAACGGTATTAAAAGCAACCCCTATATTTTTTATAGTTACCATCTTGGGATTTGCTATTTCTTTGAGTGCTATATTACATTGTTGAATTCGCAATTTTGCCTCTTGTATCAACTCAGATTGTTTGGATGTATTTTTTAGGAATAAGTTGTAATTTATTATTGCAGAGTCATACTGCTCGTTTAAATGGTAGGCACGCCCTAAATGATAGAATACATCAGGTGGGGCAGCTTTCTCAGCTGATGAATACATATCAAAGTTTTTGTTAATTAACTTGGATGCTTTTATTAAATGTTTGATCGCATTTTCAAATTGTGATCGCATTTCCAATAGAATAAATCCTTTACGATAGTTATAATTCGCACTTTCAGGATTAATTTCTAATAGTCGGGATGCGGTCTTATCTGCGAAATAAAAAAAGTTTTCTTGAAGCATTCGAGAGTTATTAACTACGAGTCTTTGTTGATTAGAATCCAGAAGAAATTTCTTTAACTCTTCATCAGAAGTTTGCGAATAGCCATTTGATGCAAAAAATAGTACAAAACAAACGAGCAAAAGCGGATATATATTCATAACAAAAATTTTCTAAATTTGGATATTCACATCAAATTGTTCGAGATAATCAGCGACTCTCCGAACGAATTGGCCTCCGAGCGCTCCATCAACTACACGGTGGTCGTATGAGTGAGATAAAAACATTTTATGTCTTATGCCAATGAAGTCCCCTTTATCAGTTTCAATGACAGCAGGGATTTTACGAATAGCACCAAGAGCAAGAATTGCAACTTGAGGTTGATTAATGATTGGAGTTCCCATTACATTTCCGAAAGTACCAACGTTTGTTACAGTGTAGGTCCCACCTTGAATATCTTCTGGTTTCAATTTATTTTCACGAGCATTATTTGCCAATAAATTGACTTGTTTTGTTATTCCTACCAAATTAAGTTGATCTGCATTTTTTATAACGGGGACTATCAAATTTCCATTTGGAAGCGCCGTTGCCATTCCAATGTTGATATCTTTTCTTTTGATAATAGAGGATCCGCTCACTGAAACATTAACCATCGGAAAATCTTTAATTGCCTTTACAATAGCGTCAATGAAAATAGGCGTAAAGGTTAAATTTTGTCCATCACGTTTTTTGAATACTTCCTTTGCCTTGTTTCTCCAAATGACAATATTTGTGACATCTGCCTCAACGTATGACGTAACGTGAGGTGATACGTGAGTTGACATTACCATGTGTTCTGCAATCAGCTTGCGCATTCGATCCATTTCAATAATTTCATCACCCGGATTTGGAACAACAATAGGCTCTTTAATATTTGCCAAAAAGCTTGATGATGAACCATTTGAGACCAATGGGTCAGAAATTACACCGTGAGATTGAGAACTGTTTATTTGAAGCGTCGAAGAAGTAGAAGTTGTTGATCGCTTTTCTAGAAAAGAAATTATATCAGCCTTTGTAACTCTTCCATCTTTTCCAGAACCATGAATAATATCTAATTCATCTAAATTAATCCCTTCTTTTTTTGCAATACTGCGGACCAAAGGCGAGTAGAATTTCTTTTCTTTAGTGTTCGGTTTTATTTCTTTTTCGTTTGATATAGTTTCTGAAACTGGAGTGGAGATGACATCAACAGCTGTAATTTCTGTTGGGTTTTCACTTGAATTTTCAGAACCCATAGCGTCAGACATTGGTTCTGTTGAAATAATTGCAATAACATCTCCGACCTGAGCTACTTGATCTTTTTCAAACAATTTTTTAATCAATACCCCTGACGCCTCCGACGGAAGCTCATTATCAACCTTATCCGTTGCTACTTCAACCAATGGCTCATCCAAGTCTACTTGTTCGCCTATATTTTTCAGCCAATTTGTTATGGTTGCTTCAGTAACACTTTCTCCCATTTTGGGTAAACGAATTTCTATCTCAGCCATTTAGGATTCTTCAGTGGTTATAAAAATTAATTCAAATATACGTAAATTCAGGTGAAAAGATAAAACCTACGTTCTGAACTAATGTTTAAAATCTAATTTGTGAAGGTTTTTAAGTAGCAATTTTAGATCAATCATCGGAGAGTAATCTCTCGCATACATTATGTTTAAGTTATCACTGTGAATTGATTCATTTTTGGAAAACCAATTTTGTACAGGAATAACCCCAATTTTAATGGAGGGAAGAAGATAATTTTTGTTTTCTGTAGAGTTTTCATATTGATATCCAATGAATGATTTATTTGATAGCAAAACGCTAATGATATTTCGTATAAAAATTATTTTTTGGGAATAAATAAAAATTAATAATGGAGAAAGCATTAAAAGCAATAGCGAAATAACTACGTCTAAAATTCGTTTTATTCGTTTATTTTCAGACTTGGAAATTGAATTAATATTGAGAACATAGAGATTACCTGAATTTTCAATTGAATTACTACCTATAAGAAAACTAGCATCGGGTTGTGCAATTTTGAAATCTACATTTTCCGAGTTTAAATGAGTCATCCAAAAAATAATTTTTTTAGATTCTGTATTTTTTGCACAAAAAATAATCTCGTCAATTTTATTGATGTATGCAATTTGATCTAGCTGTTCGATTGTTCCAACTGAATTTTCCTCCCGCAAAATTGTTGGGCTTACCCTGTATAGCTTATGTTTTCCTGACCCTTTTAAGATTTCTGAAACCCGTTGAAATTCGATTTCATCACCGACTATCGCGAATATTTTTTGTTTATTTCCCAGGCCTAAATTTCCGTGCAACAGAAGAGAGAAATAACTCCGTGATATGGTCAAATAAATAAAGGTCCATATGGATCCGGTAAGAATGTATAATCTTGAAAATTGGCAATCTTTCGGTAACAATGCATAGACTACTAAAATTAAAACAGTCCCATATATCAGTGATTTTAAAATGTTTATTATTTTATAATATTTATCATAAAGTCCATAAATCCATGAAAAAAAGAGCCAAATAGAAGTGTAAAATGGTAATGATATTAGCAGAATTGACAATGGGAAATGGATATTATTTATTTTCCATTGATTTGTCAGTGCATACAACCCACCAAGTATCAAAAGAAAGTCTAAAATTATCGGAGTTACCGAATAAAAAATTCTTTTTCCAATAGCTAAACTAGCCCGTAAGTAGATCGCAAAATTGATAAGTGTTGAAAATGATTTCGCATGATTTTTTGAAAAGTGTTTCTCCGCAAAAATTACCATAGCACGGTAAAAAACAAATACATAATTTACCGAACTTTTTTTTGTGCTTTCACCCTTGTAATGAATTATCGTCGTATCCGAACAGTAGTAATTTTTCCATCCTCCCAATTGAATTCGATAGGACAAATCAATATCTTCACCATACATAAAAAAAGTTTCGTCAAGAAGCCCAACTTTTTCCAACACTTCAGACCTCAATAACATGAAGGCTCCACTTAAAATATCAACTTCGTGATTTTTATTTTCAGCCAAGTATCCCAAATGATATCTGTTAAATTTTGGTGATTTTTGGAATAATTTTGAAAGCCCGAAAATTTTATAAAAAGCTACGGCTGGAGTTGGTAGTCCTCGCTTTGATTCGGGTAAAAAACGGCCTTTTCCGTCTACCATTCGAACCCCCATACCCCCGGCATCTGTATGATTTTTCATAAAATCAATCACTTTTCGAAAGGTAGATTCTTCCACAACGGTATCTGGATTTAAAAGTAAAATGAATTCTGAATTTGATTCAGATATTGCTTGATTATTCGCTTTGGAAAACCCAACATTTACCGTATTCTCAATACATTTAACCGATGGAAATTTTACTTTCACCATTTCGATTGAATTGTCCACGGAGTTATTGTCAACAACAAAAACTTCAGCATCAATTCCTTCTAAGGCGTTATAAACCGAGTTTAAACATTGCTCAAGAAAATATTCAACATTGTAATTTACAATGATAATGGAAAGTGTATGTTTATAATTTTTCTGCACTAATCTGCTATGGCAATACAAGAAATTTCAATAGGAACATCCATAGGAAGTTTTGCTACTTGAACCGTCTCTCGCGCTGGAGGATTTTCTGAGAAATAGGAACCATAAACACCATTTACAATTGAAAAATCATCCATGCTTTTTAAAAAAATACTGCATTTTACAACGTTTGAAAGAGACATTCCAGCCTCCTCAACTAATGACTTAATATTTGATAACACCCTATTTGCGGCAATTTCTACATTTTCAACTTCTAAATTTCCAGTCATTGGATTTAAAGGGATTTGTCCGCTAACGTAAAGTGTATTGTTTATTAAAACAGCTTGACTGTAGGGTCCAATTGGAGCGGGAGCGCCTGAAATTTGTATGAATTTTTTCATGTTACTTAAATTAACGATTTCTTAAAGCAATAATTGCTTTACATTTGTGCAAAGAAAAGCATTTCCTCTTAGAAGTGAAGATTTTATTGGTTGATTTTTACGATTCATTTACCTATAATTTGGCGCATTACCTTGAGCCTTTGTGTGAACAAGTGGATGTAATTCGCGACAACGAAATTAAATTTGAAACTATTTCTAACTACGATAAAATTATTCTGTCTCCTGGACCAGGTTTACCCGAAAACACTCAGTCGATGAAGCTAATTTTAGAAAAATTTTCTGGAGCTATTCCAATACTTGGCGTTTGCCTTGGAATGCAGGGAATTGTTCAATTTCTTGGAGGATCGTTGACTCAAAAAAAAATGATTTTACACGGGAAACCTGTTCAACTCCAAGTTGAAAAACAGTCATTGCTCTTCGCTGACCTTCCAGCGAAGTTTAATGTGGGCCTATATCACAGTTGGGAGGTGAAAGTTCCTGACGATAAGAAATACCTAATAACTGCCTATGATGAGCACGGGGTCATAATGGCAATTGAGAATCCCGAAAAAAAATTGGTTGGAGTTCAATTTCATCCAGAATCTATCTTGACTGAATACGGAAAAGAGATTTTGTCTAATTTTTGTAGGTTAATGTAACAATTGTAGCAAACTTGTTGCAAGAAAAAATAAAAAACCCCTAAATCTTTGATAATCAATAATTTCAGGGGTTAGTTTTGTTGGCCCACTAGGGCTCGAACCTAGACTCTTCTGAACCAAAATCAGACGTGTTGCCAGTTACACCATGGGCCATTGCGGGGTGCAAATTTAAAACTTCTATTTAAAAAAGCGAAAAAAAATAGAAAAATATATTCCGAAAATTAATCAAATAATACTTTGTTATTAAACGATATTTTGACTTTTAATATCATTTTTCCCATTCAAACTAAGTATTTATTATCTTCGTGTTTTAGAAATTTTTTATCAATGACAAATTATAATAAAATCAACACAGTTTTGGGTTGGATCGTCTTTTTAATTGCAACAGCAGTTTATTTTATTACTCTGGAAGATACGGTGAGTTTATGGGATTGTGGTGAATATATTACAGCGGCATATAAATTAGAAGTAGGTCACCCACCAGGAGCGCCTTTGTTTATGGTTATTGGCCGCTTATTTTCATTTTTTGCTAATCCTTCTGATGTTGCTATTTGGATTAATAGATTATCGGCTCTATCCAGTTCATTCACCATTCTTTTTATGTTTTGGTCACTGACCATTTTGATCAAAAAGATGGTTCTTAAAAATAAAGATGAGCTCTCGTTAGCCGATCAAATTGCGATCTTTGGAAGTGCCACTGTTGGATCTTTGGCTTATACTTTTTCAGAATCGTTTTGGTTTTCAGCAGTAGAAGGTGAGGTTTACGCCATGGCTTCTTTGTTTACGGCAATTATTTTTTGGGCTGCACTTAAATGGGATGAAGAGATGAGTTTGATTAGCGATAATCGCGTTAATTCAGACCAGGGACAGGCTCGTTGGTTAATTCTTATCATGTTTCTTCTGGGGCTAGCGGTAGGGGTTCATTTATTAGGAATTCTTGTTGTTCCGGCTATTGGGTTTATCTTGTATTTCCGTTATCATCCGAAAGTCACGCCGAAAGGGCTTATTCTTACTGCTCTAATTTCTGTTTTTATTCTTGGCTTCATTCAAGAAGGAATAATTCCTGGTTCCATTTCCTTGGCATCAACTTTTGAGGTGTCATTTGTAAATTCCTTGGGCCTACCATTTTTCTCAGGAACAGTTTTCTTCTTTATTCTGTTGGTTCTAATTTGCGTCGTTTTGATTCGGTTTGCGCGAGATAAGAAAAAGTACATTTTGTACAATGCAATGATGGGATTCGTAGTTTTGCTAATTGGTTATGGGTCTTTTGCGGTAATTGTAATTCGATCAAATGCAAATACACCTCTTGATGAAAATGACCCCGAAAACTTGGTAACGCTTCATTCCTATTTGAAACGTGAACAATACGGCTCTGCGCCTTTATTTAAAGGGCCATTTTGGAATTCAATAGAGGACGATCGAGAGAATTACAAAGATCTATCTCCGTATTATCTTAGGAGATTTGTTGTAATGAAAGGTGATATTGAGGTGAAGGCTTTCAAAAATGAAAAAGATGCTCAAGTACTTGCTCAAAAAGAAGGGGGTGAGGTTCAAGAAAAGTATTTTGAAAGTAATTCATCCGTTCGGAAAAATAGTGTTGCTACTTATTCGGGAGGTCAATCCACTTTGTTTCCACGAATGTTCTCTAACCAGGATGCTCAGCGTATTGATGGCTATAAGCGTTGGTCTGGGTATGATGAGTCTACGGATGAGGGGACCGAACCAGGAAGGGACGAACAACGCCTACCGACTATGGGGGAAAATTTATCTTACTTCTTCAATTATCAAGTAAATTGGATGTATGTTCGATATTTTATGTGGAATTTCGCAGGAAGACAAAACGATATTCAAGGTCATGGTGATGCGATGCGCGGAAATTGGCTAAGTGGATTTTCATTTATCGATGAAATGCGTTTAGGTAGTCAAGAAAATGCCCCCTATTATACTAAAGAAAATAAATCGAACAATAAATTCTTTTTGATTCCACTAATTTTAGGAATTTTAGGATTATTTTTTCATTTCTACAAAGCTCCAAAAGATGCTTTTGTATTATTCTTAGCATTTATTTTTACCGGGTTAGCCATTGTTGTTTACCTTAATCAAAAACCTTTCGAACCACGCGAACGTGACTATGCCTACGCAGGATCTTTCTACTTTTTTGCATTTTGGATTGGAATTAGCGTATACGCCATGTACGATGCTTTTAAACGACTTGTAAAAAAGGAATTCCTAAAAATAGTTTATGTTTTCTTAGGCGGGATTTTACTTTTTGCAGTTATTGACACCAAAGGAGATAGTGGCCTTTCCTCTGCCATGACATGGTTAATTATCGCTGCCGGAGGAATTGGACTAATGTTGTTAATGAGTTTAATTAAACGGGTAATACCAAACGAAAATTCAGGGCCTATTTTGGCAACAGTAATCGGACTAACAGCACCACTAATCATGGGAATGCAAGGCTGGGATGATCACGATCGAAGCGGAAAAACTTCTGCACATGAATTAGCATCAAATTATTTGAATTCTTGTACACCAAATTCCATCATATTCACGAATGGTGATAATGACACCTTTCCTTTGTGGTATATGCAAGAGGTTGAGGGAATGAAAACGGATGTTCGTGTGTGTAATTTATCTTTGATGCAGACAGACTGGTACACAGAGCAAATGAAAATGCGTGCCTACAAATCAGATCCTTTACCGATTAAATTTAGAGAAGATCAAATTCTGATGTATGCAGGAAATACAGATCAGGTTATGTTTTCCAAACTCCTGTCTTTAGCAAGTGTAAATATTGGTGAAGATATATTGAAAAAGATTATCGCACTAAGAATGAAACAAATGCCAAATGAAATAAAAGCAAGTACAAAAGCCCATTCTACTTCAATTAAAGCGTTTTTAGCCATGGTAACTGCCGACCCCGCAAATCAAGCATCCTTAAATAAATCTAAAAGTAAGCTTTTGGATATGGATACAACAAATTTGGTCGATGACGCTTTGAACAGAACTTTTGGGACACTTGAACTATTGAAGGGTATTAGTAATGGTACTTTTAAAGGTTCAGAAGAAATCATGAATCGACTTCAAAAGGCTTTCGAAGACTATGAGAGGCCATGGAATTATACCAAGCTCACAACAGCCATGGAGTTTGTTCGAGATGACAAAAATCAAGTTGTTTTCGAAGGACAAGGTAAGTTAAGAATTTTTCCATCTTCTGGATTTATATTGCCTGTAAATGCGGAGAATGCAGTTAAATCTGGTGTAATAACTGCGGCTCAGAAAACAGAGTGTTTCAACGAATTAACATTCCAATTTGAAGAACAAGGTTTAACCAGGGAACAAGTAATGATGTTAGATATTCTCGCAAATAATGAATGGAAAAGAGGGATTTTCTTTTCTAGTCCGGGAGGGTCTGATGTAGCAATGGCCTTGAACAAAACCGGTTATATTAAACAAAATGGTATGGCTTACGTACTTTCTCCTGTTAAGAACCGCAGAAATCGATTTGATGATGAGGTTATGTATAATAATTTGATGAAGCGCTATGATTTTGGTGATATGAAAAACCCATCTGTACTAACCGATTATTATGCCCGCAGACATACCACCCAATTTAGAAGTCAATTTTTAATCTTAGCTCAACATTATTTAACCTTAGTTGAAGACGAAAAGAGATATTTTGATAATCCAGAACAATATGCCGCCCAATATATCAGAGAGGTTGGTTCAGACGCTTGGATAAATGAACTTTTAAAGAGCAAAAATAACTATGAAGCAAGAGCACAAGGATACAAAGAAAAGGCGATTAGATTATTGAAAAAGTCTTTAGAGGTTATGCCTATTGAAACTGTAATAGATGGAGGAGAGCCTAATCCAAATAGAGAAAGTTATAAGGATGGAGGAAGAGAAATGCAAAGCTTCCAAGATGGAGTTCTACAAGATTACATTGAGATATTTTATACTGCGGGGGATAAAAATTCAGCTGAAAAATATGGAATGATGATAGCAAAAAAAATAGAGTCCGTCATAAATTACTTCTTGACAAGTGATGTTCAATTTGTTGGATCATCTGAAAATGCTCAGGATTTTTATGCTAATTTGGATGCTTTCATGAACTTAAATAAAGTTTCTAAAGAAAATAATCCTTCAGGAGAGTTAGCAAAATATACAACTTCAAAAGTGGATAGTTGGTATAGCTCGAAGTTTAAAGAAATTTCTGCTGAATTAGTTTTAAGGGAGAATCTCAATTCAGATTTTGCTTTATATGTTGAATTGATTGGTATTAACTATGGAAAATTAAAAGGTACAGCTCCTGTTGCTCCACAAAATGGTGAACAAAAACTGGATTCTGCCATAATTCGCCAAATGATGAATCAACAAAAAGTAAAAACAGATTCCACTAAAAAGAAATAATGGATGAAGAATTTCAGGATTCCTTTTTTCGTGCCTTGGATTTTCCCTCGCCGAATTTGGAAACTGAAAACGAATAATACGGTTTATCTTACATTTGACGACGGCCCTCAAAAGGGTCTAACAGAGTGGATTCTTGATTTTCTTAAAGAACGAAAGATACAAGCAACTTTCTTTTGTGTTGGGGAGAATGTGAAGAATCAACCAGAATTATTTGCAAAAATTATATCTGAAGGGCATAAAATTGGTAATCATACCATGAAACATGAACGAGGCACGAAAACAAATCGTTCAAACTACCTCAATTCAATTAAAAATGCCAGTGAGTATATTGAAAGTGATCTTTTTCGCCCTCCTTATGGTAGACTGCCTTTATGGAAAACAAAAGAGATTCATAAAAACTATAAAATTGTAATGTGGAGCTGGCTCTCTTTTGATTTTGATCATTCCGTACCGACGGAAAAAATTCTGAATAGTGCAAAATCAATTAGAAGTGGTGATATACTTGTTTTTCACGATAATCTTAAAAGTCAAGGAAGAGTAAAAATCTTATTACCGAAAGTCGTTGATATATTGACGAATAGAGGTTTTGATTTTGGATGTATCGATTGATTGCTTGTCAAAAGTTACTTCTTTTTATAAATAGGCACGGTTGAACAAGGCTCGCCAAACATTAGTGATTTAACATGTGGCAACAAGAATTTTGTTAATTCTAACATAGCGAAATCAGGAAAAGGAATTTTAGAACATCCCTTCACAATAACCCGTGCATCGGTAATTTTGGACAATTCAGTTTTTTCAATTTCCTGAATAATTAATTGTTTCGTCAACTCTTCGATACTAGTATTTGAAAAGAAAAATGCACTGTCTTTCAACGCAGCTCCAACTAACATATATGCCCAGGCAGGAATAATAGCTTCAGTTGAACAAGTAATTAAGACTACTTTGCCTTCGTATTGTTTCCATTCGTTTTCTTTAATCCATTGCCTGAAATCCTTTTCCTTAAGAACAAATCCTTGCCATAATTGAGTTGATAGATCAATCACTTCAATCGTAAGCTTTGGGGTATAATCTGCAAGATCAATAGATACTAAGCCACTTTCTTTTATTTTATTTCGAATTTCTTCCATGTATCTAACTGTTGTAAAAGTAATTTAAAACAATATTTTAAATGCCTTTTGGATTTAATTTTTCATTAAAAAAAATCGTAATAGTTTTTTAAAAGTAGAAAAATAAGGTCTTAATTCATTAAATTTGTTTTAGATTTTATCTATTTATTTGGTTAAGTAAATTTAAAGTTAACAATGAAAATTTTAGTTTGTATAAGTAAGGCTCCGGATACAACATCAAAAATTGCATTCACATCAGATAAAAGTTCTTTTGATGAAAATGGAGTTCAATTTATTGTAAATCCATATGATGAATGGTACGCATTGGTTCGTGCATTAGAATTAAAGGAAACCAATGGTGGTAATGTAACCATTATTACAGTTGGAAACGTTGCCGATGAAACAATTATGCGCAAAGCGCTGGCAATTGGGGCAGACGATGCCGTTCGGATTGATTCAGATCCAAAAGATGCCTACAACACGGCAATGCAAATTGCTGAGTATGCGAAAGGACAAAGTTTTGATTTGATTATGGTTGGAAAAGAAACAATAAATTACAATGGTTCTCAGGTGGGCGGAATGATTTCAGAAGCCCTCGGACTTCCATTTGTATCCCTTGCGTCGAAGCTAGATTTTTTAGGAAATAAACTGACTTTAGAAAGGGAGATTGCAGGAGGTATTCAAGTAGTTGAAGTTGATACGCCGGCCGTTATTTCATGTGCCAAAGGAATGGCCGAACAACGAATTCCAAATATGCGAGGTATTATGGCAGCTAGAACAAGACAATTAACCGTTATTCCGCCGATTTCAGTTGAAGAGTTAACATCTTATGTTTCTTATGACTTGCCACCAGTCAAAAGTTCCTGTAAGATAGTTTCAGCGGATAATATGGATGAATTAGTCCAACTGCTTCATAATGAGGCTAAAGTTATTTAAAACCAAAAATAGTATGATTTTAGTATATGTAAATACAGACAACGGATTGTCAAAAGCGTCAAAAGAGGTTGTTACTTATGCAAAGAAATTGGGAGATTCTATTACTGTTATTACAAATGGTAATGCCCCGAATAATGTTCTTTCTGAACTCGGTCAATATGGAGCATCTAAAGTTCTCGTTGATCGTTCAGTATCAACCGACGATCTTCAACAACTAATTGATTTAGTTGCATATTCAGCTGAGGCCACAGGGGCTAACACAATTATTTTTTCTCACGATTTAGTTTCAAAAGCAGTAGCACCGCGTTTATCGGTTCGGTTAAAAGCTGGGTTGGTTTCTGGTGCTATAGATATACCAAATGCTGAAGGTGCGATTCGAGTAAATGTTTTTTCAGGTAAGGCATTTGGATTTGTTAAAGTGAATTCAGTGAAAAAAATAGTTTCGTTATTACCGAATAGTTTCCAGCCGGAAATTATCGGAGGTAATTGCAGTGTTGAGGAATATTCTTCAGGGGCACTGAAGGGCAGAGTAAAAGTACTCGCAACAAAAAAACCAGAAGGAGAAATTCCACTTCCTGAAGCAGATTTAGTTGTTTCTGCAGGAAGAGGATTGAAAGGTCCTGAAAATTGGGGTATTATTGAAGATTTAGCAAAATCACTTGGTGCGGCAACAGCTTGTTCTCGACCCGTTGCTGACATTGGATGGAGACCTCATCATGAACATGTTGGTCAGACTGGTGTTGCAATCCGCCCCAATTTATATATTGCAGCTGGAATTTCAGGAGCCATTCAACATTTAGCCGGCGTAAATGGTTCCAAGGTGATTGTTGTAATAAATACAGACCAAGAAGCACCTTTCTTCAAGGCTGCGGATTATGGTGTAATAGGTGATGCATTCGAAGTGTTACCAAAATTGACAGAAGCGGTTAATAAATTCAAATCATCACAGAATTGATTTTGAATCTTTCATGCAAAAAATTAAACTTAGCATATCAGGACTATCGTACAGTCAAACACAGTCAGGGGCCTATGCCCTGATGTTGACTGAGGTAGGAGGTAAAAGGCGTTTACCAATTGTGATAGGTGGGTTTGAGGCTCAAGCAATTGCGGTTGAGTTAGAGAAAATGAAACCAAATAGACCCCTAACGCATGATCTTTTTAAAAGTTTTGCAATTGCTTATGATGTCGAAGTTAAAGAAATAATCATCTATAATTTCGACGAGGGGATTTTTTATGCAAAAATTATTTGTATCAAAGATGATATTATTACAGAAATCGATTCTCGGACCTCAGATGCAATTGCAATAGGTGTTCGCTTTGATTGCCCAATTTATACATTTGATAAAATTCTTCAAGACGCGGGAACCTTGATTGATGACGAATTTGATCAAGAGGATTTGACTGATCAAGAGGACGAAGAAGATGAAGACGAAGATTCCGGAACATCTGAAGAATTTCTGAAAGATGCAACTAAGGAACGGTTGGAAAACTTACTGAATGATGCTATTCAAAATGAAGATTATGAGGCCGCCTCTAAAATTAGAGATGAATTGCAAAAACGTACAAATTCATGAATGTAAAATTTCGATTAACACTAATGAGTTTCCTACAATTCTTTGTATGGGGAGCCTGGTTAATTACTGTTGCAAATTATTGGTTTGAGACTAAAAAATGGCCAGGAGTTGAATTCGGAGCAGTTTTTAGCACATTAGGCATATCATCTTTATTTATGCCAACTTTGGCGGGGATTATGGCTGATAGATGGATTAATGCAGAAAAATTATACGGGATACTTCATGTTTTAAGCGGAATTGTCCTTTTATATTTACCGCAAGTAAATGATTCAAATACGTTCTTTTGGATCATTTTTTTAGCAATGATATTTTATATGCCAACTATTGCACTATCAAATTCAATTGGATATACCGTTTTGAAATCCGGAAATTTTAATGTTATAAAAGACTTTCCGCCAATTCGGGTTTGGGGTACAATTGGTTTTATTATAGCGATGTGGATAACAAATTTAACCGGAAATAAAGCACTTGAAGGCCAGTTCTACATTGCGGCTTTTGCAGCGATATTTTTGGGTGCATATTCATTTGTATTTATTCCAAAATGCCCACCTGCAGGAGAGACTAACGCCAATGCGGGATTTCTTGAGATTTCCGGATTAAATGCATTTTCTCTTTTTGCAAAGTATAAAATGGCCATATTTTTTCTTTTTTCTATGTTTCTTGGTGGGGCACTTCAACTTACAAATATGTATGGCGATTTGTATATTTCTGAGTTTAAAAATGTACCGGAATACGCCAATCTATGGGTTGTGGAACATTCAACCATCATTATGTCTATTTCTCAAATTTCTGAAACAATATTCATTCTTGCGATTCCATTTTTTCTACGAAAATTTGGGATTAAAAAAGTAATGTTGATTAGTATGATTGCTTGGGTCTTACGTTTTGGTTTGCTGGCATATAGTAATCCCGCTGATGGTCTTTGGATGATTATTCTTTCATGTATTATCTATGGAATGGCATTTGATTTTTTTAACGTTTCAGGCTCTTTATTCGTTGAATCAACTACAAATTCGAAAATAAGATCAAGCGCACAAGGTTTATTTATGATGATGACAAATGGCTTTGGTGCCATTATGGGCAGTTACTTGAGTGGAATAATTATCAAAACATACTTTACCCTTCCCGATGGAGCAAATGATTGGAAAAATATTTGGATTTCTTTTTCGATCTATGCGGCGGTAATTACCCTACTTTTTGCGGTTTTGTTCAAGCATAAACACAATGCGCATATTCTTAAAGAGATAAATCATTAAATACTAGTTTTTAGTTCAATAACTCTTTGGTGTTTTCTTTTAATTATCGTAAATTTGCCCTTCAAATTTGAAACGTGTCATTCGGAATTAAACTATTTGCAGGTAGAGCTTCTCAAGGATTAGCTCAAAACATTGCTAAATCTTATGGTGCTTCCCTAGGTGATGTTAAAGTTACTGTATTTAGTGATGGAGAATTTCAGCCTTCTTTTGAAGAAACTGTTCGCGGGCAAGATGTCTTCTTGATTCAATCTACAATGCCTCCAAGTGACAATTTATTTGAGCTTTTACTGATGGTGGATGCTGCAAGAAGAGCATCGGCTAGAAAGATAATTGCAGTTATTCCTTATTTTGGATTTGCTCGACAAGATAGAAAAGATAAACCACGTGTTGCCATAGGAGCAAAACTTATTGCTAATATGCTAATGGCGGCTGGTGTTGATCGAGTAATGACAATGGATTTGCATGCAGACCAAATACAAGGATTTTTTGAGGTTCCTGTTGATCATTTGTATGCTTCCACACTATTTTTGAGGGAGTTAGAGAATATGGATTTGAACAATTTGGTTATGGCTGCCCCAGATGCTGGTGGGGCAAAAAGGGCAAATTCTTATGCAAAAAAATTAAATACAGGTCTTGCACTTTGCCATAAGCAACGTAAAAAAGCCAACGAAATCGCAGAAATGACCGTTATCGGAGATGTAGTAGGTAAAGATGTTGTGATCATTGATGATATGTGTGATACTGCGGGAACCTTGACTACTTCAGCTGATTTATTTATATCAAAAGGAGCAAAAAGCGTTCGAGCCTTTTGTACACATGCCGTATTGTCAGGATCAGCATATGAAAGAATTAATAATTCTAAATTAACTGAGTTAGTTGTTACTGATTCCATTCCAATAACGAGACAAAGTGATAAAATTAGAGTAGTATCCGTATCAGATCTCTTTGCTGATGTGATTAAACGTTTAATGAATAATGAATCAATCAGTCCACATTTTGTAATATCTTAAAATAATAATAAATGAAAACAGCACAATTGAGCGGTTCACTCCGTGTGAACGTAGGGAAAAAGGATGCTACCGCACTAAGAAATGCGGGAAGAGTTCCTTGTGTGCTTTACGGTACAGGTGAGCAATCTCACTTTCATGTAAAGTTAAATGACATTGAAAAAATTGTTTATTCACCGGAAGTATACCAAATTGAATTGGATATTGAAGGGAAAAAAGCAAATGGAATAATCCGTGAGTTACAGCAACATCCCGTTACTGATAAAATACAGCATGTTGATTTTTTTGAGCTTACTGATAATAAAACCATTACTGTTGGTTTACCGGTTAGAATTACAGGGTCTTCCCCTGGTGTTATGTCAGGAGGTAAATTAATGCAGGTTTTTAGAAGATTACGCTGTAACGGGTTGGCAAAACTTCTTCCGGATGTTATAACACTTGATATTTCGAACCTTCAAATAGGGCAATCTATTCGCGTTAAGTCTATTGAAATTCCCGGAGTTACTTTTCTCGATCCAGCGAATGCTGTTGTTGTATCTGTTAAAATGGCTCGTGGAGCAGTTAAAGGAGTCGATTCGACAAGTGATGAGGCCGCTACTGATGCTGAGGAAGAAGTTAAAGAGTAATTTTTTAAACTAAAAAGTTGCTTGTAAGCGACTTTTTAGTTTTACCTATTCTGATTTTACAAGTTTATATCGGTACAGGAACAGAATAAGCACCAATAAAATAAGTAAACTCCACCGACAAAAATTTTTGATAAATACGATGTTGTGATGAAATTGAAGTTTTTCAATTCGCCTGTTTTCGTTCATCTTATAATTTTTATTCTCTAAGTAAAATTGAATTGAATCTTTTTGATAAGACTTGAGAGAATCGATTTTATCAAGTTGGACTTTATTAGAATCAATATCAAGAATAATTTCATTGTAATCACGGATAATGAATGGCTCTATGGAATGATGATCACTTGTAATTCTTCCAAGATCCTGAAGATATTCAATTTTTTCAGTTAATTGTTTATTACCAATGAAATTCGAAAAATAATCAGGTAAGGAAATTAGAAGCAGTGATATAAGAAAAATAGGGAGAATAAATTTTAAATTAAATTTTTCTGCAGGTGAAAGTTGAATTTCAGCATTACGATCATAAAATCTTTTTTTAAATCGGTTATAAGAAAAATTATCAAGAAAGTTAATTGAACACGATACAATTAAAAGGGCTAGAAAAATCATACCTGTCCAATAAAAGAAATTATTAAAGTCAACAAATATGAATAAAAATCCAGAGCTCAATCCAACAAGAGAAATAGATAAAAAAAGAATATTTTTTCGAGTCAGATACTTGGTTTCATCAATAGTTAGTGGGTAATTCATATTTTTATTTTGTTCAAATAAGATAGAATTAAGATTATTTAGTAATACCGTAAGAAAAATTAAACAAGCGGAAATAGAAATCAATAGAACATCCAATTTATCGTCCCCAAAATCAGTTAATTCAGTTATGAGAGAGAAATAGTTTTGAGAATAAAATATGAAAGCACTGCCAAATAGAATGGAAATAATTATCAGTAAAGTCATTCCAAAATTAAAAGAGGAGTAATTAGAAGTATTTTTTTTAATCCGCCACCATCTGTATAAAAAGTGTCCTGAAATCGTCAAAATAAATATTTTTCCTGCGGAGTTTTGCCAAACTTTTAGATTAAAAACTGTTTTTGGTTTAAGAAAATATTTGTTTTCCAAATTAATAGTATGTAGGACATTATTAAAGTATTCTATTAAATATTTTGGCTCATAAAAAATCATAGAGATAAGACTTATTAAAAAAACTATGACAATAAAACGTATTACTTTAAATCCTTTTAATTGATTAGTAGTAAATAATTTGGCATACAAAAGGAGCATCCAATAAATGACGGTGAGATAAATAATAAAGTAGGAATGAATAAAAGTATATTCCGTTTCTGGATTTAAAAGTTTATACAGGTACTCAAGAGTAAGTTTTATAATTTGAATTCCTAAAAATACCTCACAGAAGGAAAAAAATGTAAGAATAAATAAAGAACCAATTGAATCAAAGCAGAAGAATGATCTTAGAAAGAATGAAGGTTTATTACTAACGAGTGATTTTTTCTGTTTCAATTCAATTGTTAAAACACTAATTCCTAAAAATAAGTAAGTTAAATAAGGTAAGCAGAAGGATACCCCATTAATACTGATTTCGTGAATGATTAAAATTATACAACCTAAATAAAGAAATAGTAAGGATGAAAAAACTAAATAAGATTTTGTACTATTTAATTGGCCGTTCATTTGAGATATTCTGTGATTATTTTTTTATTAAACTAGTAAGGCTAAGGTTTCTTCAAGCGTTTTTGGAGCATAAAATAATTCCATCCGTGCTTTAGTTATATTGAAACCAGTTTTTGGTGGTCGTCTAGCAGGTTGATTTAAGGTTAAACTGTTGGTTCGCTGAATGGCTTTTGTTTGGAATCCATAAAATTTTGCAACACGCATCACGATTTCGAAAACTGACATTGTTTCCGGTCCAGAAATATGATAAATACCCTTTTTATTCAATTCACAAATTCTTATACATGCCCATGCCAAATCATCTGCCCAAGTTGGGGCTCGAAATTGATCATCTACAATAGATATAGGATGGTTTTTAGCCAATGTTTCTTTTGCCCAACAAATGAGATTAGTACGAGATAAGTTTTCTCCCTCACCATACACAATAATTGTACGAATAATTGACCAGTCTAAATTGTCACTTTTCAAAAGTATTTCTTCAGCGTTTACCTTTGATTTTGCGTAAATACTCAAGGGATTTGGTTTATCATTTTCTGAATAATTTCCTTTAGACCCATCAAATACAAAATCAGTTGATAATAGCTGAAAATGAATTCCTAAATTCGTTGATGCTTTCCACAAAATTATTGTGGATTTGACATTTATTTCCTCACATTCTTTCGGGTTTAATTCACACTGATCAACATTTGTCATTGCTGCCGTATGGATAATATGAGTTGGTTTAATTGATTCAATACAGGTAATAATAGCAACCTCATCGCGGATGTCAAGACTTAAGTACTGATTTTCGGGACAGCGACTATTTCTATTTTCACCTTTGGAGCTAGCAATAAAATCAATTCCTCGTTTTAGACATTGGTTAACAATTTTTTGACCTAATAATCCGTTACTTCCTGTAATTAGTAATTTCATTGTCAAATTTTACAATTCCCAAATTGTTTTTTTTCGTTTTGCTTTAAACCTAAAATAATATTTATTTTCCGTAATCCAATACATGGCAAAATAGAGTATGAGTGGTGAGCCCAAGGTGAAAAATGAAGTATAGATAAATGCAATTCTCACTCGAGAGGTTTCAATACCCAATTTTCTTCCCCACGCTTTGCAAACCCCGAATGATTGAAATTCAAAATAAAGTAGGATTTTCTGAATGGTTTTTCCGATCATAAATTGATTATTTTAGCGCCAACAGTACAATTCAAACATTTCTTCTTTTGACAAAATTCGCTATAAATTTCCAATACAGCTTGAGAATCAAAAGAATTCTTAATCGAAAACCCTAGTAATTTCATTTGCTCGACAATATTATTTTTTTCGGGGGGTAGAATTTCAGCGATTTCTATAGCTTTTTCACGAAATTCAATGGACGAATATCCGAGATAGAAAAAATATGGTAGTATTAGATTTAATAAAAGGTGATTTTGCATTGTAAAGGAAATTGTTTTGTCTACATCTGATATTTTCCGTCTAAAATAAAAAACAAATTCTCGAGCCTCCAGAATAGTGAAACTCTTGAGCTCTTCAATAATTTGAATACAATTTATAAATTGTTCAATTCTTATGTCAGGAGTGCTTTGAGGCCGCATTCCTTTTTGCTTAAAATAAGGAACTACTTGTATTTTATTCGAATCTTTGGTTAGGAGTGTTTTACACGAATTAATCGCTATTCTTTTTTTTTGAGAGTCCAGCTTATTCAATAAGCTATACGGTAGACTTTCGGCAATATATTCAAATGAAAATTGGTTAGATTTACCACCAAATGATTTTGCCATTAAACGATATATAAATTCATCTTCATTAAGATGAAAGTAATGTAATATTTTTCTTTCCATTCGATTCACGAAGGAAGAAGAAATCATCTGGGTTAAATAACTTAGATCTAAATTTTTAATTAATTTTTGACAAGGAAAAGCTGAATAATTCAGCTTCAATGATTTTAAATTTGAAAATAAATTAGCTGGGATACGATTTTTAAGTTCAAGAACAGGCAGGGTTTCTGACAAAAAATGAACCTCTTTATCGTGTTCCCATACAACATGTAATATTACATTTTTAAAACTTATATCAAGTTGATGTTTGTGATTAAACCAATCCGATGATTTAGTATGTATTTCAATATTACCAAACCAAGAAATTGAATCAATAGTAATTTGCGCATTAAAAAAATCGGGACCGTTTTCATGAGAATTAAATTCGCCATGTTTATTGATAATTAGTTCCCTACCGTCTGCTAACCTTAGATTAGAGTGATCAAATCGTTTAAGTTTCCATATAAATTGGAGAAAATCTTCTTTCATAGTAATTTCGCTCACTATGAAAATACAAAAAATCCCGCTGATTTCAGCGGGATTTTAATTAATAGCTCAAATAGTTTTTATAATTATATTTCTTTTTGGCTTCCTCGGCTGTCATCGTCTCTTTTGAAGGGTTAAAATCTTGACGGATAACCTCAGCTGTGGTACGTCTATTTAGCTGATGTAACATTTCGAATTTTTTATTATCCGATTTAAATGTATTGATATATTCTTCTGTGAGTATTACTTCCTTACCTTCCTCATCTACCCATTTTCTTGGTTCTTTTTCACCTCTACCTTCCGGAATAATTCTTCTAGGGTCAATCCCCAAATCAACAAGAGCTGAATAGTATGCACGAGCTCTGTTTTCTGAGAGAGTTTGATTTTTCTCATCAGTATTTCTACTGTCTGTATGAGAGAAGATTTTAATCACAATATTTGGCAATCGATCTAATTCTTTTTTAACTGCCATAATTGAATCTTTTGAATTACATACATTTGTATCTTTTACAAAAACCCATTGATTTATTACATAAAGGACTTCATTCAGTACGATGTCTCGTATAGGCAGTAATGTTATTTCCACAGTAAAACTTTTACTAGCTGACAACCCTACAGTTGAAATTGTTGTTCCATTTATGTCATCAACGTATCCTTCTTTTGAGGCAAAGATTTTATATGTTTTATTACCGATAATAATTCTCTTTTCACCATCTTTCTCCCAATATATTTTTCCTTTCGGATTCGTTAGTTTTTCGTCACTAAATTCACCATCAACTTCAGTTAAGGTAACAGTAACATCTTTTAATCTTTCTTTTGATTGTCTGTCAGAAACTATTACGTTCAAATCATACAATATTTTAACTTCAGGCAATGAGTAGCTATAAATATCTGGTACGTATTCTCCGTTTGGACCATTACGCTCAGAAGTGAAATAACCCGTGGTTTTGTTGTTGTCATAGATTGAATAATCATTATATTGGGAATTTATTGGAGATCCCAAATTTTCGGGATTTCCAGTCCATGAATTTGATATTAAACTGTCTTTTTTAACAACATAAATATCCAATCCACCAAATCCGGGGTGACCATCAGAAGCAAAGAACAAATCACCATTCGAACCCAAAGTTGGGAAAAGCTCATTCGCGGCAGTATTGATTTTCGGGCCCATATTTTTAACATCTTTCAATTCGTATTTTTTGGTTTTCTTGTTCAAAGAAAAATTAACAGACCACAAGTCTCTACCTCCATGTGATTTTATACCATTGATTTCTGATGCGTCTGACGCAAAAATGAGCATTTTTTCATCAATAGAAACGCAAGGATGACCAAGGGAAACAGAATCATTTAAATTGAATTGTTGCTTTATTGGAAAAGTATCTAAATCTTTCCATTTGCCTCCCCCTTTATCGTATTTAAGTCCTGACATTTCGGCGATCATGATTTGACATCCCAAATTTTGTTTGCGAACGGAAGGGCACCTTGTAATAAAGGCGGTCTTGTATTGTGCATCAAAACAAATAGTACCTTCACTATCTCCGGTATTTACTTTTAACCCTTTATCCAGTAAAACAGGCTCCTGCCAGTTTCCTTTTTTATCCTTGGCAGACATCCATAAGTCCATGTAGGGCTCACCAGTGATAGGATCATTTTTCTCACCGACACTTCCTTTTCTTGAAGAACCAAAAACAATGAGTGATTGATTTGCATCCGCAAATATTGGTGACATATCCATTTCTCTTTTATTCAAACCTTGTTCATGTGTAACAACATATTTTGTTTTTTTCAGATTGAATTTTTCCTTTTCTTCACAAAGTTCTATTAGATTTTGAACTCTTTTGTCTGAGCTATTTAGCTTTTGATAAAGCTTGTATGACTTAATTGCTTTGTCGTTTTCATTCAACATACGAAGCATTTCACCATTGTAAAAATATACCTCTGGGACTTCTTCAAAGTAATTTAACTCGATTGCTTTTTCATACCAACTTTGGGCAGAACTAACTTTATCAGTTAGCCTGAAACATTCTGCCGCCTTAAAAGCCATATCTGCTTTGTCTTCTATTTTTCCTTTCGTTCCCAATTTGGCGAATGCATCAGTACACTTTTTAGATGCCTCAAAATACTTTTGAGAAGTGAAGGCTTTTTTTGCATCGTTCAAATATTTCTTCTGAGTAAAACCCTGATTTCCAATAATTAATACAGATAAAATTAAACAGTATACATTCAATTTTTTCATAAATATAATTTTGCTAATTGTATTTTAATTCTTAAGTATACAAAAATAGAAAAAAAAATGAAATTTCAAACTTTTATTTGGCTCCAATGTATGATTCCCATTTTTGTATTATCGATTTAAAACCCGTAGGTAACTCTGATTCAAACTTTACCCAATCTTTAGTTTGTGGGTGAATAAAACATAAACTTTTCGCATGTAAGGCCTGTCCATCAATAAGAGAAAAACAGTTTTGAATAAACTTTTCATAAGAAGAATTTACTGTACCCTTTAATATGAGATTACCACCATATTCTAAATCATTAAAAAGGGGATGCCCAATATATTTCATGTGTACTCTTATTTGATGTGTTCTTCCAGTTTCTAATTTGCATTCCACCAAAGTAACATAACCAAAGCGCTTTAGAACTTTATAATGAGTAACCGCATGTTTACCACCTGATCCATCGGGATAAACAGTCATGATTTTTCTGTTTTTTGAAGATCTACCAAGATTTCCTGTTATCGTTCCGTTTGACTCTAAATCTCCCCATACTAATGCAATATATTTTCTTTCTGTTGCTCTTTCGTAAAATTGTTGAGCCAAGTGGGAAAGGGAGTCATCATTTTTTGCAACTACTAATATTCCAGTGGTGTGCTTATCAATTCGATGAACTAGTCCAGGGCGAACTACTCCTGGATTTCTATTTCCCAATTGATCAAAATGATAAATTAATGCATTTACAAGCGTACCTGAATAATTTCCATAACCTGGATGAACTACCATATTTGATGGTTTATTTACTACAATTATATCCTCGTCTTCATAAACGATATTTAACTGAATATTCTGTGGTATAAGCTCTATTTCACGAATTGGATATGGTAGCACAATCGTTACTTCATCTTGGGGTTTTACTTTATAATTCTGTTTGACTTTTTGACCATTCACAACCACATTACCATTACGAGTTGCAATTTGAATTTTGTTTCGAGATGTATTCGGCATTCTATCAAGGAGATACTTATCAATACGTACCATTTCTTGCCCTTTATCCACAAAAAATTTGAAATGTTCGTATAAGTCTTCACCTTCTTCTGAATCAGTCAAAAGTAGGTCATCTGTCATTGTTTGACAATTTTGAAATTTTTTGTAGAAACATCTGGGAATTGAATGAAATAAATTCCTCTTTCTAAATTGATAAGTTCAACTTCAGAAGCATAGTTTGACTCGATGAATTGTCCAATCGAATTGTATAAAATAAAATGGCAGGGAACCCTAATATTATCCTCCATAAAGTAAGCTATATCCGTGGTCGGATTTGGAAAGAGAACTATTTCTTTCTTGTTTAAGAAATCTTCTTGCATCAATATCGAGTCCAAACTAGTAGAAAATATGGGCCGAATCATCGCTGAACCCGGAAATGGAGAATTCAACCAAGTAAATCCGCCATCTACACTATATCTAATTTTGGATGAGTTATCAATATTTCTGTCTAATCCAGCATTTAATCTCTCTGCATCTAGTTGCCTCCATCCAACATAAAATTTTGTGCCAACAGCTACCTTTGTTGTGTCCTTAAAATAGTAAGTAACAAATACATTTTGATTATCACCATAAATTGGATTTCTTGGAAAAAATATATCATCTTCGTAAATTAGTTCTCCTGGTATCCCATTATTATCAGCCCAGACACTTAGTAAAAAAACTTTCATTGATACATCATTCACAGATGGTACAAAATGAATATTGACACCAATCAATGAATCTGTCTGATAACTGTTATACTCGATTGCTAACCTTGCCTGTGTGCCGGTTGGACCAAAAGCTGCTTCTGCAGTTCCATCATCGTAACTGTAATAATTGTAGAATTTTTGGATAAATGAGGTGGAATCGTTCAATGAAAAATTAGGAAACTGTGCAGAAGTGGAGGATTTCACCTCAAAAACTTGCTGATTGCCTGATTTCGTTTTGTCAAATTCATATCCTGACGTTAGGTCGTGATAAGATTGATGTGTAGTCAGGGGTTGAAAATTAATATTTCCTTCAGCTAAAGTCTGTCCTTGCAGTTGAAATGTACCTTCTTCAATCCCATTATATAAGATACTGACTTGTCCGTTTTGGTAATTTTCAGGGTTAGGACTTCCATTATGAACCTTAATCAATAGAGAATCTGTCATTTTTGAACTTGTGCTTTCTCGGTAATGATCCCAAGGAACAGAGGTATAGGTTTCTAACAATGAATTTAATGGGTAAACGAATGCAAAGTCTTTAAAAAGAGTGTCGTCAAAAGCTGAAAGTGTTCGCAAATGAACGTAATCAATATGGAAGTGATCTAGTCCTCCTGCAAGAGAACCATAATTTCTGAATCGAAATTGGAATCCTTTTTTGAAGTACATGGTATCGCTCACCAAAATATGTGCGGCACGGAAAGGATAAACAGTATCTCCTTCTACCCCCCATACTCGATTCCATTCCTCGAGTTCAGGCGCATAAAATTCGACAACCAACGAATCTCCGCTTTCAGGAATATCTCCGAGACCCTCTGGTTGATATAAGAAGGAGAAATAGAGAGAGTCAGACGAATTATAAGCATGTAAATCAATTGGTTTCGAGGTTAACTTATCTGCATAATTTGTTATTGTTGTTCCAATTTGATATGGATAACCTGATTCATCCAAACCGTCGAAAGTCACTACACCCAATGAACGAGGATCTTTGGCAAAACGATAATTGTGATAGGCATATTCATCAAGCCACAGTTTTAATGAATCATTAATAGGTTGATAAAATATACGAGCTGAATCTTGAATATAAGCGGGATTATTTATCCATATAGTATCAAGAGAATTGCCCGGATCATTTATTGTGTCATAAATAAAATAAGGTGGATAAAGATCGAATTCTGAATACTGCGGGGGGAACGAAGATAAATCTCCAACACGAACATTTGTTGATCCAAAGATAGAGTCCGAATAAGTATCAGAGGCGAAATCATATGTGCGCTTAAAGGTTTGTTGTCCAGTGAAAATCATTGAATTATCCAAAGGAAGTAAAGTAATTGGGTTTGTCAAATAATAGTATAATTCAGTCGTAATAGAGGGGTTGTTAAAATCACCGCTATACTTTTGAAATTTATTTGTAGAAAAATCATCAAAAAAGGGTAATTGAATTGTATCGGATAGAAAAACAAATGAACTGTCGAAGGTATTTCCAAGTATTTTTAAACTATTATTTTCCTTTGAGCTGTGAAAGTTTCGAATTAGAGGCCCAATTTCAAATGTTTGGCAAAAAAAAACATTTTTAAAATTCAATAAAGAAAATAAAAAAATAAATAGACAAACTTTCATAGATCCTATAACGCAATATTTTCCTTTTAATTATGAGTAATCCTATCTAATTGTTGTTTTTATCATTCATTATCCTGATCTTCATCACCATTTTCTTTTAAGGCGTCTCGCTCCTTTTTCAATGCATTTTGATTGGATTTTGATTGGCTAGACTTTTCTGGATTAATTTCTGGGTTCATGGATCCTGTGAAGGTAATGATTGATGATTTAGAAATTTCTCTACCTGAAAAGAATTCTGGACTTTGATGGGTAATAACTGCTGATAGTGTATCTTCTCTTGTTTGACAATCTGAACAGCCATAATCATATCTAAAGCCGAGTTCGTCTAAAAGAGAAATTGCTTCACTGATTGTTAGCCCATATAAATCCGGGATTTTTTCAGGGTCTTCAATTACAAACTCACCAACATAAATAGTAATTGTTGCACCGGCAGGAATCATGGTTCCATTGATAATTTTCTTTCCCTTATAAATTTGTTCAACAACAACTCCGTTTAATTCTTCAATTACGGGCTTATAACGAATCTCAAATTTCAATCCTCTATTTTTCAGAATACTTGTTGCAAATCGCTGAGACTTATTTATCAAATTAGGAACTTGTACCATTCTTTGTTTCTTGGTTACTCTTAAGCCAATAATTCGACCGGATTTTACATAAATCGAAGTTTTTTTTGTTGCCTCAGGAGTTTGTTGAATAACTGTTCCATTTGGTTTCTTGGGGTCATATATTGAATCCAATATCTGGTATTTCAATCCACTTTCTTCGAGAATCTCTTTCGCTTCGTTGGCATTTTTTCCAACAATATTTGGCACTTCAATTTTTTCGCCATGATTTGTTGACCAATCTAAAATAAACATAGTAACAAATACTACTACTATATAGAATAATATTACCAATCCTACATGCTTTAAGAATCTTCGTGATTTAATAAAGTTCAAAAAGGCACCAAAAAATGAATCTCTTTTCATAGTTAACAAAGGTAATTAAAATGTAAGAACCAACATTGCTTAGAAATTGGGTGATAGTTTGTGTGTTTTGTAAAAATCTTCAATGTATTCAACGGCCTCTTCCGCTGTATCTACGATATGAAACATATTTATGTCGTTTGATGAAATATTTTTTTCTTTACTAAGCATAATTTTTTCAATCCATTGTACTAGACCAGACCAATATTCTTTTCCAATAAAGACAACAGGTCGATTGGTAATTTTCTTAGTTTGCATTAGAGTAAGTGCTTCAAAAGCCTCATCTAATGTACCAAAGCCACCTGGTAATATTACAAATCCTTGCGAATATCTTACGAAAATAACTTTTCTTACAAAGAAGTAGTCAAATTCTAAATTATGCTCGTGATCGATAAATGAATTATGATTTTGTTCAAATGGCAAGTCAATATTTAACCCAACTGATCGTCCTCCACCGTCCTGAGCTCCTTTGTTGGCAGCTTCCATAATTCCGGGGCCTCCTCCAGATATAATACCATATCCAGCCTGAGCCAATTTCATCGATACCTCAACTGCAAGTTTATAATAAGAGTTGTCAGATTTTGTTCTTGCTGAGCCAAAAACAGAAATACAAGGACCAATTTTTGCCATGCGATCGTATGCTTGGACAAATTCTGACATTATTTTGAAAATAGACCAACTGTCATTACTTTTAATATCGTTCCAATCCTTTCTATTTTTATTCATTTTGAATGTATATTCAGCTTATAAATTTAGTTTATTTTTGACTGTGAATCGAGGCCAAATTAAATTAATTCAAATTTTTTTTCTACTATGGAGTATGGAAATCTTCTTTCCAAACTTATTGCTGGGGCAGAATAATTTTTTTGGCTCCTCAGATTCACTATCAAAAAAGAGAGTTGCTATAGCGTCTTCAGTTGCCGTATTTACTAAAATTAGTTCTATTTCGGCCTTGTATGGTATTTGGTATTCCCAATACGAAAATTCAAAATTTAATTTTTTTAATGATTATGGTAATTGGGGTAATGTTGATAAATATGGACATACCTATTCAAGTTATCAATTGTCTCGAACAAGTGCAGACCTATATCGATGGGCAGGAATGAGTCAAAGAAATTCATCATTTATTGGATTTGCTATGGGATTGAGTTACCAAACAACTTTGGAAATTTTTGATGGATTCAGTTCTGGATATGGATTCTCATGGGGTGATTTTTGGTTTAATCTGCTTGGTTCTTCACTTTACTTAGGACAAGAGACACTCTTTAAAGAACAAGTTTTCCTCCCAAAATTCTCGTATCGACCAACTTCCTATGCTACTCTGAGACCAAATACGTTCGGTTCAAATCACGTAGAGCGATTATTGAAAGATTATAATGGTCAAACATATTGGTTGAGTTTCTCTCCAAAATCATTTTTAAAATCAAGTAAATTTCCAAGTTGGCTTTGTATTTCAATGGGATATGGAATTGATGCAAGAATTGTTGGTGATAAGACAAGCTATATTGACATTAACGGGCAATCCTATTTTTCCAATCCTGAGTTTTACTTGAGTTTAGATATAGATTTTAAAAAGTTACCGATAAAAAATAAAACGCTTAAAAAAGTTCTGACGTCTTTGAATTACTTAAAAATCCCTGCTCCTGCAATTTCCTTGAGAGGGAATAAATTTACGTTTTACCCTGTTTATTTTTAGGTTATTTCTCATTAATCAACGCTGTCCATAACGACATTTTACCGTTATCCATTCTTGGCCAAATTGGTCTGATTACTCCATCATGTGCAGCAATATTTAGGTAATCGCCATAAAATATTTCTTTTCTTGGCAGAAAAGGCTTGTCCGAGATACATTTTTCTTGAAATGTTTTCCCTCCATCTTTCGATGTGCACCAAATCACATCAGTACTATTATCAGAATACTTTCTTCTATCTAAATAGACAAAATGCAAATTACCATTTGTTTGATCAATAGTAATCCATGTAAAAAATTGATGTTTTCCAGGATCGTCTTGGTTTACACGAATGGGTTCCGACCAAGTTTCACCTTGATCAGTTGATTTTAGCAACCAAATATCCGTGTCGTTTTCACCGTTTCGCTGATCTGCCCAATTGAGATATAGTGCTCCTTGATTTGGCCCATCACTTTGATCACAAATTAAAATTGGCAAACCATTACAACGATTAATTCCTGGTACATCAATTGTCCAACCTCCAGGATGTTCTGTAATTAATTTTTCTTGAGAGAGCCAAGTTGTGCCACCATCCAAGGATTTTTGAAAAACTAATCCTTTTGGTCCCGACCAGGCGACATACAATTCTCCATTTGGTCCGTAGGTGGGAACTGCTCCTTCAACTGTGTTATCATCGTCGATGCAATCACCTCCATATTTGTTGATTCTCAATGGGTCACTCCACGTTTTTCCTTGATCAATAGATCTGGAAAACAAAATATGCGAAGAATCTTGAGAATCCTCTGAATCGTATTTATCAAATTGGGTCCATGTTAATGCAAGCGTATTATTTTTCGGATGTAGAGCCACCCAATGTTTATCCTGCGCCTTTGAACCATTTGGTTTTGGGAAGGTTCCATTTGAAAATTCAGCATCAATTGTTGGTGCAACTTGACAAACGATACGGTCAATCCATGAAGTCTTTCTGTAATTCGCCAAATGAAAGTAGTAAACCTTACCTGAGCGATCAAAAGTTAGAACGGGATCACCCCAAACACCAAATTCACTTTCAATTTTTCTATTAGTCCATGTTTTACCACCGTCATTTGAAAAGTGATAATTATCAATAATTGATCCTGCAGCTATTTCATTAGTGTTTTTAGGATTTATGGCAATTGAAGGCTCCGAAACTTGGTGCATAAATCCGGTCTTGTATCCTTTGGTGATTTCAATGTTTTGAAAATTACTAGTTTGACAAGACGAAATAAAAGAGACAAATGCTAAACTAGCGCAGCCAATACGAGAAAAGATTTTTTGTTGTATCATCGGTTGAAATGGTAAAAGAAAATTGTGGTTTTTCAAAGGAATATATTGTCATTAAAAGAGTAAATACGATATCATCACGGCTTATGAGTAATTCTGTCTCTTGTCCTTCAGCCATCGAATTTATATAGGACTCACATGCACTTTGATCTACGCGATAGCCATCGCAAGCTATTATTTCATCATTTACACTCAATCCTGCTTTTTCAGCTGATGAACCAGAACGAATATTTTTTACAAGAACTTTACCTCCTTCTTGTTTCAAAGTTGCTCCAAATGACGGCTTTTTAGACCCTGAATAATTTACTTTTACTCCAACTTTAGAAAAATACTCGTTATACGGCGGGATCTCTGTTCCCTCAATATATTTTACATAGAAGGGAGTTAAATCCTGACCTAAGAAATCTTCTAGTTCTTTTTTAAATTCTTGATCAGTAATTCCGCGTTTAAGTTCTTTTGCATATTTTGTATAGACGTAACGCATGAAATCATCTAATCCCTTTTTACCATTGTATTTTGAAACTATCATCACATCAAAAATAGCTGCAATCACCTGACCTCTTGAATAATAAGTCATCGTTGTATTGGACGAGTTTTCATTGGGACGGTATCCCTTAATCCACGCATCAAAGCTTGAATGAGCCAAGGATTGAACTCGAGCACCCACTGTACCTTCCACATAATTCACGGTACTTTGAATCTTTGATACAAATTCTTCAGGGCTGACCAAGCCAATTCGCCGCATAATGAGTTCGTCGTAGTAGGAAGTAAATCCTTCCATTACCCAAAGGAGATTTGTATAATTTTCTTGGTCGTAATTGAAAGGACCTAATTCGATAGGTCGAAAACGTTTAACATTCCACAAATGGAAATATTCGTGGGCAACAAGATTTAAGAAATTAATATAATTAGAGCCCGAATACGTCCAGCGATTCACACTTAATGTTGTTGAATTCATGTGCTCTAGTCCGCCTTGACCATTCACCACATTATGAATAATAAAAACATATTCTTTATTGGGATTTTCACCAAATACAGCGGTTTCAGCCTCAATTACTTTTGGCATATCCTTTTTCAACTTGTCAATATCAAAATTTGCTTCGCCATACATGGCAACAATGTGTTTCACTCCCGAGGCCATGAAATCAAAAACTACTTGATTTCCGATTTCAATTGGGCAATCTACTAACTGATCATAGTTTTCAAAGTAAAAAGTTTCTGACCCATCTTTTTCAACACTAATGTTCGATTTAGGAAGTGCGGTTGTGATTTTTTTAAAGTCTTTGTAGGGTGCAATCTCCAATGTTCCGGGTAGATTTTGACTTCCCGAAACATACATGAAAACGCCAGAACCACTAACAAAACCGTGAGATAGATCTAAAAAACTTGTTCTAACACTCAGTTCGAAAGCATATACTTCGTAGCTTATACTTATTTTTTTGGATTTACTGGAATTATCTATTACCCAAGCGTTTTTTGCTTTTTTGGTGGATTTTAGTGCTTTGTTAGATTCATCCTTTGCTTTTACTTCATTCACGTTCTTTGAAAATTCACGCACTAAATAGGAACCAGGTGCCCACACTGGCATTTTAATTTCAATTTCCTTTTGTTTGAATCCTTCTAAAATCAGTTCAACCTCAAAATAATGACTTTGTGGATTGGACATTTTAAGTAAATAATTTATTTTTTGTGCACAAGATACTCGATACCACAAAATGAAGAGGAGGAGAGTAAAAATAAATTTATACTTCATTACTATAAATAGTTAATTGATTTCTCCAGGGCAATTCCGCGTGATCCTTTAAGGAGAATAAATTTATTTTTGAAATGATTTGACTGAAGAAAGATCAAGAATTCATCGGCTGTTACAAACTTTTTGCTTGCTTTATTTTTAGATGAGTGATAGAACAAAGGTCCAACAGTAATATAGATAGCAGAATTTTGATTTAAAAAGTCAAGAATTTCATTGTGTCTTTCTTCGGCTTCTGCACCCAGTTCGAGCATGTCACCAATGATGGCAATTTTGTCCTGAGATTCTGTAGAAATAAAACTAGAAAGTGCTGAAAGCATGCTGGATGGATTGGCATTGTAGCAATCAACAAGTAAAGTATTTGTTTCCGTTCTTGTAATTTGAGAACGGTTATTTGAAGGAATGTATTGGGCGAGTGAGGAATTTATTTTTTCTTTTGAGACCTTAAATAGTAGCCCAAAGCGTATTGCAGCCAAAAAATTGTATAAATTAAAATCACCGAATAAATTTGTTTTGACGACATGTTTTGTACTATTTTCATCCTTCCATTTGAAATTCAAACAAGGATTTAAGGATTCGACTTCTCCTTTTAGTTCGCTTATTTCATTTATTGAATAATAAGCGGTTGTCAACGAATGAGGTAAATTTGAACAGAGAATTTGATCATCTTTATTTACTACTAAAACACCCTTTGAATTATTAATTGAATGGTAAAGTTCAAGTTTCGTTTTAAGCACCCCTTCAAATCCACCGAATCCCTCTAAATGAGCCGCACCAATATTGGTTATAATTCCATAAGTGGGTTCAGCAATTTCACAGAGTTCAGCGATATCATGCAAACGATTAGCCCCCATTTCAATTATTGCTATTTCATGTGTCTGATTGATTGAAAGTAGGGTTAATGGTACTCCGATGTGATTATTTAAATTTCCAAAAGTAGCTAGTGTATTATACTGACTTCCGAGAACTTCATGAATTAATTCTTTTGTGGTTGTTTTTCCGTTTGAACCTGTTATTCCAATGATTGGTATGGAAAATTTCTTTCTATGAAAATTAGCTAGTTTTTGAAGGAAAGTAAGCGCGTCACTAACTAGAAAAATAGTTTGATTGTTCGCAAATTCTTTTTCGTCTACAATAGCAAATTTAGCACCTTGAGTAATTGCTTGGGAAGAAAAGGCATTTCCATTGAAGTTGGTTCCTTTGAGCGCGATGAATAGCCCGTCTTTTAATACGTTGCGTGTATCTGTAAAAACCCCGGAACATTGATAAAATAGATCAAATAATTTTTCCATAAAAAAAGGCCTGAAGAACAGGCCTTAAAAATAATCATTATGATTTTCTTTTCTTACGTTTCCCGTAATTTTTTCCGGTTGGACTTCCGACTCTGTCCATTGCACAGCGGAAACCAATATTTCGTGTAGATTGCCTTTCATCTAAAAAACGACGGGTATGACAACCAAGCCAGTATGCGTTGTCTTCCCAGGAACCGCCTTTGTAAACACGAGTTCTATCAGATACAAGTGTGGTTGGCGCACCTTGGTGAAATGTTAATTCTTGGGTTCCAGGATTTGTGCCATCCAAATTATATCTTTCATGATTACTTTGATACATAACTAGTTTGGGATCACGTTTACCAAGATTAATATCTTTTCTACGATTTTCATTTTGGTAAAATATAGAAGACTCAACATCGCCATCTAGGTAATCGATATAGTCATCTTTTCTATAGTTTAATCTTCCAATGTTTTCCTCCTCTGTGACGTTTCGATAACGCATTTGACCTTCCGTTTCAATAATATATTCAGTTAAACCATCTCTTAGTATACTAATCATGGATGTAAGTGCTGGATCATCCAAATAGTTTGGAAAGAGACTAATTATATATTTTTCATCAAAAACCTTACCCCAAAGATCATTGTTAATCGTTCTGCTTGCTTCAGTAGTTCGAAGATTATTTGTTTGTTGAATTGCTCGATCAAGAACACTATTTATAGAATCAAAAAATTGTAATTCTTTTTTGTATTGAGAACCAGCCACATTAAATACATCAAGACTATTACCAGAAGAAATGTAAAGAGGGTCTGGAGATGATCCTTGTCTTGCCTCTTCTGCATATTTAGATCTAGATTGGGCATTAATACCATCTAAATTTTGAGGCTTTTTACCTAAAACGTTAAATGAGAGAGCGTAGGAATACTTCTTTTTATTTGTTCCCGATCTAATATCTTCCATCGTTACATTTACCGTATATTTTCCAGGATTAATATTTACGTCTTTCGGTCTTACCATTCCTGATGAATCACCACGCCCTTGAAGAACAGTAAAATCTTTATTATCAACTGTGAATTTTAAATTGGTTTTTTCTTTTGTGGGGTCGTTCTTATAGATAAATCCTTTGGGGGAGGGAGACCAAAATGAATAGCGTAGAGAATCTAATTTAAACGTTGTGAGGATATCATATTCATAATAAAAATCAATGTTATCTTCCTTAACTCCAGTACTTTGGTAACGCTGTTGATCATCTTTCTTACTAGGATCTGCATTTAATGGATTCCAACCTTTAGTATCTTTTCCATTACTTCCAGCAATTCTTTGGTATCTTACACGTTCAAAATCCAACACATATTGCTTCATCCCATGTACGTCGTAACGAACTCGGTCATTTTTCATCGCATCGTGAAGACCAATAGTGGTTGTAAGCTTCGTTGTGTAAACATTTCCACGGAAAGGACTAAAACCATCTACATCATCCAACGAGTTGGGACGATAAACGTCCTGTACCCATTCTGATACATTGCCAGCCATGTGGAATAATCCAAAATCATTCGGCCAAAATGATTCAACGGGTGCTGTTGGTGCTGCGCCATCGTTGGCAGCAGCTGCAATACCCATATAATCACCCGATGTTCTCATAAAATTGGCTTGCATTGATCCCTGAAATTGCTCTTCTTCACGACGTACCCAGTGACCATTCCAAGGATATGTTCTTCGATTTGTCAAATTTTCTGAGCCCTCCTGAACATTTCCAACCAAACCCACGGCAGCATATTCCCATTCCGCTTCTGTTGGAAGTCTATAATTAGGCAACAAAATACCATCCTCCATTCTTACAATGCGCGCTCCATAATTACCCCGTCCGCTTTTGTTTATTGATCTCATACTAGGGTTGTAGTTTCTTAATCTTCGACCATTGGTAGCATCAGATTTTTTAGTAAACTTTTTGTCATCATCGATTTCTTCTTCTCCCTCTTCTGTTATTTCTTCTTCATCTTCACCTTCTTCCCCTGAACTATAGTACCTATTTGTTTCTTTCGGTTCAGGTTGTAAGCCGAAATATTGCCCTCCCAAATATGCTTCAGTATTGAACATTTGAAATGCATTAAGTTCTTTATTTCCCATCTCCCAGTCTAAGATTCCTTCTCTAGCTAGAATATATTCGTTAACTCGGTCTGTTCTCCACTTACAATATTCGTTTGCTTGAATCCAAGAAACTCCCACTACGGGATATTCTTTGTATGCGGGGTGTCGTAAATAGTAACTTACAAAATGTTCCATTGCACCAAGTGGACTTCTCCAACATAATGTGTCAGGTAGAGCACGACGAAAAACTTCTTGATAGGAAGAAGTGAACGATTCTTTGTACTCTTTAAAATATTTTACGTAAGCTTTTTTGTTGGGATATCCACTTTCTTCCTCAGCTTCGAGTTGTTCTTGGTTGGCCTCTTGTTCTTCAATTTGTTTTTCTTTTTCTTCTTCTGATTCAAAATCAGGGTTGTAAGTTCCATTTGGATTTCCCGGGTCAATACTTCCGTAGACCCGCCCTAACCAGAATAAATATTCTAAGTAATCAAAATTTGATACCTCAGTCTGGTCTATGTAGAAAGATGGAACTGTAACTCGTCGAGGGCTATTGTTCCAATCTTTCATTACATCTTCCTCTGTTAGTCCCATAGTAAAGACCCCTCCCTCAATAAATGTAAGTCCTGGTCCGGTTTCCTGATCCATAGCGGGGAATTTCTCAAATCCACTTCCAAAACTTTCAGGACTATTGTAATGCCACCCTGTTGTTTTAGAGCGATCTGGCTGACAGGAAGTTAAAATTAGAATTGAAAGTATAAATAAACTACACTTAATAAAAACATATTGTTTT
>Ga0194126_10000465_pt1 | contig 67892 bp, 39 predicted proteins | sample TA2KigC150mmetaG_FD_148641 | JGI IMG/M metagenome (GOLD analysis project Ga0194126, IMG submission 148641) | Freshwater microbial communities from Lake Tanganyika, Tanzania - TA2015035 Kigoma Deep Cast 150m | ecosystem: Environmental > Aquatic > Freshwater > Lake | place: Tanzania: Lake...
GTATCGGCGGCGGTTGTTTGTGCGGGGAGGGGTGTCTGGGAGCAGCGGGAAGGTGGCGTTGAGCCGGGAGCAGATTCGGCGTGTGTTGGAGAAGGGCGGGGAGTTGAGTGTGGGCGAGGTGTTGCGGTTGCGGATACGGCACATGACGGACGGGGTAGTGTTGGGGTCGAAGGGTTTTGTGGACGGGGTATGGCTGGCGCATCGGGAGCGGTTTGGGGGCAAGCGGCGGAGTGGGGCGCGGCCGATTCGAGGGGCAGGCGCGACGCTGGCGGGGTTGAACGCCTTGCGCGACTTGCGGGTGGCGGCCGTCTCGTGAACTGAGGGCCCGCTCCTCGGAGGGTCACGGATGCGGTTGGCGTCGGGGGGGGTGGGGCGCACGCTTGCGGCTGTGGGTGTGGGTGGGGAATGGGGAAGGGGTCAGGGCTGATTCACCTGGAGTGGAAGGGCCGGGCAGCCGCAGGGATGAGACGAAGAACGACAGGACCTTTTTCGCCCACGCGCCGACGCTCGTCGGATGATTCTCGATGATCGGGACGGTGAGGCGATGGATTTGCGTCGCGTAACGGTTCGGCTACTGCGCGAGGAGGAGCGCTCGGAGTTTGATTAGCGACTCGAAGAACAGCACTACCTGGCCAGCAGCGTTTTGGTCGGCGAGTCGCTGCGGTATGTGGCCGAGCTCGACGGTCAGTGGGTTGCCTTGCTGGCCTTCAGCGCGCCCGCGCTGCATCTCAAAGGACGTGAACGATGGATCGGGTGGAGTGCGCGGCAACGGGCCCGACGCCTGGGATTGGTCGTCAATAACAGCCGGTTTCTCGTGCTGCCGGACCGCCAGCGCTATCCCAACCTCGGCTCGCGCGTGCTCGGCCTGTGCTTGCGGCGGCTGAGCGTGGACTGGGAGGCCGGCTGGGGCCATCCGGTGCTCGTGGTCGAGAGTTTCGTGGATGAAGCCGAGGTGACGGGTCCCTGTTCCTTCCGGGCCCCGGCCCTGGAAAGTCTGCTCGATCGCTTGAGCGCATTGCCCGATCCACGGCGGGGGCATGGGCTGCGTCACCGGCAACGGTTTGTCGTGGCCTGCGCCGTGATTTCGACGTTGATGGGTGCCTGCGGCTACCGGGCCTTTGAGAACACGACCAAGAAGTTCACACAGCGGCAACTGCGCGCGTTGGGAGCTCAGCCAGACGAGGAGGACGGGCGCTACGATCCGCCGAGCGACTCGACCTTCCAGCGCGTGCTCAACCGGCTGGACGCAAGCCGGGTCGCGTCGATCGTCGGCACCTGGCTGGCCGAGCAGGAGGTCGGCGCGCCGGGCCGGCTGGCCCAGCAGGGTTTTCCCCCCTCAGGGCCAATGGGAGAAGGGCCACGGGCGCCTTGATCACCGGCGCATCGCGCGGGTGGCCGTCACACCAGAGGATATCGGTCTGTGCGGCTGCTGGCAGGTGATTGCGGTCGACCGCAAAGAACTGGAACAAGTGGCTTGGCAGGTCCTACCTACCCAGGGCAAGCTCGCGTCCAGTATTTCATTACTTTAACCCCGACCCACCACCCAAGCGCTAGAGCTTCGTCCCGAGGCGCGTTCGCGGGGAGTTTCCAGAGCCACTCCTGACAGGGGGTTCCTCAGGAGGCTGGGGGTTGGGACAAGCGATCTGCAGCCACGTGCGATTGGACCGCAACGAGTTCCAGATCGAGAGCTTGGAACCGCGTATCCTGCTCTCGGGCGATTCAGTGTTGCCTATCGATCGCCCCCCGTCGGGCGTGGCCGATGGCGCCCGCGGCCCCGTGGTGGAAGTCGCCTCACCCTCGACGGCGGACCTTGGGTATGGGTGGGACATGGATTTGGAGGCTGAGGTTGGGGCGGGCGTGCCGGACCTGTTACAGGGCAGCGAACCGCTGGCGGTGGTGGCCGGACCGAAGGTAGCGCTCTCGGCGGCAGGTGCTGGAACCGCGGGCAACACACTCGAGACGGCACGCGACTTGTCGTTGAGCGAGCAACCGCCCGGCGGTGGCTACTTCGTAGCGACGGCTGAAGGGGTGGTTGACCCGGCCACCTACGGCACGAACTGGAGCGACCCCGACTACTGGAAATTCCAAGCGTTGCCCGGCGACCTAATCTCGATCAGCGTTGACACCCCCGACAGCGGTCTGGATCCATTTGTCGAGTTGCGAAACGCCTCGGACGCGGCTTTGGCTGGGGACGATCATCGCGGGCCGGGAAACGACGCGCTCATGGCGGCCTATCGGATTGAAGCGACGGGAACCTACTACGTCGCCGTGGGCAAGAACTGGTGGAGCACGACCCCAGGCAGCTACCGACTGCGGGTCGACCTGACCCGCGGCGTCCCCCTCGAGGACGACGGCGACTACGCCAACGATACCCCGGCGAGGGCGAACCCGTTGGAGTTGGCCAGCGCGGGCAACCACCGCACCGCGACCATCGCGGGCAATATCATGGCCTCCGAAGGGGCAAACCGGGACGAAGACATGTTTGGATGGGGGACCATCAATGCCGGCGTGGTGGTCGACCTTAAGCTCCGGCTCCCCGCGTTAAGCGATCTGGAGCCGATTCTCAAGTTGGTCGACTTCGACGGCCAAGCGCTGGTGGATGAGGACGGCAATGTCGAGAATGGCCACTTCCGGACGGTCGTCCCGGCGCACGGTCGCTATTACGCCTCGGTGGCGGCGGTCAGCGGGGAAGGCACCTTGGGGATCTACCTTTTGGATGTCGATCTGTTGGACAGCGTGCCGCCCGAAGTGGCGCGAGTTTCCGGACTGCCGCCTCCCGGTGAAACGTCCGGTCAACCGCTGAGCTCGTTCACGGTCGAGTTCACGGAGGACCTGGCTGCCGGGACCGTGAACCCGGTGAACCCGCTGGTGATTCGCCGGGGCGATCATGCGTATTTCCTGACGCCTGAGGCGATGCCGTGGGCGGAGGCGGAAGTGTATGCAACCAGCCTAGGCGGCCACCTGGCCAGCCTGGGAGACGCTGCGGAACAGGAGCTTGTAGCCGAATGGTTTGCGGCCGCTAACCCGTGGATCGGTCTGACCGACCGAACCACCGAGGGCACCTGGCTCTGGACGGATGGCGGAACGGCCGATTACACCTTCTGGGATCAAGGGGAACCGAACGACAGCGACGGGCGAGCCGACTTCGCTTTCATGTGGCACGGCGGCCCGTGGCAAGACTCGCGCGGTGGCGAGGTACGGCGGGGCGTGGTCGAGTTGGTGGGCGCTGCGGATACCGACGGGGACGGCATCCCGAACGTCATCGATGTCGACCCGCAGGATGCGCTCAACGGTTGGGATCTAAGGGAGGCGGGGTCGACCAGGCCTTCTTCACGGCCGATGACACCGTTTACTCGGTAGCCCTAGCCAGCCCCTACGAGCGGGGCACAGAAGCTCGACTCTACTTGCGGGACGGCCCGCTGGGCACCGGGCGCTACCGGCTGACGATCAACAGCCGACTCGCCGACAACGTAGGCAACCGTTTGGATGGCAACGGCGATGGGACCGGGGGCGATCCGTACCGGTTGGAGTTCAACGTGGCCCTGCCGACCGACCGCCAATTCGAGGGCCGGTCGAACAACGGTTTCGCTGCGGCAACGGCGCTCGAGTTGACCGAGAGCCCGGCCGGGAGCGGGCTTTGGCTGGGCCGCGGCCTCGGGATGATCGACCCGGGATACCCGCAGGACGAATGGACGGACCCGGATTACTGGCGGTTCGAGGCCAAGGCCGGGGACCTCGTGACGGCGAGCGTGGCGACGCCCGACGGGAATCTGAACACCCGGATGCGGCTCTACGACGCGCGCGGGACCCAATTAGTCGAGAATGACGATTCCGGAGCCGACTACGACGCGTTGATCAGCCATTTCCCGATCCCGGCCGATGGCACCTATTTCATCGTTGCGCAGAAGAACTACTGGGTGGACGAGCGCGGGCCGTACTCGATGTGGTTGGCCCTGGCCCGGGGCATCCAGATGGAGACCGACTGGGAGTACGGCAACGACAGTGTGTCCGCGGCCAACGCGGTCGTGCTCGAGACCACACCCGCCGGCCGGATCGCCACCATCGCCGGCGCGGCGATCGCGCCGCAGGGGGAACGCGCCGATGCAGACTTCTACGGCTGGGGCACACTCAACGCCGGCAACACCGTCGAGTTGACCATCGCCCTGCCGGTTTCCAGCCGGTTACAGCCGCGTCTGTTCCTGGTGGATGCACAGGGGCGCGAGCTTGCGGATGAAGACGGCGACCCGACGGACGGGCATTTTCTGGCAACGCTGACGGCCGACGGCCAGTACTACGCGCGGGTCGAGTCGTATTGGGTGTTCGACGGCCACCTCTATTTCGTAACCCCGACCGGCAAGAAATGGTTGGCGGGCGAGGCGGACGCCCAGAACAGCGGGGGACACCTGGTCACCATTAACGACGCGGCAGAACAGGAGTGGCTTTGGCCGACCTTCAGGCAGTTCGGCAATCTGTGGATCGGCTTGAACGACCTCGAGACTGAGGGGACCTACGCCTGGGCCGATGGCACGCCACTGGACTACACGCACTGGCGTGAGAACGAACCCGACCAGCAACCCGGCCATAACGTCGCCTACATCGAGGCCGCCACGGGCTTGTGGCTCGACGGTTTCCAAGATCGGGAACCGCGGGCGCTGCTCGAGTGGCCCGCCCAGAATCCGACCGGCTCAGGCCCGGGCTACTGGGGCCAGTACCTCCTCGACGTGCTCGTCTCGGATCGCGTGCCGCCGCTCCTCTCGTCCGTCACCGGCGTCCCAACCCCAGGTGGAACCGCGGATCTCCCGCTCGATTCGATCGTCCTGAGGTTCAGCGAAGATCTCGACCCAGCCACCGTCAACGCGACTCACCCACTCGTGCGCGCGCGGGAGGGGCGGTACTATTGGCTCACAGACGCGGCCCTGAGCTGGGAACAGGCCGAGGCGTACGCCACCTCGGTAGGCGGTCACCTCGTTACGATCAACGACGCAGCCGAGCAGTCCTTCCTCGAGTACTGGTTTGCCGCCGCCCAACCGTGGATCGGACTCACCGACCAGACCACCCCCGGCGAATACCACTGGGCCGATGGCGACCCGGCCAATTACCGGCACTGGGCCGCCGGAGAACCCAACGACGGTGGGGCGGACTTTGCGTACCTGCACCACAACGGCTTCTGGCTCGACCACCGCGCCCACGAACGGCATCGCGGCTTGATCGAGTTAGCAGGCGCGCCTGACGGCGACGGCGACGGCGTGCCCGACGCGATCGACCGGATGCCAGGCGACCCCGTCAACGCTTACGACCTCCGGTAGGCCGGCCCAGACGACATGTTCGGCACACCGGACGATGCGGTTTACTCGGTGCGGCTCCGCCAAGAGTACACGGGGGGCACCCAGGTGCTCCTCGACTTGAACGATGGCCCATTGGCGACGGGGCATTACCGGCTCAGCGTCGGCGCATCCGTCGCGGACCCGGTGGGCAATCCACTCGATGGCGACGGCGACGGAACGGGCGGCGATTTCTATCGGCACGAGTTCTTTGTGGTCCTGCCGACGGACCTCGTGTTCGAGGGACGATCCAACAACGGGTTCGCAGCGGCGACGGCGCTCGAACCGGTGGAAGACCCGGCGGGTGCAGGGTATTGGGTGGCGCGGGGTCAGGGCTCGGTCGATCCGGCCTGGGGGAGCACGGAATGGAGCGATCCGGACTACTGGCGGTTCGAGGTCGAGGCCGGTGACCTGGTGACGTTGGCGGCGGACACACCCCGGAGCGATTTGGACGTTCTGCTCCGCCTCTACGACGAGGCGGGGAGGGAACAGACCGCTAGCAATGACGAGGGCCCACACGCCGATTCACTGATCAGCCGGTGGGTCGCTCCCACCTCGGCCACGTACTACTTGGCGGTGTTGAAGCAATACTGGTCGACCTTGCCGGGTGCGTACCTGGTTCGTATCGATATCGCGCGCGGCATCCAACAGGAACTGGACCACAACTACCGGAACGACGCCATCGCCCAGGCCGACACCCTCACCTTGGACATCGAGGCGGGCGCTCGCCAGGCGGTCGTCAGCGGCACCGTCATGGACCTCGAGGGCGCCCAGAAGGACGAGGACTTCTTCGGTTGGGGCACCGTCAACGCGGGCAATACGGTCGAACTGGACCTTCTCCTGCCCGCGTCGAGCCGGATGGTTCCCTGGGTGCGGTTGGTCGACGACCAGGGCCAGCCCCTGCCCGACGAGGACGGCGAGCCGCTCGATGGCCACGCCTTGGTCACGCTGAGTCAGAGCGGCAACCATTACGCCCAAGTCGAGTCCTTCTGGTCCTACGAAGGCCACTACTACACCCTCACGCCAACCGCCCGGCGCTGGGTGGACGCCGAGGCCTACGCTCAATCCCTGGGCGGCCATCTGATCGCCATCGACAACCAGGCCGAACAACAGTGGGCCCGGGCGACCTTCGGACAAATCGGCAACTTCTGGATCGGCCTCAATAACCAGGCGGGGACTGGCACTTGGGTCTGGGCGGACGGTAAGATCCCGACCTACACGAACTGGCAGGCCGGCGAGCCGAACCAGGGCTCCCACACCGTCAGTTACCTCGATGTGAGCAACGGGTACTGGTACGACGGCAACCCGGACTGGAATGTCCTCGGCATCGTCGAAGTGGATGGCCCGGCGCGGGCACCCGGCGGCCCGGGGTTTTGGGCCCAGTACCTCCTGCGCGTCCGGGTGACCGACACCGTTCCCCCGAAGGTGATCGATGTGGAGGGATGGCCCGCCTCGGGTGCGACCAGCGCTGAGCCGGTCGGTTCGTTGACGATCGCGTTCAGCGAAGCCCTGGACCCCGCCACGGCCAACGCCACCAATCCCCTGGTCGTCGGCTTCGGCGGCCATCACTATCTTCTCACCCCGACGGCGCTGAGTTGGGCCGATGCCGAGGCGTATGCCACAGGCTTGGGCGGCCATCTGGCCACCATCGATGGCGAAGTCGAAGACCGTTTCCTGACCGAGTGGTTTGCCGCCGCCGAGCCCTGGATTGGCCTCAATGACGCCGGCGAGGAGGGCGTGTGGGTCTGGGCCAGCGGCACGCCCCCCGCCTACCTTGGGTGGCAACCGGGCGAGCCCAACGACGGCGATGGCCGCGCGGATTATGCGTACCTCGCTGACCTCGGCGGCTGGCGCGACGGTCGTTCTACTGCCACCCGCCGCGGCCTGGTCGAGTTGGCCGGCGTTCCCGATGCCGACCCCGACGGCGTTCCCGATCCGCTCGATGTCGTTCCCTCCGACCCGATCGATTACTACGACCTGCGCGAGCGCGGGCCGGATGGGCGCTTCGACACGGCCGACGACACTGTGTACGCCCTCGAATTGTCCGAGCCCTACACGACCGGCAATGTCGTTCGCCTCGGCTTAGCCGACGGGCCGCTGGGCGACGGTTCCTACCGGCTCACGCTCTCCGCGCGCCTGACCGATGCCATCGGCACCGCCCTGGACGGCAATGGCGACGGTACCGCCGGCGATCCTTACGAGCATCTCTTCACCGTCAACCTCCCGGCCGGACTCGAGTTCGAAGGCCGCACCAATGGCAGCCTGGCCGCCGCCACACCGCTGCCCATGACCGAAGACCCGGTGGGCAGCGGGTTCTGGGTCGGACGCGGCATCGGCACCGTGGATCCAGCGCGCGCCCGTGGCGAGTGGCTCGATCCGGACTGGTGGACGTTCACGGCGCAGGCTGGGGACTGGCTGGCGGTGGCCATGGATACGCCTGCCAGTGACGTCGATCCCTTGATCCGCATCTACCGGTCGGACGGCACGGAACTCGTCGGCGACAACAACGCCGGCCCCGACAACGACGCCTTCGTCAGTCGTTACCTAATTCCCGCAGACGGCGCCTACTACATCGCCGCCCTCAAGTACCATTACAGCGAAGTGCCCGGAAGCTACCTGTTGCGCGCCAGCCTTGCCCGCGACCTCGAACTGGAAGCCGACGCCGATTATGGCAACGGTCGGCCGGCGGACGCCAACGACGTGACCTTGCAGGCGGAACAGGGGACCCGTCGAGGGGTTGTGGCCGGAACGCTCATGGCCCCAGGTCGAGATGTCGTCGACCGGGACTTCTTCGGCTGGGGCACCCTCAACGCCGGCAACGTCGTCGAACTGAGCGTCACCCTGCCCGCCTCGAGTCGGGCCGTGTTGCGCGTCTTCCTGGTGGCGGCCCTCGAGGGGGCCGGACCGTTCGGTCAATACCTGCTCGACTTGACGATCGCCCCCTCGGGCCAGCTCGACTTTGCCGACCTGAGCGGCGTTGCCATTCAACTGCCAGCCAGCGCCGAGAGCGGCGGGCTCCTGCCGGTCCAATGGACCGCCGGCAACTTCGGCACGGCAACGACCCCCGCCAGCGAGTGGCTCGACCGCCTGGTCCTCTCCCCGAACGAGATCTACGGCGATGCCGACGATCTTTACCTGACTTCGACACGGCACGCCGGCCCCCTAGGTCCGCAGCAGGAGTACACCGGCCAGGCCGAAGTCAGAGTGCCCGCCGGCGCAGCGGGGACCTACTGGTTGTTCGTGGAATTGGACGAGACCGACGCCGTCTTCGAGTTCGTTCTCGAGGGCAACAACGTCTTCCGCAGCTCGGCCACAGTCACGATCTCACTGTCGGATTATGCCGACCTCGAAGCCAAGCAACTCCTTGCTCCTGCCCTCGCGATTGCGGGCGCCGAGGCCAGCTTCTCCTGGACCATCGCCAATGCCGGTCCCGGCACGACCGCGGACGGCGCCGGCGGCGTGGTCAGCCAGTGGAGCGATCGCTTGGTCCTTTCCCGCAATGCCGCCTACGGCGACGGCGACGATCGCCTGCTGGCGGAAGTGCGGCACGACGGCGCTTTGGGACCGGCGGGGACCTACTCGGGTTCCTGGACCGGACGTCTGCCTGCCGGGCTGAGTGGCGCCTATTACACCTTCCTCTTCACCGACGTCCGCAACGCCGTCTATGAATACACCGACCAAGCGGCCAACCTCGTGCGCACGGCCGAACCCCTCCGCATCGCCTCCGGGCCGTACGCTGACTTGGTGGTAGGAACACCCCTAGCCTCCGCAACCGCACGGGTCGGTCAGGACCTGGCGGTGCAGTGGACGGTGACCAACGCCACCAACGCCTTCGGCCCCACTCCCGTCCCGCGCTGGTACGATCGCTTGATCCTCAGTCGCGATGCGGTGTTGGGCGGCGCCGACGACCTCAATCTCGGCGATTTCTACCACGACGGCACGCTCGCGGTGGGGCAGAGCTACACGGGAACCGCGACGGTGTCGATCCCCTCGGGCTGGGGTGGATCGGCGCACCTCTTCGTCCTCACCGACGCGCGGGGGCAGGTCTACGAGTTCGAGTTCGACGGCAACAACGCGACACCCGCCGGCCAGGCCCTGGCCCTCACCGTGGTCGGCCCCGATCTGGTGATCGACGGACCGCCAGCCGCCCCGGCGACGGCCCAGTTCGGCAGCACAGTGGCGCTCTCCTGGACCGTGCGCAACACCGGCTCGGAGACAGCGGCACCTTCCAAGTCGTCTTCCGCGTGGACAATCAGGTCGTGGGCACGCAGACCGTCAGCAGCCCGCTCGCGCCCGGGCAGTCCGTCGTCGTGAACCAGCCGTGGACAGTCCGCGCAGGCAGCCAAGTGCTTCGCGTCACCGCGGACGCGGCGAGCGCCATCCTCGAGGCCAACGAAGCGAACAACGAGCGGACCACCCCAGCCCCGCAGGTGGCCGACGAGAGCGCCCCGCAGATCCTGCGCGTCAGCCCGGAAGCCGGCAGCAAAGTGCGCGGTCGCGTTGCGGTCGAGATCTTCGCGGTCGATGCCAGCGGCGTGGCCAACTACCAACTCGATTACTCCGCCAACGGCCAGGATTGGACCTCTCTAGGCAGCGCCGCCAACGGCCGGTTCACCTGGGATACCGCCCCGCTCAGCGACGGTTCCTACTCCCTGCGCGCCACCGCCACTGATCCCCTCGGCAACCGGTCTACGTTCGAGTTCCAATACCAGGTTGACAACCAGGCCCCGCCCGCCGTCCAGTTGACCGCCACGCCAGGCGAGTTCCGCGTCGACCTCCGTTGGAGTGCGTCCGACGCACTTGATTTCGCCTACTACCGGCTGTACCGCAGCACGGCGCCCAACTCCGGGTTCCAGCCGATCAACGGCAAGATGACACAGGAGACCTTCGCCGACCGCCAAGTTACGGCCGGCACCACCTACTTCTATCGCCTGACCGTCTTCGATCATGTGGGGAACGAAAGCGTACCCTCGAATGTGGTCTCCGCCGCGGCCCTGCTGGACAGCACGCCACCCGTCATTCGGACCTTGACCCCTGCAGAAGGAACCGCCGCCGCCACCGCCCTTCAGCTTCGCCTGGACGCCAGCGACAATGTCGCCGTCACGAGGTATCGGTTCGAGTTCTCGATCGATGGCACCGCCTGGAGCCTCATCGCCGAGGGCGCGAACGCGTCGGTTTCCTGGGCGGTCGATCAAGTGCCGCATGGCGCCTACCGCGTCTGCGCCACCGCCACCGACGCCCAGGGCAACGCGACTTCGCGGACACAACTCTATCAGGTCGACCACCTCGGCCCGAACGCCCCAGCCAACCTGCGACTCGAGGCGGCGGAATTGGCGTTGATCGTCGCCTGGGACACGGTGGGCGCCCCGGACTTCCACTCCTACGAACTCCAACGTTCGCAGGCCGGCGGCCCGTTCGAAGTCGTTCTCCCGTCCACCTCATCGAGCCTCTTCGTCGACCGCGGTGTGACCGCGGGCCTCACCTATACCTACCGCGTGGTCGCCGTCGATCAGAATGGCAACCGCAGTGACCCGTCCAACCAGGCCACCCAAACCCCCTTGCCCGATACCACCCCGCCGCTGGTCCGCCGAGTCGTTCCCGGCGACGGCGCCGCCTTGCGCGGACAAGTGACCCTGCAAGCCGAGGCCACCGACAACATCGCCGTGGCCCAGTTCACTTTCGCCTTTGCCGCCGCTGGCACGCAAACCTGGACCACCGTTGGCACCGATACCGCGCCCCGGGCACTGGGCAACGGCATCTGGCAGGGCGCAGTTTCCTGGAACACCGATCCCTTAGCTGAGGGCAATTACGATGTGCGAGTGACCGCCCGCGACGCCGGCAACCTGACCGCCGAACGGGTTTATACCGTCTCGATCGACCGCACACCGCCGGCGGCGCCCGAGGCGCCCTCGATCGAGAACCCGCGCACGGGCGGCACCCTCAAGCTGAGCTGGACAGCTTCATCCGATCCAACCGCCACCGGCTATCGCCTGTACCGGTCCGAAACCCAGGGCGGCAACGGTCAACCGGTCGGCGGCGTCCTCAGCGCCCTCGAGTTCTGGGATACGGAACTCGAGAACGCACGCACCTATTACTACACGCTCACCGCGGTCGACGCGGCCGGAAACCAATCGAGCCGCTCGCCGGAACGCCCGGGCACGCCCACCGCAGAGGCCGATCTGGCCGTGTCAACCCTTCGCTTCGATCCGGCCAACCCGACCCGGGGCCGCTCGACCACGATCGTGGCCACGCTCGACAGCACGGGACCCGCAGCGGCGGACGCCGAGGTGGCGTTCTATCTCGGAACGCCACGGGTGCTGCTCGGGCGCACGACGGTCCGAGTGCCCGCCAACGGCGCCACCCAAGCCCGGCTGGCTTGGACGCCAGACCTGAGCGGAGCCGCGACGCTCACCGCGGTCCTGGCCCAAACGAATGTCTTGGACACAAACTCGGCCAACGACGAGCGCGCGGTCGAGATCGCCGTGAACCTCCCGCCAGTCGCCAAGGCGGGCGATAACCGCAGCGGCAACTGGAACCAACCGATCGCCTTCGACGGCAAAGATTCGACGGACCCGGACGGCCTGATTCAAGCCTACCATTGGGATTTTGGCAACGGACAGACCTCGATCAACAAGACCACCAGTCACGCGTACCAGACGCCCGGCATTTTCACTGTGGTCTTGACCGTGACCGACAATCGCGGCGCCCAGTCCCGCGACACCCTCCAGGTGATCGTCAACGATACCCGCGCCGACCTTGTGATCAGCCGGCTCGCCTGGAATCCACTCGAACCGCAGGAACGCGACCAGGTCACCATCACCGCGACACTCACCAACCTCGGCAACGGTTCCACCCGCCTCGGCTTCTTCACCACCTTCTACATCGATGGCGCCTACCAGGGCTACCAACGCGTCGACCAACTCCTGGGCATCGGGCAATCGCTCGAGGTGCCCTTCGCCTGGAAAGCCACCAAAGGACTGCACACCGTCAAGGTGGTCGCCGACGACCTCCAGAACAACGTCGTCGAACGCAGCGAAACCAACAACAGCGCCACCACCGCCCTCACCCTCCAACAGGTCTTCTTCCCGGACCTAATCGTCACCGACTTGACCGCCAACCTCCCCGCCGAGACCGTCAGCAGCGAGGTGCCGCTCACCGCCCAAGCGACCCTCCGCAACGACGGGGATGCCGACGCGTTCGACTTCTGGGTAAGCCTCTATCGCGAGGCGACTTTCGTAACCCGGCTGCACGTGAACGAACTGATTGCCGGCGCGCAGACCGACTTGACCTTCGCGTTCCCGCCCGTGGTCGGCCAGCACACCCTGCGGGTCGTGGCCGACGATCCCGTGAGCGCCGTGCTCGAGGCCGATGAGACCAACAACGCTCGAGAGTTGGCGCTGCCCGCCTTGACCTTGGCGTATCCGGATCTGGTCATCGAGGACATCCGGTTGCTGCCCAGGGACACGGTGTTATCGGATGGCACCTCGCTCGACATCACCGCCACCGTGGCCAACCGAGGCAGCGTGCCCCTCGATCGGCCGTTCGTATTGAACTACTACGTCGACGGCCAATTCGTCGGCAGCCGGCAAGTGAGTTCCTTGGCGGCTGGCGCCTCGAGCGCACTCGCCTTTCAGGCGCGCGCCTACCCGGGCACCCACACCATCCGCGTGGTCGCAGACGAGGACAACCGGGTGACCGAAGCGGAGGAAGGCAACAACGAACTGGCCACCGAAACCGCGGCGCTGACGATCCTCTATCCCGACCTGATCGTCTCGGAGGTCGAGCTGCTGACCCCGAACGTTTTCTATGGCCAGAAAAGCGGTTTCCGCTGCAAGGTCTCGAACCAGACGGTGGTGTCGACCCTCGACACGTTCTACTTCGCCCTGTACCTCGACGGCCAACGGATCGCGTTGCAGCAACTCCCCAAGTTGACCGGGTTCTCCTCCCAGACCTTCGTCGTGGAGTGGCAGGTCAACGCTGACCCCGCCGTGCCGCACACCATCAAGGCCGTCGTCGATAGCCGCCAGAACATCCCCGAGCAAGACGAGACCAACAACGAATATGTTTTCGCCCAAAGCACCTTCCAGGTCCAAGACAACTTCGTCATCGACCTCGAGGTCTCCGGCGGCGAACTCGGCACCAACGAGCAGGTCATCTTCGTCAACCGCAGCACGGCCCAGTTCCAGGCCGCCGTCACGATGGGCAGCCGCCCGGGCCGGCTTGGCCCAGCGGACGGCGTCTGGGTGCAGTTGACTGTGACCCAACCCGAGAGCGGCGAGACCGTCTTCGACGACCGCCTGACGTACCTTCCCAGCAGCGGCCGGTTTGCCGTGTCGCTCCCGCTCCTGTCCTACCGCGGCCAGTACAGCGTCCGCGCCGCAGCGACCGACGGCGTCAAGGAAAGCGCCGCCTTCCTCTCGCTGCTGGTGATCGAAGAGCTCAACTTCACGGTGCAAACAGACCAGTCGGTTTATGCTCGGGGCCAACCCGTGGCCATCACCGGCCAGGCCACCAAGCTCGACGGCGAGCCCATGGCGGACCAGAAGGTGGCACTCATGATCTCGAAAGGCGCCCCGGGCGCCCAAGGCATCGTCTCCAGTAGCACCGTCTTCGATCCCTCGACGCGCGTCTTCGAAACGCAGACCGGGGCGTCCGGCGAGTTTGCCTACACGTTCAATCCCGCCTGGGGCGACGCCGGCGAGTTCACGGTCGATGCGTTCATCGCCGCCAACCTTGTCGGCACCAGCGCCCAGACCTCCTTCGCCATCGTCGCCGTCAACCTCGACCCAAGCCGGGTCCACGCCACCACCTCGACCAACAGCACCTTCACCAAGGTCTTTACCCTCGAGAACCTCTCGGATGTGCCCCTGACGGGCACGGTGATCACGCTGGTGGACGAAGACCCCGCGGACAACGTCACCGGCTCGCTGACCCACTCGATCCCGGGCCGGCTGCAGGCCGGCGTCCGGCTCCCAATCCGGCTCGAAGTTCGGATCCCCGAAAACGCCCCGCCAAGCGCCGCCTTCCGCATCGAAGCGGTCACCGCCGAGGGCGCAACGGCCAGCAGCCGGATCCGGTTCACGCTCGTCCCGGCCACACCGGTGCCGGTCTTGGCGCCCCAGCGACTCGAGGTGGGGGGCCAACCCGGCGGCCAACTCGCCCAGCAGGTCACCCTGACCAACCGCGGCCTGGGCACGATGACCGGTATCCAGGTGCTGCCACCCGCCATCTTGCCCTGGGTCAAAGTCGGTGCGTTGTCGGACACCAGGCTAGCGCCGGGCGCCAGCGTGACCCTGATCTGATCGTCGAACCGGGCCAGAACGCCCAACCCGGGATCTACGTTGACAAGTTGGTGGTCACCGACGGTCAAAACCGCGCCGAGATGGTGCTCAGCGTCGAGATCAACTCGGCCAACCTCGGCTCCGTTTACTTCGTCCTCACTAACGACGCCGGCCAAGCGGTCGCCAACGCCGAGGTCGTCATGGTCAGCCAGCAAACCTTCACCGTTCAGTACGGCGACGGTCGCAGCTCGACCTACCAGAATATCTTCCGCGCCCGCAGCGACGCACGCGGCATCGCCACCCTGGCCGACGCGCCGATCGGCCTCTACGACTACCAGATCAGCGCCGCCGGCCACGAGTCCGCCCGCGGCACCGTGAGCGTTATGCCTCAGAGCAAAGCCCAGCCGGTTCAGGTCGAATTGGTGGCCGTGCCCCTGCAGATCAAGTGGACGGTCGAGCCGATCGTGATCGAGGACACTTACGACATCACGCTGAAGTTGACCTTCGCCGCGGACGTGCCCAAGCCCAAGTTTGCCTTCCTGCCGCCTTGGGTCGCCCTCCCGCACGACATCCAGGCCGGGTTCACCGACCAGGTGATCGTGCTCAATCCCAGCCTCATCGAGCTTCACAACGTCACGGTCAAGGTCGTCGGCGCCCAGGGCATCACCGTCTCCTCCGGCGGCCAACTCGGCACCCTCGCCCCCAATCCTCGACGGTCTTTGCCTATTACGTCGAGCCTGGCGATTACGCCTACCTGCACTCCTCCTCGACGTACTTCCTGATCGAGGGCACCTATGTCGAGTTCGATCCTGAGACCTTCGAGCCGCTCCCCGAAGAAACGCGCCTGACCCCCCGGTTGGCCCTCACCAACCCGAGCCGGCATGTCGTCCGGGTCCGGATGGGCGAGCAGGAAGAGCAGGAGTTCAAGTTGCCCGATGAGGACGGCGGCGGCGAAATGGACATGTTGCGCGACCTACCGCGCTTCGACTTGGGTGACGCAGCCGAGACCGTCACCGAAATCGTCCGCCTCGAAATCCAACAGAAGGCCACGCTCGAACGCGAGGGCTTCGACGCGCGCCTCGAACTGACCAACGGCACCGGCACCGGCTTGGTTAGCCTCTCGGTCTCGCCGCGCGTACGCGACCAAGCGGGCCAGGACGTCACCGACCGGTTCTATGTCGTCCCGCCGGAGTTGGACGGCATCGCAGCCATCGACGGCTCCGCCGGGTTGGCGCACGGGGCCACGATGCGCGGCCGGTGGATCCTGATCCCGGGCGAAGGCCTGGGCGGCACGGATTTGGACGGGAAGCCCTACTACGTGAAGGCGGTGCTGACCTACTACCAGAACGGCCGGCTCAAAGAAGTGGTGACCAACGAGGTCGAGATCACGGTCCATCCGCAACCCAAGCTCTATCTGCACTACTACATCCCGCGGGAGGTCGAGGGCGACGTTCCCTTCAAACTGGGGCTGCTGGTCGAGAACGACGGCGACGGCATCGCCACCAATCTGAAAATCGATTCCGGCCAGCCCCAGATCGTCGATAACCAAGCCGGCCTGCTCATCGACTTCCGCATCGTCGGCAGCAGCTTCGGCAGTGTCACCGGCGACATCGCCCGGCTCGTCCTGGGCGATGTTCAACCGCACAGTTTCGTTAGCGGTTACTGGATCATGCAGTCCACCCTCGACGGCAAGTTCGTCGAGTTCACCGCCGAGATGACGCACCGCGCCTACAAAGGTGTGCAGATCAATCCCCTCATCCTGGGCGTCAGCACCGAGATCATCGAACACGACCGCCTCTTCGCCGACGCCCAGGATCCGGACAACCACTTCAGCCTGATCGACCGGGACAAGGATGGCTTCCCCGATTACCTGATCAACCTCACTTCCGGGCTGCGCCTGCCCATCCTCATCCCACAAAACGTGCAAGTCACTCGCTCGCCCACTCCGGAGGATCGCACCCTCGAGTTGGTCGTGCCCGAGACTCACGGCTATGTCTGCATCGTCATGCCCGACCCGATGCCTGAGGCCAACATCCGCTCGATCTCGAAGGCCGGCCCGCCCGGCGGCGAGGACACCTACCTGAGCGGGAACAACTTCTGGCGCGCTCACGGCAACCTCTATTTCGTGGACGAACTCGGCTTCATCGACGAGCAAGGACGCGAACAGCCCGAAAGCGCCACCTACACCCTCGATTTCCGCTCCGCCCTGGTCGTCGAAGAAGTCAACGTGACACCCAATGAGTTCGACATCCTTTGGACCGACAATGCCTCGGCCGCAGGCGGCCTCGAGTTGATCCTCCACGAACCCGAGCCCGACTCGGCCGTCGGCCGCTACGAATTCGTCGAACCGGTCTTCTACCTCGGCCTGCCGCCCACCGTCGGCTACAAGGCCGCCGTCCGCGCCGTGATCACCAACAACGGCGTCACCCCCGAAAGCGGCCTGGTTACCTTCACCGTCGTACAGCCCGACCAGTCCGAGGTTGTCCTCGGCCAAGTCGACATCGATGACCTCCGCGCCTGGCGCCACGTCTATCCGCTCGTCGAATGGACGCCACAAATGGCCGGCCGCCACCAACTCCGCGCCTCTCTGGGCACCGACTCGCCCGAGGCCATGCTCGATCTCGAGGTCGTCGTCAACGATCCCCCCTTCGCCGATGCCGGCGCCGACTTCGCCGGGGATGTTCTGACCGAACTCACCTTCGATGGCACACGCTCGATCGATTCGGACGGCTACCTCCTGAACTACTTCTGGGATTTCGGCGATGACATCTGGGGCGGCGGCATGACGCCCAACCACGTCTACCAACACTCCGGCACCCGCAAGGTCCAACCCGCTCCTCATCACCGCAGCCATCCGCAACGAGAGCCGCGTGCCTCTCGATCTCCCCTTCGCCGTGGGCTTCTACGTCGGGGGCGAACTCGTGGGGACCGAGACCATCGCTGCTCTGGACGCGCACGCGGACCGCTGGATCACCCTGGCCGCGCCTGTCACCAACGGCCAGGTGGACATCCGGGTCGTCGCCGACATGCAGAATGCCGTCCCGGAGAGCTCCGAAAACAACAACCAACGCACCCTGGCCGGGCTCACCGTCGACGTCCGGCTGCCGGATCTTGCGGTCCAGACCATCCAGTGGAACGGACCAGCGCTCCGTTATGGGGAGGCCGGCCAGTTCAAGGTGCGCTTTACCAATCTGGGGCTCGGGGAGAGCCAGGGCGCGTTCACGCTCCACCTCGAGGTCAACGGCGAGCTCGTCGCCGCGTACCGGCATGAGGAGATCCTGAAGTCCCGGGCCAGCGGATACTGGTTCGTCGATTGGACACCCGACGTCACCGGCGACGGCGTGGCCGAGGTCGCCGTCACCCTGGACACGCTCGACGAAGTTGCCGAACTCGTCGAGGACAACAACCGCTGGAGCGTTTCGGTTCAGCTTGATCCCGGTATCGTCATAGACCTGGGCAGCCACACGACCCTCATTGACGTCTACGACGCCATTCGCGAGAGCCAACAGGTGGCGTTGGCCAGCAGCGAGGCCATCACCGAATCCTACCTCACCGAAGACTCGATCACCTTCACGGCGCGGGTAGCTGATTCCCAAGCTCCCGACACGCCGCTCGGACAGCCCGAGGGCGTGACCGTGCAGCTTCGCCTCCTCGATTCCGAGGGCACGGAACTGGTGGCCACGCCCATGGCCTATGTCGCCTCACTCGCCGCCTTCCGCTACGAGTTCAACGTGGCCGACGCCGGGCTCCCCGAGGGCACCTACACTGCCGAGTTCGAGGTTGCCGTGCCAGGCCAGCGCCCGTTGACCCGCTACCTGCCGTTCGAGTTGGTCGCCGACTTCGCGGTCTCCGCCGCCACCGACAAGACCACCTATGCAACCGGCGAGAACGTCCGCATCAGCGGGATCGTCGAGCGCGCCGACGGTTTGCCCGTGGCCGATGCTGTCCTCAACATCCTCCTCATTCACAACGGCCAACAACGCCTCTTCCAAGCCGCCACCGACGCCCAGGGGCGGTACCAGTTCTTGTTCGATCCGCATGCGGGCGAGGGCGGCGAGTACAGCCTCGCCGTGTCCACCATTCGCCGCGGGCTCGAACGCGCCGGCTTCGCCTGGTTCGACATCCAGGGTCTGCATGTCCAATCCGACGCCCATATGCCCGTCCCAGTTCGGCAGAGCGGCGCCAACGTCGTCACCCTCACCCTCACCAACCTCGGCACCGTCACGCTCGACGACCTGACCTTCAACCTCTCCGACGAGGAGCCCAACGACGCCGTGATCGCCGTCCTCAAGGCCGAGGATGCCGCCACCACCCTGGCGCCCGAGGAGGCCACCGAGGTTAAAGTGGAACTCTACGCCCTCGATCCGTCCGTCCCAGGCACCGAGCAGCAGTTCTTCTTCACCGTGGGCAACGCCCTTGGCTTCAACACCACCTTCGTGGTCGAGACCGTGGTCGTCCGTGCCGAACCGTTGCTCGCGGTCGATCCGGAGAGCGTCCACTTGGGCGCGCGACCCGGCGGGGTCGCCGTAACCCAAACCATCGCCATCTCCAACGCCGGCCACGCGCCGCTGACTGACCTGGTCGTGCTGCCTCCGTCGCTCCCGTGGCTGACCGTGTCGGCCCTGGGCACCGACCGACTGGCGCGCGGCGCGTCCACGACCGTGGTCCTCACTGCCAAACCCGGCCCCGCCGTCGCCCTGAACAGCTATCGCGATGAGTTGGGCGTGGTCAGCAACGGTGGCACCGCCATCATCCCCATCGCCATCGAAGTGACCGAGGAAATCGTCGGCCACCTACGCGTCATCGTCAGAAACGACTTCGACCTGCCTGTGGCGAACGCCGACGTCTACGTCAGCCTCGCCTCGAGTCCCTTCGAGCAACTGGCCGACCCGGCCATCGTCGAGCGCAGCCTCCGTCTGCGGGGGCGGACCGGAGCCGACGGCACCGTGACCTTCGCCGACGTGCTGGCTGGCGATTATGACGGCGAGGCCTCCGCCGACTTCCACCAGTCCGCCGAGGGCAGTGTGTATGTCCAACCCGGCTCGGCCGTCACCGACTTGGTCCTCACCCTCGAGCTCGACAGTTTCCGCTTCTCATGGAACTGCACAACTTCCACCGAGCAGCAGACGCTGGGGCGGGCCCAGGTCGACCTGGTCATGAGCGCCAACGTGGACGGCGCGCCGACGCTCATTCCGAACAAGCCGGCCGGGGAGTACTTCCTCCGGCAGGGCGATCCCGCCGGGACAGACTACGCGATCTTGTTCATCGGCGGTTCCAGCGCGTCCACGCTCGCCGAGCGGCAAAGCCATAACCTGGACATGTTCTACCTCGTCGCCCGCAAACTCTACATCGCCCTGGTCTCCTATGCCGGGCTCGACCCGAGAAACATCTACGTCCTGTGCGCCGACGGCGACGATCCATCGCCCGATCGCGAGTCAGGCAAGAACTCGGACAAGTTCAGTGTCAATTGGTACGCCGCCACCAGCGCAGAATTCGAGCGCGTCATCAACCTCGTGAAGGGCAAGATGGAGGCTGAAGTCGCCCAGGGCAAACTGCCACACTTGTTTGTCTACACCGAGGATCACGGCGCGGGCCTCGAAAACAACGCCAGCCGCCACGACGAAGAGGTCTTGATCGGCTGGGGCCCGGGCGAGATCATCACCAACGACACACTCGCGGGCTGGCTCAACGGCCTCACCGCCGGCTACCGCACCTATCTTTTCGCCCAGTGCTTCAGCGGCGGCATGCTCGAGGAGTTGACGGTGACCGATCGCATGTTCGGCATGGCCGCTGCGACCCATCAGGAAGTCTCCTGGGGTTCCGCCAATTCCGGCTTCCCCGTCGCCTTTATCAACGGCCTGAGAGCCGGACAGACCTCCACCTACGGGTCGTTCCAATATGCGTTCGCCCACGACGACACCGCCAAGGCGGGCGGACCCAACGCCGCTTGGGTAAACGCCCAATTCTCTCATCCCTGGGCCGTCGGCCATGATTTCCCCATCTTCGCCGGCAGCGGGATGCTCTCGGACTCGCCTATTGCGCCTCGGGATCGGGACATGTTCAGCTTGAACAACCCCAGCCTCGATAAGATCACAGGCGTCAAAGTCGAGGCCGTCGGCATCCTTGGCGACGCCATCCGCTTCGGCAATGGCAAGACCGTCCTCGAGATCGGCGAAGTCCCGGCCCAGGGATCGGCCCTGTTCAGCTTCGTCATTCAGAAGGAACGCTTCGCCGACGTCGCCGAGGAGCGCATCTATGACGGCGGCTACCTGCGCGCCACCGGGAACGTCGGCGAGCGCCTGATCGAAACCATCATCCCCATCCGCATCCGCATCGGCCCGGAAGGCGGCCGCTTCGAAGGGCAACCTTACCGCATCACGCCCTTCGTCGGTCCCTGGCCTACCGGGGCCTTGCAGTACGGCGAGTCGTTTGTGGCCCAATGGTTCGACCGCCATCCGGACTTGGCACCCAGCGGCCTGAGCCAGGTCGGTCTCTCGCAGGAAATCTCGGTCGAGGACGAGCTGTTCACCGTGGAAGCCACCTTCCAGAACATCCTCCCCGACATTGCCTTCGAGGCTGTCCGAGCCGAGGTCCTCATCGCCACCGCACCCGTCAACGAGGCCGGCAAGCTGCCGGCCGGCGCCCGCCTGGTCACAGCGGAGTTTCAGGGCGAATCGGTCGCCAGCATGCCCACCACCCTGCTCCCGGAGCAGAGCGGCACGCTGAAAATGCGACTCAAACCCGGGCCCGGCGTGGGCGGTTCGAGCGACGCCGGCCAGACCTACTACGTCCACCTGCGCGTCCGCTACCAGATCAACGGCATCGAAGCCGTGTTCACCACCGCAGGCCGCCCGATTGTCGTTCGTCCCGCACCAGAGCTGTCGCTCCGCTACGGCGTGCCGGCGCTCGGGCTTCCGCTCAACGCAGGCGACACCTTCCGGGTAAATGTGACCGTGACCAACAGCGGCGCCGGCACCGCCCGCAACCTCAAGATCAATGTCCCCGACATCGACCTCACCACTGCCCTGCGCGGGCCCTCGGGTGTGCACCTGGTCCATTCCTCGCCGCGCGGCGATAGCGTCACCGAATTGGCCTTCGGCGACGTCGCCCCCAGCCAGACCGCGGAGGGCTGGTGGGAGTTCAGCGTGCTGAGCCCCTTGCGCGTGAGCGCCTTCACCACCTCGTTCACGGCCCAGGACGGCGCGCGCGCCGATGTGACCCTGGGCAGCCCGCTCAAGGAGACCCTGGTGGGCAAGCACACACGGCAAGACCTGGTTCAAGCGCTCACCGACCTAGAGCACGCAATTTATGCGAAGATCGACGCCGATGTCGATCGGGCGGCGGCAATCGTGGGTGAGACCGCCGGGACGGTCAACGAACTCGAAGCCCTCTCCAAGGCGCTCCAGGCCAACTACGTCTTCAACTTCGCCGTCCGCAGCCTGCGCCTTCTCGGCACCGCCATCTCTTTCGGGCGTGCCTCGACCCAGTATGCCGCCAACGAGATCGGCCGGTTCGGCTACGCCATCAAGCAGATTGGCATGGTGACGGCCAGCGGCAGCTTCCTCAGCAGCCTCTTCTCGCTCTTCAAGAGCACCAAGCCCGACATCGGCCAAATCTGGAGCGGCGCTTTCGCCGAGGCCCTCAAGAACCCGGCCACCGCCGCGACAACCTTCCGCACGTTCCTCGAGACCAAGTTCCCCGTCTACCTCATCCGCGATTACGCCGTCTGGAATGACCTCTCCGCCGTGGTCACCCAAGATCCCGAAGCGTTGCTGGCCCAACTGGACGTCATCATCAAGAAAGCTGAGAACGAGTTCTACCGCGTCGAGGGCACCCAGGCGCTTAAGGACGCCATCAAGAAAGACCTCGCCACCTCCCTCGGTTTCCTGTCGAGCGCTCTCCCCGCGTACTATCCCATCGACGCCCTCTACGAAGAGTACGTCCGCTTGACCGAAGCCCTGCAGAAGGCCACCGGCGGCCTTGGCGTGCCCGAAGTCAACCGGCAAACCGGCGAACCCGTGCGCCAGCCCACCGCCTGGTATTCGGTAGGTGAGAAAGGGGCTATAGTCGTGGGTGAGTGGCTGCCGGTATATCTCACCAGTTGGGAATTCGGCACCAGTTTCGAGCCCGCGTACCTCCTGGGCAAACTGCTCGAGCACCAGCACTACCAGTTGAGCCTGCACTGGGAGTTGATCGCCATGAAATGGCAGCAAAGCATGCTCTCCAGCGCCGCCACCGCCGCCGGCCTACTCCCCTTCAGCGGCGTCGGCATCGCCGGCTTCCTCGGCCGCACCTCCGCCATGGTCGCCAATTGGGCCATCGATGCCGCCCTCCAAACCGTCCAAGAAGCCGAGGTGTGGGGCTTCGAGTGGATCGCCAAACGGTTCGCCGATCTGCTCCACAACCAGGAGTTCGAGAATTCCGGCGTCTGGCGCATGAGCAGCGACATCAAGTTCCACCTCCAGTACCTCGATGAACGCGCCCCCGTCGACCCCGCCGTGCCGCTCTTCGTCGAGAGCGTCTCGATCCCGGACATCGAATTGGCCCCCGACGCCCTCAGTGGCACCGGCACCGCCCATGTCGTCGTCCGTAACGACGCTTCCGGTCCGATTCAAGTCGTTCCCGTGCTCCAAATCGTCGGAGGCGGCGAGGACGCCGGCCGTTTCGAAGGCGAGGCTGCCCTCATTCCCGCCGGCGCCGCTGCGACGCTGACGGCCACGTACGCCGGGGTGAAATCCTCCCTGGTCGACCTCCACGGCTACGACGTCCGGGTCGAACTCCTGGCCATCGATCCGGCCACCATGAGCCACGTCATCGCCGGACCCTACCCCGGCCGCTTCTATATCGGCACGGCCGACGAACTCGCCCTCTTCCACCAGCAACGCCTAAGCTACCCCCTCGCCGGCACGCTGAACCAAGGCGAAACCCGGGAAGCTACAGTGACCCTCGCGCCGGGCGCGCAGCGCCTTCGGGTCTGGCTCACCCAGGCACTCGACAGCAACTTCGACCTTCATCTCTACGACGCCGCCGGAAACCACGTCGGTTGGGATCCCGTCGCCGGCGCGGATGCCGTGAACATTGCCGGCGCCGAATACGGCGGGTCCGCGGGCGCGGCCGAGTGGATCTGGCTGGACGCGCTGCCCGGTGAGACCTATCGCGTCGTGGTCAACGCCACCGAGGTGCCGCTGGATGCGGAGTACGCCGTCAGCCTCCTGGAAGTGCCCGGCTACCCTGCCCTGCTCGATTCGATCAGCCCAGCCATCGACCGCACCACCAACGCCCGCTCCTTCAGCGCCCTGATCAGCATCGTCGAGTACGGCCAGCAACGCGGCGTCGAGAGCGTCGCGGTTTCGGCCTCCGACCTCACCGACGGCTTGGGACACACTCTCCCCGCCGCCAACGTGGCGTTTGATCTCGCCAGCCCGCTCATTCCAGCCGGCGGCAGCGCGGATTTCAACGCGCTCTTCACCCTGCCCGTCAGCCTCCCGGACGGGCGCTACACCGGAACGCTCACGATCGAGGGAATCGACGCCGTCAGCGGTGCCCCGGTCAGCGAGACGGTGCCCATCGTGATCGCCTTGGACACCTCGCCGCCGCCGGCGCCGGTGCTCGACCCGGTTGCGAGCCCCATCCTGGAGGGGCCGGCCACCCTCACCGGCACGGCCGATCCAGAGAGCGTCGTCGAGATCCTGCTCGACGGCGAACACGTCGAGTACGTCGTGCCCGAGCCGGACGGCAGCTTCATCCATCGGTTGGTCTATGTCCCCGCCGGCGACCATCTCTTGTCGGCTCGCGCTCACGATGCCGCCCACAATGCCAGCGAAGCCTCCCCGGCGGTCGCGGTGGTCTCGATGGTCGATTTGACCCCGCCAACCACTCAGCTCGCCGTCGAAGGCCAACAAGGCGAGAACGGTTGGCACGTGACGCCGGTGCTGCTCGACTTCACCGCGCAACACGAACCGGACGGCTCGGGCGCCGGCCAGACCTACTACTCGTTCGACGGCGGCCTCAACTGGCTCGTGGATACGGGACGGAACGATCTCGCCGCCGAGGGCCAACACCAACTGTGGTTCTACTCCGATGACCAGGCCGGCAACCGCGAGGCGCCGCAGTTCACCCAAATCAAGCTCGATACTCGGGCGCCCCAAAGTGCCGTCGGCGCCTTGCCCGACCAACAGGCCTCCCCCGAGTTCGCCGTGGTTTGGGGACCGCTCGGCAGCCCCGACCTCTCCGGCATCGTCAGCTATGATCTCTACGTGTCCGACAACGACGCGCCCTTCCAACTCTGGCTCGACGACACCGCCAACACGGCCGCCGCCTTCGTCGGCCAAGCCGGTCACACCTACCAATTCTATAGCCGCGCACGCGACGCCGCCGGCAATGTCGAGGCCGCACCGGTCCAACCCGATGCCGTAACGACCGTGGCCGGCGGTGTCCCATTCACCCTCGATGCGATCGTCATCAACGACGGCACCCCCCAACGCTCTCGCGTCACCCGCATCACCCTCGAGTTCAGCGCCCCACCCGCCCTCGCCCCCGGCGCCCTGTTGCTCACCGACCAGGACGAGCAACCCGTCCCGATCACCTGGAGCGATCTCGCCGGCAACGGCCGCCAATGGGTCGTGACCTTCCCAACCGCCCCCTCGGGGTCGCTCACCGACGGCCAGTACCAGCTCTCCGTCTTCCCTACCCATATCACGGGGCCCGGTCAGCAGATCCTCGCCGGCGGCATCCAACGCCTTGGATTCCACTGCCGCTTCGGCGACGCCGACGGCGATGGCGACGTCGATTTCGCCGATCTATTCGCTTTCCGCCCCGTGCTGGAAGCCAACCTCGAGGCGCCCAAAGCCGACTCGCTCACCTCGCCTTGACTGCTCCGCTGGTCGGGGCAAAGGCCCTCTCCGACACGTCCCTGCTGCAGGAGGCCGACAGCCCGGCCCCGGCCGGAGCCGCGCCTCCGCCGGCCCCGCAACCCGCCGTCCTATGACCACCATGCCGCTCCCATCTCCTGGTTCAGGTCGCGCCTCGATCCGACGCCGACTCGGATGCATGCTCTGGACTTCCGTCGCCCTGCTATGCGCCAGCGCGCTTCCCGACCCTGCCCGCGCGGGCCAACTCCTCTTCGACCAGGGCGAGTACGAGGCGCCTGTCGGCCAGCCCTTCCAGGTCCGCATCGAGTTGGACATGAACGACAGCCTTCCGGGTCCGCACCTCCTTCAGCCGCTCTTCAGCATGGGCGTCCGCGTGGTCTTCCCCGCTGGCGCCGCCCAGGTCCAAGGCCTGTCCGACCTTGCTGTCACCCCAGCGCTCGACAGCAATGGCCTGGGCGGACCTGCGCTCAAGGAATCTGGGCCCGACTACGCCGCCGCCGCCGGCGCACTCAAAGCTGGCTTTCCTGTCACGCTCGACCCGCTCGTCCTCACGTTAACCCTGCTCAACCTCTCCGCCACGCCCTACGAACTGCGCCTCGCCTTCTTCCGGCCTCCGCCCTGGGCGAACTTCCACGATGTCGCGGGCACAACCCTGGATGGCCAGATTACCACGCTGGGAACCGCCACGGTCACCACCCCGGGTAGCACGGTCATCCGCCTGACCGGAATCCAGCCCGCCAGTCAAGCCGCTACCGTCGAGATCACCTTCATCGGCCCCGATCGCCCGGCCACCGCCTTCGCCCTCGAGGCGACCTCCGCGATCGAGGGTCAGCCCTGGACCACGATCCTAGACGCCACGATTCTCAAGACCGGCGCCAGAACCTATCGTGCAACCGCCCCTCTGACCCTGACCCCCACGCCACAGCAGTTCTTCCGCATTGTGGGTACACCCTGACGCTGGCCCCTTGGCCCCTTAGGCCACCCTTTGCCTTTCCCTTTTGCGTTTTGCGACCACTTGGCTGCAGGACGCGTGAGTCCTCTCACGCTCACGCTCACGCTCACACATACGTCCTCATGGGCTCCCAGGGAGTCGCAGCACTGTCCCCTGCCCCCCCCGCGAGCGCCATTTTGTCCCAGGAGGAGAAGCGAGAAACGTACTTGTCAAGTATTACTATCGTGGCAGGTAGTAAATATCCCAAAGTGGTGGTCGCCCACCAGATGCCAATCCGGCGGCTCGACGCAGGCCCGCAAGCCTGTGGGTGAATAGAAGGTCGTCCCGCTCCCGATGGTGCGCATGCTCTGGCGCCGGCGCGTGGTCGAGTTGCCTGGCGGGCCGGCTTCGGAACCCACTGATCTGGAATGGAATGGAGCACCAAAAAGGTTGACAACCGGCACATCGCAAGAAACCCTAACGCCAATGATCGCACCGAATCGAGGATCATTATGTCATCTTTCGGTCACAGCAGTTGGGCAGGCTGGCCGGTGGATCCCCTCGAAGAGGCAGTGTACCGGATCCACAAAACCCACCGGTCGGCGCCTCGCGGCTGACTTCCCTCGGGCGCGGTTGCTTTCTGAATCCCGCCCCCGCTTCTGATCCCCCCTCTGCATGATCTCCGACCGCCAACTTCCATGAAACGAATCCATTCAGCATCCCTCGCTGCCTTGTCGCTGATCGCCGCCCTTGGTGCCTTGCTCCCACCCGCTGCGGACGCCCGCACCGCCGCGGATTCCCTCCACTTCCGCAACCTCAGCAGCGAGGCACCCGGCGATCCGGCCCTTCAGGACCGATACCCAATGCTCGCCATTGTGGGAAACAGCATCCACCTCGCGTGGCTGGCGGTCTCGGATGACCTGCAGACCCAGCGCCTGCTTTACCGCCGCTCGACCGATGGCGGGCTAACCTTTGAGCCGGTCCGGATCCTCCTTGATGGCAGTGGGACCGACCTGCATTCCGGACTCTTCAGTCAACACTCCGAGACCGGCCAGGCTCCAGCCTTTCTCGCTGCCGCAGACGGCGGCGTCCACGTCGTGCTGCTGCGAAGTGGCGGTGGCCTGGCCCCGCAGATCGTCTACCTTCGTTCCACCGATGGTGGCACCACCTTTCAGACCCCGAAAATCCTCGGCACAGTGGAAACCCATCCGCCCAACCCAAGTCCGGGCAAAGGCCACACCGCGGACCTCGGCCCGCCCTTGGTCGCCGCTGCCGGCGACCGGGTTGCGATTGCCTTTCGCTACACTCGGGCGAGCGCCGTGTATACCGAGGTGTTTGGCTGGCAATATGGTTACTACCCTGGGCTTTCCATCTCCCACTCCGCCAACGGCGGGGCGAGTTTCGAGACCTCGGGCGTCAGCGGCGACCCGCCTACCGCGGTGGCGGCGACTCCCACCCAGTTGACCATTCAGGGCGACGAGGTGCTGTTGGCGGCGCGAGACAACGAAGCATTCGGCATCGGAGGTCTGAAATCCGCAGTGCACGCCGGGATATCCACCGATGGGGGTGCCAACTTCAGCTTCCGGCGGCTTCGTGAGCGCTTGGAGACGGCCTTTGGCGACGCGGTGCGAATGGTGAAAACCGGGCCAACCGTACTGGTCTTCTTCAGTTCCGAAGACAGCAGCGAACCGGCCTTGGGAACTCTGTTCTGCTGTCGGTCGACGGACGGCGGCACCACCTATTCGCCCCCGCTCCGCCTGACGGACTCCCCGGCACAACTCGCCAATTCTTCCGGCTTCGCCGCCGCCGCCAACGGCGATGAGATTTTCGTCGGTGCCGTGGATGTATCGGACAGTATGGCCGGCCGCATGTTGGTGCAGCGTTCGACCGATGCGGGTGCTTCGTTTTCGCCCTGGTCGGTTCTCGCAGATGCCACCAATCCGCGAAGCACGCTGTTGACGCCGGTATCCTGGCCGCGGCTGACAGTGGTTCCCGGGAACCCGGGCGCAGCCCGTGTCGGACTGCTCTGGGGCGGGAGCTTTCTAGCTCGCAGCAAGGATTCGGCTGCAAGCTATGTGTCCCCGGTGATCGTGCGACCGCCGATCGAAGTGATGCGATCAGAGCCGGACATCGCTCCGCAATGGCTTGCTGGACCCGACGGCACGCTGCATCTGGCAACTGCCTCGCGCTCAAGCGTGCTCCCCGACGAATACGACATCTACTACCGCCGGTTCAGCACGGTGGCCGATCCGGTCGTTCCGGGGCAGGCCTTGGCCATGGATCACGCTGCCCCACCGCCGGGCGACACGCTCAATCCGCGACATCGCGACTCGCTACAAATTCCGGCAGTACCGGCGCTGGATTTGGGAAGCGCCTTTACCATCGAGTTCTGGGCCCGTTTCCGCGGCAAGCTTGCCAGCCAACTGCCATTCTCTAGCCAGGCGCTGGGGATTCAGGCCGGCATCGGGCAAACGCCCTCGCTGGAAAACCGTTTCCGGCTCACCATGGGCACTACGGACGGCATTTTTGAGGTCACGGGCAGCACCCTCGATCCGCAGCCGGACACTTGGTACCATTTCGCGTTGCGCTATGATGCCTCGCTGGCCGCCAACCAACTTGCCCTGCTGATCAACGGCCAAGTCGAGGCACAAGGGAATGCCAGCGGTGCCTGGATTCGCGAGCAAGGCCCGTTTTACTTCGGCAACACGGTTTTTGATTTCAGTGGTGAGCTCGATGAGATCCGTTTCTGGGACACCGCCCTCTCGGATGCCACCATCCGCAGCCGCTACCGGTCGCCGCTGATGGGAACCGAAGCAGGTTTGGTGGCATGGTTTCCGCTCGACGGTCATACCCGCGACGCCACCGGTACCGTTCCCGACGGCCTGCTCTCCTGCCGGGAGTCCTTTGTCACCGGAGTCTCCTTGGTCGCCGGCGTCCCGGTTCCGGCAGGGCTCGTCAGTTGGTGGCGGGCCGAAGGCAATTTCCTCGACCATCAGGGTTCCAACAACGCCACCGGCGTGGGTGGGGTGGGCTTCGCGACCGGCATGGTCAACCAAGCGTTCGACCTCAACGGCACGACCGCCTTGGCTCAAGTCGTCACGCCGACAGGCCTGCCGCTTGGCGCCGCCCCGCGCACACTCATGCTCTGGTGCAAAACCCCGCGTGTTCTGGTGACTTCAACCGAGTCCGCGCTGATCCAATATGGCTCGGAAGCCAACAGCCGCATGTTCGGCCTCATCACCTCCGCCAACGCGCCGGGCAAACTCTACTTTTTCGGCTACAATCATGACGTCGCCGGCGACACCACGCTCAGCCCGGACAACTGGCACCACATCGCCGTGACCTACGACGGCACCACGGTGCGGCTCTTTGTCGACGGCAATCCCGACGGTCAAGCCGTCCGCTCACTCGATACGGCGCTCAACGGCAACGGTCTAACCATCGGCAGCCGCCCCGGCAGTTCCAAATGGCTCGGTCAACTCGACGAAGTCATGGTCTTCAACCGCGCCCTGGACCCTGCAGAAATCGCCGCCATCCATGCCGCCGGCGAAGCGGGCCTCACCACCGGAGTCATGCCCGTCGCCCCTGGGCTGACCGTCGTCCGCGATGGCGGGGCGGTGCGGATTGCCTGGCTCTCGGAAAACGGGTTGCGGTACCGGATCCAGACGTCCACCACCCTTGCCGCGGGTAGTTGGGCCGACGAAGGACTCCTCCTCGGCACCGGTGGCCCGCTGAGCGCAAACCTGCCCATCGGCCCTGAGCCGCGAATGTTCATCCGCCTGCTCGTGAGCGAGTGAACGGGCAACCACCCCAATCGGAATCGGCACCCACGTGTGGAACTTCGAGCGCGCCACGCGGTTGCTGGATTTGGCCGAGCGCGCGCAGATGAAGCTCTTGCGTGTCTGGGGCGAAGGGGAGTTGCCGCCGGACTGGTGTTACGACGAGTGCGACCGACGCGCGTTGCTGATCTAGCAGGGCGGCTAGTGCGCTGCGTGCCGCCGTCACCGTCACCCCCCGTACGCGGTCCGCGTGGGCTTGCGGAGCGCTGCCCGGGACCGCACCTCCCGTACGGTGCCGTTTTCCCCGCGTGGTTTTCCGCGTTGCCAAGGGCGGAGGGTTGGTTCAGAAAAGGCCGGGTAGGCAACGTGCGGCGTTGAGTCGTTGGCTGCGATGCGTAGAACCGTACCCCAACCGCCCGTGGATCCGCTCCTGCGAGATGCGGAACGGCACGACTTTTGGCTGGGCTTGGGCGTGGCGCTCGTGGCGATCATCCTGCTGCTGTCCGGTGCCCGGCACGTGACGGGAATCGAGACCGAGCCCGGTCAATCGGCCCGAGAAACGCAGTTGGTGCGGGCTTTTGCCCGGGGCGGACTCGAGTTCCAGGAAGCAGTCATATCGTTAGACCCGGCTCTGTTCGAGGACCCAAGCCAAGCGGCCGCCGCACTGGATCGTGCCGCTCGCATCGTCGAGTTGCCCCTCCGGGACCGCTACCGGGTGAATCTGGGAGCCAAAGATCCCTGCCCGACGTGAATCAAGTAAGCGACAGCCACACGGCGTGGCTGACCCTTGCGAAGGCGGTGAACCCAAGGATCGACCGCAGCATGCGGGCCGGGGTTGGGCGCGCCGGTTTGCGGCCTTCTGCACGGCAACTTAAGCTTTGCAGTGTGCACAGTGGTTTCCGGCGCGCAGCGGATTCCGCGCCCAACCGCCTATTGGTCGTCTATCTGGGTTGCGCATGAGTAAAGGGTCAGGTGTCAGCAGGAGCGAGTGCGGCGAGCGGTCGAGTACGGAGCTAGGCCGCAAGTTGCAGCGGATTCGGCCGTGGGTGCAAACGGCCTTTCTGGGGGTCTGGCTGGCGCCATTGAGTCGTTGGGTGGGCGGCATCCCGAGCTGTGTGTTTCACTGTTACTCGTGTCCGCTGGCCTCGTTTGCGTGTCCGGTGGGTGTGGCCGCCAACTATGCAGCGCTGTTCCCGGCGCTGTTCGAGATCCCATACTTGTTGCTAGGGGTCTTGGTGTTGGCCGGGATCGCGGTAGGTTCGTTGGCCTGCGGTTGGGCCTGTCCGTTTGGCTTTTTGCAGGATCTCTTGGGCAAGGTCACTGCCTGGAAGATCGCGTTGCCGGGTTGGGCCGGGCATCTGCGGTACGTCGTGCTGGTAGGCTTGGTGTTGCTTCTGCCGATGGTCCTGGGCGCCCGCGGCATTCCCTACGAGCGGCAGGTCATCTCGATTTGTCGGCTGTGCCCCGCAGGCGCGCTCGAAGCGGGCTTACCCTACTCGATCCAGAGCCTGGTGGCGGGTGAGGGTTGGCTCATGAGCTGGTTCAAGACGGCCATTCTCGTGGCGTTCCTCGTTGGGGCGATGGTGGTTTATCGGCCGTGGTGCCGGCTGTTCTGCCCGCTGGGCGGTTGGTTGGCGATCTTCAATCGGTGGAGTCTCTTCCACTTGCGGTTCGAGGCGCGAGCCTGCGTCGAGTGCAACCTGTGTCGCAGCCGCTGTCCGGTGGGTGTCCACGTGGATCAGGCGGTCAATGTGCCCGGGTGCATCCGCTGCCTCGAATGCACCACCTGCGGCGCCATCCGACCCGCGCTGGCGTTACCTCGAGGCCCGGCGCTCGAACGCGTGCCCGAGGACAGGCGGCCGTAAGAGCTGAAGGGCAAGGGGCGAAAGTCAGGCGCAGAATCCATCCGTCAGCGGCCCGACTGACCAGGAGGCCGCGGACTGGGTGGTGGCGACATACGGTCGAGGGCTGGGAAGGGGAAATCGGACGAGGGCGTTCGCTGCTCGCGCAGGATACGCTCGAGCCGAGCCACGAGCTCCGGATGCTGCGCGGCGACATCTGTGGTCTCGGCGCGGTCGGTCTTAAGGTGGTAAAGTTCAAGGCCGAGGTCGGGCGAGGCGTTGTTGCCGCGCGCCGTGAGGTTGCGACGGATGCCCTTCCAATCCCCCCAATGGACGCTCTGCTGGCCGCCGTAGCCGGGAAACTCGCGGTAGAGAAACGGACGCGCCGGCTGGGTCTGGCCCAACAGCGTGGGCGCCAAGCTGAACCCGTCCAGGTCTTTAGGCGCCGTCTCCGGTGCGCCCGCCAGGTCTAGGAGCGTGGGCAGCCAGTCCTCGAAGCCGCTCAAGAAGTCGGTGGCTGAGCCGGGTGGGATGTGCCCCTTCCAACGGACCAGAGTCGGCACGCGGATGCCCCCCTCGTAAAGCGTGCCCTTGCCGTCGCGCAACCCACCGGCCGAGTCGAAGAAGGCGCAATCGGTGCCGGCCAAGCCCTGGTGCGTGCCGTTGAGCGGGCCATTGTCGCTCGAGAAGACAACGACGGTGCGCTCGTCCAAACCCAACTCCCCGATCAAAGTCATCAACCGGCCGATCTCGCGGTCCATGCGGGTGATCATAGCGGCGTAGGCAGCCTTCGGGTGGAAGTGCGGGAGGTAACCTTTGCCGCCGACGTAGGGTGGGTCGTCCCAGCGACCGACGTACTCCTCGATCGAATCGTTGGGCACCTGCAGCGCCACATGCGGGACGGTCGTGGGCCAGTAGAGGAAGAACGGCCGGGCCCGATGGGCGCGCACGAAGGCCAACGCCCGATCGGCAATGAGGTCGGCGGAGTATTGGTTGCCTTGAAACCGGCGGTAGGTCGCTGCCCGGTTCGCATCTTCGGTCGGCTCGAGCTTGTCGTGCGCGGAGAAGGGCGGGTTGTCGAGGGCGACGGTTTTCCCGTTGTCCCAGAGGTAAGTCGGATAGAAATTGTGCGCCACAGCCTGGCAGTTGTAGCCGAACCAGCGATCGAAGCCCTGCCGGAGCGGTTCTCCCGTCGAGCCTGGCCCACCCAGTCCCCACTTGCCGAAGCCGCCCGTCGCATAGCCTAAGGACCGCAGCAACTCCGGCAGGGTGACGGTCTCGTCCGGGATGGGATGCTGGCCCTCGACCTCGGGTTGGCCCAAGCGGGACAGGGCGCGATCGCCCATCTGGCGGTTGTTGCGAATGAAGGCGTGGCCCGGATGTTTGCCGGTCATGAGGACACAGCGCGACGGGGCGCAGACGGCATTGCCGGCATAGTGACGTGTCAACTTCATGCCTTCAGCCGCCAAGCGATCCAGGTGGGGTGTGCGGATCTTCTGCTGGCCGAAACAGCCGAGGTCGCCATAGCCCAGGTCATCAGCCAAAATGAAGACGATGTTCGGCCGGGCGGAGGCAGGTGACGCCGGCGCTGCGGTGAGGGTGCGGGGGGTTGGGGCGCCACAGGCCAGGGCGCAGAGTGCCCCCATCGCGATCAGGGATTTCATGCGGCAGGATTATGTGGCCGGTCCTGCCAAAGCCAAGTCCAGAGAACCCGAATCCTTAGCGAGGCGGAGCGGGGATGGGACGGACACGCGCCTAGGCACTCCGGCATCTCCAAGCCACGCCCAGGGGATCGGCCCGAGCCGCGCCGACCTCATATCCGCTCGAAGTAGCGCTGTTTCTCCCAGTCCGTGACCGCGTCGGCGAAGGCCTGCAGTTCGAGTCGCGCGTGGTGGACATAGAACTCGACCACCGCCTCGCCGAACGCGGCCCGAGCGAGTTCGCTGCGCTCGAACAAGTCCGTGGCGTCCCGGAGGCTGGCGGGCAACCGGGGAAGCTGGAGATCGACGTAGGCATTGCCGCGGTATTCCTCGCCGCAATCGAGTTGCTCGCGCACGCCCGCCATGCCCGCGGCGAGCATCGCCGCCAACGCCAGATAGGGATTCGCGTCGGCGCCCGGCATGCGGTTCTCGAGCCGGAAACTGTCGCCCTCGCCCACGACGCGGAACCCGACGGTGCGATTGTCCGTGGCCCAGGCCATGCGCGTGGGCGCCCAACTGCCGGGCTGGTACCGTTTGTAGCTGTTGATCGTCGGGGCGTAGCAATAGGCCAGCTCAGGCGAGTATTTCATCAAACCACCCAAGAACGAGCGGAACAATCGAGAACCGACGGCGCACGGCAGATGGCGGCTGGCAGCTTGGGCTGAGTCCCCACGTTCCACTTTCCTCGTTCCCCGCGTCGAGCTCCGTGCTGCGCGTGCGGTCTGCCGGGCGCCGCGCTCCTCGACAAAGCGGTTTTGGCCGCCTTGCCAGAGGCTGAGATGGATATGGCAGGAATTGCCGGCTTCACTCGGGGCGTATTTGGCCATGAAACTGACCGCCTTGCCGTGTTGCTCGGCGATCTCCTTGACGCCTTGCTTGAAGAGGGTGTGGCGATCGGCCATCTCGAGAGGCGCAGCGCACGTGAAATTGATCTCGTGCTGACCGCGGCTCCACTCGCCCTTGCTGCTCTCGACCGGCACGCCGGCGGCGGTCATGCCGTTGCGGAGGGCGCGCATGAGGGGTTCGTCGCGCGTGGGTTGGAGGAGGTGATAATCGATGCGGTAATCGCTGGCAGGGACGAGGTCGCGGTAGCCGCTGGCAAAGGCGTTGTGGTAGGTCTGGTTGAACAGGTAGAACTCGAGTTCGGTGGCGCAACGGCAGGCCCAACCCGCTTGGTCGAGCCGCTCGAGTTGCCCGCGCAAGACGGAACGGGGCGCCTCGGCGACGAGGGCGCCATCGGGGCGGACATAATCGCAGATGACCAACGCCGATCCCGGCTGCCAAGGCAGCGCGCGCAGCGTGCTCAGGTCGGGGCGGAAGGCGAAATCGCCAAAGCCCGCCTCCCAATTGGCTACGCGGAAGCCATTGAGAGGGTCCATCTCGAGGTTGACGGTCAGGAGGTAATTGCAGCCGTGCGTGCCGTGGGCGGCCACGGACTCGATGAAGTGCTCGGCGCGAAAGCGTTTGCCGACCAAGCGCCCAAACGGGTCGGGGAACGCCACGAGGACGGTGTCGATGGCGCCGGCGCGAACTTGGGTTTTGAGTTGGGTGAGGGTCATGGGTCGGGAATCAGCGCAAGTGCGACAGCCGCGCGCGTTGCTCGAGCAGCTTGGCACGCCGGAAGTCGCGGTACGGCTCCAAGAGCAGTTCCTCCAATTGGCGCCGGGTCATGCCGGGCAGCTCCGATCGAGCGAGGACGAGGTCCAGCTTCTCCCAATACCGCCGCAGGTGAGCGGCTTTGTCGCGGTCCGCGCCTGTGTCCAGGTCGAACTTTGCCTGCAGGAGTGCCTCGAGCTCAGGATTTCGGGACATGGCAGACCGCCTCGATCAGGTTAGCCTTCTGCTGAGGACTGAGCGGGCTGTGCCACACGCGCTCGTCGGTGCGGAGCATCTCGACGGTCGCCTCGACATCCGCGAGGGTGAAGTGGTGGTAGGCGGGCGGCAACCCGCCTTGAGCAGTCGCTTGAGCGGCGACCCGCTCGCCTTCGGCGATGAGACTGGCGATCCAGGTCTTGTGTTGCCGCAGGTCGGCGGCGCTCGGGTCACGCAGGATCATGCGTTCGTCCACGGTGTCTTGAAAAAGCCGCACGGCCTTGAACCACGCCACGATTTCCTCGAGCAGGCCATAGCGCCGGGCCAGCAAGTCGCGGGTGTTCTGGTCGATGACCAGACCGACTGCCTCCCAGCGTGGACATTCCAGCACGTCTGTCATGGGCGCACTATGTTGTCTTTCCGACCCGCAGTCAACGCGGCCCAACCCTCGGCCCGCGGCGAGCCGTTCACTCCGCGACGTACACATTCTTTAACTCGGTGTACCCCTCGAGCGCGTTCATGCCCAGGTCGCGCCCGATGCCGCTCTGCTTAAACCCGCCGAACGGGGCCTCGACGTGGACGCTGGAGTGCGAGTTGACGCTCAGGACGCCGCTCTCGACCTGGCGCGCCACCCGCAACGCCCGCCGCAGGTCGTTGGTCCAAAGCGAGCCGCTGAGGCCGTAGGGGGTGGCGTTGACCTCGCGGATCATGGCCGTCTCATCGTCGAACGGCCTGACGGCCACCACCGGACCGAAGATCTCCTCGCGCCAGCACCGGTCCGCCTGGCCCACCTCGAGCAGCACCGCGGGCTCGAGGTAATACCCCTTGCCCACAGGGCGGTTTCCGCCACAAGCGAATCGACTGCCACGCTGCCGCGCATCCGTCAAGTATTCCTCGACCGTGGCACGTTGCCCGGCCGAGACCAGGGGACCGAGCTGGGTCTCGGGCTTAGCGGGGTCGCCCACGGCCAGTTTCCGTGTTGCCGCCACGAACTTCTCGACGAACGGCTCGTAGACCTTGCGCTCGACGAAGACGCGGCTGCGCGCGCAACAATCTTGGCCTGTATTGGCGAACACGCTCATCGGCGACGTCTCCGCCGCGCGCTCCCAGTCGGCATCCGCAAAGACGATGTTGGGCGATTTACCCCCGAGTTCGAGCGAGATGCGTTTGAGGTCGCGCGACGCCAGTTCCATGATGTGGCGGCCAATCTCGGTCGAGCCCGTGAACGAGACTTTGCGGATGAGCGGGTGCGTCACCAAGGCATCGCCGATCGCCGAACCGGCGCCCGGCAGCACCTGGAGCACGCCCGGCGGCAAACCGGCTTCGCAGGCCAGTTGACCGAGCTTGAGGGCGGTGAGCGGGGAGAGTGAGGCCGGCTTAAGGATCACAGCGTTGCCCGCGGCCAGAGCCGGCGCCACCTTCCAGCAGCCGATCGGGAAAGGGAAGTTCCACGGCACAATGGCCGCCACGACGCCCAGGGGCGCATGCAGCGTGTAATCGAAGCCGCCGCGCCAGACCGGGATCGTCTGGCCACAGAATTTAGTGATGGCGCCTGCGTAGAACTCGAATACGCGCGCGCCTAGGCCGATCTCGTCGCGGGCGTCGCCGATCGGCTTGCCGATGTTTTGGCACTCGATTTGGGCGAGGTCCTCGAGGTGCTCGCGCAGGAGCCGGGCGATGGCATACATGACCTCAGTCCGTTTGCCCGGTGTCCAATCGCGCCAGTTGGATTCCCAGGCGCGATGGGCGGAGTCGACGGCCGCGTCCACGTCGGCTAGATCGGCGGCGGCCACTTCGGCCAAGGGCGTCTCGGTGGCCGGGTTGACCAACGGCGTGCGCCGCCCGGAAGCCGAGTCTCGGTAGGAACCGTCCACGAACAACTGGTCAGGCAACTTCATGGCGCGCAGCCTATCGGCCCGACTGGCGCGGTTCAATCTCTATGCCGCAGGCCAGCCGTCCCGTAGCGCAGCTCGGTCACTCGAAGTTCACTACCCACGTCGCCTTTCGCCAGGTCCTCGGGCCACCCCGCAGCGAGCCTCGGCCGGCCTACGCCTCCTACGCCACTCCTCTCGGAAGTTCGGGCATGCGCTGTAATCACAGCGCCTTACGGGCAAACGCCCTCGATGATCTCGACCTCTCCCTAGGTGGGCACCCTTGATTCTCCGCCCCCCCGCCTCCCGTTGAAAGGGGTGCGTGGCTCGGGTCCGCCCAGGGTTGCATGTTCGAACACTCCCGAATCCTCAGCGAGGGGCTCAGCACATGCCATTCCGGGTGGGATGGGTCAAAAGCCTGGCGGGGCGCGGGGCGCCAGCCCCGCTGGGCGAAGGTGGCCGTCCGCGATCCTGCCTTGTTACTGATGAGTCACTGAGCTGGACTACAACACGGCGGTAGGGCGCGCACTCCGCTGCGCGCCGCGGCTTCCTGTATCCACAATGGTTTACGGCGCGCAGAGGACTGCGCGCCTGCAAGCTGTCGTCTAGCCCGACCTCTGATCAGTGAGGATTCGAGAGACCTGGAGAGCTCTGAGCGGGTAGAATCTCGTTGAAACCTGGTTCTGAACCCCTAGCATTACCACCTCCATGTCTCGCCCCAGCCGAACCGGGGAGTGGGATCTAAACTGCCAAACATGCAGAGCTACCAGCTTGCCTTGCATACCGCCGACGGCCTCGCTGCGGACACGCCGCTAGCCGCGAAGCGATTGGCAACAGGACCGTACCCGCTGGCTGGCACTCCCCGTGAACCGGCCGTACCGCCGGGCCGGCCGCTCGGGCACGGTGAGCTGCCTCGCTCGGCGCGCCCAGCGGTCGCGCGACCGGTCAGTTGACTTGCACCGATGTCTTCCCGGTTGCGACAAGTCCGCCACCTCGCCCTGGATATGGACGGTACGATCTACCGGGGCGGGACCCTGTTCGATAGCACCGTCCCATTCCTGGCGCGACTGTCGGAACTGGGCATCGGGTACACGTTCCTGACCAACAACCCCTCGAAGAGCCGGACGGACTATCTCGAGCACTTGCGCCAATTGGGTGTCCCAGCCACCTCCGCGCAGCTTTACACCTCGACCCAAGCCACCATCGAGTTCATCCGGCAAACGCATCCGCGCGTGCAGAGGCTCTTTGCGCTGGGCACCCCCAGCATGAACGCAGAATTCACCGCCGCCGGTTTCGACTTGCTGCCCGACAGCCCGGAGGCAGAACCCGATGCCGTGCTCGTGGGCTTTGACCTCACCCTGACCTATGCGCGGCTGTGCCGGGCAGCCTGGTGGATCAGCCTGGGCAAACCCTGGTTCGCTACCAATCCCGATCGCGTCTGCCCGACGGACCTCCCGACGGTGCTGGTCGACTGCGGTTCCATCTGCGCCGCGCTCGAAGCGGCCACGGGACGCACCCCAACGGCCGTGTTGGGCAAGCCGGATCCGGCCATGCTCCGTGGCATCCTGCACGAACACGGCCTCCGACCGGACCAGTTGGCGATGGTCGGCGACCGGCTTTACACCGACGTCGAGATGGCGCGTCGTGCCGGCGTGTTGGGCGTGTTGGTGTTGACGGGTGAAACCAAGGCGGAGGACGTGGCGCAGGCGGCCCAGGCGCCGGACCTGGTGGTTCCCTCGTTGCACGAACTGGGCCTCTTACTTCAAACCCATCGCTCTCCTTCTACCTCGGTATGACGGCTTACCTTTACTCCTATCTTGTCGGCGGCGTGGTGTTCGCCGTCGGCCTCGGCTACGCCGCGAAACAAGGCTACATCGGGTTTTCCGGGCGCAAGCTGCGGAATCTGCTGCTGAGCCTGGGGGTGCTGCTGTTCTTCGCCCTGCTGCAAGGGTTGCTGCAGTTCGTCCCGATGACAGCCGCGCCGGCCCAGGCATACACCGGCGGCGCCGAGGAGGTGCTCGATGAGGGGAGCCGCATCCGCGGCACGGCGCTCGATTACCTGATCGTGGTCGCCTATTTCGGGCTGATTCTGTTCAACGGCATTTACTTCGGGCGGCGGCAGAAGACCACGCGGGACTTTTTCTTTGGCGGGCAACGGTTCGCCTGGTGGCTGATTGCCATCAGCCTGATCGCAACGACGATCGGCTCGTACAGTTTCGTGAAGTACAGCGAGATGGGCTACCAGTACGGCCTGGGCGCCACCCAAGCGTATTGGAACGATTGGCTCTGGTTCCCCCTGCTGGTCTTTGGTTGGCTGCCGCTGTTGTATTTCTCGCGCATCGTGTCGGTGCCCGAGTACTTCGGTCGGCGCTACGGCCCGCAAGTTCGGCTCTACGCCACGGTCTATTTGCTGATCTATCTGGTCGGTTACGTGGGGGTGAACCTCTACACCATGGGCGTGGTGGTCCACATCCTGGTGGGCTGGCCCATTCCCCTCGCCGCGCTCGTCGTGGCCATGGTCTCGGCCACCTACGTCACCATCGGCGGCCAGAGCAGCGTCATCATGAACGACCTGATCAACGGTCTGTTTCTGCTCCTGGTCGGCGCGCTCATCTTCATTCTGGGCGCTTCCTACCTGGGTGGCTTCGACCTGCTGTGGCTCAACCTCCCCACGGAAGCGCGCCTGGCTTTTCCCAACTTCAACGAAGACCCGAGCTTCCCGGCCATCGGAGTCTTCTGGCAGGACGCCTTTGCCAACTCCGCCATGTTCTACTTCCTCAACCAAGGGATCATCATGCGCTTCATGGCCGCGAAATCCCTGGATGAGAGCCGCAAGGCCGCCACGGTGATGATGGTGGCTTTGATGTTCGTTGGCGCGCTGGTGGTGGCCTCCGGCGGTCTGGTCGCCCGGGCCTTCACAAACGCCGGCGTACTGCCCGAAGTGCCCGCTCGCGAGGCCTTCTTCATCGCCGCCGAACTGCTCAGTCACCCCGGCATCTTCGGCCTCATCCTCGCCGCCATGACCGCCGCGCTCATGTCCACCGTGGACACCCTCATTACGGCCGTGTCGGCCGTGACGGTGAACGACCTCTACCGGCCCTACTTCCGCCCGCAGGCCACCGACCCCCAACTGCTGCGCGCCGCCCGCATCGCGGCGTTGAGCGTGAGCGCGATTGGAGTGCTGATGGTCCCGGTGTTCATGCAGTTCGACTCGATCTATCGCGCGCACGCCGCGTTCACCGCCGCCGTGACGCCGCCGATGGTCGTCGCGCTGTTGCTGGCGGTGTTCTGGCGGCGGTTCACCCGGACGGCGGCGCTGTGGACCCTGGCGGGTGGCTTGGTGCTCATGACGGCCTCGATGCTCTTTCCAGCGATGATCAAGCCCTTCGCCCACGGTGTGGCGGGCGGGGACATCGCCTGGGACTTCTTGGGCGGCATGCGCGAGCAGACCTTCATGCGCGCCTGCTTCGGCGTCGTGTGCTGCGCGGCTATTGCCATCCTCGTCACCCTGCTCACCCGGCCCGAACCGGCGGAGAAGCAGCGCGGCCTTGTCTGGGGCACCATCCCCGATGCCTTGCACCGCTACAAAGGATCGCCCGGACGCGAGGGCGAAGTCACTCGGGCCCTCGCCCGGCCGCAGCGATTGGAAAGGCGCCTGCCGCATTTCGGCGCCGCCGAACTGGAAGGTGTGCGCATCTCCGACACCGTGGCGCGCGCGCTCGACGCCCAGACTGGGGACTTGCTCTACGTCACCGACCCGCGCTGGTGGACCGGGGGCCTGCACTCGGCGCACGTCATCGTGGCGGAGATCGCCGCGCAACCCGGTCAGGCGACGGTGGCCCTGGACGAAGGCGCCTTCCGCAACGTCGTGGGCAACCGGTTGGACCGCCCGGTCCGTATCGAGAAACTCTACGCCTCGGCGCCGGATCGAGGAAGCGCTTGAACCGCCGCGATTCGTAGACCTCGATCTTGTCTCCTGGTTTGCGAACGATGACGGCGGCGGCGCCCGGTACCTGCTCGACCAGGCGCAGGCCAGCTTGCGGGCCCAGCACGCTGACACTCGTGGCGAGTGCATCGGCGGTCGTGCCGTCTCGGGCGATGACGGTCACCAGACTGTGATCGGTCAGGCCAAGGCCCGTGCGCGGATCGACGATGTGCGAATACCGAACGCCATCGATCTCGACGTGCTGATAGAGGTCGCCGGACGTGGCGAGCGCAGCCTGGTCCAGGAGGACGTACCGAGCAGGCGGCGCGCCCGGGACATCGAGCGGGGCGATCTCGACCCGCCAACCGGCCTTGCCCGGCGGCGCCTCGCCGGCGGTCATGTCGCCGGCTGCCGTGACCAGTGCTCGGCGAAGGCCGAGCTCACGCAAGACCTCGAGGGCTTCGTCGGCAGCGAACCCCTTGCCAATGCCCCCGAGATCGAGCCGCATGCTCGGGACCGCAAGCGTCGCCGTGCGCGCTTTCGGATCGAGCACGAGGTGCTGGTAGCCCACGGCTTGGCGCGCCGCGGCCAATTGCGCCGGGGGCGGTAAGGCCCGCTGTCGCCGGGCGCGTCGCCACTGGTTGACGCACGGTCCCACCGTCACGTCGAAGGCGCCGCCGCTGCGGGCGGCAAACTGCTGCGCGCGCTCGAGCACGCGCCAGAGGTCGTCGCTGAGCCGCACAGCCTGACCGCTGCCCGAAGTGCGTGAGAGCCGGGTCAGTTCACTGTCGTCGCTGTAATCGCTCAGGCGCTCGTTGAGCTCGCCGATGCGGGCAAAGGCAGCCTCGGCCGCCCGGGTGGCCGTCGCCTCGTCCGGCGCGTAGAGCACGATGCGGAAGGGCACACCCATTTGCGGCTGGTTGAAGGCGTAGCGGTGCAACTCGACGGCCGGTGGGGAGACACAGCCGATAAGCATTGCGGCGAGAGAGATGGCGGCGAACGCCAGTTCGCCGCTGCTACGACGGAGGTGGGGCGCCGCCCCAAGAATCGACCGCGGGAAGGGCCGGCGCAACCCACGGGGCCTCGACCGAGGTCCTCGGGCTGAGGAATGGGTGAGAGCGGCGAACCCCAGTTCGCCGCTACGGCGGGCCGTGGCCATGGCCGAAGCTGGGATGGCGGGGCGCGGCTGCTTACTTAAGCTCGAGCTCGTCTTTGCTCGGCAACGGCGGGAACTTCGCGTGCGGCTCGGTCTGGTACCAAAAAGCGACCGAGGCGATGTCATCGCGCAAGGGCAGGTACCGGCCATCCTTCATCCAACCGAGCGCTTGGATGGTGACCTTGAGGTCTTGCTCGAAGCGGATGGGGTCGACGATGTGCCAGCGGTAGAGGCCGAACCGGGTTTGGGCTTCGTAGAGGCCGTCCGGCCGGATCACCTGCGGCATGCCGGTATAGGGCGTCGAAAACTCGGTGTACCGTTTGCCGTCCGGACCGAGGGTCTCGAAGTTGTACGAACCGCAGAAGTAGTCTTCCGTGCCGGTCCCGCAGATGGTCGGGAACTCGTGGTCGCCGTCCATGTAGAACTTGATTTCGCCCTCGCCCCACCAGCCGCCGCTATGGACCTCCCAAGCCATATACGTGCCCACGTAATGCCCGCGGCCACGCACCCCGTCCAGAATGGTATAAAGGCCCTTGGTCTTGAGCGGGTCCTCGCGCCGGAACTGGGCGTGGAAATAGGCGGCATCGGCGGGCACCGTTGTGAGGGTGTAGTCGATCTGGTAGTAGATGGTGATTTGTTGGTCGTCGAGATTCTCGACGGTGATCTTAGCCTTCTTCCGGAACGGCATCTGCCAGTACGAATTGAACGCGCTCCCCGGATTCACGCACACGGCCAGCGAGTTGATCTGGCAATACCGCGCCCAACCGCAAGCGAAGAAATCCCCCAACGGACACTCGACCGACGGTTCGGTTTCGTCGTCCCAGTAGAAGCGCAGGATCATCCAACGGGTGCGATCCAGCGGCGCCGGCGTCAGCCAGATATGCTGGATCGAGCCCGGGCCGTCGATCTCCGCCATCGTAAACGTCGTCTTGGGCGGGATGCGCACATAGGGCGAGACTTTCCAGCCCTGGCCCAAATCTCGTGCCGCGTTTTTGGCTGGGCCGTCAGTCGACATAGCGGCCTTGCCTTTCTCGCCGGTGAAATTCTCGGGCGAAATCGAGCGCGACTTGGCATCCGAGAGTCGATAGAGGTTGCCCAGACCCACGTTGAGGCCGTTGAAAGACCGTTCGGCGGCCCCGGCGCTGGTCATGCCGTGCCACGCGAGGGTGAGTGCGGTGAAGAAGAGAACCCAGTTCCGTTTCATAGCATTGTGTCGATACGGTTCGCGGGTATGCTAGCGGGCAGGACCGAACATGCAACCCTCCTTCAAACCCTCCTCTAAGCCCTCACCCAGGCTCAGCACGAAGTGAGCCGTTCTGGGGACTGGCGGGTGACCGCCCCAAGGTGGTAGGGCGCGCAGTCCTCTGCGCGCCGTAAACCACTGTGGACACAGGAAGCCGCGGCGCGCAGAGGACTGCGCGCCCTACCGCCGAGCTGTAGTCCATCTCGGTGACTCATCAGCAAGCCCTCACCCAGGCTCAGCACGAAGTGAACCGTTCTGGGGACTGGCCGATGACCGCCCCAAGGTGGTAGCTTGCCCGGGTGCTTCGAAGAAGTTCGAGGGTATGAAAGCCGAGCGGCTCTTCGCGCGTTGGCAGCGGCGCCGCCAACGGTTGCTGCAGGCAACCGACCTGCTCATCCGCCAGTGCCAGGCAGACGGGACCCCGGACCATGTGCACAACCTTCGCGTCACTCTGCGTCGACTGCGCCTCTTGACTCGCCTCGGCCGCCCGCTGCTCGATCGGCGCGCGACCGCTGCGTTTCGCATTTGGGCGCGGCGCGTTTCCAAAGCCACCAGCCCCGTCCGAGACCTCGACGTCGCGTGCGAGTGGTTCGCCGTGCGACCGGCGGCCGCCCGCCTGCTCGATCGAGGTTTGGCCCGCCGAGCTTCGTTGTGGCAGCGCGCCCGCAACCGCGTTCGTTCCCTGCCGGCCCGGACCCGGGCCGCACTCGAGCGGGTCGAACACGGGCGCCGGCGCTCGGCACGCCTGGCCCGACGGTTGAGCCGACTCGAGTCGCGACTGAGTGGGCACACGCAGCGGTTCCGGCCCAGGTTCTTTCGATTGGCGGAAGAGGAGCAGCATGAGTTCCGGCGCCGGCTTCGCCAGTGGCGCTATCTGCGGGAGTTGGCTCTGCCTCGCCAGGAACACGAAACCGACCGTCTCCTGCGGCGCTTGGTGCGGGCACAGGAAGCCACCGGCGAAGCTCAAAACCTCCGGCTGGCGGAGGCGGTCTTACTCAAGTGGCACCGAACGGGGCCGAGCGGCGGCAGCAGGGCGCGTGGTCCGCTACGCGCCGAGGCCTCCCTACTCGACAGCGGTCGGCGGCGCGCAGAGGACCGCGCGCCCTACCTGCGGACGGCCAGCGTGGGTGAGATTTCAACCGTGTTACGGCGCGAGTTAAGCCACCAACAGGCCACCCAACAGACACGGATCCAGCGGGCATTGGACCGCCTACAACCCCATTCGCGTGGTGACTGATTCCGTCTCAGCCGAGGCGGAGAGGGGCGCCGGTCCTGTCCCTGCTTGTTGCTCAAGAGCTGCGTTGCGTCGTCGGCCGGACCCGGCCTCGTCCACCCTGCGAGCAGCGCGACTCTACTTGCCACGCTCGATCGCCCCAAGGGAAACATCGGCAGAGGCCCACGGCGACTTAAGTCAGGACTTCGGACAGACTGACGGTGGGCGAACATCGACCGTCGAACTTCGAACACTGAACTTCGAACTTTGAACGTTGAACGAATGAACGAAGGGACGACGGGCTACGGGCCATCGTGGGCGGTGCGAGGGAGCGAAGGCGGGCGAGGCCGGCCGGGACACCGTGCGGGTCGAACCGGGCTCAGCCGCCGGCGATCGCCGGGATGATGCTCAGCTCGTCGCCGTCCCGCAACGGCGTCGCTAACCGCTCGAGGAACCGGATGTCCTCCTCGTTCGCGTAGACATTGACGAACCGCCGCAGCGCACCTGACTCCTCGAACAATCGCTCCTGCAACCCCGGGTAACGAACCCGTAGCTCGGCCAGCGCACTCCCCACGGTCCCCGGCGCCACGTCCACGCGCTCGACCTGATCGGTCAACGCGCGCAAGGCAGCCGGGATACGGATCTTCACGGGCATGGTCAAGACAACCAGGAGCGGCGGTACCCGGCATCCATTAGGCCGCGCCAATCAGGGCCTGATACCCAGCGGCATCCAACAGACCGCCGAGTTGGCCAGGGTCGGCCAATTTCAGTTTGTAGAACCAGCCCGCCCCGTAGGGATCGCTGTTCACCAACGCCGGTTGGTCCACCACGCTCGCGTTGACCGCCGTCACCACCCCGCCCACGGGGGCGTAAACGTCGCTGGCGGTCTTGACCGACTCGACCACCGCGCACGCTTCCCCGGCAGCCACCGCACGGCCGACCGCCGGAAGTTCCACAAACACCACATCCGTCAACTCGTGCTGGGCATGGTCGCTGATACCGACGGTGGCGAGGTCGCCCTCGACCCGCACCCACTCGTGGGATTTGGCGTACCTGAGATCGGCCGGAACGTTGCTCATCGAGCTCAAGGGAGTCAGGAATCGCCGGCGAGGTCAATCCGCTTTTCGCCCTTAGCGCCCTGATGGGCAGGCTCAGCCTGGCCGGCGGTAGAGCGGCTTGCGCTGGACCACCACCGGCGCGCGGCGGCCGCGGATCTCGAGCTCGAGCGCCGTGCCGGGCGCCGCATACTCGAGCGGGACATAACCCAAGCCGATCCCCACTCCCAAGCTGGGACTCTGCGTGCCGCTGACGACCTGCCCGAGTCGGACCGAATTCGGTCCGGGGCTGAAAATCGAGTACTGGGGCCGGGGCGGCGGCGCCTTCTCCGTGAGCTTGAAAGCCACACACTTCTTGGGCACCCCCTGCTCCCGCTGCCGGACCAACGCCGCGCGCCCTACGAACGGTCCCTTATCCAACGCCACAAACGCCCCCAAACCAGCCTCCAACGGCGTGGTCTGCTCGTCGAGTTCATGGCCGTAGAGGGGGTAACACACCTCGGTTCGCAACGTGTCCCGCGCACCTAAACCCACCGGCCGCAACCCGTAGTCAGCCCCGGCCGCCAGCAACCGTTCCCAGACCCGCTCGACCTCGCGAACCGGCACGACCAACTCGAAGCCGTCCTCGCCCGTGTACCCCGTCCGCGCCAGGTACAGCGGGACACCCCCAAGCACAAAGGCGGCGAGTTGGTTCTTCCGCAGTTCAGTGGCGCGCGGAGCGATCGTCCCCGCGATCGAGCCGCCCGTAATCGCCTGGTCCATGAACTCCGCCACGCGCGGCCCCTGGACCGCTAGGGCGCCGTACTCAGCCGAGGCGTTCTTGAGGTGGAACCCGTCGCGGGTAGGGGCGGTCTCGACCTGGGTCTGGAGCCAGTCCCAATCCGCCGCGATTCTCCCCGCGTTCACGATCAAGAGGTATTCGTCCTCGCTCAGCCGATACGCATAGAGGTCGTCCACCACGCCGCCACTGGGCAAACACACCAAGGTGTACTGGCCCTGCCCGACCGTCAGCTTCCCCAGGTCGTTGGTGAGGACGTAGTTCAGGTACGCCGCCGCACCCGGCCCCACCACCAACAGCTCGCCCATGTGCGAGATATCGAAGAGCCCAGCCGCCTGCCGTACCGCAAGGTGTTCCTCGACAATGCTGGTGTATTGGACCGGCATTTCCCAGCCGCCGAACTCGATGAGCCGTGCGCCTAGCCGCTGGTGCGCAGCGTAGAGCGGGGTGCGTTTAAGCATAGGGTCCGGAGACGCTACCAACTCAGGCCCCAGCGTCAACGAGTTTGCAGCCAGCTAGCGTGCGGCCCTGGACCACAACCCTTGCCGCCTAGGCCCCAGACCACTACCTTGCGCCCATGAACTTGGAAGATCACCTGGGCGATGTCCTCCATAAAGGACGCCTCCACGCCGGTGTGGCGCCCGAAACCGTCGCCGCCGCCGCCGGCCTGAGCAGCGCGGAACTTGCCGCCGTCGAGGCCTCGGGCAACCCGCCGCGGCCGATGGATTACCGTGCCTTGGGCGCGTTGCTGGGCCTAGCTCCCAATAAACTGCAGGGCCTGGCGGCCGGTTGGCAACCGGCCCCGGTCGATTTAGGTCGGTGGCGCGAGTTGCGCCTGCTCACCTCCGTGGGCGGCGGCATGGGCGTCAACTGCTACTTGCTCTGGGACGAAGTCACCCGCGAGGCCGCCTTGTTCGACACCGGCTTCGACGCCGCGCCGATCCTCGAGTTGATTGCGGCCGAGCACCTGGACCTGCGTTACCTGTTCATCACCCACGGCCACCACGATCACATCGCCGCCCTCCCCGAGCTCAAACAGCGCCATCCCAAAGCCCGCCTCCGCTCGAACTCCCGTTCGGCCCCACCCGACCAGCGGAACCGGCCCAACGACTGTATCTCCCTGGGCAGCCTGCGCATCACGAACCGCGACACCCCAGGCCATGCCGAGGACGGCGTCACCTACATCGTGGGCACCTGGCCCGACGACGCGCCCCATGTCGCCATCGTGGGCGATGCCCTCTTTGCGGGCTCGATGGGCCGGGCTGTGGGCGCAGCCGCCTTGGCCCGCCAGAAAATCCGCGACCAGATCTTGTCCCTGCCCGCTCCCACGCTCCTGTGCCCCGGACATGGCCCGCTGACCACGGTGGCCGAGGAGCAAGCCAACAACCCCTTCTGCTGAGCCGACCGCCCCGGGGCGCGGCCATCGGCTCACTGGAGGTCGCGATGGTAGGCCTGAAGGGACTTGACGCCCGCCTTGCCGGCCTGGGCCGCGGCAATGCCCACCGCGGCTGCCCGAGCCGCGGCGCTGGTGGTCACATAGGGGACCTTGTACTTGATCGCCGCCTGGCGGATGTAGGCGTCATCGACGGCGCTAGCCTTGCCAATGGGCGTATTGATGATGAGCTGGATCTCGCGACTCTTGATCTCATCCGCAATGTTCGGCCGCTGGAACTCGTGCAGTTTGTAGCTGCGTTCGCACGCCAGGCCGTGGCTGGCCAAAAAGGCCTGTGTCCCGTTCGTCGCCTTGATACGGAAGCCTAGCTCCTGAAACTTGCGCACCACGGGCAAAATGGTGGGCTTCTCCCGATCCGTCACCGAAATGAACACCGTCCCCTTCAACGGGAGCGGTCCGCCCGCCGCTTCCTGGGCCTTGAAATAGGCCAAGCCGAACCCGGCCGCCAACCCCAATACCTCGCCCGTCGACCGCATCTCCGGCCCGAGCACCGGGTCCACTTCCGGAAACATGTTGAACGGCAGCACCACCTCCTTGACGCCCACGTGGGGAATCGGCCGGCGCGCCAAACCCAACTCCTTGAGCTGGGCGCCGAGCATGAGCTGCGTGGCAATCCGCGCCATGGGCACGTTGCAGACCTTGGACACCAACGGCACCGTGCGCGAGGCGCGCGGATTGGCCTCGAGCACGTAGACCTTGTCCTGGCAAACGGCGTACTGGACGTTCATCACGCCGCACACGTTCAACTCGCGCCCAATCCGCAAGGTGTACTCCTCGATCGTCCGAATGTGCCGCTCCGGTAACGTCACCGGCGGAATCGCGCAGGCCGAGTCGCCAGAGTGAATGCCCGCCAACTCGATGTGCTCCATCACCGCCGGCACAAACGCCTCGCGCCCGTCCGCCAACGCATCCGCCTCCGCCTCGATCGCGTTATCCAGAAACCGATCGATCAAGATCGGGCGCTCGGGCGAAACATCTACCGCACGGGCCACGTATTCGCGCAACATGTCCTCGTCGTGCACCACTTCCATCGCCCGACCGCCCAGCACAAACGAAGGCCGAACCATGAGCGGGTAACCGATGCGCTGGGCAATCCCGCGCGCCTCGTCGAAACTGCTGGCCATGCCGGACTCGGGCATCGGCAAGCCCATCGCTTCCATCCGCTGCCGGAACCGGTCGCGGTCCTCCGCCAAATCGATCGTGTCAGGCAACGTCCCCAGGATCCGCAAGCCTGCGGCGGCCAATTCGCTGGCCAAGTTCAGCGGCGTCTGGCCCCCAAACTGCACCACCACCCCGATCGGCTGTTCCTTGCCATAAATGCCCAGCACGTCCTCGACCGTGAGCGGCTCGAAATAGAGCTTGTCGGAAGTGTCGTAGTCCGTCGAGACCGTCTCCGGGTTGCAGTTCACCATGATGGTCTCGTACCCGGCCTCTCGCAGCGCAAAGGCCGCATGCACGCAACAGTAATCGAACTCGATCCCCTGCCCGATCCGGTTCGGGCCGCCACCCAGCACCACCACCTTCTTGCGCTCGCTCACCGCGACTCGGTCCGGCCCGTTATAGGTCGAGTAGTAATACGCCGCCTGCTCGACCCCGCTCACCGGCACCGCGTCCCAAGCCTGCACCACCCCCAGCCGCGTGCGCTGCGCCCGCAGCTCCGCCTCCGGCCGACCCAAGAGCTTGGCCAGGTAACGATCGGCAAACCCGTCCCGCTTGGCCTGGATGAGCAACGCGTCCGGCAACGCGCGGCCCTTGTGCTCGAGGAGCTGCTCTTCGAGCTCGACCAACTCCTTCATCTGCTGAATGAACCACGGCTTGATGTGCGTGCGAGCGTAGAGTTCGTCCACTGTCGCCCCTTTGCGCAACGCCTCATACATGAGCCATTGCCGCTCGCTGCTCGGCTCCTTGAGCATGACCATCAGCTCCGGCAACGACCGCTGGTTGAAGTCCTTGGCAAAGCCCAGCCCGTGCCGGCCGTTCTCGAGCGAGCGAATCGCCTTCTGAAAGGCCTCCTTGTACGTCTTGCCGATACTCATCACTTCGCCCACCGCCCGCATCTGCGTCCCCAACTTGTCCTCCGCTCCCTTGAACTTCTCGAAGGCCCAACGCGAGAACTTCACCACCACGTAATCGCCCGAGGGCGTGTACCTCTCGAGCGTGCCGTCGCGCCAATACGGGATCTCGTCCAACGTCAGCCCCCCCGCTAGCTTCGCCGAAATCAGCGCAATGGGAAATCCGGTCGCCTTCGAGGCCAACGCCGAGGATCGGGACGTCCGCGGGTTGATCTCGATCACCACCACCCGCCCGGTCTTGGGATCGTGGGCGAACTGAATATTGGTGCCGCCAATGACCCCGATGGCCTCGACGATCCGATACGAGTACTCCTGTAACCGCGCCTGCAGGCCGGCCTCGATCGTCAGCATCGGCGCCACACAGTAGGAATCGCCCGTGTGCACTCCCATCGCGTCCACGTTCTCGATGAAGCAAACCGTGATCATCTGGTTCTTGGCGTCCCGCACCACCTCCAATTCGAGCTCTTCCCAGCCCAACACCGACTCCTCGACCAGGATCTGCCCCACCATGCTCGCCGCTAACCCGCGGCTGGCCACCACCCGCAGCTCTTCCACGTTGTAAACGTGGCCCCCACCCGTCCCCCCCAAGGTGTACGCCGGCCGAATCACCACGGGATACCCCAAGCCCGCCGCCACCTTCTCCGCCTCCTCGACACTGAACGCCGGCGCACTGCGGGGCATCTGGATCCCCAACCGCTGCATCGTTTCCTTGAAGATAATCCGGTCCTCCCCTTTCTCGATGGCGTCGGCCTCCACCCCGATAATGCGCACCCCGTATTGGGCCAGCACCCCAGCCTTGGCAAGCAGCGACGACAGGTTCAAACCCGTCTGACCGCCGAGGTTCGGCAGCAAGGCATCCGGCCGCTCCCGCTCGATGATCTCTGTCACCGCCGCCAACGTCAGCGGCTCGATGTACGTGACATCCGCCATGCCGGGATCGGTCATGATCGTAGCCGGGTTCGAGTTCACCAGCACGATCTGGTACCCTAGGCTGCGCAGCGCTTTACAGGCCTGGGTGCCGGAGTAGTCGAATTCACACGCCTGACCGATCACAATCGGACCAGAACCGATAATCAGTACCTTCTTAATGTCGTTACGTTTGGGCATAAGCGAGAGCGAGCGAGAGGTTACGGTTGGCGCGGACTGTCAATAACCCTAAATGTCAGCATGGGATTTGCGCAGTGTTGTAATGACCGCCCTCGCCGGGGGCAACAAAAACCTCAGAAAATCTGCGCCCAGTTAGCTCCGCCTGGTCCCCTGTTCCTGTTCCCGCGGCAGCCGCTTCGCCACAACCGCTTGGTATGGACTGCGGTTACGAGCGAAAGAGAGCTCTCCTGCGTCCGTTGGTGCCCCACGGGTCATCAAGACCCCGAAGTTCACCCGCGCCAACGAATCGACGGTCCAAGCCTTCGCTGAGTTCTCTAAGTTCTATTCGCCGTCATTTTAGTACTTGACATACTTAGGTGCAATCTGTTCGGACACAAGAACAATCGCCCCAAACGCTGCGCACGGGCGCGCGAACTGCCGAATCGCGGCGCCGGCACGTCGCCGGTCGCGCCGGCTGAGTTGTAGCCAGTCGTCAGGAAACTTCGGCTGAAGACCAACCCGCGCCTGGCCGGCTGCAAAACCGGCGCTAGGACGTAATGAAGCCCGCTCCGCAGACTGTTGCTGCCTGATGGTTGGAAGACCGGAGGTCCACTGATGCACCCATGTCATTATAATTGACCAGTGTTGATGTCGTTGACAGGCGTAGGGCGTAGGGGCCGTGCCTAGACGGGACGGCCGAGCCCGAGGGGCCTCGGTGAGCCGCCTACTGTCTGAGCACCTGTTCCAGCCCGCGGCGGCAACGCTCGTTCTCCTGCGGCGTGCCGATCGTGATTCGGATCCATTCCGGCAACTGGTATCCGTTCATCGGGCGCACGATCACACCCAAACGTTGCAGTTCGAGGAAGATCCGCTGCCCCTCCCGCACGCGCACAAGGATGAAGTTGGCCGCCGAAGGCACAAACTCGAGCCCCAGTTCGCGGCAGGCGGCCTCGAAGAATCGTAGCCCGGCGGTGTTGTTGGCCCGGGTGCGGTCGAGGTGTTCGACGTCGTCAAGGGCGGCGAGCGCAGCGACCTGGGCTAAGGCGTTGATATTGAATGGCTGGCGGATCTTCTCGAGCGCGGCAATCAACGGCGGGCACCCGATGCCATACCCTAGCCGCAAACCGGCTAAGCCGTAGATCTTCGAGAAGGTCCGCGTCAAGAGCAGGTTGGGCCGTTGGCCGGATCGAATCAGCGGCAAGAGGTCCTGGGGACGCTCGAGGAACTCGATGTAAGCCTCGTCCAGGACCAAGAGCACGTGGGGGGGCACCCGATCGATGAGTTCGAGCACGGCATCGGAGGGAGCGAGCGTGCCGGTGGGGTTGTTAGGGTTGGCCACAAAGACCACGCGGGTCCGGGACGAGATGGCCCGGTCCATGACCTCGAGGTCGTGTCCGTAGCCCTTGGCCGGCACCACGACGAGTTGGCCACCGCACAAGTGGGTGACAATGGGGTAAACGGCAAAGCAATACTGGGAGACCACCACCTCGGTGCCCGGGGCGATCAGGGCGTGACCGACGTATTCGAGCACTTCATTCGAGCCGTTGCCGAGGATCAGGTTGGTCGGGGCCACCCCGAGTTTGGCGGCGAGATGCTGCTTCAGGTAGTAGGCGTTGCCGTCCGGGTAAAGGTGCAGTTGGGCCAGAGCCGCGCGCATCGCAACGAGGGCTTTCGGCGCCGGGCCAAGCGGGTTCTCGTTGGACGCCAGTTTGATAATGTCGGCGGCCGGCAAGCCCGACTCGCGCGCCACTTCTTCGATGGGGCGACCGGGTTGGTACACCGGCAAATGGGTCAAAGCCGGGTTGAGGTTCAAACCGCCGGTGGGCGGCGGGGCAATTGGCCCCGAGGAGCTAACGTCTGCAGGCGATGGCGGGGCAATGGAGTCCTTCATAACACGCGCCAGCAGGATGGCCCACCCGGATCACGAACACCAGCGCAGGTTTTCCGAGGCTCGTCGGGAGCAGGAGCAGGGCGACTCTGAGATCCCGAGCGGCTGATTGCAGGCGAAGCACTTATCACTTATCAAATATGCCAGGGTTTTAATACTTGACAGTGACAGTGACTGTCCGATCTGGACGCGAGTGCCGCAGAGTGCCGTTGGAGCCGTCGCCTGGTCGTAGCAGCCGTGCTGCCTGTCGGGCCGTGTATCTTGGGTTTAATGAGACAGGATTGTTGAACTTGACACCTGGTCATGAGCCGAGATGTGCCCTGAGGGCGCCCTGAGGGATCCCGCGGCACGGTTGAGGCTCGACAGGGGCGCGGCGGGGTCTATGCTGCGAGGGCCATGAGCGAGCGGGTGAAGCATGCTGGCTAAGGTCCTTAGTTCGGCTCTGATTTTGGTGGTGGCGCTCTGGTGTCTGCTCTTTTCGGAGCGGCTCCAGCGTCGCATCACGATGTTTCACGAGGACCTCAAGCGTTCGCCGCACGCTTCGCGTTTGTTCCTCCAGGTCAGTTCCCTGAACTTCGAGCTGTTCTTGCGGGGGTTGGGCATGGTGCTGCTGGTGGTCTTCATCGCCCTGGCGGGCTGGCTCGCCTTCGAGATCGAGAACTACAAATAGCCGCGGCCGGTCAGAAGTTGGGCGGCTTGAACTCGATCAGGTCGCCATCCTCGAGCCAGAACTTCTTGGCTGGATCGGTTTCCTTTTTGAGTTCGTCCAACCGCAGCGGATAGGTGACGCCCTTGCGGGTGAACTCGATCCGGCCGGCGGCTGCGCTGGACGCCGGGCCGCCGGTCAGGGCGATGGCATCGAGAACGTCCAAGGCCCGCGTGCCATCCAACTGAACCAGGCCAGGCTGGTTGACGCCCAGGACCCGCACCCGGCCCAGGGCTGGTTTCTCTGGCACCTCGATGAGATCGCCCTCGACCAGCCACAAGTCCGGGTCGGAGTTGAGCTGAGTAAAGTCAAAGGCCAAGAGCCCCGACTCGCGCGTGATGGGGTCCAAGCGCCGGACCTGGACGCGCGCCAGATCCGACGAAGCCAGCAGCAGGCCGGGCCGATTCAGGGCGGCGTAGAGTGTCAGAGGCGCGCCTTGAGACATCCTGGTCACTTTGCCGGCCTCGACTTTGATGGCGAGGCCGAGGGTGATCTCGTTGGTCTGACCCTTGATCACGATGCGGACAGTCCGATCGAGGCGCTGCTTGAGCGCGAGCAAGGCGGGGTGGGGCATTTGCCAGTCAGCGCTCAAGGCGTGGTCCGCCTCAGGGATCTCGACCACGTCGCCCCATTCGAGCCACAGGTCGGTAGCGTCACGGGTGGGCACCGCGCTCCCTTGTGCCTCTGGCGCCTCAGCCGGATTCACCCAGATCGCGCGGCCCTGGCCTTCGCCTTCGCCGGGCGCGGCGCCCGGGTTCAGGACGGGGTCGAGGTTCACCCGGATGGTTATGCGGCTGCGGTCGTCCGGTTGCAAGCGGTGGATCGCGATCCGCCCGAAGTCCGGAAACGGCAGGCCACTGGCCTGCGATAAGAAGGACGGCGCCGCGATGGCCACCGTTCCCCGGGTCTGGACCGAGACGGCGGCGGGTGTAGGAACCCCAATGCCCCGAGGCGCTATCTGCATCTGCTGAAGTTGCTGGGCGAAGCTCGAAGTCGCTGTGGCCGGCAGACTGACCGGTTGGGGAGCGCTCAGCAGGCCGTAATGCACGGCGAGGAGTTCAAGGAGCGTGAACCGATTCACATCGTCCGCACCGCTACCCCGCTTGAAGACGGACTCGGAATAGCCGATCGCGGTGCGGCTGACCATGATGCGATCCCGCCGGGGCGGATCGATCAGGGCGCCGTGGGCGAGCAGTAACTTGGCGAGGTCGGGGTAGAGCCAACGTTCCGTGCCCGAGGCCTGAGGTCCAAGCCTGCCCCCACCCTGCTTGAGGTAATCGAGCGGTGTCCGATCCGTTTGGTCGCGCAGGTTGGGGTCGGCGCCCCGTTCGAGCAGCAGCGCCAGGACCTCCTGGCCGCCCGCGTCGGCCCCGCTGAGGGCCGCGTGCAAAACCGTTATGCCGTCCGGACGTCGGGCGTTGGGATCCGCCCGGTGGTCCAGGAGCGCTTTGACGATCCCTGGCGCGAGCGGCCGCGCGCGCGCTGCAAGATGCAGTGCGTTGGCGCCGTCAGCCGCCCGCGCATTCGGGTCCGCCCCGTGCTCGAGGAGATACTCGACGACGGGCTGGTCGTTGTTGCTGACGGCCTGCAAGAGGGGCGTCAGGCCGTTAGGTTTGGCGGCGTTGACATCGGCGCCGTGGGCAACCAAGGCCTCGATCATCATGCGGTCACGGCGCTGCAGCGCCCAGTCCAGTGGCCGACTGCCATCGGGGTTTAGCTGGCGACGTTCACCAGACGCCAGCGTGATCGTCAGCAAGCGTTGGCGCGCCGTGACGTCCGTTACGTCCAGACGAGCACCAGCCTCGAGCAGGCGCGTCGCCAGTCGGCCCTCACCGTCAAGGACGGCCTGCTGCAGAGAGGTCAACCCATCTTGGTCCTTGACCTCGAGGTTGGGTTTATGGGCCAGCAACGCCGTGAGCACAGGCTCGGACTTGCCCTCGACGGCGAGGTGGAGAGGCGAGTGGCCGTCGCTCTTGGCCACGCAATTCACGTCCGCTCCCGCCTCGAGCAACGTCTCGACTAACGCTGCGTTGCCGAAGCCGGCGGCCTGGTGCAAGGGGGTGTAACCGCCGTCGGTAGCGGCGTTGACCTGTGCCGCTCGCTCGAGCAGGAGCGCGACGGTTGCTTTCTGCTGGGCGGTGGTGGCGGTGTAGAGTGGGGTGATGCCACTCGAGTCGCGCGCGTCGATGTTCGCGCCGTGCTCGAGCAACCGTTCGATCATCGCGTGGTAGCCTTTGGTGGCGGCGTAGTGGAGCGGCGTCTTGCCGTGCTTCAGCTTGGGATCGACCTCAGCCTTGTTGGCCAAGAGGACCTCGGCGACGGCCAGGTAGCCGTAGGCCGCGGCGTAGCAGAGCGGCGTGCCGCTCGCCCCGGCCGGGTCGCGGTTCGAGCGGCCGTCGTCCGCGGCGTTGGGATCGGCGCCGTGGGCTAGGAGCAGCTCGACCATGGTCTTGTGGCCCTGGCGCGCGGCCTCGTGCAGCGGGGTAAGGGCGCCCTGCCCACGGGCGGTGACCTGGGCCTGGTTAGCGAGGAGAAAGCGCGCCACGGTAACCTGGCCGAGTCGGGCGGCTCGGTGCAGCGGCGTTTGGAGGTCCTGGTCTTTGGCGTTGATGAGGTCGGGGCTGTCGCGGATGAGGGCCTGGATGCGGCGGACTTCGTTCTCTTCTTCGTTGGTGGCCGGGGTTGGCTCGGAAACGGTGGCGAAGTCGGTGCTACTCGGCGACAGTCTGCCGCGCTCGATGGCGGCTAGCTCACGTTGGAGGGCGAATTGCTCGCGGCGAACCGGCAACTCGTCCAACGCCGACGCATTGCCCACGGCGATCCGCCGCTTGAAGTCGGCCAGATCGTCGTCGAGCAGCTTGAGTTGCTCTTGAACCAGGGCCTTCTGTTTCGCCAAGTCGGCGTTGTCGGGCAATTTGCGCTGGAGGCTTAGCAACTCGCGCTGTTGCCGGTGCAGTTCGTCCGTGCTCGCTCGGCCGTTCTCGTGCCGCTTCCGGGTCGCGGCGAGCTGTTGCTCGAGCAGTTTGATTTCCTCTTTGAAGGACTGGACTTCTGCGGGGTCGGCTGGGGCGGTGACCTCGGGGCCCATGCCCGGGAGCGGGATTTCGAGCAACTTCGGGCCGACCTGGGTTTCGAGGGCGGCCATCTGTCGCTGGAGCGCGAGCGCCTCACGCTGGAGGGCCAGGACGTCGTCACTCGGCGCGCGGCCGGATTGGACGAATTGCCGTTTTGTGGCGATCTGCTGCTCGACCAGAGCCAGTTCCTGCTCGATCAGGTCTTTCTGCCGTTGGACCGCCGGCGCGAGCGGGCCGGAACGCGGCTCGGTCGCTGTGGGCCCTTCTGCCGACAGGAGAGCCAGATTGGTTCGGCTCAGGCCGGCCAGGAGCGTCTGGTCGCCAAACTCGGCCACGATCCGCCGGTAGTGGGCAACGGCCTCGGTGGCCTTGCCTTGTTTGCGGTAACATTCGCCCAACCGGAAGAGGGCGGTGGCAGCCGCTTGCCGCTGGGCTTGGTACTGGTCGATCACCCGTTGGTAGGACTCGATGGCGGCGGGGAGGTTGCGATTGATTTCTTCCTCGAGCAGGCCTTGCTGGAGCGCGCTGGTCAGGGCATCGGCGGCCAGGCCGACCCAGCAAGCTCCAAGGAGGGAACCGATGAAAGGGGCACTTCGGCTGTGCCTCGTCCTGCAGATGGCCGGTGGTATTTTCAACATGCGGCATCCGAGAAGACCGAGGTTTCGTCTCAGTCCCCTATGTTTTCGCCAGTGAAAGAAAACGCCGATGGTTTCTGGGGCACTACGGTAGTTCATGGGGCGGTCCAGTTGAAGTCCTGACGAAGGCGCCGGGAGCAAGAATCATGGCCGCAGCTTGGCCGGTGCCGGCGTGGCGATTGTCATGGTTCTGCAAAAGAAAGGGGCGCACACGGCTCGGGGGGGCAGCGCCGCCCCCCGGCGAGAAGCATGAATCGAGCGGCAAGGAGAGGCCGCCGGATCGGCGCTGTTGGGTTGCTCGGTTTCACGGCTGCGACAGCTCCAACCGGTACCCGACGCCGTGCACGGTCTTGAGCCAGCGCGGCTGCTCGGGGCGGGGCTCGAGCTTGGCGCGCAGGGTTGCGATGTGAGTGTCCACCGTGCGCGTGGTGGGGAAGGCGGCGTAGCCCCACACCAAATCCAGAAATCGCTCGCGCGTGACCGGCTCGCCTTCGGCCTCCGCCAAGAGCCGCAACATGGCATATTCCTTGGCCGTGAGGTGCAGCTCCTTTCGACCGCGCCAGGTGCGCTGTTGGACCAGATCGACACGAACATCGCCCAATTCGAGTTCGCGCACGGCCTTTTGGCCGCGGGCACGGCGCCGGAGCAGAGCTCGGACCCGGGCCAACAGTTCGTCGGTGCTGAAAGGTTTAACCAGATAATCGTCCGCCCCGGCATCCAACCCGGTGACACGGTCCTCGACCTGACCCTTGGCGGTCAACATGAGGATGGGCTCGGTCTGGCCGAGCCGACGCAACTCGGCGCACACCTCAAAGCCGTCGAGCCGGGGCATCATGATGTCCAGGAGGATGAGATTGGGCTGTTCCTTGAGGGCGCGTTCGAGCCCGCAGACGCCGTCTTGGGCGGTCAACACGCGATAGCCCTCGGCCGCGAGGACGTCAGCAAGCGCGGTGCGCATCGCCCGTTCGTCCTCCACAATCAAGACCCGCTCATTCATGGGATCGGACTGGCAGTTCAAGCCTGAAACAGCTCCCCTGCCCCGCTTCGCCCTCGACCCACACGCGTCCGCCGTGGGCAGCGACGATATGACGGACAATGCTTAGGCCAATCCCAACGCCTTGGGTCTCGCGGCGCAACTCCGAACCGCGCCGGTAAAACGGCTCGAAGATCCGAGCGCGATCGGCCACGGGAATACCGGGCCCGCGGTCCACAACGGATATGGTGAGGACCACGGGCAAGCCACTCGGGCCACCGCCTGGCGCCGGCTTCCCTTCTGTCCCTGAGGTCCCTTGCTGCCACTGCGGCCCTGATGGCGCAGCCGCGCCCGAGGCGGAGGGGGCAAGGGCGTCTGGCTGGGACCCTTGCAGCGATACCGTGACCGTTTGACCGGCGGGCGAGTGTTTGATGGCGTTATCGATGAGGTTGATGAGGGCTTGCTGGAGGGTCTTGCCGTCAAGGTCCGGCTGCAAGGTTGGGCCCGCCGGCAGCGGCGCATGCTCTCCGGCAGCGCCCAGGCCGGCCAACTGCAAGTCGAGCGTCACCTGGCGCGCGGCCGCGTAGGGTTCCATCAAGGAAACGGTCTGGCGCAGGAGCGCAGGCAGATCGGTCGGCTCGAACTCGTACTCTTTTCGTCCCTGGTCGATGCGCGAGAAGTCCAGGGCGTTCTCGCGATCAGGGCGGCCAACCGGCGGCACTCCTGGACGATGAGCCTGAAGTAGTCCTGCCGGCGTGCCTCGTCGGGGACCTTGCCTCGGTCGAGGCTCTCCGCCAGGAGTCGTACCGAAGCGATGGGAGCGCGCAGCTCATGGGACACGCTCGAGACGAAGTTGCTCTTGAGCTCGTTGAGGCGCAACTGCCGGTGGAACGCGCGGTAGGCGGCGGCCAACCCCACCAGCGCCACCCCCGCGGCAATGGCAATGAGCCCGCCGAACCACCGGGTGCGCGTGCGTTGGTTGGCGTACAGAGCGGCCGGATCGGCCAGATGCAGCGCCACCTCGAGTCCCGGTGGCAGGTCCAAGGCGGCGGCTTCGCGGGTCCATGCATTGACCGCCAGTAGCGGCGTTCCCGGCGGCGCTCCAATCAACGCGCGACCGGCTAACCGAATGGCGACGGCCAAGTACGCGGGCATCCCCCGAAACTGCGACAGCGTGTCGGCGACGACTCGGCGCACTTCCAGTTCGCGTTTTCCTGCGAACCAGGGACCGGTCATGGGGACGCGGTAGACGAGCCAAGCCTCGTCCAACTCGACCCAGACCGGCGGAGGAAGGTACGAGCCGGGCAACAGCTTGATCACCGCGTTGGCGCCGAGCTGATCCAGACTTGTCGAGGATCCGCGCGGCGTGGTCGGAGGCGCCGGGAGTTGCACGCGGGTTTCGGGTTGGCGCAGCCGTGGTCCCAATCTGGCGAAGAGGCGGCGTGCCAACTCGTGGCTCTGCCACAGGCTCAGCCAATACGCCGGCCCAGCCTGCGCCGCTGCCCGCGCCACGCCGCCCGTGATGGAAGTGCCGGCAAGGCGCGGCTCGAGCGGGTCGGCAGAGGCTGTCGAGTTCGGCTCGAGGGGCGCTGGCTCGAGCTGCCGGATCAGCGCCGGGGAGAGCGGCGTGGGCCGAAAGACCTGGTTCGAGCAAAACGCTCGGATCCAGGTCGCTCGCTGCATCGGATCCGCGGGGGTCGCCAACCGAAGCTGCAGGGCTTGCCAGGCGCCCAGTTGGGCGAACGGAAGGCCGCTGTCGCTGAGCACTTCGTCCCCGCCCCGGGCGAGCGCGTCAAAGAACTCGAACGCGGCCGCAGGTTGATGCTGGCGCGCGAGGGACAGGCCGATGCTGTAACGCGCTGCCGCGGCAAAGTGGCAGGGCAGCTCCGCGGCGAGGAACTGGCGGTAAAGGTCGGCGATGGCCGTGGGATCTCCGGCGGTGAACTCGGCTACCCTCGCAGCGTTCCACAACTGCGCTTGTTCCTCGGTTAGCTCGCACGGGTCAAACGGCCGTGGCGTCGGCAGGGCCTCGCAGGCCGGCGGAAAGACCAGTTGACCTGCTGGGTCCAATTGGAAGTTCGGGTGATCGAACACCGGTGGCCAGAACGGATGCGCCCCGGGCACCGAGGCGGCCTGTGGAACGGTGCACACTGCTCGCAGGATGCGCTCAGCCAAATCGTCGGCCAGCGCTTGGGCGCGTTCGCGGGCCTCGTGTTCGGCCAGCACACGGTCTTGGCGCAGGGCGAGGACCCCCAACCAAGCCAAAGCCACCACGGGCAACAGCAAGAGCAAGCCTTGACCGATGAAGGTCGGCCTCCGACGCGAGAGTGACGCGGTAGGGCTCATGCGCTAATGGCGCGGCGTTGTTGCTAACAGACTCTGGGGCGTAGACCGAGCGGATTTGTTATGGAAATGCAAATTGGGACTGGATGCGGATGAGGGGCGGGTCGAGCAGATCCCTCGGTCGGCGGACGGTGCCACGAGGTCGGTGCGGACGGGCTCGGACCGGCTATTGACCCCTACCTGCTTTGTCCCGATAGTCCGGCCCGATTGTTGGCGCGATGAACTTCGCCGAGTTGCGATTTTGGGGTTATCTGCTGCTGGGGCTGACGGTGATCGTCACGCTGCGGGCAGCGTGCCGGGCTCGGCTCGGGCCGGCCTTGCCCCAGTTTGACCGCGTGGCGTTGATTGGGCTGGGGATGTTGCTGTTGGCCTGCGTCAGTTGGCTGACGTACGCGATCTGGCTCGGGGTGGCGCTGGGCTCTTATTATGGGCTCAAGTGGATTCTGGCCCATGACGCCCGCGCGCCGCGGAAGTATCTGTTCGTGCTCATCCCGCTGCTCCTGAGTCCGTTGCTCTATTACAAGTACTCCGATTTCGCGCTCAACGGCGTGCTCGGCTGCCAGTTCGATACCTTGCGCGGGCTGATCATCCCGGTGGGCCTGTCGTTTTACACGTTCCAGAAGATCGCCTTCGTGCTCGACACGCTGGCGTACAAGGAACCGCTGCCCCGCCTGGTCGACTACTTGAACTTCGTCGGGTTCTTTCCGCAGATCGTGGCCGGGCCGATCGAGCGCAAGCACGATCTGCTGCCGCAGATGGAGCGGTTCACGTTCCGCTGGGACAAAGACTGGATCGACAAAGGGACCTCGTGGGTGGTGGTGGGGCTATTCTTCAAGATGGTGCTGGCGGACAACCTCGCGCAGCGCATGCCGCCTTTCATGCAGTCCACCGCCAACCCCTACATGATTTGGCTGGCGAATGTGCTGTTCGGCCTGCGCATCTACTACGACTTCGCCGGGTACAGCCTGGTGGCCTACGGCGTGGCGCGTTGGTTCGGGGTGAAGCTCACGCTGAATTTCGTCAGCCCCTACTGCGCCACGAGCATCCAGGAGTTCTGGCGGCGCTGGCACGTGACCCTCAGCCATTGGTTCCGCGACTATGTGTATATCCCGCTGGGGGGCGGTCGGGTGGGATGGTGGGGCGCAAACCTGGCGGTGGTGTTTGTGGTTTCCGGGGTGTGGCACGGGGCGGGCTGGAACTTCGTGTTGTGGGGAGCGGTGCACGGGCTTTGCCTGATCGCGGTGCGTTGGGCAGGCAAGTGGAGCCCACCCGCCGCAGTCGGTTGGCTGGGTACGATGTTCGCGGCCTTTCTGGCTTGGTTGTGCTTTTACGAAACGCGCTGGCCCGTGCTCCTGCTCAAACTGCAAACCACGCTCACACCCACGGCGTACTCGATCGAGGCGCTGCAGTTGACGCTGGGCGCCTTGACCGGCGGCGAACTGATCGTCCTGGCGCTGCTGCTCGGGCTGACCGCCACCACCCTGGCCCTCGAGGCGTGGTCGGTGCGCCGAGCGGGGGAACCGTATGCGGCGTTGCGCCGGCCGTGGGCGATCGCCGGCATGACCGTTCTCTTGGTGCTCCTAGCACCGGGCAAGACCAATGCCTTCATCTACTTCGCGTTCTAAGTCCAGATGGCCACACCGCGCGCTGGCGCTCCTGGCGTTGGCGGCGGTGTCGCTGGTCGCAGCCGCCTTCTACACGTTGCGGCTGAACCCCGAAGTGCGGTTTTATTGCTACGCCACGGGTGTGAAGCGGGCCTGGATCGCCTGTCTGGACGAGCAGTTCACCAACAAGTTCATCCTGTGCGGCGGATCGAGCGCGGCGTTTGCGGTGGACGGCGAGTACTTGTTGGAGCGGCACCGGCTGCCCTTGGTCAATTTCGGTTTGCACGCGGGCATGGAGCCGCCGTTTCTGTTGGCCATCGCGGCGAAGGCGGCGCGGTCGAACGACACGCTGGTGCTGGCGCTCGAGCCGGGACTGTTGACTGCACCTTTCGGGTCGACCGACCTCGCGGCGCAGATGGGGATGGCGTTGGGCGAACCGGAGTTGATCCACGCCTCGAACCTGACGGGGGAACGCATCCATTGGGTGGAGAATCTGGTGAGCCTGCGGCCGGGGGCGTACCACGCGTTCACGTTGTTGGGCAAGCTGGCGCTGCGCCGGCCGCTGTACCGCTACGCGCCGGCGGATGTGCATCCCAGCGGCTGGCAACAGACCCGCGAACGCCGGGCGATCGTCGAACCGGCGCCCGTGGTGGGGCATCTGTCGCCCGACGGGCGCCAGTTGCTCGAGGCGGCTCGAGCTTGGGCGCAAGCGCATGGCGTGCGCTTGGTCTATTCGCTGCCTTGGTGTTACATCAGCCCCGAGCAGGCGCCGCGGCTCCGGGCCGCCAACGCCCAATTCCTGCGTGAAGTGGCAGCGACCGTGCCGGTGCTCAAAGAACCCGCCTTGGGCGCGTACAGCCAGCGCGAGCACTTCGCCGATACCGAATGGCACCTGACACGGGCCGGAGCGGTCGCGCGCTCCGAGGCGCTCAGCGCACCCTTGCTGCAGGGGGCGACCTGGACCGACGCAGACCTCGCGACTGTGGCGGCGCGACCTTACTGACGAGTTACTGGGATGGCCTACCAGCGAATTGTCGCCTATCCCAAACTCTCATCAGTGAGAGGCTCGCCGGCCATCGGTGGGCGCGTCCGCCCCCGGCGCCTCAACCTGCGAGGCTTGGCCCCCCTTGGCCTCGCGCAGCAGGTACCACAGAAAGAGGCTGTTGTAGATCAGGTAGCGCGTCAGCAACCGGCGCGGCTCGCTGGCGACGCGGAACGCCCAGCCCAGCCCAGCCCGCTGCATCCAGGCGGGGGCATCGGGCTTGGTGCCCGCGTTGACATCGAAGGCGTACCCGACACTCAACAACACGCCCTTCGCCAGACAAGACTTGTTCCGCCGGACCCATGCATCCTGCTTGGGAGTCCCCAGGCCAATCCAGATAAAGTCCGGCGCCAACGCACACAACTCGGCCAGCACCGCCTGCTGCTCGTCACCCGCCAGCCGGCCTGCGGCGTCGCAGGCACCGTGGAAGCCGCCGGCGAATCGCGCCAGTGGATTCAAGGCCAAGAGATTCTGCCGCAAGCGCGCGCCGCATTCGGCCGAGCCACCCAACAAATAATGGCTGAACTCCGGCGTCGTGCGCGCAAAACACTCGCGCAGGAAGGTCGGCCCATAGACGCGATCGCGCAGCCGCGCGCCTTGCCGATTCAGACACCACAACAACGGCGCTGAGTCCGGGATGAAATAGTCGTAGGCACTGGTCAACTCGCGATAGGCGGGGTCGCGCCGGCGCAGCGTCACGATATGTGTGTTCGTAAACTCGAGGGCGACCGGGCCCGGCCGGCGCGCTCGCCCATGACACCACGCCGCCAACTCCGCATGCGACGTCGCCACCAGCGGCGTCCCGAGCACGGCAAACCGGTTGGCGTCCAGGGCCAACCCCAGCGAGATCGACTCGATCACAGGAGCACCTTACCCAAGCCCAGCGACCCCGCGCAACCTGAAGGCGGCTTCGCGGAAATCCTGGCTTTCCCTTGCGCAGCCTTTCCGGTTTAGTCGCCGGCACGTATGACGAAAACCGCCCTGCTCTTCGCCGGCCAAGGCGCCCAGTACGTCGGCATGGGCCGCGACCTCGCCGAGCGCTACGCACCGGCGCGCGACCTCTTCCAGCAGGCCAACGAGACCCTCGGGTACGATCTGGCTCGCGTTTGCGCCCAGGGACCGGAATTCGAGTTGACCAAGACCGAGCACGCGCAGCCGGGGATTTTCGTGGTCAGTTGGATCGCCCTGCAACTGCTGCAGCGGCGCGTGCCCAGCTTAACGTTCGAGGCCGCCGCCGGGTTGTCCCTCGGGGAATTTACCGCCCTCGCCGCCGCCGGCACGTTCACCTTCGAGGACGGCCTGCGGTTGGTGCGCCAACGAGGTCAATTCATGCACGAGGCCTGCGACGCCACCCACGGCAGTATGGCGGCGGTGATCGGCTTGGCGGAAGAACCTACCCGGGCAGTCTGCGCCGAAGCCGGCGTCGAGCTCGCCAACCTCAATTGCCCAGGTCAACTCGTGATCTCGGGCGAGACCGAACGGGTGGCCCAAGCCTGTGAGCTGGCCAAGGCCAGAGGGGCCAAGCGCGCCCTCCGCTTGCCGGTGGCCGGCGCGTACCACTCGCGGTTGATGACCAGCGCACGCGCCAAACTCGACGTTGCGCTGGCCACCGTCATCCTGGCCCCCCCCAGGGTGCCCGTGATCTCGAATGTCACCGCCCAACCCCACGGCACCCCGGAGACCATCCGCACACGCCTCGTCGAGCAAGTCACCTCGTCCGTGCGTTGGGAGGAAACGATTCGTTACCTGCTCGACCAAGGCCACCGCCAGTTCCTCGAACTCGGCCCGGGCACCGCCTTGAGCGGTTTCTTGAAGCGCATCGCGCCCCAAGCGCGCGTGCTCAATGTGGGCGACCCCGCCAGCCTCGAGGCCACCGTGGCCGCCCTGGCGGCAGAACCGGCCCGAATCCTTAGCGAGGTGCTTGAGGGCTGCCATCGCGGGTGAGACCCGGCAGGCTCCCTGTGGGGCGCGGGTCGTCAGACCCGCTTGGCGGACGTGCCCGTCCGCGCTGCGCCTCGCTAAGGATTCGGGAACCGGCCACTTCCACCATCCCGAGTTGACAACCACCGCCAGACACCGGACAACTACCAGCCGCTATGGGCCAGCTTGACCACCAGATCGCCGTGGTAACCGGCGCCGGCCGCGGAATCGGCCGGGCCATCGCCTTGCGCTTCGCCGCGGAAGGCGCAGACGTCGTTTGCGTGTCGCGCACCGCCGCCAATGCGGACCATGTGGCCGACGAGGTGCGCGCCCTCGGGCGCCGCGCCTGGGCCCGAGCGCTCGATGTGAGCGACGCCCAAGCGGTGGCGGACGCGGCGGGGCAGATTGTGGCTGAGACTGGGCGGGTAGACATCCTCATCAACAACGCCGGGGTGACCCGAGACGGGCTGCTGCTGCGGATGACCGAGGCGGACTGGGACCTGGTGCTGGACACCAACCTCAAGGGCGCATTCAACTTCACCAAGGCCCTCACGCGCACGTTTTTGAAGCAGCGCGCCGGGCGGATTATCCAGATCACCTCGGTCAGCGGGCTGCTAGGCAACGCCGGCCAATGCAATTACGCCGCTAGCAAAGCTGCCCTGATCGGGTTCACCAAGTCGCTCGCCCGTGAGCTGGGCTCGCGGGGCATCACCGTCAACGCCTTGGCGCCGGGCTTTATCGAGACGGACATGACCGCCGCCCTCCCAGGGGAGGCGCGGCAGGAGTTGTCGAAACGAATTCCCTTAGGCGGCTTTGGCCAACCGGAAGATGTGGCATACGCAGCCCTGTTTCTCGCGGGGCCGGCCGCTCGGTACATCACCGGCCAGGTCCTGGCGGTCGATGGCGGCTTGGCCATGTGAGCGCAGCGCCACCAGGGCGGCTGAGGCCCCGAGGCGGGCGCGCCCGCAGGGGGCGCCGCGGACGGAGCTGGCAATCGGGGCTTGACGCCCTGGGGTAACCTTGCTTAGACACACACACGAAAACGAGAACGGAGTAACGCATGTCTGCTGAAAAATCGGTTGAGCAAAGAGTCAAAGCGATCATCGTCGAGCAACTCAACGTGAACGCGGACCAGGTGACCCCCGAGGCCAAGTTCATCGAGGACCTGGGCGCGGACTCGCTCGATGTGGTCGAGTTGGTCATGGCCCTGGAAGAGGAGTTCGGCCACGAGATCCCGGATGAGGAGGCCGAGAAGCTCCTCACCGTAGGCGACGTCATCAAGTACATCGAAGATAACCTCCAGAAGTAAGGGCGGGATGCCTGCGTCCAGGGGCAGCCGCGGCTGAAGACCGCACGAAGCTGCCTCTTTTTTTTATGGGCGAACAGCACGGCGAACGTCGAGTCGTAGTCACCGGCCTGGGGGTCGTCACCCCCTTGGGAAACGATCTGGCCACGTTCTGGGAACGGTTGCTCGCCGGCCAATGCGGCATTGACCGCATCAGCCTCTTCGACGCCTCGGCCTACGACTGCCAGATCGCCGCGGAGGTCAAACAACTGGACGCCGCACCGGCCTTTCCTTCGCCGAAAGACGAGCGGCGCACGGATCGCTTCACCAAATTCGGTGTCCTGGCGGCTTACCTCGCCCTGCGCGACGCGGGCCTGGAACTGGACCGCTGCAACCGCGATGAGATCGGCGTGTTCATCGGCTCGGGCATCGGCGGCCTCCAAACCACCGAGGAGCAGCACCGGCTACTCCTGCAGCGTGGACCGGGCCGGTTGTCTCCGTTCATGATCCCGATGCTCATCCTGAACATGGCCTCCGGGCTGTTCTCGATGTACTACCGGCTGCGCGGCCCCAACCTGGCCACTTGCTCCGCCTGCGCCACCGCCTCCCACGCCATCGGCGAAGCCTGGCGCACACTCAAGATGGGCGATGCCCAAGCCATGCTGGCCGGCGGAACCGAGGCCACGATCACCTCGCTCGGGATCGGCGGCTTCTGCGCCATGAAGGCCATGAGCACCCGCAACCATGAACCCCAACGCGCCTCGCGCCCGTTCGATCTCGAACGCGACGGTTTTGTCATGGGTGAAGGCGCGGGCATCCTGCTGCTCGAGGAACTCGACCATGCCAAGGCGCGCGGCGCCCGCATCTACTGCGAGTTGGTCGGCTACGGTAACACCGCCGATGCCCACCACATGACCGCCCCCTCCCCCGAAGGCGAAGGCGCCGCTCGCTGCATGCGCAGGGCGCTGCGCGCGGCCCGCCTCAACCCCGAAGACATCGGCTATATCAACGCCCACGGCACCGCGACTCCCCAA